>Ga0181606_10000126_pt1 | contig 56588 bp, 58 predicted proteins | sample 041ome_10_FD_132994 | JGI IMG/M metagenome (GOLD analysis project Ga0181606, IMG submission 132994) | Coastal salt marsh microbial communities from the Groves Creek Marsh, Skidaway Island, Georgia - 041412US metaG (megahit assembly) | ecosystem: Environmental > Aquatic > Marine > Intertidal... | reverse complement strand
ATTTTTAGGTCAATGTCCCATTTATGGCCACCACCCCGGCACAGTAAGCCGTTGTTTACATCTTGTGAAACCAGGCTTTCGGGAAGCCAAGAAATGCCTGACCCATTCCATGCCCGTACCCGTAAGGCGCCGACCATTGAATTTTCATAGACCGGCTTTAGCCGTCCGGCACCGGCACGCCGCATCATCTTTGCGGCAAACAGCTTGCCAAGCGACGATGTCGGGGAAAACCCGATATAGGGCAACAGCGTTTGCGGTGCGCTATCAAGCGAAAATAAAGGTGCGCCTGCGGCATCTGGTTTGCTAACCGGGATTAACCGGTCACTGCCAATGCACAATGTTTTGAAACTTCCTGGCGCGACGCCATGGTCGACAAGCGGATTGTTGTAAGCAATCAAAAAATCGACCTCGCCATTCACAAAGCTGGCGATGCAATCTGGCAAATCATCGGCCCGCACACGTGATACAATTGGCCCAAAGCTGTTTTCAAAATCCTGCAACCAATTTGGAAAAAACCGCCAGGCAATGGAATGCTGCGCGGCAAATTTCACTGCAAAACTGTGCTCTTTCGGGTCGGACTGGCGTAAAGCCTCGCGTTCATCGGCAAGGCGTTGAAACGAAGATAATGCAATGTCAAGAAGCTGGGTGCCGGCTGAGGTGAGCCTGACCGGGCGCGAACTCCGATCAACAAGGACAAAGCCAGCCCAATCTTCCAATGCTTTGATGCGGCGGCTCAATGCCGGTTGGCTGATGTTGGATTTTTGCGCTGCCGCTGAAAAATGACCGGTCAGTTGCAAAGCTTCAAGATCTTTAAACCAGTGCAAGTTCATCGACAGGTCCATTATTATGCAAAAAATGCATCATGTGAATGCAAAATAAACATTGGCATTTCTAAATTTGCAGGGTCAAGGTTTTTTGTGAAGTATTTTATGGAGTGGATGGAATTCTATGGGGAAAGATTTAAGCGAGTTTTTGCGGGTTGATTTGTGTCACCAACCAACGCCGCTGGAAGAAATGCCGCGACTGACCAGCGCGCTTGGTGGGCCAAAGCTGTGGATCAAGCGCGATGATTGCACTGGGCTTGCCACCGGCGGCAATAAAACCCGCAAGCTTGAATTTCTGGTTGCTGATGCGCTTGATAAAGGAGCAGATATGCTTGTCACGCAAGGGGCTGTGCAATCAAATCATGTCCGGCAAACAGCGGCGGCAGCTTGTAAATTTGGACTCGATTGTCATGCTTTGTTGGAACGGCGTGTGCCGGGCCGCGCGGCAGATTATGAGACCACTGGCAATGTGTTGTTCGATCAGATGTTTGGGACTACGATGGAGTTTCGACCAGCTGGTCTGGATATGAACGCCGAGGCCCGCGCTGTTACTGAGAGTTTTGCTGCTAATGGCCGCAAACCTTATTTTATCCCGGGTGGTGGGTCGAACGAGATTGGTGCATTGGGGTATGTGTCTTGCGCCTATGAAATGCTTCGGCAATTTGATGAACAGGGGTTAAATGTTGGCTGGATCGTCTTGGCAAGCGGCAGCGCTGGCACACATGCGGGTCTGCTTGCCGGGCTGCATGCTGCCGGATCGGATATTCCGGTCATGGGGATAAGCGTGCGCCAGCCGCGCGACAAGCAAATTGCGGCGGTTCATAAATTGGCCGTCACAACTGCGGCGCAGCTGACTGACGCGCCGCTGGGTGTGGAGAAAGTGTTAATCGATGATGGCTATGTTGGCGAGGGCTATGGGTTGCCAACTCAAGGCACGCTTGACGCGATCAATCTGATTGCCCGCAAAGAAGGGGTTTTGCTTGATCCGGTATATTCGGCAAAAGGGCTGGCCGGGATGATTGGGTTGATTGAGAAGACATTTTTTGACAGCGACAAAGACGTTGTATTTCTGCACACCGGCGGTGCAGCGGCGCTGTTTGCCTATGGCAGCCAACTTGCCGAACAACAAGCAAGTTAATTTTACTAACCAACCCTTAATCGAAAAAGATGATGGGCATATGAGGAGGCATACTATGACTATGAAAACGTTTAAAAAATCTATCATTGGTGTGGCGGGAAGCATTGTGCTGGGCGCTATGTCTAGCACCGTATTTGCGGCTGAAAAAGTGGCTATTGGCACACCGTCTTGGACCGGGGCACAGGCCATTGCACATTTGATTCAGGCGGTTGTGGTTGACCGTATTGGCGGCGAGGCAACCTTGGTCCCTGGCAACAACGCCACTATTTTCCAGGCAATGGACCAAGGCAAGGGTGACATTGATGTGCATCCAGATGTGTGGTTGCCCAATCAGGAATCATTCACCAATAAATATGTAAAAGGTGCTGGCACGGTGGCGCTTAGCGGCAATCACTATATTGGCAATCAAGGGTTTTGTGTGCCGCGCAAATTTGCCGAAGCCAACAATATCACCGATATCGCTGATCTGGGCCGCCCGGATGTTGCTGCCAAAATGGACAGCGATGGTAACGGCAAAGGTGAAATGTGGATTGGCGCGCCAGGCTGGGCATCGGCAAATGTCAATGAAGTCAAGGTGCGCGATTATAATTTGATGAGCTTTATCGAGCCCATCCGTGCCGAAGAAAGCGTAAAAACTGCACGTATAAAAGATGCCATTGCCAAGGGTGAGGGCTATGCATTTTATTGCTATGAGCCGCATGCTATCTGGGCGATGTTTGACGTTGTGATGCTGACCGAGCCGAAAAATGACCCGGCAAAATACAAAATGGTACAGCCATCAGATTCACCAAACTGGTTTACAGAATCTTATGTGGCGTCAAAAGATGCGCTTAAGCAGGTACAGGTTGCCTATTCAAAATCATTGGCGTCACGGTCACCAGCAATCGCTGAATTTCTGGCGAATATGAAGCTTGATGCGTCTGATGTCAGTGCGTTTGCCTATGAAATCGCGGGCAAGGGGCGTGATGCTGGCGAAGTTGCAAAAGAATGGATCAGCAACAATTCTGCGCGTGTTGACGGTTGGCTTGGGATGTAGGTCCTAGACCCCGCATTTAACCTCACTTGGGGCGCCGGTTTATGCAACTGGCGCCTCATCAGCACCCGGCATAGCTTGACGATGCTGGCTGTGGCCCGCACCATTAAGTGGCGGGTATAACTATAATCATGGTAAGGCACTATGGCTCGTAAAATCACCGCGGCTGACGACACGGTCATAAAAATTGAAAATGTCTGGAAAATTTTTGGCGATCACGCAGATGCTGCCATGCAGGCTATTTTGAATGACGGTTTGTCCAAGCAACAAATTTTGGAACAACACAACGCTGTCATTGGTGTTGCCGATGTTTCGCTTGATATTCGGCGCGGCGAAATTTTTTGCATTATGGGGTTGTCAGGAAGTGGCAAATCAACCCTTGTGCGTCACATTAACCGATTGTTGGAACCGACCTCTGGCAAAGTCATTGTCGATGGGGTTGATGTATGCGGCCTAAATACAAAAGAATTACAGCAATTTCGAAACCAGAAAATTGGTATGGTATTTCAAAATTTCGGACTGCTACCGCATCGCTCGGTTCTCGAAAATATCGCGATGCCATTGGAAATCCGCAATATCAATAAAAACCAACGTATGGAAATTGCTGAACGCATTCTTTCGATGGTAGAACTCGACGGGTGGGGTAATAAATTCGCGCATGAATTGTCAGGTGGTATGCAGCAACGTGTCGGTCTGGCGCGGGCACTGGCGGCGGACCCTGATGTTTTGCTGATGGATGAACCCTTTAGCGCGCTTGACCCATTGATCCGCCGTCAATTGCAAGATGAATTTATCAAGCTGGCTGCAGTGATGAAGAAAACTACTGTCTTTATCACACATGATTTGGATGAAGCGGTGCGGGTCGGGGACCGTATCGCCATTATGCGTGACGGTCGGGTTGTGCAAACTGGCACCGCAGAAGAAATCATTACCAAACCAGCGGATGATTATGTGGCCGAGTTTGTGGCCGGCATTTCCCGACTAAAAGTGGTTCGCGCCAAAGCCATCATGCAATCTGTTGCCAGCTATGAAAAGACACATGGCAAACTCGAGAAAAATGGTGGGTCGGTTACCGAAGATGAAAATCTAACAAATATCATTCGTGTTGCCATGCACAGTGACGCACCGGTAACGGTGCAGCGTGCCGGCAAGACTGTTGGGGTTATAACCGCCAAGCGCGTGTTGCAAACAGTTGTCGAAGGAACCGAAACATCATGACCAATTCGCCCCTGTCATCGCCGCAAGACACCGTTACATTGCAAGCCGAACGCGATGCGCTTTTGGCCGAATTTGTGGTCACTAACGCGGCGTATTACCGGCGTGTATTTGCCTATATCGGCAGCCGCTCATCTTTTGCTTGGACCTTTAATCTATGGGCCTTTCTGCTTGGTCCGATCTGGTATGGGTGTCGCTCTGTCTGGAATTGGGGGCTGGCCTTTTTGCTTCTTGAAACCTTTGGGTGGGTGCAAATAGTGCGCGGTGCTTTTGGCGATTTGGCGGCTGATGCGTGGCTGCGTATCGCTCAGATTGAGGGCACCTTAGCATTCCGCAAAAAGCAATTGCAGGCGGCACTTGATAAAGGCTCTGAAAAGGCGGCCGTGTATCAACGGGCAGTTGACTCGCTTGAACAAAATATAGGGTCCATCCGTCTTGAGGCCCAGCAAATCGAAGATTCCGGTCTGGCTATTGTGATATTCGGCATTGCCTTTTTGCTTGTTGTAAAGGCGCTGGAGGGCGTCATGGCCAATGTTGTTTTGGAAAAACGATTTTTTGCATGGCTGTCAGATGCGTCACTTTCCTATGGAATGCGTCCCAGCCATATTGCGTTGAGCCTGTGCTTTACCGGCATCATCTTTGCCACAACTATAACCCATTACGCATTTCCAACCGCCTTTGCCATTTTGTCAGATTTCCCGACCCGGCCGTTCATTCGGCTTGGCGCCATTGGCTGGGTTGAATGGTTTTTCAATGCGGCTGTGGCAAATGGTGAGGCTGTGTTTGACTTCATCACGCGCGGCATCCGTATTGTTCTTGATTTTCTGGAATTGCTATTTGTGCATACGCCATGGGTCGTTATCATCAGCTTTATCGTGCTGCTGACGGGGCTGGCGGCTGGGGTGCGTACGGCGATCTGGTCGGCGGCCTTTTTGGGCTATATGGGCGTTTTAGGGTTTTGGGAAAAAGCAATGACAACATTGGCATTGCTAGGTACCGCGGCGTGTCTGTCAATTTTGATTGGCATTCCACTTGGCATGTTTTGTGCGCGCCGCCCGCAGTTTTATGCAGTGATTCGCCCTATTATGGATTTCATGCAAACCATGCCTGCATTTGTGTTTATGATACCGGTTATTGCGTTTTTTGGCACCGGCAAGCCAGCCGCGGTTGTAACCACGATGATCTTTGGCGGCACACCCGTTGTGCGGCTAACCGTTTTGGGGCTGCGCGGTGTACCGGAAAGTGTGCGTGAAGCGGCATTGTCATACGGTGCCAACAAGTGGTACTTGCTAACAAAAGTTGACTTGCCGCTGGCTAGCCCATCAATTCGGGCTGGCATAAATCAAACCATTATGTTGAGTTTGGCGATGGTCGTGGTGGCGTCATTGATCGGTGCAAAAGGTCTCGGTGAAGATGTTTTGGAAGCCCTGCAATATGCCAATGTGGGGCAGGGTATTCTGGCTGGCTTTGCGATTCTCTTTTGTGCGATGATTCTTGACCGTATTGTTCAGGGCGGTAAACAATAACGCATGATTGCTAGTTTGTTCTTTCGCCTCCTTGAGGCCAGCGGTCGACATGCCCGTTTGGTGCTTCCTCTTGGTGTTGTGGGTGCGTTTTTTTTGCCTGAGAGTGGTGGGTTTTTCAAACCGGCTGCGCCCTATCTTTTAGCACTTTTGGTCAGCGCTGCGATGGTGCGTCTTGATATTGCTGCTGTGTTACAGCAAGCCTTGCAGCCACGCCGGCTTTTTCGCAATGTCTGTCTGGCTCTGGTTTTGCTGATTTTGGCGCCACTCGGCCTTTATGCCGCGGGCGTGATGCTGGGGCTAGAGCAACCGGTGCGTGCGCTAATTACTTGGTACGCTGTTTCGCCGCCCATTGGCACCACGATCTGGATGTGCGTCTTGCTGGGCTTTACAGCACCTATTGCGATGGAAATTGTGCTTCTGACAAATCTTTTGGCGCCTTTCACCGGGCCCTTTATGGGAGAAGTGTTGCTGGGGGCGGCGGTGCCACTTTCGGCGGTAACATTGTCGTTGCGGCTGGGCGCTATCCTATTTGGCGGGATGTTTATTGCCCTTCTTGCAAAATATTGGCTTGGCGACAAACGCATTCAGACCTACCGCATCCGGCTTGATGGTGTTGCCACCTTGTTGATGCTGGCGTTTTTGGTGCCGGTTTTTGACGGTGTTAGCCAGATGGTGTTTGCTACGCCTTTGCTAGCGCTTGGTTTGGCGGTTTTGGCAACGGCGTTGAATTTTGGTCACCAAGCCAGCGTGTTTCTTGGCGGGCGTTTGTTGGCCGTGTTTGGCCGCAAAAACGAGCTTCCAGAAGGCACCCGGTCAATTGCTGTGGTGTCGGGAAATCGTAATTTGGGCCTGTATTTTGCGGCGCTGCCTGCCGATCCGCTATTTTCGCTTTTTGTCGCCGCCTATCAAATTCCCATTTATCTAACGCCAATGGTTGCCGGTTGGTTCGGTGACCGTGCGCATCGCAAGAATTCACCATAAAAACCATACTTTTTTGTGTTGTTTGCCGATTTGCCCTTTATAGTTACCGTCCCATGTCTAAATCTGATCCTGTTGCCTTTACACCTGCACAAATGCGCCGCATCGCCGCCATTGACGCGGTGCGCGCACCAGCCTATGCGCTCGGGGCAACAATGGCAGGATTTGCAACCATTGCGCGTGAAGCTGGGTTTGATGTCTGGATGGTAATTTCAACCTCGGCATTGGTATGGGGCATGCCCGGCCAAGTCGCTTTTGCTAGTCTTTATTCAGTTGGTGCCTCGCTTTTTATTATTTTTGTCGCGGTGACTCTTGCTAATATGCGGATGTTGCTGATGGTGGTGTCGGCGGCGGATATGATGCATTTGCATCTTCATAAGCTGCCATTATGGCGCCGCGTTGTTTTGATGCAATTCTTGGCGATTACCAGCTGGGCGCATCTTGCCATTGCTGAAACAAAATATCCGCGTCATTTGCTGATGCCGTATTTTCAGGGGTTTTCATTGACCTTGTTCAGTTTTGGTATAATGGGCACGATTGGCGGCTATTTCCTGCCTGATTTAGTGCCGCCGGATGTGTTGCGGATCATTATTTTTATAACACCTATTTACATTTTTTTGCTGATTATCATGGCCCAGCAAAAGGCCAACCGGCTGGCGGTTGCCTGCGGTGGGGCTTTATGTCCGTTATTATATCCGGTTGCTGGTGAATGGAGTATTTTGATAGCCGGTGTAATTGGCGGCAGTTTGGCGATGCTTTATGCGCGCTATATTGCTAAATGGCATCTAGTACAGGACCAGTGAATTATGGATGATTACGGGTTTTGGCAGTCATGGGCGGCGGTTTTTCTGGCGGCAATTGGCACATTTATTTGGCGTTTTGCTGGGGTTTTATTGGCGTCACGTATTCCGCCGCACAGCCCGCTGATGGATTGGGTCAACACGATGGCTTATGCCATGGTTGCCGGCGTGCTTATGCTTATTTTGGTGCATCCGACCGGTATTTTGGCGACCAGCGGGCTTGATGACCGGCTACTTGGTCTGGCCGCCGGCGTTGCCGCGATGATGCTGACCAAGCGGATCATCCCGTCTTTATTGTGCGGTATTTTGATGTTTGCCGCGTCGCTGCACTTATTCTAGTGCCGGTGCTGTCTCCAAGTGCTTAAAATGGCAACTGATTGCCCTGAAAATCCTCATATATGCCGGTTGTATCAAGGCTAAGCGCGTCGAATCTGTTCAACAGCCCGGCGGCGCTATCGCTGGGCGATACGCTGGCTTGTGGGCCGCCCATATCGGTGCGGACCCAGCCCGGATGATACGCGCCAACCGCAACACCTTGTGGTGCCAGTTCAACCGCCAAACAGCGGGCGAGATTCGTTGCTGCGGCCTTTGATGCGCGGTAAATAGGCGCGTTGCTGTCAGCAAGTTGTTGGCTGCCCATAACGGATGATATGACCGCAATCTTGCGGGTCGCACCAGCCAAAAGATTCGGCAAAAACGACCGCGCCGTAAAAAACACACCAGCTATATTCGTCATCAACACGGTTTCAATGGCAGTGCGGCTATGGCCGGCATCATTTAGCCCCCCATAGCTATTCAATGCGCCGGCGTTGCACACCAAAATATCAACCGGACGTTGCATGCCAGCAGCGATTTGCTTCATATCGGTCTCAGCGCACACATCAAGCGCAAGAACGGTAATGGCATCATTGCCTCGTGCTAGTGCAACAAGATCGGGCGATTGCATGGCATTCCGCGTACACGCAATCACATGGTCTCCACGGGCAACCGCCTGCCGAGTCATTTCAAGGCCGATGCCGCGATTGGCGCCGGTGATCAATAATGTTTTTGACATGGGTTAGAACTCGCTTCCGACAATCGCGGGGTCAAACGCTGGCCGTGAAAAAATCTCCCGCACCATAGGTTCAAAATGTTCAAGGGGGCGACTTTTATAATCTGGATCAAATGACATCTGGTCCCAGTGCGCGCAAAACCGCTCGCAGCTATCAAACCATTTATGGCCGCGATAAATCTCGCGTGCATTTTTATCGACCCCCATCGCGTCGCCATAATAAAACATCTGAAACACACCGTGATGTTCGATGATCCAGCTGACTTCGGCGCGCACATACGGGCGGATGATCGCCGCGGCAAGTTGTGAGTGGTTTAGCGGGGCCAAATCGTCACCCAAATCATGGATCAAGGCGGCGACAATCAATTCGATGTCGGCGCCATCATCTTCAGCGCGGCTTGCCGATTGCAACGAATGTTCCAGCCGGTTGATCTGGTAGCCTGCTAACGAGTTTTTTAAGCCATCAAGCGCCGCTAGAATGCGGTCCGGCAAGGTTTCGACAAAACGCTCTTCCAGCGTGTTCAAAAGCGCATAATCGGCTGGCGTGCCTTCATCCATGCGCCGAAAACTGACTTGTTGCATTGTGCTTCTCCGGGCTTTGGCTGTGGTAGCTGTCTGGGCTGCAAGTGTCGCCATTTTCACTAGTGGCTGTCCAGCAAATTATCGGCAATTGTTAACCGCGGCATCCATTTGCATAGGCATGGGGCCTAGCGGATGGCGTCTCCGGCTGAAAAAATAGGAAGACATAATGCCACAACCATGACGCCAATCATGGCGCCGACAAAGACAATCATCAAGGGTTCAATGATCGTCGATAGCCCATCAACGACCGTGGTAAATTCTTCTTCATAATATTTGGCTATTGAGGTTAGCATTTCATCCATATTACCGGTGCGCTCACCCACCGCCATCAGTTGTCCGAGCGCTAAGGGAAATACTTTTTCATTGCCGAATAAATCGGAAAGTGCAGCGCCGCTGGTGATTTTTTGTTGAATGCGTTCGGTGGCTTCCAAAAACAGCACATTACGTGACACGGTTCGGCTGACCTCAAGCGTATCAATGACCGAAACGCCTGCGGCCAGCAAATTGGCCATCAGCAAAGACATGCGCGCCACCGTTGATTTCACGATTATATCCCCAACAATGGGCAGCCGCAGCGCAATCGAGCTTTTGGCTTTGCGATAATGATAGATGAATTTATTGAACAAACGGTTTAGGCTATAAGCCGCCGTTGCAAAGATGATGATGCCAGCATCGGCGGCGGCAAACAGCCCTTGATCGCGCATGTCGCGCAAAGCATCGACCACCATGTCGTGCTGGCGCGGCAAATTGGCAAAGTTCAAATTGCGTGTTAGGGGTTTTGTGGCAATATTTTCTATGTGAATTACGTTGGATTTCACCCTTACTTAGGCTACGGTGATGTCGAAGGAACTTAACTTAACCGCAATAATTTCATCAGTGCCTTTACCTATTGGGCGCAGAAACTTTGCAAGTTTTGTGAGTGTTTTGACCATTGGCAGTTTTCAACCTTAAATTAAAAATTTATTAATCTTGGTGAGATATTGTTAATGGTGTTTACGTTTTCATCGTCGACAAAAGTCGTGTAGGAACAGATATGGATCGTTTTGAAATTCTGATCGACAGGCTTTTGGTTTATGTGCCGGCCGATCTGCCCTTTGTTGCGGTTTTGATGCAGCGGTCTGAGGGGCGTTACATTATTTTTGCGATTGCCATAGTCTTGGCCATGATGTTGCTGTGGATAGTTCTGGCCGTGTTGCAGGTGATGTTTGACGGTAACAAGGGTGCTGTGGTGCAAGGCAAAACCCCACCGATTGAATTGTCGGACACGCTCGAACCTGCACCAGACACCCCGACAGATCAGCCCGCAAACACGCCCCAAAATAGGCCCGTTGACAATGAAGGTGGCTTTAGTTTTTTCAAAAAGACCGCGGATGCCGCCGGCACTAATGACGACGAAGCCGCTTTGATGGCGATTGAGCAAGAGATGCTGGCGGTTCGGCGGCTTTACACAGAAGGTCACCTGATCAAAGATGTCTATGTCAGCGAGACTCGCCGCCTGTATAGTAAGGCGGTTGCTGTAACAGCTCGCTAACGCGCTATCGCCGGTCCGGCCGATGGGTAAGGTTTTTAGGCTTTTTTGCACGTTTTCATAACAAAAGTGGCTCATTATTATCGCCTTTGCTGTTAGTTCTCTTCTAAATTGCGGTTTATGGTGCGAAACGCAGAATGGGGCTGGGTTGCGGCGCTTGGGTCAATCACTGTTGGCGCCATGAAAATCATCGTTTCTGACAATTCATTTGTTATGGCGTCGGTGCCGCCAATGAGTGGGGTGATCGGGGCGAAGGTGCCGGTTGTGCCTGGGATGCCGGTTGTGGTGGTGCCTTCGGTATTGCGGGTTAGGCCTGCCAACACAACAACATCGCCTGGTGCCGACCAAAAGCTGGTATCGATTAAATCGGTGGTTTCATCGGTTTCGCGTTGCACCGATGCCAGACTATCAGCAAACCTTGTGTCTTCCAGCCGTGTGGTGAGGGGACTTTACAAAAAATTTCTGAGGCCTTGCGAAGGGCTTCACAATAGCCGGCCGTGCCGCACTCCGAATGCTTGTAAAGGTCAGGTGATCAAGATTAAGATACCGGCCAATTCAGTATGGCATCTTGTTTGCTTATGCTAGGCTAAAAGACCATTGGATAAGCAGATTGTTTTCATTTTGCCTTTTTTGGTAAAGCCTGCCTAACTTTTGGTATAAACCAGATCCGGTCGTCATAAACGTGGGTAACTATGCAAGCTTACGCCTCAAAATCTATTTTTGTTGGCAACATCAAAGGCGGTGTTGGCAAAAGTACAATGGCTGTCTATCTGACGGATTTTCTGCGTCAGCGGTTTGCACGCCGCAATGTGATGCTTATTGACACCGACCCGCAAGGCACCGCCTTTGAGATGCTGGAGCCTATGAGCAGCGCTGGCAGCGTAAGGCTCTTGCCGATAGGTGATCGCTATGATGGCGTCAATATGACCACCTTGGATGGTGTTTTGCGTCGTAATCTTGCCGAAGATAATAACATCACCATTGTCGATACCGGGGCTGGCAAACTCGGCCAGTTCTGGCAGATGGTCATGCTTTCCAACACGTTGCTGGTGCCAACCTCGATGTCATGGACAGACCTGCGGCCAACAATTGATTTTATTAAAGAAATTGACGAGCGCAAAGATGAACGGGGGTCGATAACCCCGCATGTGGTGGTGGTGCCAAATCGGGTGTCCCCGCAGCAGCGCAATTTCTCGATGCTTTCAAAGGCGCTTGCCGACGTCAACGCCATCTTAGCGCCGCCTATTTCAGATTTGTCGGTGGCGCGTGCTCATAGCGCTGTCTTTGACGGCATAAAAGGCGTTGAGGGCACCCGTTTTTATGATGAAATTGAACGGCTTGGCCAATTTATAATTGATTATGTGGTCAGCAGCGAATTGGATCGTATTTACGCAAAATAGGCCGAAAAAGCTGTTTTGGCAGGAGGCGTTTGGGTTTTAGGTTTTAGGCCCCAGCTGTTTTTTGCCTATCGTTGGTGTCACAGCCCTGTGCGACGGCAAGCCGCCCTTAAGAAAGCGCTCCGGCCACCCATTTATGGAAATGATAGGTCGGCACATCCATCACCGCGGAAAATTTACCACCATCATAGGCGGTGGCGTGACGGCCTTTTTGCATGCCTTCGACAACCTGAATATCTTCGGCAAAAACCGTGCGCCACATGGCGCTATTGGTCGCACGCATATCGGCAAAATCGTCTTTCGTAGCAGCTTCCGAGGTGTAATATAATTCAATTTGTTCAATGGTTTTGCTAGGTCCGTCAGGCGTCAATATGATGGCAAAATAATGATCGCGATGCACCCCAAGCAACACATTTGGAAATAACGCGACATATTCGGCGCCGGTATCCCATTTTTCAGACAAGCCTGCAAAATTCGGAAATTTTTGGCCGTCATCACTAATTTGCGGCGCATAGACGGTTGTCCCTTGTCCGGCATAACCAGGGTCAGCCATGATGTTGTAATGATCCTGCAGCCGTGAATAGGAGTTTAACGCCGGATGGATGAACGGCAGATGATAGGCCTCGCAGTAATTTTCAACAGCTAATTTCCAATTACAGTCGAGCGTGAAGCCGAAAGATGAATCTTCTCCACCATGATAAAGCGGCTGCTCAAATTCATGCCAGCGATCAATGAGATTGGCCGCGTATTCTTCAAAATCTGGCGCGTTACCGCCGATATTAACAAAAATAATATCATGCCAGACATGCGAACGCACTTCGTTCAGCGGGTAGTCACAATGCTTTACCGAACTATGTTCGTGAATATCGGGGCCGCCAACATGCGGGGTTTTGCGTAACGCCCCGTCAAGATCATAGGCCCAAGCATGATAAGGGCAGGTGATTGGGCCGCGCAGCTGTTGCGCCGTTTCCACCAAAATCATCCCACGATGCCGACACACATTCTGAAAGACATTGATTTTGCCGGCTTGGTTGCGCACCATCAGCATCGGCAATCCGGCAAATGTAATGGGCTTTACACAGCCGGGCTGCGGCAAGTCTTTGCCAAATCCGATGGCGGTCCAATTATTGCGAAATAAGGTGTCCTGTTCATGCTGGTACATGGCGTTATCTGTATAACACACGTTGGGTAAGCCGTTGGCAGTTTCAATCGGGGCTTTTACGTTGGCAAGATCAAGCATTTTTGCTCTCCTGATTTTGCATCAATTCGGCTGTGCCGAAAAAAATTGCGCTTATAGTTTAGATCATGTGAGAACAGGTGAATGATTGTCTATCTTGGCTGCGGCGTTTAACGTCGTGTTTAAACTATGGGATATTTTTATTATGCCGACTATAACAGCAGCAGCGCCAGTTTTGACCCACCAGAGCTTGGGTGAGAGGTTTTTTCGGCCGGTTGCCGCCGCCGCATTTCCCATGCATCAGCTACGCTATCGTAATGATGATGCGGCTATGTCACTGGGCTTTAATAATCTGAGCGCATCTGACTGGATAGAGCATTTTGGCAAGTTCAAGCCATTTAATGGCAGTTTTCAAAAGCCATTGGCGTTGTGCTATCACGGCCACCAATTTGGCCATTACAACCCTGAATTAGGCGATGGGCGCGGGTTTTTATTTGCACAATTTGTCGATAATGCCGGCCGTTTGATGGATCTTGGCACCAAAGGCAGTGGCACCACACCGTTTTCACGAACCGCGGATGGGCGGCTAACCCTAAAAGGCGCCGTACGCGAAATTTTGGCAACAGAAATGCTTGAAGCATTAGGCGTTGCCACGTCAAGAACCCTCTCGGTCATTGAAACCGGTGAGGCGTTACAGCGCCACGATGAACCATCGCCGACCCGGTCGGCGGTTTTGGTGCGCTTATCCCATAGCCATATTCGCATTGGCAGCTTTCAACGCTTGTCCTACCATGATGATGCCGAAGGTATAGAACGGTTAGCGCGGTATATTGCCACACATTATTATGCTGACCCTGATCAGGCTGATTATGTCGATGCGGATGCGCCGATTGACAGTCTGCTTGCCAATTTGTTGCACGCTGTCGCTGGCCGCATTGCCAAAACAGCGGCTAGTTGGATGGCGGCTGGTTTCGTTCACGGCGTATTGAACACCGATAATTTCAATGTGACTGGTGAAAGTTTTGACTATGGCCCGTGGCGTTTTTTGCCAAATTTTGATCCTGGCCTGACCGCAGCCTATTTCGACCAGACCGGCCGTTATGCCTATGGCCGGCAACCTGATGCGGCGCTATGGGCGGTATGCCGACTGGCAGACTGCTTTGTAAAGCTTGCGCCTAAAGCCGTTTTGGAAGAGCGGCTGAGTGATTTTTACCCGCAATTGGAAACCGCTTTGGCGGCGGCGGTGCAATGGCGTTTGGGGATTGTCTTTGACAGCCAAGATAGCCAGCGCGATGCGGCGCTGGCACGTGATGTATTCACCGCGGCCAAATCCAGCCAATTGGGCTATGACCAAATTTTTCATGATTTATATGGGGGGACGCCGCGCCGCGCCGGGTATGACGCGGATATTTGGGCACCGGTTCATGACTATCTTGCCGATGCGCGCCCGGTGCGGCCAGACGCGCTCTTGCATCCGCATTTTCAGCAAGACAAAGCTGTGTCGATGACAATCGACGAGGTCGAAGCCTTGTGGGCACCAATTGCCGCGGCAGACGAGTGGAGGCCCTTGCAACAGAAACTTGCCGATATACGGCGCATGCGGGCGGCGTTAACAGGCCAGCCCCCCAGCCTGCTGCCAGAGGTCGTGACCGGGCCGGCGGCGGCTACCTAATCGCTGTGAGTTTTGGCCCTCATGCCTCGTCAGCTGGCATGCCGCGGTTGATGACCTCGCGTAACACAAAATTGCTTTCCATGCGCAAAACATGCGGCAGCGCCGATAAATGCAGGCTATGTATGCGGCCGAAATCATTCACATCACGCGCCGCAACACGCAAAATATAATCACTGCCACCAGCAATCAAAAAACACGCCAAAACCTGCGGAATGCGCGATACCGCAGCTTCAAATTCTGTCATCATTTCAGCCGATTGACCGCGCAGGGTAATATGCATTAGCACAAGAACATCATAGCCCATTTTAGGGGCATTGACGTTGGCATGATAGCCATCAATGACGCCGTTGGCTTCCAGCACCGCAACACGCCGTAAACACGCCGAGGGTGACAAGCCGACATGCGTTGCAAGATCGACATTCGATATGCGGGCATTATCCTGCAGCGCAGCCAGAATTGAGCGGTCAATACGATCCATTATTTTGCCTCTTTTCCATTTTCCGCATAAAATTGCGCAATTAAATATAATTTATAAATATTATGTTGAAAATATAGGTATTGAAACAAGAAAAAGAACGGAAATAGTTTTCGTATTCGAATATTGTGTCTTCAGTAAGAGTTTTGTGTTTTGCCGCTTTTTTTGGCTGGTAGCGGCACGCTTTTATCCATGTTTAACATTACACCAAGGGAGACAAGGTTATGCTTATTGGGGTGCCAAAGGAAATTAAAACCCGTGAATTTCGTGTGGGTTTAGTGCCAAGTTCGGTTGCAGAGCTTGTGCGGCGTGGTCATAAAGTGCTTGTTGAAACAAATGCTGGCGTTGGGATTGGCGCGGATGACAACGAATATAAAGCGGCTGGGGCAGATATCGCCAGCAGCGCTGCTGATGTGTTTGCCAAAGCTGATATGATTGTAAAAGTTAAAGAACCGCAGCCAAGCGAATGGGTGCAGTTGTCATCAAACCAAATCCTGTTCACCTATCTTCATCTTGCTGCGGATGCGCCGCAAGCATATGGGCTGGTTGACTCTGGCTGTACGGCAATTGCCTATGAAACCATCACCGATAATGCTGGCGGTTTGCCATTGCTGGCGCCAATGAGCGAGGTGGCTGGCCGTCTTGCGGTTATTGAGGGGGCATCCCATTTAAAAGCCAATGCGGGCGGTCGTGGCATCCTGATTTCTGGGGTGCCAGGCACGGCGCCGGCTGAGGTTGTGGTTATTGGCGGCGGTGTTGTTGGTGTCAATGCGGCGAAAATGGCGGTTGGCCTTGGTGCACGGGTAACAGTGTTTGACCGGTCAGTCCCACGGCTGCGCGAATTGTCCGATATTTTTGGCAATAGTGTCAGCACCCGTTATTCAAGCAACGCGGTGCTAGCTGAGGCCGTAAAACAGGCTGATATGGTCATCGGTGCGGTGCTGGTGCCGGGCGCCAGCGCGCCAAAGCTGGTCAGTCGTGCCCAATTATCTACCATGAAGCCTGGTGCAGTGCTTGTTGATGTTGCGATTGATCAGGGCGGCTGTTTTGAAACTTCACGTCCGACAACTCATGACGAACCAACCTATATAGTCGATGGGATTGTGCATTACTGTGTGGCCAATATGCCGGGTGCGGTGCCGCGGACATCATCCGAAGCGTTGAATAACGCCACCTTGCCGCATGTTATCGCGCTGGCTAACAAAGGCGTTAACGCGCTTGATGATGACCCGCATTTGGCGAATGGCTTGAATGTTGTTGGTGGCAAGATTGTCTATCAAGCCGTGCTTGACGCCATCGGTGATCGGCCAGCTGCGTGACATAATAACGGCCTCAGATAACCGAGGCATAGAATAGGTAAAAAAACGGACTATTGGGGTGGTTCTTAGAGCTGCCCCTTGTCATTTGCGGTATCTGGCATGCCGCCACCAGTAGATTTTTGAGGTTTTTTTGTCGGTGATGAGGCAAAATCCGGGAGGAGCTTAAAAAACCAACTCTAGGAGCAAAAAAAGGGTTGACCCGCGCCGCGCATTGGCAGATAACACGCCCTGTTCCGGCGGTCGGTCGGGATGTCCTATCGCGCACCGCCGCATAGTTAGGGGCCATAGCTCAGCTGGGAGAGCGCCTGCTTTGCAAGCAGGAGGTCGTCGGTTCGATCCCGTCTGGCTCCACCAATTTTCCTCACAAATGGTTTGCAGACAGGTGCTGGCGAATTGCGCATTGGGCGGGCTGTTGAGCGGTTGATTCGAAAGCGCCTTTTTGCTAATATTTGATTGGCACAGCCCCGAACAAACGCTATCGTTTGGCGTTATTCAGAGTGATTGGTGGTGTTGTCTATGCTGAAATTAATTTTGTCAAAGTCAGACGACTCATACTCCAAAGCGGCAAAGGAACGTATGACCGTTGAGCTGGAGGGGCTGGTCTACAGATTAAATGATGTTGGGTCATCATTGGCCATTCTCAATTTGTTTCACTTTGAAACTGTTGAAATTGATGGCAAGCGAAGGATGATGCGGGACTGGGTTGACGTTGATCTTGGCCCCGACCCAACCGCTGGCACCTTTCGGGTTGCCATTCACAACCCTGATGTTATTGCGGCAGTGGTGACAATTCTTAAAGAAAATGGCTTTATAAACATTGATCTATCTGATCGACGCCTGCTGAAAGTCGTCAAGCCGCGGTTGACCCTCCAGCAGGAAGAAGATCTGGAAAATGAAGTCAAGCGCGTGGCAAAAAACGCGCTGCAAAAGATAAGCTCTATTAAAGCAGATGCGATGCAACGTCTGACAGCGGCGATTAAGGTTGAATATATTGATGCGCCTGAGGCCCAAAAAGCCCGGGTACAGCTGGATGATCTGTTTGATGATGCGCGCAAACATGTAACGATTTTGTCGCTGATACGGCGCAAACAACTGCTTGGTGGCGGGATGGGCTTTGAAAGTCCTGATGAAGAGTCGCTTTATCGTCGGATTAATGACACCGCCTACAAAGAGGTGACGGCAATCATGCTTCATACCGAAGCGCCGGATAAAAATGATGACTGACGATGCGCCTGCACCAGCAGACGCCAAACAAGCCGAAACGGGCCCAGCACGTCTGAAATCAGGGCCGACAAAGGTCATGCATGATCTGTTGTCGAGTGCAGATGGTTCGCTAGATGATAAAATCGTGACCGTGAAGACCGCGCGTGTGGTCGATAAAGGGCGATTTGAATCCGCATTCAAAACATTGATGAAACGATAAAAAGCGGGCCTTGCATGGCCCGCTTCAACTATGTGTTTTCAAATATTCTGGCCTGAAATTAGCCGTCTTTCGCCGGGGTTAGGCCGCTTTAGCGATTTTTTTAGGGCCAGCATTGATGGCAATCGTCTGGGGGCGATCAGCCTCAGGAATTTCCCGGCGCAACGCAATCGTCAAGATACCATCAACAAATTGTGCGTCATCCACCTTCATATGCTCAGCCAGACGGAACATTTTTGAAAATGCCCGCTGCGCAATGCCCTGATGAATGTAATTGCTGCGTTCTTCGGCTTTGTTAGCCTCAATTTTCAGAACACCTTTTTCGGTTTCGATGCTGATGTCATTGCTAGAAAACCCGGCCAGTGCCACTTCGATGCGATAATGTTCCTCATCATCTTTGGCAATGTTGTAGGCGGGGTAGTTTGATTCCTTGCGGGCCGCCATTTCATTAAGTTCGTTGAAAAGGCTGTCAAATCCAACAAATTGGCGTGCCATTGGTGTGCTAAAAATAGTCATAGTCGTCTCCTTTTTAAAAGCGAGTAGATGGTCACTGTTCCTTGATGCAAGCAAACTGTGACCGGTGGTTATGTGTGACCCTTTATGGCGCCACAGGTTTCATTTATGACTGCAAAACCCCGGGTTCAAGGGCTGGTTTGTAATTTTTTGTATGGTGTTTTAATGGCCATAAAATATCGTGACGGCAGCGCCGCTTTAAACCTGTTAGCCGCTAGTAAAATAAATTATGTTTCCGGCAGGCAAGGGGCGCTAGATCTATTGACAATGAGGCAGCTTTCCCCTACACCTCACACGCCTCGGTGTCGGCCCGCTGCGGACCGCCGCCGAAAGATACCAGATAAAACACGGCTTGTTGGCCATTATACGAAACCATGGCAGGCCGGAGTAGCGGCATTAGTTGACACTGCCGGCGAACGAACCAAGAAAGAGCAAGATCATGGCTGTTCCAAAGAGTAAAATCACCAAATCAAAGCGCAATATGCGCCGCGCGCATGATGCTTTGGCTGCTGATGCCTATGTCGAAGACAAGGTGACAGGAGAATTGCACCGTCCACACCATATCGATCTGAAAACCGGTATGTATCGTGGCAAGCAAGTTATCAAAGTCAAAGAACGAATCTAGTTTGATAGACGGTTTTCCGCCTGTTGCCATTTGGTCAAAAGACAGCATGAACGATAAGTGTGCCAAGTTTGGAATCGGTGCCATTGTGCGGCATCGTATGTACCCGTTTCGCGGCGTCGTGGTCGATGTGGACCCAGAATTTGACAATACCGACGAATGGTATGAATCAATTCCCGCTGAGTTGCGCCCCGATAAGGCACAACCTTTCTACCACTTGCTTGCCGAAAATTCCGACAGCTATTACACCGCCTATGTCAGCCAGCAAAATTTGCTGCCAGACGCTGAGAACGGGCCAATAGGCCATCCGGAAGTCGATGAAATGTTCGACGGGCTAGACGGCGAGCGTTACCTGCTGCGCCCAGAAGCCTTTAATTAGGTTTTTGGCTTTTAATTAGCGTTGCAAATGCGTTAACAGCACCGCCTTTTATGGCCGCCACCGCAAAAATCTTTTAAAAAAAACTATGAAAATTTGTGCTGTTGGCCTTGAACCATGGCGTTGTTACGGTTATCTATTCCGAAAGAGGACTAATTTAGTCTTGATTTTGATAATCATTCGCAAAATGCCAAATCTTGCGGGGTTGCAAGAGGCATAATTTGATAATTTGGGTAGCGTGGCTGGCATGTTCAAACTGAACCGTATGACCGATTATGCCATTGTGGTCTTGGGGGCGCTGGCACATCGCCACGGTGAAACCTTGGCCACCGCGCAATTGGCACAGCTTACCGGCTTGAACCAGCCCACGGTGGCAAAGGTTGCCAAAACATTGATGGCGGCAGGCCTTCTGGATACGCAGCGCGGTGTTAATGGCGGCTATCGGCTATCGCGTCAGGCCGCGGCTATTTCGCTGGTCCAGATTGTTGAAGCTATGGAAGGGCCGATTGCGGTGAATGATTGTGTGGACGGTGCCCAAGACCCGTGCATGGTCAGTAATTGCTGTTTTATGAGCAGCAATTGGAACCGCGTTAATTTGGCGGTACGCGCCGCCCTTAATGAAGTTAGCCTTGAAGATTTGACGGATCCGGCGCAGCTATTTCCGCTGGTTCAAAGCCGCGGTGGTGAAGCAGATCAAGAGCCAGCCACCGGCCCGGCGCCCCACAATTAGAGATTTTTTATGAATGACTGTGATGTAATGAGAGGACAGGCTAATGGCCGCAACGATTGAGACCATTGAGACGCTTGAAGAAGCTACCGGAAAATATAAATACGGGTTTGTAACCGATATTGAATCCGACAAGGCGCCCAAAGGTCTAAATGAAGATATTATCAGGTTTATCTCAGCCAAAAAGGACGAGCCTGACTGGATGCTCGACTGGCGTTTGAAGGCGTTTGCTGTATGGCAAAAGATGGAATCGCCAGATTGGGCAAAGTTGAACATTCCGCCGATTGATTATCAAGACGCCTATTATTACGCGGCGCCAAAAACATCAACAGGGCCGGCCTCGCTTGATGAGGTTGATCCAGAATTGTTGAAAACTTATGAAAAGCTTGGCATTCCAATCAGCGAGCAAAAATTGTTGGCTGGTGTTGTTGCGGTTGATGCGGTGTTTGATTCGGTGTCGGTTGCGACCACTTTCCGCAAAGAACTGGCTAAAGCCGGAGTCATATTTTGTCCAATTTCCGAGGCCATCCGTGACTATCCAGAATTGATCAAGGCCTATATGGGGTCTGTTGTGCCGGTTGCCGACAATTATTTTTCAGCGCTGAATGCGGCTGTTTTTACCGATGGGTCGTTTGTGTATATCCCAAAGGGTGTGCGCTGCCCAATGGAGCTGTCGACTTATTTTCGGATTAATGAGCAAAACACCGGGCAATTTGAACGCACGCTTATCATTGCTGAAGATTCATCTTATGTTAGCTATCTTGAAGGCTGTACGGCGCCGCAACGTGATGAAAACCAGCTGCATGCAGCGGTTGTTGAATTGGTGGCTATGCAGGATGCTGAAATCAAATATTCAACCGTGCAAAATTGGTACCCCGGTGATGAAAATGGCAAAGGCGGTATCTATAATTTCGTGACCAAGCGCGGGGCGTGCCGCGGCGACAGGTCAAAAATTTCATGGACGCAGGTTGAAACGGGATCGGCCATCACCTGGAAATATCCATCCTGCATTTTGCAAGGCAAGGATTCGGTGGGTGAGTTTTATTCGGTAGCCCTTACCAACAATTACCAGCAGGCCGATACCGGAACCAAAATGATCCATATTGGCGAAGGCAGCCGGTCGACGATTATCTCAAAAGGTATATCGGCTGGAAGATCGCAAAATTGTTACCGTGGTTTGGTGCGGGTACAGCCGGGCGCTGAAAATGCTCGTAATTTTACCCAATGTGACTCGCTTTTGGTTGGGGACCGGTGCGGTGCTCACACTGTGCCGTACATCGTGTCGCGCAACCCAAGCGCAAAAATTGAACATGAGGCAACCACGTCGCGAATTTCAGAAGATCAGCTGTTTTACTGTTTGCAGCGTGGCATCAGCGAAGAAGATGCGGTGTCTTTGATTGTCAACGGATTTTGCAAAGAGGTGATGAAGGAATTGCCCATGGAATTTGCCGTTGAAGCCCAAAAGCTCATTGGGATCAGTCTTGAAGGGTCAGTTGGCTAACACTTGTTTTTTGAATGATTGGAATTAATTATGACGCCGTTATTAGAAATTAAAGATTTGCATGCATCAGTTGGCGAAACGCCAATTTTGAAAGGCATTAACCTGACCATAAATCATGGCGAAATCCATGCCATTATGGGCCCAAACGGGTCTGGCAAAAGCACCATGTCTTATGTGCTGTCAGGCCGTGATGGTTATGAGGTTACTGGCGGTGATGTGCTGATGAACGGGCAATCTATTCTGGAGATGGAAGCCGATGAACGCGCCCGTGCTGGTATGTTTTTGGCGTTCCAGTATCCGGTGGAATTGCCGGGTGTTGCCGGTATGAGCTTTTTGCGGGCGGCTGTAAATGCGCGCCGTATTGAGGCCGGCGAGGACGAAATCGACCAGCTTGAATTTGTCAAGATGGTGCGCAGCAAGGCTAAAGACCTTAGCATCAATGAAGACATGCTAAAGCGTGCGGTCAATGTCGGGTTTTCCGGCGGCGAAAAAAAACGCTATGAAATCCTGCAAATGGCGTTGTTAGAGCCACAATTGGCGGTGCTTGATGAAACCGATTCTGGGCTTGATGTTGATGCCCTAAAAATTGTCTCTGATGGTGTCAATATGCTGCGCGGCGAACAGCGCAGTATGCTTGTGATCACGCATTATCAGCGCCTTTTGAACCATATTGTGCCTGATTATGTTCATATTTTGGCGAATGGGAAAATCCGGCGTTCAGGCGGCAAAGAGCTAGCCCTAGAGGTAGAGGAGTCAGGCTATGCCGGAATCGATGATGCAGCCTAATTTGCAAGGACTCGGCCCGGTAGAAGGGGTGCGGGCAGCCGCCTTGGCGCGCTGGCAAGATCGTGGTTGGCCGGGTCCAAAAGATGAATCGTGGCGCTTTACTAGATTGTCTTCATTAGCAAAAATGGAGCTGCAGCCAGCTGTAGCCAACGGTGCATTGACACCGGCTGATATGCCGCAGTTAAATGGTTTGCCAGAAGCTGCGCATGTCATCCGGTTTCACAATGGTGTTATGGTATCGACGGCAACAGATGGTTTGCCGACAGCTATTGCTTCACGCCAGCTTGACGATGATGATTTGGCATCATTAATGGCGTTGCTGCCGTCTGGCCATCCGGTAACTGATCTGTCACTGGCGGCCATGACCAGCGGTTTATGTCTTGAGGTGGCGCCGGGGGCTAAAGTTAAAACCCCAATTATATTGGTGTTTTCCGGTGATGACAGTGCGCTGTCAACGCATCCTGCGGTGTTGCTGCGGCTTGGCCGCGGGGCGCAAGCAGTGGTTGCTGAATGGCATAAATCGGCAGTTGGTCTTGCGGCGCCGGTGCTTGGGGTTGATATTGGCGATGAGGCGCGTCTTGATTATGCCAAAATTCAAAGCGAAGGCGCGGCGACAACGCATCTTGCTGCCACCGGTATCAAAATGGGTGAAAATGCGGTTCTAGACGGGTTTCAGCTGTCGGTTGGTGGACGCTTGGCGCGGTTGGAAGCGCATGTGATGCTAGCCGCTGAAAAATCTGACTGCCGCTTGTCGGCTATCTATTTAGGGCGCGGTAATCAGCATCACGACATCACCACAAATATGATCCATGCCAAGGGGCATTGTCAGTCAAATCAGGTCATTCGTGGGGTGCTAGATGATGCCGCGCGCGGTGTGTTTCAGGGCAAAGTACATGTTGCCCAAGACGCCCAAAAAACCGATGGCCAGCAGATGAGCCGGGCGTTGTTATTGTCGCGTAAGGCCGAAGCTGACGCCAAGCCAGAGCTTGAAATCTACGCTGATGATGTGATTTGTGCACATGGGGCAACGGTTGGCGAACTTGACGAAACCCAGCTGTTTTATTTGACCAGCCGGGGTATTACGCGGGCGCTGGCCAAATCTATGTTGATTTCAGCCTTTTTGGATGATGCAATTGATATGGTTGAAAATACTGATCTGGCAGATTTGCTGCGGCCGCATGTCAGTGGCTGGATGCAGTCGCTTAAAGGGGGGGTAGATGGCTAACAGCTTGTCAGCCGCAGCATCTTTTGCTGGCTATGATATTGACAAAATCCGTGCTGATTTTCCTATTTTGACGCGTCAGGTGAATGGCAAGCCTTTGGTCTATCTTGACTCGGCGGCATCAGCGCAAAAGCCGACACAAGTTACCGATGCCTTGCTGGCGGCTTATCAAGAAACCTATTCTAATGTGCATCGGGGGCTGCATTTTCTGTCAGAAGCCTCGACCGATGCTTATGAAGCTGTGCGCGGTAAAGTGGCCAGCTTTATTGGGGCCGCGTCTGCGGATGAAATTGTGCTTACCGCTGGCGCCACCATGTCATTGAATATGATCGCGCAGTCTTGGGCGGCGCCGCGTCTGCAGGCTGGTGATGAGATATTGATCAGCATTGCCGAGCATCACGCCAATATTGTGCCTTGGCAGATGGTTGCAGAAAAAACTGGTGCGGTTTTGCGGGCCTTTCCCATGGAAGCGGATGGCAGTTTCCGTATGACAGCGTTGACTGATATGATTTCAGACAAAACCCGCATCATATCTGTGCCGCATGTCTCAAACGTGCTTGGTACGGTGTTTCCGCTTGCCGAAATTTCAAAACATGCGCACGCCGCTGGGGCGTTGTTTGTTGTTGATGGGTGCCAGGGCGTTGTCCATATGCCGGTAGATGTACAGGCATTAGGCGCTGATTTTTATGTGTTTTCTGCGCACAAGCTTTATGGGCCGAATGGCGTTGGGGTGTTGTGGGGGCGGTCTGAAATTTTGGCTGATATGCCACCATTTTTGGGTGGTGGCGAGATGATCGACCGGGTGACGATCGAACGCACCACCTATGCCGCACCGCCACAGCGTTTTGAAGCCGGCACCCCGGCGATTGCCGAAACTATCGCGCTTGGCGCGGCGATTGATTATGTCACGCAAATTGGCATGGATAACATTCGTGCCCACGAACAAGACATATTGGCCTATGCTCATCAAAGATTAGCCGCAGTTGATGGGTTGCACCTTGTGGGCACGGCAGCTGGAAAATCAGGGGTGGTGTCATTCACAATGGATGTTGCGCATCCGCATGATATTTCGACCATTATCGACCATGATGGGGTGGCGATCCGGGCGGGGCATCATTGCGCCCAACCTTTGATGGATTTCCTGGACGTGTCGTCAACTGCGCGTGCGTCAATTGGTGTTTATACCACCAAGCAGGAATTTGATGTGTTGGCAACGGCGCTTGAAAAAGTGAACCGAATTTTTGGCTAGCGTTTTAGGCTGTTTTTGGTGAGGAACCGCATGGCAACAAAAGACCACACGCAGACGGCACCAGCGGCACTTGATGACGGCCCGGGACTGGAAGCATTTTTGCCTGACACAAGTGATGGCTATATTGCTACCGCTGGCACCGCGCTTGCCGCACCGGCCGGTGCGGCTGACCCAATTGCCGTAGAAGATGCGTTAAAATCGGTCCATGATCCAGAAATCCCGGTTAATATTTTTGACCTTGGTTTGATCTATGATGTTGATCGGCGGCCGAATGGCGATGTTTATATCACCATGTCATTAACGGCGCCGGGCTGTCCAGTGGCCGGCGAGATGCCGGGGCAGGTGGCTGCCGCTGTCGCCGCGCTAGACGGGGTTGGCGAGGTGTCGGTGGAGCTTGTATGGTCGCCGCCATGGACGCCTGAGCGCATGAGTGATGATGCCCGGCTAGCGCTTGATTTTTGACTGTATGCAAGGCGTATTGCGATGAATTATCTGGCTATACCTGGCGATACTCTATAGACTAAATGATACATTCTCTGATGGAGATGGTGATGCAATTTGATCCCTCAAAACCAATCGTAAGCTTGACCGATGCGGCCGCTACGCATGTACGCCGGTTAATGGATAAAGCTGATGGTGATGTCATCGGGGTACGGGTTGGCGTCAAAACCGCTGGCTGTTCCGGCATGCAGTATGATGTGCAGTTTGCCACCGAACAAAAGCCGTTTGAGGACAAAATCGAACATAAGGGCGTAACCGTTTTTATTGATCCGACCGCGGTAATGTTTTTGATTGGGTCTGAAATGGATTGGCAGGAAGATAAATTTGCGGCGCGGTTTGTGTTTAATAATCCTAATGAAATTGCGCGTTGTGGTTGTGGCGAAAGCTTTTCGGTAGCAACATCCTAAATTCTAAAACACCCGGCATTTGCCCTCACATGCCTTAATGCAGAGGATGGGGACGGTATGTCTGATACCACTTGGCGAAAGACTATGTCATTGCTTGGCGAGCTTATGCGCTATACCGCGCCGCGTGGTAATCGGCGTGTTCGGCTGCGCATAGGGGCTGCTTTTGCGTGTTTGGTGGCGTCCAAGGGCGCCAATATCTTGACCCCGCTATTTTATGGCGCCGCTGTTGATTTGGTGAACGGCACGCAAGGTTTTGCGATGTCGGCATTGGTGTTGCTGGTGGCTGGCTATGCGCTAGCACGGCTAGGCCAACAGGTTTTTGCCGAAGCCAAACAATATTTATTTGCCAAAGTCGCACAACGTGCGGTCCGCGGTGCCGCCATGCATGCGTTCCGGTATTTGCACAATCTGTCATTACAATTTCACATGGACCGGCAAACTGGCGGTATGACGCGCGCCATTGATCGTGGCGCCAAAGGCATCGAATTTATGCTGACAATTGCATTTTTTGAAGTGCTGCCGCTATTTGTCGAAGTTGTGTTTGTTAGCATTATTTTGTGGGGCATGTTTGGGGCGTTTTATGCGGCAGTCACGTTTTTCACGGTGATGGCCTATATCTATTTTACCATCCGGGTTACTGAATGGCGCATTCGGTTCCGCCGCGAGATGAATACCGCTGATGAAAATGCAGCGACACGCGCGGTCGATTCATTTTTGAATTACGAAACCGTTAAATATTTTAACGCTGAAGAGGTTGAGGCGGCACGGTATGACGACGCCATGAAAACCTATGAAACCATGGCGGTGAAATCGCGCACTTCATTATCGGTTGTGAATATCGGTCAAGGCACGATTATTGCCATCGGGCTGATGATTATGATGATCATGGCGGGTGTTGATATTCAAAACAATCGCCTGACAATTGGCGATTTTGTGGCGGTGAACACCTATTTGTTACAGCTCTACCTGCCGTTGAATTTTTTGGGCTGGGTGTATCGTGAATTGCGCCAAGCGCTAGTTGATATGGAACGCATGTTTGGGCTGCTTGATGAACAGCCTGATATCGCCGATCAGCAAGATGCGACATCACTGGTGATCTCGGGTGGCGAGCTGGTGTTTGACAATGTCCATTTTGGCTATGGCACGCGGGCGATTTTGAAAGGTGTCAGCTTTACTGTGCCGCCGGGGAAACGGGTGGCGATTGTTGGGCCTAGCGGCTCTGGCAAAACCACTATTTCACGTCTGTTATTCCGCTTTTATGACCCAAATTCAGGGGCTATTCGGCTTGATGCGCAGGATTTGCGCAGGGTGACGCAAAACAGCTTGCGTGCGGCCATTGGTGTGGTGCCGCAGGATACTGTGATGTTTAACGCAAGCATTGGCTATAACATTGGATATGGACGGGCTGATGCGAGCCAAGCCGACATTGAACATGCGGCCAAATTGGCGGCGATAGATGGCTTTATCGCAAAGCTACCTGATGGCTATGACACCATGGTAGGCGAACGCGGGCTGAAACTGTCTGGTGGGGAAAAACAGCGGGTGGCAATCGCCCGGGCGATTTTGAAACGTCCGGCGGTTTTCTTGTTTGATGAGGCGACCTCGGCACTTGATAGCCGTACCGAAAAAGATATTCAACAGGCGCTTGACGAGGTGTCTGAGAACCAAACCACCCTGATCATTGCCCACAGACTATCAACGGTTGTGCATGCTGATGAAATTATTGTGTTATCTGAAGGGGTTGTGGTCGAGCGCGGCACTCATCGCGATCTGCTGCGGTGTGGCGGACTCTACAGCAGTATGTGGGAGCGCCAATCATCCGGCTTTGCCGATGATGCCAGTAAAACCGACGCCCGCCGCCATCTAGACCCGGCCTCACCGGAAGAGGTGTTGCTCTAATGTTTTCGCAGGCGCGCGCTGCCGGCTTGCCGATGCTTGGCGGTATAGATTTTTACGTGGCGTCCATGGGGCGCCAGGTGCGGGCGCATTTTTGGGCGGTCAATCGTTCGGCGCAGACGCCTCGCAGCGCTGGTAATGACAGTGTCGAAGATATCCAAAATGCGGTGAGCGCTGCTGCGGGGGCGGCCACCATTGTGATTTGCCCGGGATTTACCGAATTTTGTGAAAAATATAGCGCTGTGATAGAGCGGTTTCATAAATCCGGGCATAATGTCTTGATTATCGATTGGCCCGGGCAGGGTATGTCTGGGCATTATGGGTGGCACCCGCTGGCGGTGCATTGTGATGATTTTGCAGATTATCTGGACTCGCTGGACGCGGTTATTGATGCCGCTGGCCTCGCGTCCCGTGATCTTATTTTGTTGGGCCATTCGATGGGCGGTCACTTGGCGCTGCGCTATGCGGTGCGCCGCCCGGGCTATGTTCTTGGTGTCATTCTAACAGCGCCAATGATGGCGCCGCCGGTTATGCCAGTTTGGTTGATCCGCGCGATTAGCGCTGTGTTATCAAAAATGGGTTTGCGCCGCTCATACCTGCCCTTTCACCGCAATTATGCCCTCGATTGGGTGCGTCATTTTCGGCCAGAAAACCCGCTTACGCGATGCCCAAAAGGCTATGAGTCACAATTCATTTGGTTTGATGATCTGCCCGAATTGCGGCGCAGTGGGCCTACCATTGGCTGGGTGCGTGCTGCCTATCGGTCGGCGGCGCTTTATACGCTGAACCCAGAATGGCTTGGTGCTGTGACGATGCCGGTGATGGCGCTGGTGGCTGGCGATGAACGCGTGGTATTTGGCCCGGCAACCGATTATGCGTTGGCGAAGATTCCCAATGTTGAACGTCATGATTTTGCCGATGCACGGCACGAGTTGTTGCATGAATTGCCCGAGGTGACCACGCCATTATGGACGTTTATGAACGGCTTTATAGAGCGAATTACCCGCGGTTATGACGACGAGCTAGCGCCTGGCCCAGTACCAGCCTCACCACCTTCAGGGCCATAGAATATCACCCAACATAGCAAACTTTGCCCAAAATTAACAAAGCGGTGCGGCACGCCGGCGGCCACAAAAATGAAGTCACCGGCGACAAAATCGACAATTTTGCCGTCCATTTCAACCCCCCCAGCCCCCTCAATAATGACATAGCATTCATCGCGGTTATGCGGTTTTTGGTGGTCAGTGGAAACCGGACGATAAATTTCAAAGGTCAGGTTTTCGCGTTCAAAAAGAATTTGAAATCGCGAGGTTTTTGTTGGTGCAACGGCAGCTTGGGCGTCATCAATGGTGATGATATGGCTGTTTTGCGCTGTCATAACGCCTGTCCCTGTCTCTGGTTTGTGAGGGTGTCAGGCTAGGCGTATTTGCGTTAATAAAAGATTAATCAGCTCAAAAATTGTTCTTGTGTGGCGCGGTCCGATAGCGAAAATCCTGGGTCATACAGAAGATTTAGGGTGATTTCGCTGGCCTGTTCAATATGTACCGAAGTGACATGCCGGACTTCGGCGCTATCTGCACTGGCGCTAACTGGTCGAAATTCAGGTTCCAAGATATCCAGCACCACTTTTGATTTGTCTGATAACAACGCGCCGCGCCATCGCCGTGGCCGAAATGGCGAAATTGGGGTGAGTGCCACAAGCCCGCCACCAAGGGGAATTACTGGGCCGTGCGCTGATAAATTATAGGCGGTTGAGCCGGCTGGTGTGGCGACAAGCACACCATCACATACCAGACAATCAAGCTGGCGTTTATGATCAACCGTAATGCCGATATGGGCTGCATTGTGGGTTTGTCGCAAAAGCGATATTTCATTGATCGCCAGCGCCTTATGGGTGGCATTGTCGCGGTCTGTCGCGGTCATCCTCAAGGGGTTGAGCGGGGCAATTTCCGCCGCCGCGATGCGCTCTGGTAGATTCTCATGCGCATAATTGTTCATCAAAAACCCAAGCCGACCGCAATTCAAACCAAAAACCGGCAGATGAAACGACATAGTGTCTTGCAAAACATGCAGCATGTGGCCATCACCGCCAAGCGCAACGATATGGGTCGCATCTTCTATGGCGGTTTGCCCATATAGAGCGGTAAGCTGTTGTAGACGGGTTTTGGCTTCGTTATGTTCAGAGGCGCTAAAGTGAAGTTTCATGCCAGCCTGTCCTTGGTTGCGCGTTCTTATCTTATAACTGGTAAAGCCCTGCCATATCAAAGTGTTTTTAGCAGATAACGGCAAAACCACTTGCCAGCCAGGCATGATTTCGGCCATGTTCTGTGCATGAGTGAAAAGTCTTTTCTAATTCAGCCAGACCCGAACGCGCCTGGCCTTTCGGTTATGATCGATGGTGTCGATGCTTCTGGTGCGCCAGTTAATCTTCCTGTGGTCACCGAAAAGCCAGTCACATTGTTCTTGAACAAACAGGAAATTGTCACCTCAATGACGCTTGGTGATTGGGTTCAAGAGCTGGCTGTCGGGTATTTCCTCAATCAAAATATGTTGGCGGCAGATGATGACATCACCAGCATTGACCATGATGAGGATTTGGGTGTGGTGATCGTGCGCACCGCCCGCGAAACTGACTTTGAAGCCAAGATGAAACGCAAAATCCGCACAAGTGGTTGCGCCGAAGGCACTGCCTATGGCGATATGATGGAACGGTTTAATGACATCAAACTTGATCAAACAGTTAGATTTCACGCCAGTTGGTTGGTAAAATTATCAAAAGCCATCAATACCGCGCCAAGCCTCTATCTGAGTGCCGGTGCCATTCATGGGTGTGTGCTCTGCCACCAAGACCGGCCACTGGCCTATATGGAAGATATTGGGCGGCATAATGCTGTTGATAAAATCGCTGGCTGGATGTTTCTGAACAAAATTCAGCCGCAGGACAAGGTGTTTTACACGACCGGCAGGCTGACCACCGAAATGGTGATCAAAACCGTACAAATGCAGATCCCGGTTTTGGTGTCGCGGTCCGGCTTTACCGCTGAAGCTGTCGATTTGGCGCGCCGTGCTGGGTTGACCCTTATTGGTCGCGCCAAGGGCAAGCGCTTTATCGCGTTGTCCGGCATTGACCGCATTGTTTTTGATAGTGCCGATGATGATGAATTTACCGATGCGCCATCGCTGCAGCGTGCTGCCCAAGACACGCAGCAAGATACGGGGCGCTAGCCATGACATGTCTAAGCTTTGTTTTGTTGGCGGGCGGTCAATCACGGCGCATGGGCGGTGGTGACAAAAACCAGCGTGTTCTTGGCGGCAAGCCAGTGTTACAGCATGTTCTTGATCGTGTTGACCGGCAGGGCGGCCCGACGGCCATCAATGCGAATGGCGACCCTAGTCGATTTGCTGACTATGGATTGCCAGTTATTGCCGATGTTATCGAAGGGTTTGCGGGCCCGCTTGCCGGCATTTTGACTGGGCTGGAATGGACTGCTGCGCATCATCCGCATTGCTCGCATATGGTAAGCCTTGCAACAGATGCGCCGTTCCTGCCGGTTGATCTGGCGATCGGTTTGCAGGCTGGGCTTGGCGTTGATGCAGATATTGTGCAAGCCAAGTCAAATGACCGGCGACACCCAGTGTTTGCGATCTGGCCAGTCGCCTTGGCAGCGGATTTGCGGCAGGCTGTTTGCGACGAAGGGCTGCGCAAAATTGACGATTACACGGCGCGTCACCGTTGCGGCGTTGTGGGGTTTTTAGGCACGCCAGACCCGTTTTTGAATCTGAACCGGCCCGAAGATTTTGACCGTGCCGAAGACTGGCTGGCGCGGCAAAGCAAAACCCCCTAAACCTACTTTTTGTGGTCACTTTTGCGGCAATCAGCAAACTGGCATTTTGACAAAAAACCAGCTATGTAACATGCATGGTGGTTTATGATCTGTGACTAAGGAGCGATAGGCGATGTCGCAGCAAGCGCTAAATTCGACAAAGACGCTATTTGAAGCTTATAAGGCGGCCCTTGCCAATCTGGAAGCCGGCATAGGCACGGCTTTTATGAACGCGCTATCCCTGATGCAAAATACCACTGGCCATGTTGTGGTTTGCGGTATGGGCAAGTCTGGCATTATTGGCCGGAAAATTGCCGCGACGCTGGCCTCTACTGGAACGCCGTCTTTGTTTTTGCACCCGGCCGAAGCCATTCATGGTGATTTGGGCATGGTCCGGCAGGGTGATGTTGTGCTGGCGATTTCCTATTCTGGGGATACCGAAGAAATTGTGCGGTTGCTGCCGGCTTTTGACAGGTTACACACGCATCTTATCGCGATGACCGGAAACCCACAGAGCGCTTTGGCACAACATGCCGAAGTCAGTCTTAATATTGCTGTTGACCGTGAAGCTTGCCCGCTTAATCTGGCGCCGACCACGTCTAGTCTTAACTCGCTGGTTTTGGGCGACGCTTTGGCGGTGGCGTTAATGGAAATGCGCGGCTTTCAAGAGGCAGATTTTGCCGCCACCCATCCGGGAGGGGCGTTGGGGCGGCGTTTGTTGACGTATGTGCGCGACAAGATGCGTACCCGGGATTTGCCATTTGTGAGTGGCATGGCAACCGTACAAGACGCGCTATTGACGATGACTGAGGGGCGCTTGGGCATGGCCATTGTTGGGTCGCACACCCAGCTGCAAGGCATTATCACCGATGGTGATTTGCGGCGGCTTTTGGTGGCGGGTGCGGATTTGACTAAAATCACCGTGGCATCTGTTGCCACTGCAACGCCGCTGACCATCGGGCCGGATGTGTTGATGGCCGAGGCAGAAGCCAAAATGCTGGAAGCGCGGGTGCAATGTTTGGTTGTAATAGATGCGGCCGGCACAGTGGTGGGTATCATCCAGATTTATGAATAGACGATGCCGCTCATTCATAAAATTTTTAAAGATAACAGGCGTGGCAGGATAGTGGGTTCATGAAGCTTGATGCTTTTGATTATGATTTGCCGGCCGAACGTATCGCACGTGAGCCAGCGCGCCCCCGTGAATCCGCGCGGTTGCTTGATATGACCACAAAAGAAAAATTTATTGATCGTCATATATGCGATTTGCCGGCATTATGTGCGCCGGGTGATGTTGTTGTGGTGAACAATACATCGGTAATTCCGGCACGTCTGACCGGTTATCGCGGGCAAGCAAAAATCAGCGTTACGCTTCATAAAAGTGAAACTGACGCCAACCCAGACTTGGCCGCTCACACAGGTGCTGTTGCCAATATTGCTGTTGGCGCTGTGCCAAGCTTTGGCAATAGATGGCGGGTTTTTGCCAAGCCAGCCAAAAAATGTCGCACCGATGATGTGATTCTATTTGCCGAGGATTTTGCCGCCCGTGTTTTAGGACGCGGGGCTGGCGGTGACGTTGTTTTGGCGTTTTTCAACCCGGCCGCAGATGATTTTGAGATGAACGGCGCGATGCTTGCTGACATGCTCGCCCGTTATGGCAGCATGCCGCTACCGCCCTATATTGTCCGACCAGACGGCGCAACGAGCGCTGATAAGGCCGACTATCAAACCATGTTTGCCCAGCATCCGGGGGCTGTGGCGGCACCAACTGCTGGTCTGCATTTTACGGAAAATCTGGCAAAGAGCCTGACGGCCAAAGGTGTGAAAATTGCTGAGATCACCCTGCATGTCGGGGCTGGCACTTTTTTACCCGTTACGGTTGATAATATTGCTGACCACAAAATGCATTCTGAATGGGGCGCGATATCGGCTGATGCCGCGAAAACCATTTGCGAGGCACAGCAAGCTGGCCGCCGGATCATCGCCGTTGGCACCACCAGCCTGCGCATTTTAGAAGCTTGTTTTCAGGCGCATGGGGTGGTCCGGCCATTTGCTGGCGAAACTGATATTTTTATTACACCCGGCTATAAATTTGGGGTTGTTGATGCGCTTTTGACAAATTTCCATTTGCCTAAATCAACCTTATTGATGCTGGTTAGCGCCTTTTGTGGCATGCGCGCCATCGGTGGTGCCTATCAACATGCTATTGACCATGATTATCGGTTTTTTTCATATGGTGACGCCTGTTTTATGCACCGCGCCACTGATCCAGATATCACCGCGTCTTTGCGCGGCGATGCTGCAGATGCGAGGGTATAATGGCATCATCACCACCATCATCACCACCACCATCATTTGGCTTTCATCTGCAAACGACTGACGGCATGGCGCGGCGTGGCCAATTGAGCACTGCCTATGGGGTGGTCGAGACGCCGGTGTTTATGCCGGTCGGCACCGCGGCCACAGTGAAAGGCATGATGCCGGATTCGGTTGCGGCAACCGGCGCGCAGATCATTTTGGCAAACACCTATCATTTAATGCTGCGGCCCGGGCCAGAACGCGTGGCGCGGCTCGGCGGGGTGCGCAAGATGATGGGGTGGGATGGTCCTTTATTGACCGATTCTGGCGGGTTTCAGGTGATGTCTCTGGGGCCGTTGCGCACCCTTACTGAAGATGGGGTGACGTTTAAATCACATTTGGATGGCAGCAAACATCACCTTACCCCTGAACGTTCAACCGAAATTCAGCATCTTCTTGATGCAACCATCACTATGGCCTTTGACGAATGCACACCGTTCCCGGCCACCAAACCGGTAGCAGCCGACTCGATGGCGCTGTCAATGCGTTGGGCAAAACGCTCGCGGGCGGCGTTTCGGCCGCGCCCTGGCTATGGTCAGTTTGGGATCGTGCAAGGTTCGGTATTTGCTGATTTGCGCGCCGAATCAGTGGCAGCGCTTGAAGATATCGGGTTTGAGGGCTATGCGGTTGGCGGTTTGGCGGTTGGTGAGGGGCAGCAAGCGATGTTCGAAACGCTTGAGGCCACCACGCCATTGATGCGACAGGACAAACCCCGTTATTTGATGGGGGTTGGCAAGCCAGCTGACCTTGTTGGCGGTGTGGCGCGCGGCATTGATATGTTTGATTGCGTCTTGCCAACACGTTCTGGGCGCACCGGACAAGGCTTTACCCAGCGCGGGCCGGTAAATTTAAAAAATGCGCGGCATGCGGATGATCCGCGCCCGCTTGATGAAAATTGTGGTTGCCCGGCGTGCCGCAATTACAGCCGTGCTTATCTGCATCATCTGTTCAAAGCTGAAGAGGTGTTGTCATTGATGCTGCTTAGCTGGCATAATATTCACTATTATCAGGATTTGATGGCGGGCATGCGGGCGGCGATCACGGCGGGTAAATTCGCTGCATTTGAAGCCGCATTTCATGAAGATCAAGCGCGCGGTGATATAGACCCTTTTGGGGCCAGTGCATGACAGCAGACAGGTCACCGCTTCGCAACTGGTTAAATGATGCGGCGCTGGCGGCTGGATTTCACGCGGTTCATGTCACCGCGGCACACCTGCCTGAGATAACGGCAAAACGATTGGCGGCATTTGTGGCGCAAGGGTTTCAGGGCGATATGTCATGGCTTGCCGATAGCGTGTCGCGGCGCGCCCAACCAAGGTTGATGTGGCCAGATGCCAGCAGCGCCATTATTTTGACAATGAATTATGGACCTGATCATAACCCGATGGATAATCTGGCGCGGTCGGGGGATGGCAATATTTCGGTTTATGCGCGCGGCCGTGATTACCATGAGGTAATCAAAGGTAAATTGAAACAGCTTGCCGGCCAGTTTGCGGCGCGCGCGGCCGCAGATGTTAAGGTTTTTGTCGATACCGCACCATTGATGGAAAAGCCGTTGGCCCAAATGGCTGGTGCTGGGTGGCAAGGCAAACACACTAATTTGGTGTCGCGCTCGGCGGGGTCGTGGATCTTTTTAGGCACCATACTGACAGATGCTGATTTGCCGCATGATGCCCCGGAAAATGACCATTGTGGAAACTGCACTCGCTGTCTTGATATATGCCCTACCAAAGCCTTTGTCGCCCCCTATAAGCTTGATGCGCGGCGCTGTATTTCATATTTGACGATCGAACATAAAGGCCAGATTCCCGAAAGTTTTCGGGCCGCTATTGGCAATCGGATTTTTGGCTGTGATGATTGTCTTGCTGTGTGTCCATGGAATAAATTTGCAGCGCGCGCGGCCGAAGCCAAATTTCACGGCAGCGGGGATATGCCAGCCTTGGCAGAGCTATTGCGGCTTGATGATGTGGGTTTTCGTAAAAAATTTGCTGGTAGCCCGGTGCGCCGTGCCGGGCATGACCGCTTTATGCGCAATGTTTTGGTGGCGGCGGGTAATAGTGGCGAGTCGGCCTTGGCGCCGTTGGTGACTGATTTGCTGGATCACGCTAGCCCGCTGGTGCGGGGGATGGCGGTGTGGGCGCTGGCACAGCTTGTTAGTGCAGACTATTACCAGACAGTACGGTCAAAATATGCGCCATTTGAGACGGATGAAGAGGTGCGGCGCGAATGGGGCTAGCCGATGCCGGTTATTGCGTATGATAGCCGCGTTCTCCATGCTGGCTGAGATCCAATCCCTCAATCTCGTCTTGTTGGTCAACACGCAGCCCGATGACCGCGCCAATTACCTTCAAAATCACATAGCTGGCGATTACCGTCCAGCCTATGGTGATCGCCACCGACATCAATTGCACGCCGAATTGCGACGTCGCGCTAACACCATCAGCAAGCCCGAGGCCGCCAAAACCCGGCAATGCTAGCCACGCCACCAGCAAGCTGCCAAGGATTCCGCCAACACCGTGGACAGCAAACACATCAAGCGAGTCGTCAATTTTCATGCGCACCCGCAAAACATCAACGGCGATGTAGCACGCCACACCGCCAGCAAGCCCAAGGATAAGCCCGCCCGGCACCCCAATAAAGCCCGAGGCTGGTGTCACCGTGGCAAGACCAGCCACCATGCCGGTAACAATGCCAACTAAAGACGGACGGCCAAAGCTGATCCATTCAATAAGCATCCAGACCAAAGCTGCAGTTGCGGCGGCGATGTGTGTCACCAGCAAGGCCATGCCGGCCCCATTACCGGCAGCCAGTGCCGAGCCGCCATTAAAGCCAAACCAGCCAATCCACAGCATGCTCGCACCAATCATTGTTAAAATAGGGCTATGTGGTGGGTGAAGTGCTTGTGGGAAATTGCGCCGTTTGCCGACCACAAGGGCGCAGACAAGCGCGGCAGATCCAGCCGTGGCATGCACAACAATGCCGCCAGCAAAATCCATCACGCCCCATCCAGCCATGATACCACCGCCCCAAACCCAATGCGTCACCGGTGCATAGACGATTAAAAGCCATAGCGCCGAAAACCATAAGATAGCGGCAAATTTCATGCGCTCGACATAAGCCCCAATGATAAGCGCTGGTGTGATAATCGCAAAGGTCATTTGAAATGCCGCGAAAACCGATTCAGGTATGGTGCCAGCGGCGTTGTCCAACCCCAGATTGACCATGAATAGGTTGCCTAAATCGCCAACCCAGGCGGCATCGCCTGAAAACGCCAGCGAATAGCCAGCCGCCACCCATAAAAGCGACATTAAACAGGCAATCGCAAAATGGTGCATTAGGACAGACACGATGTTTTTTGCCTGTACTAAGCCAGCATAAAATAGCGCCAGCCCTGGTAAGGTCATCATCAATACCAGCGCGGTGGCTGTCAGTATCCATGCAGTGTCGCCGCTATCGATAGCGCTAGCTGCCAATGCAGGACCGGGCAGTGCGCCAAAACAAAACACAGCGCCTAGCGCCAAAGGTAACATTCGCATTTGTTAAACTCCCGATCAGTCGTGGCGCATCAAAAGCTGAGGCGGCATTGCATTCCAGCGTCAGTCTGTTCATTTGGGCGTGTGAATCAAGAAAAATGCCTCAAAATTATGCAGTTATTTAAAAACTGATAAAAAATAACGCAACATCAGCGGTGTTTGCCTAAAAAATAATCATTAATGGCTGGTGTCGCTGAGGGCCAATAGAGCTCAGATACCGCCAGCCATGTAAGTTGCTGAATAAGTGGCTGTATAGTTTGACAGATAAATAGCCGGGCAAAACTGTTGCTGTCGCTAAATTAATCGGGGCAGGGCGGTGCTGGTTATGGTCACTAAGGATAAGGCTCAGACAGAGCAGTGATGTTAGATAAATGAGTCAAAATTTATAAATTCATAACAAGTCTCAATAAGACACTTTCAGATTATGAAAAAATGGATTTATCTGGCAAAAAATTGGAGCGGCGTGCGGGAATCGAACCCGCTTCTCTAGCTTGGAAGGCTAGGGTAATAGCCAGTATACGAACGCCGCGTCACAGTTTTGTATGGCCGGTCGGCCACGCGACAGCCGTTATGCCATCAACTTGTCGGTTGGTCTAGCTATTTTTTGGCGCGGCGCGCGCTGGCAAACCGGGTTTTGCCAATCAATGGCGCTGCTGTGGCAATCTCTGTACATTAATTTTAATTAATAAAAGCAATATCTTATATGTATAGATGTGGCAATAGATCGTTGACCTTGCCGACATGGTCGGTCATCATGGGGCCACGCCTCGTGCGAAAGTCTGTTTCTGTTTCCAAGTATTTTTGATGGTTTTGTTGAGTGTGTGCGGCCCGGTATTTTTTTGGGGCGCATGGTGGGCGCACAAGGCATCACTGGCATTGCAAAATGGTTTGCGATGCACTGGGTCCAAGGAGAAACAGGTATGAAAAAGAGCGTTTTATTGGCCGTTGATGGCAGCTCTGGTGGGGCACACGCCTTACAGCATATTCTGGCATTTACCGACAGTGCTTCGGTAAAGATCGTGTTGGCTTATGTGATTGAATGGTCACCCTATTCATTTAACACGCCGGAAGAAAACGCCGAACGCCATAAGCGTCGTGAAAGTGAAATATCACGGGCGGAGGCAGGGGTCATAAATCCAGCGCAAGATAAATTGCAGGCCAAAGGCTTTCACGTTGATGCGGTGGTTCGGCATGGTGCGCCTGCCGAAACGCTTATCAATTTGGTACATGAACATGATGTTAGCGAAATTATTATTGGCCGGCGCGGGCAGTCCGGGATCAAGGCGCTGATATTCGGGAGTGTCGCTGGCAGTCTCATTCAAACCTCACCAATTCCGGTCGTGGTGGTGCCATAGCTGGCACCGCCGGTGGCGGAATGGGTCGCCCCTATCGGGCGTATCTCTCACTAGAGGAGTTTTACGATGATTAGATTCTTGCTACTTATGTTGCCGTTCTCGTTACTTGTAACGCCGGCCTTTGCTGGCATTGACGAGACCATCAACAGTATTACCGCGCCAATAGCCATTTGGGTTGGCTCCGTTGTGTTTTTCAAAATACCATTGCTTGGCGCGCAATTACCCCTTGTGGTGTTGTGGCTGATCGCGGGAGCGATATTTTTTACATTCTATATGCGGTTTATCAATTTGCGCGGTTTCCGGCATGCCATTGAATTGGTGCGCGGTGATTATGCTGACCCCAAAAGCGCTGGTGAGGTGTCGCATTTTCAGGCGCTGGCCACAGCGGTGTCAGGTACCGTTGGTATTGGTAATATTGGCGGGGTTGCTGTTGCCGTGACGGTTGGCGGCGCTGGTGCCACGTTCTGGCTTATTTTGGCTTGATTTTTGGGCATGTCGACGAAATTTGTCGAATGTGTTTTGGGGGTGAAATATCGTAACGAAAACCCCGATGGGTCTGTGTCAGGCGGCCCGATGTATTATCTGCGCAAAGGCTTTGCCGAACGCGGCATGAACAGCTTTGGCAGATTTATCGGTGGGTTTTATGCTATTGGTATTTTTATCGGTGCTTTGGGCATTGGTAATATGTTTCAGTCTAATCAGGCTTATGTGCAGTTGAACCATGTGTCTGGCGGAATGCTTGATGGGCTGGGCTGGCTGGTTGGCATTATTTTGGGAACCGTTGTGTTTTTGGTGATTGTCGGCGGTATTAAGTCTATCGCCAAGGTAACCGAAAAAATCGTGCCCTATATGGCAGTGTTTTATTGCCTGTTTGCGGTGATTGACATTGTGCTGAATGCCGCATCTTTGCCGGCCGCTATTGGTAATATTTTTACTGGGGCGTTCAGCCCGGAAGGCGTTGCCGGCGGCGCGCTGGGAGCGATGATTATTGGTTTCCAACGGGCGGTGTTTTCAAATGAGGCCGGTATTGGTTCGGCGTCAATCGCGCACTCGGCGGTACAAACCGATGAGCCGGTGACCGAAGGCTATGTGTCGTTGCTTGAACCATTTATTGATACGATTGTGATTTGTACAATAACCGCATTGGTGATTGGCACGTCAAATGTTGCCCAACCCGGCTTTGCTGGCGATGCTAACGGGGTAGCGATGACGTCGCTGGCCTTTGAACGGCAATTCTCATGGTTCCCAATCCCGCTGGCCTTTGCCGCAGTTTTGTTCGCGTTTTCAACGATGATTGCGTGGTCATACTATGGGCTGAAAGGCTGGACATATTTGTTTGGCGAGGATGAAAAGACGCAAAGAATTTACAAAATCATTTTCTGCGTGTTTGTTGCGCTTGGCTGTATGGTGCAATTGGGGCCATTGCTGGATATTTCAGACGCATTTGTCTTTTTGATTTGTGTGCCGAATATTTTGGGAATGTATTTCTTGGCGCCAATCGTCAAACGAGAAATGGAAGATTACGCCAGACGGGTGCGTAGTGGTGAAATCAAAAAATTCAAAAACGCCGATTAACGTCTAGCCGACTCACGATTATTAAAAAGGGGCGCCATACAGTGCCCCCTTTGCCTTATATGGCAAATCTATGCAAAAATTTTTGGCGGCTGCTTAGCCCACAAAAGCGCGTTCCAAAACATAACTTGCTGGCGTATTGTGACTGCCTTCAACAAAACCGCGATCCTGCAAAATGGCCGCAACATCATGGTTCAGCCCCAGCGACCCGCAAATCATCACCCGGTCATTTTGGGGATCAAGCGGCGGTATCGCCAAATCGGTGAATAATCTCCCACTGTCCAGCAAGCTGGTAATGCGGCCCTGATGCTTAAACGCCTCACGCGTCAGGCTGGGGTAGTAGAGCAAACGCGGCGCAATCATTTCGCCAATAAGCGGGTGCGTGATGGCGGCGTTAACGCATTGCTGGCTAAAACCAAGATCCTCAAAATTGCGACAGCTATGTGTGACAATAACCTGATCAAATTTTTCATAGGTTTCGGGGTCACGGATAAGCGCGGCAAAAGGTGCAAACCCGGTGCCGGATGACATCAAAAACAACCGTTTACCAGAGGTCAACGTGTCTAAAACCAAGGTGCCGGTAGTTTTCGGGCGCAACAGAACATGGTCGCCAACGCTAATCTTAGAGAGCTGTGACGTCAGTGGACCATCGTCCATAATAATCGAATAGAATTCGAGCGTGTCATCCCAACTTGGGCTTGCCAACGAATAGGCTCGCAGCAGGGGGCGGCCGTCAGGCTGCATCAGACCTAGCATGGCAAACTCACCTGAACGAAACCGAAACGTTTGTGGGCGCTCAAGCTGAAAGGAAAATAGCGATGGGGTCCAATGCGTCACCGCGCGCACCATTGCGCTAGCCGCGGCTGCGTTTTGTGGGTTACCCGAAATGACACTTGAGGGGGTGGCGCCGCTTGGTGGGGCTGTTCGGTGCAGATTGTTCATGGGGCAACATCCAAAAATATATGGCGATATGACAATAATTAGGAAAAAATTCTTATATTTAAAGCTTTTATTCAGAAATTAACAAAAATTGTCTAATAATGATTTTTTATGAAATTAAAATGCGCAAAAGCCTGTGTTTGCCGAATGCAATATCATTTCTGGTTTTCGCGTACGGGGCGTCATTATACGGTATGCTTATGGCGCCCAGTCATGCGGTGTTATTGGGGTTGGTAAATAGCTTGCCCGGGTTCAAAATCTGTTTTGGGTCCAACGCCGCTTTTATTTCGGTCATCACGTCAACCGCGGCACCCAATTCAGCCCGCAAATAGCCGGTTTTGCCTTGCCCAATGCCATGCTCGCCGGTGCAGGTGCCGCCAAGGGCGATGGCGCGTTGGGTCAGGCGCGATGAAAACGCATCAATTTTTTGCTGCATTCCGACATCATCAGGCAAGCATAAGGGCAACACATGAAAATTGCCATCGCCAACATGGCCAACAATCGGCGCAATTAATCCATTCGCCTCAATATCGGCAAGTGTGTCATCAACACATGCTGCCAATTGCGATATCGGCACGCAGACATCGGTCGGGTTGCCGGTGGCGCCCGGAAACAGGGCAAAGGCAGCCCACAGCGCGTCATGGCGGGCTTTCCACAGGCGGGCGCGTTCGTCTGCATCGGTTGACCACACGAACGGCACTGACGAATGGTCGGCGCAAATCTGACGAAAGCGCTCTGCATCATCCTGCACTGAAGCTGGCGAGCCATGAAATTCAACAAGTAATAATGGCGCTTCCGGCAGGGTTAGCTGAGAGTAATCATTGCAGGCCCGCACTTGCAGCGGGTCCAGCATTTCTATGCGCGCCACTGGAATGCCAAGCTGTATGGTCATAATAACCGCATCACAAGCGGCCCTAATTGATGGAAATGAACAGACCCCGCCGGCGATCACCTCGGGAATGCCGCGCAGGCGGATGGTCAATTCAGTGATAATGCCTAGCGTGCCTTCTGAGCCCACAAACAAACGAGTCAAATCATAGCCAGCCGCTGACTTTCGGGCGCGGCTGCCGGTGCGGATGACGCGGCCATCCGCCAAAACCACTTCAAGGCCGAGCACATTATCTTTCATAGTGCCATAGCGCACAGCATTGGTGCCTGATGCACGAGTGGCGGCCATGCCGCCAAGGCTGGCATTAGCGCCCGGGTCGATTGGAAAAAACAGGCCGGTATCGCGCAAATAGGTGTTGAGGGCCTCGCGAGTCACCCCGGGTTGGATCACCACATCAAGATCTTCCTGATTGACCGCCAGCACCTTGTCCATTTTAGAGGTGTCAATCGACACTCCGCCAAATGGCGCGTTTACATGCCCTTCCAGCGATGATCCGGTGCCAAAAGCAATGACTGGGCAGCCGGCCTCGTGGCAGATCGACAAGGCGTCTTCGACATCCTTTCTGGTTTCGGCAAACACCACAGCGTCAGGCGGTTGGTTGGCAATGCGGGTGGTTGTGTGGCCATGCTGTTCCAAGATGCTGGTAGCCGTTGATAAGGCCTCGCCAAAACGCTGTTTTAAAATATCGATTGCCTGATGAGTCACACTATGTGTCGCGCTGTCTGCCACGTCTTTAACTCCCCTCTATTACGCCGCTTTTCCAAATAATATTGGCTTATCATAAAATCGATTTCCCACCAAATGCAGGAAACTGCCATACCGGCGCTTGTTTTTGATGGCTGCTTAGGGCTTTTTTAGCGACGCGATATAGGTTTTTACGCGGCTTACAAGGCCTGGGCGGCTCGCGGAAAGCACAAGTTCAGCCATATCGCTATCAAGCTTGCTATCATCACGGCAATTTTTCAGCCATGCGCGACGTGATATATCATCTAAAATTTTGGCTTTGCTGGTGGCGGTGTCGAGAAGTTGCGGCCATTCGTCAACAGCGGCAATACTGGTTAAAAACCCACATGCAAGCGCATGGTCACAATCAAAAACCCGCGATGTCTGTAAAATGTCGCGGGCCGCATCAGGGCCAATTAAAGCGCTTAATCTGCGGGTGCCAAGGACAATGCCGAATTGCAACCCGGGCATCCGAAAACTTGTGTCGGGGGCGGCAATACGGTGCGTGCAGGCGGCGACCAGATCTGCACCAGCCCCAAAACAGCGTCCATGTACCAACGCAAGACAAGGCATTGGCGCGGTGTAAATAGTTTGCAATAAGGTTTCAATGCGCACAAACCGGTAGAGCAAATCTGCATCGGTTTCGGCATCCAGACCAGACAGATCAAAGCCCGCTGAAAAAGCGCGCCCGGCGCCACGCACAATTACCAGTTGGCTGTTTTTTGCGACCGCCTCGTCAAGGCCCTGCAACAGCAATTCAACCATGTCGGCATTTAACGCGTTCAGCTTGTCGGGGCGGTTCAAGATAAGTTTAGTTACCGCATCTTTATGCGTGATAACGACGGGCTTGGTGTCATTTGTGGACATGTGCGGCCTCATTTGGTTTTGATAAGCCATTCATCAAACACAGCTTCGTTATCCGCCCCTAACGCAGGTGGCGGTTGCATGTCATCTGGTTGAAAGCCGCTTATCGATACAGGAAAGGCAATGGTTTTCGTAGTGCTGCCATTTGGCAATGTCAGGGGCTGGACCAGCCCCATATGCGCAACATGCGGGTCATTCAAAATGTCGGCAAAGTCATTTATTGGCGCACATGGCACATTGCGTTTGTCCATCTCGGTTAGCCATTGCGCGGCTGTTTTGGTTTTGAACAGCGGCGCCAACACCGCAACCATCGCGTCTTGGTTGCGGGCGCGCAGAGCTTGTGTGGTAAAACGCGCATCGCTGGACAGTTCAGGCAAGCCAACAGAGTCTGCTACCTCATGCCATAATTTATCATTACCAGCCGCAATCACAAAATAGGTGTCGGCCGCTTCAAAGGCTTGATAGGGCGCATTGCGAGGGTGCGCAGACCCCAGCTTGACCGGCGCAACATTATTGCCAAAATATTCACTTGTCTGCAACGCTGATACGCCCAAAAGGCTGCCCAGCATTGAACAATCAATATGGCTGCCTTCGCCGGTTGCCTCGGCTTTCCGCAAAACCGCCAGAATGCTGTAGGCGGCGTATAGCCCAGCGCAAAAATCACCAACCGGCACGCCGCATTTAACTGGCGCGGCGCCGGGTTCGCCGGTAACGCTCATAATTCCGGCAATACCCTGCACGGTCACGTCAAAGGCGCCTTTGGTGGCATAGGGGCCGGTTTGTCCATAGCCGGAAATTGAACAGTAAATCAGTTTTTTGTTGATGGCGCGCAAATCATCATAACCAAGGCCCAGCTTTGGCAAAACTCCCGGCCGATAGTTTTCAATGACAATATCGGCAGCGGCGGCAAGCGCTTTCAATTTCAGCACATCGTCAGGATTTTTCAAATCAAGCGCAACACTGCGCTTGTTACGGTTTACCGAAGCAAAATTTTCACTAAAGCCCGGGGCATCATCAGATGCACCGTTAAGCGGTGGCCATTGCCGCATCCCATCACCGCCGTCAGGCCGTTCAATTTTAACAACATCAGCGCCAAGATCGGCAAAAAGCGAGCCAGCGAAAGGGCCAGCTGCAATTTGTCCTAATTCAAGAACCCGAATGCCAGAAAGCGGGCCAATGGCGGCGTTGTGTGATGCGGCAGTCATGCTTATATCATCCATAGTCAAGGTGTCATCCATATGTTAGGCGATTTGACACGCCAGGGCATCCCATCATCGCTTTTTCAACTATCGTAAATCTGTCACCCAATGTGGCAAAGCTACTATATGCGGCGCCATCATGCGGGTATCTATAGGCTGGCAAACTATCGGTTATTCGGTGTATATAGCCAAGCGTAAATTTGATCTTATTGATTGATGCGCTTCAAAAAAAAAGGATGGACTAGGTGAGGGCTGTTATTTTTGACCTTGATGGCACGCTGATTGACAGCGTTGGCGATATTCATGCCGCGCTAAACCAGATGCTGGCCGCCGCCGGGGTAGGGCCGCTAGACGTGGCAACGGTCACCGGCTTTGTCGGCAAAGGTTCGGCAAATCTTGTCAAACGTGTCATTGATGCTTGTGATCTGCCAAATGATGCCGCCAGCCATGCCACATATTTGGCCGAGTTTTTAGATATTTATACAAAAAGTTCGGCTGAATTCACGACTGTTTTTGACGGTGTGCATGATGTGTTGTCGGCATTTCAAGACAGTGGCATTGCACTTGGTTTATGTACTAACAAACCAGAGCGCCCAACCCATGTGGTTTTGGAGCATTTTGGGTTAACACGGTTTTTTACGTCAATTGTGGGTGGTGACCGGTTGGCATCTCGCAAACCTGACCCTGCCATGCTGTACCTCGCCATGGCAGAGTTAGATGTTGAAAATTGTCTATTTATTGGTGATAGCGAGGTTGATGTTGCGACCGCGCGGGCAGTAGCGGTGCCAATCGCACTCTTCACGAAAGGCTACCGAAAAGCCTCGGTCGACGAGCTTGCCCCAAATTTTGATTTTGACAGCTATCAGGACCTGCCCGCTATTGTGGCACAGCATTTTTCGGTCAATTGTTGATTTTTTCCAAAAAACCGCCGCACCAGCAATGATGCGCCCCTCTATGAAAGTGAAATTTATACCATGCTAAAATTTTATTATGCTAAGAAATCAGCAGCTTATGCGCCGCATATCCTTTTAGAAGATGTTGCTGCAGATTATGAGGCTGTCCAAATTGATTTTTTAGGTGGCGAGCAACGGTCTGATGCCTATCTGAAAATCAACCCAAAAGGGCGGGTGCCAGCCTTGGTAACTGAGCATGGTATCCTGACCGAAACTCCAGCCATTCTTGCCTATATTGCCCAGACCCATCCAGATCACGCGATGGCGCCAACGACGCCATTTGAATTTGCCGCGGCGCAAGCCTTTAATTGTTATATTGCCTCGACCGTGCATGTCGCGCATGCGCACAAGCATCGCGGTGCGCGCTGGGCGGATGATGCTACGGCGCATGAACATATGCGCGCCAAAGTTGCGCAAAATATGGCCGAGTCTGCGCAGGTCATTGAAACCCATTATCTGCAAGGGCCGTGGGTATTGGGGGAAAACTATTCGATGTGTGACCCATATTTGGCGTTGATAACACGCTGGCTGGGCGATGACGGGGTTGATGTTGCGCAATTTCCAAAAATTGCTGCGCATGATCGTGCCATGCGTGAACGGCCATCGATGCAAACGGTGCTGCGGCTGCATGCCTGAGAGGTATCACATAGCCAGCATGGGGCGTTGTTAGGGCGATAACAGAACTAACCGACTGCGATAACCATACTCATGCCGCTGGCTGCATGTTCTAACATATGGCAGTGAAACAACCAAAGCCCCGGATTATCAGCCCTAAAGACAAGCTTTGCTTTACTGCCAGCAGGCATCAGCCAGGTATCGCGCTGTCCAGATGGGGCGGTGGCGGTGGGGTCGTCAAGCGTCACCCAAAAATGATGACCATGAAGATGCATCGCATGCGGCCAGGCAGTATCATTAAACACCTCTAGCGCGACAAGCTGTCCCAGCGGCACCTCGGCAAGAGTTTCGCTGTAGGTGCCAACCACGCCGTTAAATGCCCATAGTTTTTTATGGTCCTGTGCCAGCGTGCGCAACGGCAAAATTTCGCCGTCAAGACGGGCCTCGGCAAGCGTCCCCATGGCGCCGCCCTGCATGTGAACGGGAATGGTGCGGGCCGTCTTTAGGTCTGGCATTTTTTGAGGCTTTGCAAGGGCTATAGCAGATTTTTTTAGGGTGCTACGGCCAAGCGAAGGCTCGACAATGAAGCTGCCAGCAGGATACGGCGTGCCAGTGCTGACATCTGTCAATGCGAGGCTGTCACCGTCAAGGTCGATAATCACATCGGCGCGTTGGGCCGGCGCAAGGCTAATCACATCAACTTTTTCTGGGCGGCACACCGCACCATCCTGCGCGATTAGGGTTGCGGCATCGGCGTTGATTTTTATGGCAAATACCCGCGCATTGGCAGCGCTAATCAAACGCAGCCGCAGCCGGGCGCCTGCTTTGACAAAGAATTTTGGGTCAGATAGCCCATTGACGGTAAGCCAGTTACCTAACCGCCCGCCATGTGACCAATCATGCAAGCTGCCAAACGAAGCGGTGTCAATTTGTCCGTCTTGGTCAAGCCGCCAATCATCGATCATCAGGGTAATGTCATGGTCGACTGTCGGGTCATCATCATCGTCGATGATAAGCGGGCCATATAGCCCGCGCGCCACCTGTTCCCAGCCCATATTATGTGCGTGATACCAATAGGTGCCAGAATGTGGCAACGGCAAATCATATGAAAATTGCTCACCCGGTTGGATGGGGGCCTGTGTTAAGTCGGCGACGCCATCCATCGCGTTACTGCTGCGAATGCCATGCCAGTGCACCGTGGTGGCTGTGGCTAAATTATTGGTGACATTAACGCTGAGCCTGTCACCCTTGCGATAGCGCAACATCGGGCCCGGGCAGGACCCGTTATAGAGCCAACAATTTTTTGTGGGGGTGTTTCCGGTCAGGTTGGCCGTGCCCACACCAGTTGTTAACGCATAAGGCGCGCCCGCCATGGCCTGTGGCACACCCAAAGTTCCACCCCAACACACACCAGCTGCAGCCACTGTCACGCCAGACGCTGTTACTGATAAAAATTTACGCCGCTCCATATTTTCCTTGTAGCATTTTGCGGTGCCGCTGGCCAAGGCCCAAAAATCTGGTTTTGCGATTTTTATTTGCGCCAATGCACTGCCGCAATCGACCTGTCACTGCGGCATTGCCGCGCCACCACAAACAATCATGTTTACGCATATGGTCACTTGGCATTTGGAAAGAACAGCTGGGCGCCATTGCGGGTATAGCTCGCAATAAGGTTTTGTCCCTCTGGACCTGTCATCCACGCGGTGAACTGTTCGGCAAGGTCCTGTTTCACATTTGGGCACTGCGCCTTACTCACCGGGATGATGCCGTATTGATTGAATAATGGCGGGTGCCCTTGGAATAAAATTTTGTGGGTGCCGCGGTTTGCAAAAGCCAGCCATGTTGCCCGGTCACTAAGTGTATACGCGTCTGTTTGTACGGCAAAGTTTAGCGTTGCGCCCATGCCAAGACCAGTTTCCAAATACCATGAATTAGCGGCGCTGTTCGGGGCACGTTCAGCCAATGTCCACAACCGTAATTCTGCTTTGTTGGTGCCGCTATTATCGCCGCGTGAGGCGAATTTAGCGTTTTTATCGGCAACGCGCTGCAGCGCTGCGCGCACAGTTGGGGCGCTGCCAATCGCGGCCGGGTCATCTTGCGGTCCCAAAATGATAAAATCATTATACATCAAATCATGGCGTGCAGTCCCAAACCCATTTTTGACAAAGGTAACTTCGTCGCTTTTAGAATGGACAATCAAGACATCGCCATCACATCTTTCAGCATTGCGCAGGGCTTGGCCAGTGCCAACCGCGACTACGCGCACATCTACCCCGCTCGATTGCGTGTATTTTGGCAAAAGATAATCATAAAGGCCGGAATTTTGGGTCGATGTTGTCGATTGCACGATGATGAAGGGGGTTTCAGCAAAGCTGCTGGCAAACGGCACCGCACTGCCGATGAGGGCTAGCCCGATCAGAACGTGGTTTAAATGTGCAGAAAGTATTTTTGTGAGGCTGAAATTTGACATCATTTTATCAACTCTTCATGGTTACACGCTATGTCATTTGACCTGTTGTGGTATGAATGCCATCGCTAATGACATAAAAATCAGAGTGGGTAAAGCCCGTTATGATTTTTTTTGCATATCGGTTTAAGTTCTGCCGAGAACCAGAGGTTGACATATGAAGAACGGTACTAAAAATCCAGGTGTGAGAACCAAATTATTCGTGGCAAATGAAACCATTGGGGTTGGCAAAATAAAGCTATTACAATTGGTTGGTGAAACCGGCTCAATAAGCGCGGCAGCGCGCCAAATGGGCATGAATTATCGCCGCGCCTGGTTTTTGCTGGATTCGATGCAAAGTGGATTTTCTGATCCCTTGTTCGAAACTGAGCGTGGCGGCAAGGCCAGAGGCGGTGCCACATTGACGCCGCTTGGGCAGGAACTGATCAAACGCTACACCGCGCATGCCAAGCTCATCGATTCGCAGTCGTCAGACATTTTGGTATGGTTGTTAGGTGTCCAAGCCAGCCAGCCAAGTGATCGTGGCGCGTCATAATCGAGATTTTGTAGGCTGGGCTATTGATTATTGCGCGTGCCGACGGGCAAATGGTGATTAAGCTGTGTTTCTATCTGGTCAATAAGTTGCTAGACTGGTGGCGAATGTCGTAAACAAAAAATAAGGGTCGCATTGATGAAATTTCCCGCATGGCACCAGCGGCCAGAAACATTTGATCCGGAAACGCACCGCGAGGGCATTCTTGACGGTCAGGCATTTATTCGGGCGGCAGATCAATTTATTTCACTTGCTAATCAACGTAATAAAAAAATTGAGGCAACCGAATTGCAAATGGTCATGCTGTTTGCGGCGGCGCGCTATGCGGCGCATGTTGGGAAAAATGTGCTGGACATCGATGATCATGAAGAATTTGTGACGCATATGACGGCGCAATACACCGATATGCTGCGTAGCCATCTGGCTGATCCGTCTGTGTGATCACCGCATGCGCTGGCAGTTTTATGTATAACCGTTATAGCCTTTACTATTAGGTTGGTGCTACCAACATACGCCGAAAATGAATCGTGCAATGTTTTGAGAAAAGTTAGGATGAGGTAATGAGTTCACAGGCTCAAGATGACATGTCCGCCGCAGATATGGCGGTGCGGAAATTTCTAAAGCAAGTCGGGGTAACAGCGCATCAGGAACTGTCAGAGGCGTTATCAAAAGCGGTGCGCTCAGGCGCGCTGGCGGCCGGTGCGACGGTGTCGGTGAGCGCGACCATCGAAAGTGCTGATTTGCAGCTGTCGCATGTTGTGACGGCAAATTTGCAGGCGCCAGACAGCGATGGCTGAGCTAACCGAAGGCCAAATTCTTGCCGCTTTGGCAACCGTAACCGACCCCTCACAGGGGCGTGATATTGTGGGCCTAGGCATGGTCACGGCGATCCAAATTAACGGCAGTAACATAAGTTTTGCCCTGCAGGTGCCGCCGCACCGGGGCCCGGCCATGGAGCCGGTGCGCCGTGCTGCCGAGCAGACAGCGTTAAAAATTGAGGGTGTTACCAGCGCAACAGTGATGGTGACAGCGCATGCGCCCGCCGCTTCCGGTGCCGCGCAAAATGATCATGACGTCCCAAAAACCCGTGAAAAAATTTTGGAAAGCAAGGTGCGCCGGTTTGTGGCTGTGGCCTCTGGCAAGGGCGGTGTTGGCAAATCAACTACAGCCGTCAATTTGGCAGTTGCGCTGCAGCTTGAAGGGTTAAGGGTGGGCTTGTTGGACGCCGATGTCTATGGTCCGTCACAGCCGCGCATGCTTGGGGTTAGCGGGCGTCCAGCGGCAGCGGGCGGTGATATGGTCAAGCCGCTGGAAAATTACGGCGTAAAACTGATGTCGATGGGGTTGTTAGTGCCCGATGATACAGCGATGATTTGGCGTGGCCCGATGGTGCAATCGGCGTTAACGCAAATGCTTGATGCGGTGGCGTGGGGGGTGCTTGACGTTATCATTATTGATTTGCCGCCTGGCACTGGTGACATTCAAATTTCGCTTGCACAGCAAGTGAATCTGGCCGGTGCGGTTATTGTGTCCACGCCGCAGGATATAGCCTTGTTAGATGTTGTCAAAGCCCTGACAATGTTTGAAAAAGCGCAAGTTCCGGTGCTTGGGATGATCCAAAATATGGCGTCATGGCAATGTCCTGATTGTGGCCGCACCGACCATATTTTTGGTGAGGGTGGAGCGGCGCGTGAGGCGGCAAAACGTGGCATTGAATTGCTTGGTGAAATTCCGTTATCCTTGGCGGTGCGCACCGGGTCAGATTCGGGAACGCCTATTGTGGTAGCTGAACCGCATGCGCCGCAGGCAAAAACCTATCGTATGATAGCCAAAAAATTGATGGATATTGCCGATATCCGGTACGAGGACACCGCATGACCCTATATTACGAAGACGTGCCGGCTGCTGATAACGACGCCCCGCAACTGCCACCACTGTTAAACGCTGTGGCGGTGCCAGCAGATCAAGACCTTCAGGCCAAGGCTATTGCGCTGGCCGCACAAGCTGATGTGGGTACGGTATTTTATTCTGAAGCCACTGACAAAATGCATATTGCCGTGGTGCTGGGACCGGAAGTGCCGTTGGCACAAGCCGGGCAAATGCTGTTTGCAATGATGATTGCTGTTGGTGATGCTGTTGGTGCGTTGGCGCCACCTGAAGTCGCTGTCAGCTATCAAATACCGGGGTTTGTTTTGCTGAATCGGGGGCGCGCTGGTGTGGTGCGCATGATGGCCAGCCCAGCTGCGAGCACGGCGGTAGCACCAGACTGGCTGGTGGTAAGTGCCGAATTGGTGATTGCCGATAGCGGGATTACCAATGATGAAGCGGCTAGCGTGCCACGCACAACAGGCGGTGTCGAGCATACATCGCTTGCTGAAGAAGGGGGCGGTTTTATTTCTCGCACCCGTATAGTTGAGTCCTGTAGCCGGCATTTTTTGGTTTGGGTGAATCGTTGGCAAGATGATGGCTTCCGGCCGCTTTATGATGCGTGGATGCATCGATTGGATGCAGCGGTACCGTTGGTGGCCGAGGCCGGCCTTGAATGGCTGGGTCTTGATGAAGACGGCGCTGTGTTGGTCAAGCTTGATGGCAAGCCGATGGCGATCCCGCCGCATGAATTGGAGACATTTTGCGGTGTGCCAGCCCTAGACCGGCCGCAACGGTAAATTATGGCGATGAAACTTGCGCGCACCATAAGATTTGACCGGTCTGACCTAAATGTTTTTCCCGTGGCAGCAGATGAGGGTGAGTGGGCGCTTGTCGGGACATTTTGTTTTGCGGCACTGCCCGCAGACGCTATCACCGGTAAAGTCAAACAGGCCTTTAGCAACGGGTTTTTGGGGTGTAAGTCTTTTGGATTTTCAACGCTAATAAGCGTTGTGACGGCCCGCCCTAGTGATGTCGCAATTATCGAAGACCAGCTGGCAAGCCATCTTGTCGAAAAATACGGGGCACCATCAAAACCCGCCACCGCCGGCGCGGTTGCCAGCGAAATTAATTTTATGGCTGAATTATGTGACCCGCATCCAACAGGTACCCTATTGGCGATTCAGCGTAGCTGGGGTGATGATGGCATTCGTGAGGTGTTTCGCAGCCTACCAAAGCCGGACTCATGCGCCGAACAAAAGATTTGGACTGTCATCGAAGACGATCGTGATGACGATCATGATGACAACCATGGCCGCGACCAGCCCAACCCTACGGAGAGATAACCCCTGATGACCCATGATTTTTGGCTGACTTCTGGATGGCATTTGCTGGCGCGTGACGAAAATGGCTTTATGGTGCCGACAGTTGATTTCATGCGCGCCTATTTTTGCCGTGATGAAGTGGCGCCAGTGCCTGAATCTTGCCCGGCTGAAATGGTGCTCCACAAAAAATTGACTGATGATCCGTTTGCTGCGGTGGTGCCAACAGACCTGTTTGAAATTGCGGATAAAGATGTCGTTCACAATTATCAGGCGGTGTTACGATTCCGTGATTTTATATCGCATTACAACAGCTTGGAAGATGCCTATATGGCCATCACCCGTGGTGCGAAAATCCAGTTTCCGCCATTGTTTGTTGAACAGATGGCACAGATAATTTTACGTAATATTTTGGACGGGGAAACCGATCCCATGCAAATCCGCGCCGCCGAATTATTATTTCGGGATCAGGCTGTGACCCTTGATGATGGACGCATCATGGTGGCTGACCATGCCACCGTGCAAGTGCAGGTTGGTATGCAGAAAGCGCAAAATAATGGCGCCGCAGCCACCAATGGTGCTGCCTCGAATGAGGTCATGATTGATATTTTGGCAACAGAAACGGCCGATGAATATTGGCAACGCTCTGACAATTTCAACACCTCGGTTGATATCGCCTATACCCAACCAGCGTTGGATGGGCTGGCGCGGGTGCTGGAAAAATGGATCAGCCATTTTTTGCCGCTTTCGGTGCGCATTACGCCGATGGTCAAAATTGAGGATGAGGCTTGGGCGTGGCATGTCGGGCTTGATACGCAATCGACCGCTATTTTGAATGATTTATATCATGGTAAAGATGTTGAGGAAGAGCGTTTGCGGTGCATTTTGTGCCTGTTCAAGCTCGAGGCCGAAAACGGCTTTGTGCCGGATATGAACAATAAACCCATCTATTTGGGGTTGGCGATGGACAGTGCCGGGGTCGTGCGGCTAAAACCACAAAATCTGCTGGTGAATTTACCTCTGGCCACACCGTCTTAAGCGCTGCGCATTTTCGGGCGCGTAATGCTGGTTAAGGCGCGTACAGCTGGTCCGTCAATTAAGATAATCATCGGTTGTGCGCGGCTTGCGGCGCTCGGCGATATCCATGGTCTTGTCATTTTGGGCAAACATCGCTTCAACACGGCAATCTTCACACATTTTCAACATATCCGTGCGTGCGCCTTGCTGAAACATGCTGTGACCGCTCAAGCGGGTGATGATTTTTTCGATAGATTTTGCGCTGCCAAACGGCTTGCCGCATTCGGTACAGGCAAACGGCGTATCTTCGATCACCAGTTCGGCCGACATGGCGCTGTCAGCAAGGTTGAATTGCGGGGTTAGCGCGATCACTTTTTCCGGACATGTGGCGACACAAATACCGCATTGCAAACAGGCATCTTCGCGAAACAGCAATTGTGGCGCATCTGGATTATCTTGCAGGGCGCCAGCCGGGCAGGCGCTCACACATGACAGGCAGATTGTGCAATTATCCGTGTCAATGGTAACGCGGCCATAAGGCGCGCCGTCTGGCAACGCAATGGTGGCGTCTTTACTATTGTTGGTCGAAGCCAGACCGCGCATGGCCAATCTGACCATGCCGCGCGGTGTGCCGACTGGGCTAAAGGGGGCTGGTTTGCCTTTTGGTTTGATGGGGCTGTTATACAATATTTCGGCGACCGCATCTGGATCAGAGTCATCGATTAAAATGATCTGGTTTTTCGCGTGGACGCCAACGCCATCTAGCATCGCGACAGCCAAATCACATTGCGCGGCAAGCGGGGCGTTTTCGACCGATTTGGCTGGGTTGAGAAGCACAAAGACCTGCTGATAGCCAAGCGCAATGGCATCAACCATAATGTCATGTCCGGCCCGTCCCATGGCGTGCATAGACACTGGGATCACATGGCTTGGCAAGCCTCGGCCATAGCGCGCCATCATCTCGATAACTTCGAGCCCATAGCTGTCATCATGCAGTAACAGGCTGGCAGATTTGCCGCCGGCTTCGTGATAATAGGCCAATAATTGCGCCATGCCAGACAGCAGCTGGTCAGCTGGCGGGTAGGCGGTTTGTGCCGCCCCTGATGGGCATACGGCCGCGCACAAGCCACAGCCACCGCAAATCGCCGGGTCAATATTAACATGGTCACCAAGGCTGGTAATGGCGCCGGCCGGGCAAACATCAAGACAGCGTGAGCATCCGCCTATTTTGTTGCGCGAATGCGCGCAGATATTATCATCAAAATTCACATAAATAGGTTTTTCAAATTCACCGATAAGGTGTTTGGCTTCACGCTCTATTCGGGCCATGGCAAGGCTGTCATCAGCGCGTGCCCGAAAATAGCCATCACGCTTTTCCCAGCCGCTGAAGAACGGCGTGCCGCCGGTAAGATCGATAAGCAGATCACAGCTTGTTTCAACGCCGTCTTGACGGGCGCCAAAAACGAGGTTTTCGCGACTATGTGGGGCAGCTTCAGCAAATTTGTTAATAACCAGATCAAAATTTGTAAAATGCCCGGTGGCTGATTGAATGGTGCCGGTCGTGACGAGCCCAGCGGTTGCTGATGCCGCGATCGTGTCGTCGGCATTGGCGATCATTACTGTGACCCCCAAGGTGCCATTTAACTGTGCCCCAAGGGCCAAGGCGGCATCACTGCCACCATTAGCGCGGCCCGCATCAGCATAAATCAGGCAGCGGCCTTGTGACAGCAGACTTAGGCTGCGTCCGGCGCGGTAGCTGTCAGCGGCATGCCGCATCAAAGCGGCCATTTTTGGCAGTGCCTTGGCAGATTCATCCGACCAGCCAGCCAGTTCTCGAATATTTACCGTTTGCGGTGCGTCATAGCCGAGCTCTTCAGCAAGGGCATCGAAGGTAGCGGTTTCTTGAGTACAGGCGACAATCAGTTTGGTCTTGCTATCACGCGCCGCGGTCATGGCAGCGGCTAGCCGGTCAGTTTGGGTCCGGCACAGCGACGTGGCGACGTCACAGCTGCCGGTGGCGCCACAGCTTTTGGCAAGTTTTTTGCCATCAATATCCATGGTGCCACCACAGTTGCAAACAATGACTTGGTCGTTAAAAAGCTGTGGCATTATGTTTCGTAACCCTTTTTGCAGCGCGATGAATTTCTATCTGCCTAAACTAGTGAACAAATTGGTAAAGACAAGGCTGATTATTGCTGCGCATGGACTTTGTTCCAATTTAGCCTTGCCAAAGGTGGGGTAAAACGGGAATAGTAAGGCCCGCAAAGGAGTGGTGCTTTGACCGATGAAATTTATGCAGAGTCTAAACATGTGTTATATGCGGTCCGGGTCATCATTGAACGCCAGAATATAGATAATGTGTGGCAGTCACACCGCTGGGTGGTGCATGACCTAATGCCGTTGGATATACGGGCAGGTGACGGGATGCCGCCAATCAATAATGCGCGGCTGGAGCGCCTGCGGGCTGACACTAATGATGTCGAAGCCAGAGCGCTTTTTAGTGCCGAGGCGTCACTCGACCTGCACCGGGCAGAGGCTGAAGCCTATGCCGAAAATTTGGCATCGTCAGAACCGGCAATCTATGTTGTGCTTCGTGAAAATGAAAGTGAAGATGATCACGATGAT
>Ga0181606_10000125_pt1 | contig 56647 bp, 47 predicted proteins | sample 041ome_10_FD_132994 | JGI IMG/M metagenome (GOLD analysis project Ga0181606, IMG submission 132994) | Coastal salt marsh microbial communities from the Groves Creek Marsh, Skidaway Island, Georgia - 041412US metaG (megahit assembly) | ecosystem: Environmental > Aquatic > Marine > Intertidal... | reverse complement strand
TTATTGATTCCTCATTAGTTACACGGGCCATTGCACAGTTCGAGTACACGATCATCAGTGCGAATAGTAAATGGGATCGATACCGAAGAAATGAGATTGAGCTGTCTCCGCTGGAAGAGAAAGGCCGTCAAATATTTACTAGCCTCGAAAAGCACAATGGAGACTGCACACATTGCCATAGTGACATTGATCCGTTGGTCGGAGACTTTGTTATGCGCAATAACGGACTGGATTCTGATGCAGAGTTGAAGCTGGGCTATAGCATAGTGACTGGATTAGATCGGGATTACGGTAGGTTTAAGACGCCAAGTTTACGTAACTTGGCATTTACCGCTCCTTATATGCATGATGGTCGATTCGAAACATTGCGAGATGTACTTGACTTTTACAGCGAGGGAGTTCACTTCAACAGAACCGTGGATCCTTTAATGGAATATGCCAATGAGGGTGGAGTGGAGATGTCAGAAGAAAGTAAGGATGCCCTAATCGCCTTCTTATTAACTTTAACGGATAGTACACTTATTTCTAATCCTGCCTTTTCGGATCCTAATGAATAGTTTAGAGTTCTTGCAGGTGCTCGACTTCTTTAGCTTCTGCAGTTCTGCGATAGCATTGCATGGCATCCTTGAAAACAGCGGATTTAAAAATTGATTTATTTAAAAGCATTCTAACACACTCTTGAATGCCCTCAATAATGGAAGGATGTGGATGCACTAAGTCAGCTAAAACTTCAATTGGTTGATTCATTTTAATTAATAGTCCGATAGCCTGGATAGCGCTTGAAGCGTGCTCGCCAACCGCGCGCATTCCCAATATGTGCATATCATCATCATCAGTCACTATAATCTTGAAAAAGCCTTGTGTCTTCCTCATAGCGATGGCTCTGGCGATGCAACTGTAGTCTAATTTGACCACTTTACATGAAAGGCCCTTTTCAATGCATTGTTGCTCATTCAATCCGACCGCAGCGACCTCAGGAGTCAGAAACATAATGGTGCAAACATTGTCATAAGAAATATCTTCAGTGTTGCTACCATACATACGTTCAATGGCAAATCGGGCTTCAATTTCTCCCATATTGACCAATGCGATATGACCTGAAACATCTCCTACCGCATATATATTATCAACATTCGTGCGTGTTCTGCTGTCGGTAATATAACTTCTAGCTGAAAGTGAAACTCCTGCAGCTTTAAGACCAATATTTTCAGTATTGGGCACTCTGCCCACGGATAATAGTGCCTTTTCTACTCGAATTGTTTCTTGCGTTCCGTCAAGGTTGCTAATGACGTATTCAACTTCACCATCCACAATTTCCATTCGCTCAAGCTTGGCGGTACTGTGAATTGTAACCCCTGCAGTTTTCAAATTGTCGCTCACCACTCGCGCAACATCTTCATCTTCGAATGGGAGAATTCGATCGGCCCTATCAATCAAATAGACCTTGGTTTTTCCAAAATTGGCAAAAATTGTGGCGTATTCACAGCCGATCACACCTGCTCCTAAAATCACAAGACTCTTTGGATAATCGGTCATGTGGTGAATTCCATCACTAGTCATGATGATTTTTTCGTCTGTCTCTATGTGTGGTAGAATTCTTGGACGGCTGCCCGTTGCGATTACAATGTTATCTGCCCAAATAACCGATTCTCCTTTTTTAGAAATAATTCGGACTTCATTCTTGCTAAGCAGTTTACCAGTTCCACGAGCATAGGTAAACCTAACTGTGGTTGTTTCTTCTTGGAGTAGCTTTATGTGGGCTGAGTACTGTTGCTTTCGATCAAAAATCGCCTCTTTTACGGTTTGTTGAACATCTTCCCAAGGGATCTCAAATCTTGGCCGGCCATTTTGTTCCATCATTTCATTGATGGTGGCTACTTTATGAGAAAGTTCCCAAGTAGTTTTAGAAGTGAGTGCTCCGTCATATATGCCGGCTCCTCCAACTTTCCCTTTTTCTATTAATATGACTTTTTTTCCAAAGTCAATGGCGCGCATTGCAGCTGCATAACCCGCAGGTCCACCTCCAATAATACAGACATCAAATTTTTCCAAATCTGCGAAGTAGTTTAGGCTAAAGTACCATAATTAGACAAGTGAAAACTATTTCAGGCAACGGCAAGGTTCTTTTCATAGTCTTATTAGAGTATTTCACCCCAAACCAATCCTCTTTATTGGATTTCTGACACTAGAATTTGATGTAATCATTAAATCGCATTGGTATGTTAGAATTTCGAGACAAAAATTTCATTTCGCTACAACATTTACGCTTGCTTCGTTGGTCAATGATTCGAGGTTTACTTTTATTCATCTTTTTGTTCTTGGGTGCAGCTCAAGTGCATTCACAATGCACTGTTTATGATGGACAAGGAAATGTTTCGGGCAATCCTGTGTGGGTTAGCTGCAGCGGAGGAACATATACTCTTTACATACAATCTCCGAATAATTTTGGTGCCCTTACGATAAATTGGGGAGATGGAACGGCCAATACGACAGTTGCATCATTGATATCACCTGCCTTTATCTCGCACACGTATGCCGCTAACATCGCGAACTACACCGTGACGATTACCGAAACAAATGGTTGCACGATAACGGGCCTTGTTGTCATGGAGGAACCTGTAAATGCCTCCATTCAAATTCCCATAGGTGGGGTGACACAGACTTGCGCCCCAGATTTATTAATCTTTACCAATAGCAGTACGGATGTGTCAACAAACACAACATTCACTTGGGACTTTGGGGACGGTTCACCACTTGAAACATTTGGAGATACGAATGCAGGCCAAACTATTTCACATACTTATGAGCAGGGAACAGTAGACTGCGTTACTGAGGTGACTCTCGAGGCAGAGAACTATTGCAGCTTTGGAAATCCAACTACCGCTTCGTTCAACCCAATTCAGATATATGATATAGATGAGGCGATTATTACAGCCGATTTTCAGTTATTATGTTATCCGGATACAATTGTCCATTTTGATAATATGACTGATAAAAATTGTGTTCCACAGGGAAATACCCCAACGATTTGAATATTGGAATTTTGGTAATTATTGGGGTACAGGAAGTGATTCAATCATAGATTGGACTCCTTTTGACCCACCTGCGAAACCTGGATACGATATCGCATTTCCTGGGATTGGTACATACGTCATTATGATGGCAGATAGAAATCAATGCGGGGCCGATACTACGTTCATAACCATACAAATTACAGATCAGCCCAATGCTGATTTTACAATGAGCACAGATTCTAGTTGTCAAGGAGATGTTGTAAATTACACGAGACTGTCTACTTTGGCCACAGCTCACTTAATAAATTTTGGCGATGGAGGCGGTTTCCAAGGCTTTGGAGCAACGGCCTCTCACGTATACAATACCGCGGGAACTTTTACTGTCACTGTAGTTGCCAATGTCGGTGGAGGATCACCTTCATGCACCGATACGACAACTCTACCTATCGTGATTTTACCGAGCCCGAGTGCTATTGCCAGTATTAATCCGAATGGAGGGTGTGATTCGGTGACTTCGGTTTTTATTAACACGAGTAGTGGAGGAGCCTCTTATTTGTGGCAATTTGGTGGAGGAGATACTAGTACGCTTCAAAATCCACCACCGATTTCCTTTACTACTTCCGGTCAACACGTTGTCACGTTGACAGTAACAAGTAATAAAGGATGTGCAAATTGGTTATTCCTATGATCTTACCATCTCTAAGTTGATTACCGATTCAGGCGGTGCCCATGAGGTTTTGTTGAAGTGGGAAATTGCAAGTGAAAAGCAAAAAAGGAAAAAGCGAAGAAGCAAGTTTTTGATTCCTTGCGCTAAGTTCTAGGCGGAAATACCTTGTGACTTGGTGTAAACCCTCCATTTTTCAAGTACTTGAACCATGTCTTCTGGAAGTTCACTTTCAAACTTCATGAATTGACCGGTGTTTGGATGCTCAAAGCCCAAGGTTTTGGCGTGAAGAGCCTGCCTAGGTAAAATGGTAAAACAGTTATCTATGAATTGTTTGTATTTTGAAAAGGTAGTTCCCTTGACGATTCGGTCACCACCATACCTGGGGTCTCCAAATATTGGATGGCCAATGTGCATCAAATGAACCCTTATTTGATGTGTGCGCCCCGTGTCCAATTTGCATTTTATCAAAGTGACATAACCCAATCGTTCCATTACTTCGTAATGTGTGACGGCATGTTTTCCATATTCGCCATTCGGAAAAACAGCCATACGCTTTCTGTCAGCTGGTGATCTACCAATATGACCTTCAATCGTTCCACTATTGTTTTCCATGTCTCCCCAAACTAGGGCAACATAATGCCTATCGATCGTGCGATTAAAAAAGTGAGCGGCCATTTTCGTTAAGGCTATTTCAGTCTTCGCGATTAATAATAATCCAGTTGTGTCCTTGTCTATTCTATGCACTAAACCAGGGTATGATGTGTCGCTCGTTGGGTTTTTAGGAAGATTTCCAAAATGGAATAAAAGTGCATTAACAAGGGTTCCAGTAGAATTTCCGTGCCCCGGGTGGACAACAAAATTTGCGGGTTTGTTGATCACCATTACTGCGTCATCTTCATATATGACATCAATAGGTATATCTTCCGCGATTAGCTCAAATTCTCTTTTGGGATGAGGGAATACAATAGAAATAACATCTTCAGGTTTAACCTTGTAGTTTGCCTTTACAGGACTTTGATTGACGATCACGCTGCCATTTTTAGCGGCTGTTGAGATTCTGTTTCTTGAAACATTTGGAAGTTTATCAAACAAGAATTTATCGATTCTCATTATTGTTTGACCTTGGTCCACTTCTATCTTGAAATGTTCGAAATGTTCGTCTTGATCATCTTCATCGACTCCGACTTTATCCTCTGTCATTTTATTTATTGGCAACAACTAGCTTATTCGTACTTATAATTCCATTGCCTAAATCTATAAGCCGAAGCATATAGATGCCGGTACTCAGATCAGAAATATTCACTGAAACTTTAGAGTTGATCATCTCAGTTTTTACAATTTGCCCACTCATGGAATAAATATCGAGGCGCGAGTTTCGATTTTTTGGAACAATAGTGATGAAATTCTTGGCTGGGTTAGGATACATATCAAACCCACTTTGAGTTTTCTTTTTCTCTTCTATACCCAAACTTGGGTCGACACCAAAATCGGGTCTCATTAATAAAGAACCGTCAAATGATGACTTAAACCATTTATCTCCAGTTCGATACAGAATGTGCTCTCGGGCATTTGTATTCTTGTCAAATCCGATATAGACCTTGTCAGATTGCAATTGACGGTATCCAACATAAAAGGTTCCTGTTATATAAATAGGCTCGAAAAAATCATATCGAGTAAATTCATTTCCATCCGAATATTTTGGACTAATAGGGATTTCGGAGGTGTAAATTGGGTCGGATGCTGTGTCCTCCCAAACCATTAATTCCAACTCAAAGTCTTCAGCATTTTCGACTAAAACTCGGGGAAAGTTGATCCATAAACCTCTAAGAGAATCAGGTTCGGGTGTATTAAATTCATAAGCTAATTCGATCCCTGCCCCCGTAAGTGCATAAGCTTGTTCTGCAGTGCCATCATCATATGAATAATACTTCCAAAAACGTTGATTTCCGCGAATAGTATCGTTGATATTTTCGTCATTGTTTCCTGAGATGGCATACCAAGCTGTGAAATTAAAGTCCACATACTCTTTTTGAACATCGGGGAATATTTGTTCATCACCTTGAAGGAATTGATACCTGCGAACTGATTGTTTTGGTAAGTTCAAATCTGCCGTTGTAAAGAAATCTATCTGATTACCTTGATCATCGGAGATTTCATAATTAATATTTAAAACATTTGCGTCAAGCACTCCAATGTTTCTAACGTCAAGATTGACTGTGTCGGCTTGAAGAATATCAAAATGATTCAAATAGTGCGAGTATGGTACACTAGTATATTCTCCTGTGAATGATGTCAAACCGCTCAATATTGACACATCTGTTATGGTGTCTTCGCTAACACTATCGCGCTCTGCTCCGAGTCTTATGTAATCCAAATGCCAAAGGTCAAACATGCCAGATAGTGTGGCATAGTTTCGAAATCGAAACTGAAATCCAGGTTGTAAAAAATCGAATTCTGAAACGCGTAACCAAACTTGTTCACTCCAAATTCCTGGTTCGTCAAGTCCACCGGCACGGCTCCATGCATGGCGCCAAGTTTGATTTGTCACATCGAAAAATTCCAGAACCAATGTGTCATCCACTTCAGGTTCGTTGCCATGTCCGCCAGCTTGGTAAAAAAACGACAAAAATACGTCTTCCATTTCTGGGTCAAGGTTAAACGGTTTCGATTCGAGTGTGTCGGCCGGACCTTGAGCAGTTTCGGACTCAATGTTATATGGAGTGCCAACAGCATCAATCCCATCGAATGTGGCTACCCCTTGAGTTAGATTGTCCTTTTGAAGGTTGTTGTTGATGTATGCGCCTCCTCGGCCTGATTCATCTCCAGGAGTGATCCAGTGTGAGTTATCATCAGCGACTAGGTACAATGTGTCAAATGTGTTTATAAAAGTCTGATCAGGTTCTAGGGTGTCATAACTTACCAGTCCTTGGCCTTCATCAAACTCAGTAACAATATTCGTCCACCCCGTATCTGCACTTATTGCCTCACCATTTTCATTATAAAATGTTACATACAAAATTGGGTTTGGATCAAACTGAATTGGTCCACTAATTGGTTTCGTTTTAGAATAGGTCTGTGTATATACTAAATCCAGAGTTTCAGGATGTTCACCATTAACTTCAAATCCGAAAAGCACTTTAAGAGATATGTTCTCGTCCGTTTTTGTTGCATTATAAACCTTGATTTTATTCTTGGTAAAATCATCGAAAAAGGGCAATTCTAAAGTGTCCACAATGTAAATGAAGGGCTTCCGGTCAATATCTCTATTCGACTTATTAGAACTAGAGTTGTTTTTTAATTCTGATATCAGTGTTTCATTGTTCCGAAGAGGCACAACTTCTTCAAAATTTTGGGCAAAATAATCTAACGATGAAAGGAGAAATAAAGATATGCAGATGAAATATTTCATTTGATTAAATAGAGGCCTTAATGGAATCTAAATTAACATTCGGCAATTTTGTGATATCCAATGTCAACGTAATATTTATCGGAGATCCTAATTTAATGCTTTCTCCAGATTTCTCTGATTGGTAAAACACTCGTGCGGCAAGCGAGTCGCCACCTGTTTCGACTGTTTCATCAAAATTGTACGCACCTCTATTTAATTCGAAGTTGTGAAGTACCTGAGTTGCTTCATCTTTTGTAAGCCCGTATAGAGTGGGTACTACGGAGTTGGCACCTTCATTTAATTGGCCAATTATCAAATCTATTTTACTTCCAACAGGTATGTTCGTTTCTGGCTGTATGGTTTTTCCATTAAGCTCAATACCAATGGCACATCCGTCACAGGGATCGGTTTTGGATGTGAGCTTACCGATAATGAAACCTCTTCTGTTTAATTTACTAATTGCAATCGCGCTTGTTTGGTTTAACACATTAGGAACTTTGACCGTTGGAGTTTCATAACGAGATATGGTCAAATATATTTTACGATTCTTTTTTACCATTGAGCCTTCTCTAGGCTGTTGTTCCATTATAATACCACCTTGCTGTCCTAAATGAAAAATCGAATCGATGACCTCAATTTCAAGATCCAATTGAGTAAGTTCTGCTTCAGCTTCTACCAAATCGTATCCTTCTAAATTAGGAACTGTAACCGCCTCACCAGTTTTTGCGTAATTGATAAGGAAAAAGTAAGTTCCTAAAATTACGAGCGCAATAAAAATGCCCGCAAGAATCAGTTGTAGAATGAAGGTTTTCGAAAAAAGAAATCGTAACATCTGCCTCAAAGATAAATTGTTGTGAGCTACAGTTTTTTTAGGTCTGCGGAATTAATCATTATTTACAACTTTTGTCGCAAATTGAATAGATGAAAAATCAACGGATTGTTATAACAGGAGGAGCAGGATTTATTGGATCTCATTTGACCTCGAAGCTGGTCGAAATGGGAAATGAAGTGGTAGTGGTAGACATTCTCCTTCGTGGTAATAAGATTCCAAAAGATGTTCAGTCAAAAATAGAGTTTCACCAAATAGACGTTTGCGACTTTAATGCGATGGCTAAGATTTGTAAAGGAGCAGATCTGGTTTTTCATTTTGCTGCGATTCTGGGTGTAGATATTGTGGCCGATAATCCCATCGAGACTATGGAGACAGAAGTTAATGGGATGCAGAGTGTTGCACATGCCGCTGCAGTGAATGGCATCAGACACATAGTTTACGCTTCTACGAGCGGTGTTTATGGACACTTGGCACTTGAACAAAGTGTTAGCGAAGAGATTTTGGTTGACCCACGTACCAGCTACGCGATGGCAAAACGATACAATGAGATCTATTTGGCTTCACTCTTTGAAGAAAAGGGAATTCATTCTGTGGCATTACGGTTTTTCAATATATACGGGTTAAGACAAGATAACCGTATGGTGATTCCTCGATTTATAGAACAAGCCATGGCTGGTGAATCCCTTACCGTTTATGGTACAGGTGAGCAGACTCGTGATTTCACATATGTGGATGATGCCATTCAATCAACGATCAAATTAGCGGAGAATATCAATGGATTTGAGATTTATAATATCGCAAACGAAAAGGAAGCAACAATATTAGATCTTGCGAAGGAAATCATTCAAGTAACCGGCTCGAATTCAGATATTAAGCTAATAAACGCTCCAAGTAAACGATATGATTACGAAGTGGGTCGTAGATATGGATCAAGTGAGAAACTTGAAAAGAAAATAGGTTACAAGCCACGAACAGATTTGCAAAGTGGTTTAAAAACCATTCTTCCCACTGTGTAGATATCGACCATTTGCATGTTGATAAACTGGTGGGGTGATATCTTTTTTTGGTTTTGACAACACTAGCTTTGATTGAGATAGAAATCTCATGAAAAAGAACATTGCAATTATCTTCGGAGGATTTTCTGGTGAGCGAGTCATCTCAGAACGAAGTGCCAAGGTCGTCTATAAATATTTAGATACTGAAGAGTTCAAACCGTTCCTTATTGATATTGACCAGAAACAATGGGATCTGATTCATAAAGAAGCTCGAATACCTATTGATAAGAACGACTTCAGCGTTATGGTAGGTGGTGAAAAAGTGGAGTTCGATGCTGTTTTCTGTGCCATACATGGCACTCCTGGGGAAGATGGAAAAATTCAAGGATACTTCGATACGATTGGAATACCTTATAACAATTGTGGGGTCCTTGCCTCAGCAATTACATTTGACAAGGCTGCATGTAATCGATATCTAAAAGCATCTGGCGTTAATGTAGCTGAATCATACATCGCTCGGTTGGGACAGACATATGATTTAGATGTAATTGTAGAAAGAGTTGGTCTGCCATGTTTTGTAAAACCGAATGATGGAGGATCAAGTATTGGTGTGACAAAAGTTAAGTTGAAGGAAGATTTAGAGAATGCTATTGCGCACGCTCAACATGAAGGTGTAGATGCTCTCATAGAATCCTTATTAGTCGGGACTGAAGTTTCTTGCGGATGTATAAGTAAAAATGGAAAAGCTATATCGATTGGTATTACTGAAATTGTTCCGGCAAATGAATTTTTTGATTTCGATTCTAAATATGAGAATGGTGCTACCCAAGAAATAACACCAGCAAGAATTGAAGATACTCTATATGCGCAGGTTCAAAAACTAACCGAGAATATTTATACTTGGTTGCACTGCAAAGGGATGATTCGAGTGGATTACATGCTTTGTAAGGACGGTATATACTTGATAGAAGTGAATACTACACCCGGTCTAAGTGAGGCGAGTATAATCCCGAGACAAGCCAAACATTTTGGACTATCACTTGATGAGTTTTTCAAATTAGCGATTCTTGAAACGATCAGGGATTAACCTTTGTGTTTAAGAATTCGACAAGCTTTTGGATTGCTCGAGCCCGATGACTGAATTTTGATTTTTCATCCAAGGACATTTGCGCAAACGTTAGGTTTGAGCCATCAGGCATAAATATTGGATCGTATCCAAATCCATTCGCACCATGTTTTGTGTGGGTAATATGCCCATTAACCCGACCTTCGAAGGAGTAGTTTTCTTCATTCCACCACAGGTTAATTACCGTTCTAAATTGAGCGCTTCGAACCTCATGTTCATTTAGTTCAGCCAAAACCTTGTTCATGTTATCATCGAATGAACAATCAGGGCCTGCGTACCTAGCTGAGTAAACTCCAGGACGTCCGTTTAAAAGGTCTATTTCAAGCCCCGTGTCATCGGAAAAGCAATTCAAATTGAAGCGTTCTTTGATAAAATCAGATTTGATTTTGGCATTTTCGTCAAGAGTAACTCCATACTCATCTATTTCGTCTTGAAACCCAAGTTCTCTCATTCCAACTATGGTAATTTTTGGATCGATAATGTTCTTGATTTCATTCAACTTATGCGAGTTGCCTGAGGCAAATACAAGTTTCGTTTTATTTGTCATTTGCGTTTCAGGTCTGTTTTTGTCTTTGTGAAAATGGTAAGTAGCAAGATCAAGAAAAAGGGTAAAAGAGGGATTTTAAATCTTACTAGTGCCCCAAAATTTGGAGATGATAACCCGATCCCAAAGGCGAAGAAAATACTGAACAAAAGACAGAATACTAAAAAAGGCTCACCAGTCATTCTTTTCAGTGTAGTTATAGGATTTCGCATGGTGAAAATTGCAATTGTAAGCAGTAATAGTGCGGTGTTTTCAAGTGCTGAGAACAACATCACTATGTTATTTACATGAAGCAATGTCGGGCCAAAAAAGCCGAAAAAGCTGGCAATTGGAAATTTGCTGAGTACACCGAACGTGGTCGGCTCAATTTTCCCGATGTCGAAAGAGTTACCACCATAGTAATCTTGTTTTAGATCCTCCTGCGCGACAATGGCCTTACGCATAATATTCTCTGTAGAATATTCCCCGAGCGTATCAGAAATCAAATCAAAAGTGAAAGCAATAATGACTAGGCTTAAAATAGTGATTACAGGTACTAAGCTCAGCCGAATAATGCGATTCTGAATTCTTTGAATTGAATTGAAAAACACCCAAACCAATGTTCCTGGAAATAGCACCAGAAATATATATGGTTTAATTGCGATGATAAGCCAAAGACAAATAAGGGATAGGGTGATTTTAATAATACTTGGTCTTCGGAGTATAACTAACCAGTATATACCAAACACGAAATAACATGTGGCCGCAAATGTTATTGTGTCTTTTGATATACCGCTACCCCAGAACAAAATACTTGGGACTAATAGTGTCGACCACATAGAGATCTTTACATTCCCCGTAATTCGAACGAATAGTTGAAATAATTTCCAGGCAGCTAAATACGAAATGAAGCTAAACATCAGTGATCCTATCAAGTAACTCTTGAAGCTTAGCAGCAGAAATGGAATTGCGATCTTAGATACCAATAGAGTTCCGCTATCATTAAATATGTGTTTAATTGGATAACCAGTCTCCGAATCGAATCTAGAGAAATTCTCTATAGAATTGTCTCCAAAGCTTACTTGCAGGCCAGACAATGGATCCTGTAAGATTAAGTTTGTATACGCCATTGCAGTTTTGTAATATACAATGGTGTCACCACCGCCATAGTAGAATAGATATATCAAGGTAAAAGCTAATCCACCCGATATTTTTGCTGCCAGACCAATATTGAAAATTTTTCGATTTTCTTGACTCGGAACGAAATAGGCTATTAATACGATAAGGAAAATGTAGATTGGTGCTAAGAAAACCTCCCAAATCTCTAGAAGATCATTACCCATTCGCTCTTGTGTTCTTTGTTTTACAGTAATTCACCATCAATCTAGAGGCTAAAGTAGTAGGCTTTTAGATACTAAATAGCCATACTCAACAGATAGATGTTATTCATATTCAACAATTGCAATTCGGACACTTAAATCAAGTTTAAATTTGACACTAACTAAGGCTTATGAAAATACTGGTTACGGGAGGTGCAGGATACATTGGTTCACATACCATCATAGATATCATTGAAAACACAAATCATGAAGTAATCTCCATTGATAATTTTTCTAATTCAAACGAAGACACATTTGATCGAATTGAGAAAATAACAGGTAAGCGTGTTAAGAACTATAACCTTGACTTGACGGCCTATAAAAGTCTCAAAGAGAAATTTTTTGATGTTGAAAAGGACATTGATGGAATTATTCATTTTGCCGCGCTAAAAGCTGTTGGAGAATCAGTTGAAAAGCCAGTGTTGTATTATCACAACAACCTAAATAGCCTGATAAATTTGCTAAAATGTGTTCAAAAGTATAGTGTCAAACATTTCATTTTTTCTTCATCATGCACAGTTTATGGCAATGCATTAAAGCAACCGGTAACCGAGGAGTCACCGACACAAAATGCAGAATCTCCATACGGCTACACTAAGCTAGTGGGTGAAAATATTCTAAAGGATTTTTCACTATCCATTTCAGAATTTAATGCAATTTCCCTTCGTTATTTTAATCCAGTTGGTGCACATATAAGCGGCCAGAACGGTGAATTGCCAATGGGTAGGCCAAATAATCTTGTACCCGTTGTTACTCAATTTGCTTCCGGTTGGATTAACGAGCTTACTGTACATGGGGACGACTATGGTACTCGTGACGGCACGGCAATAAGAGATTACATTCATGTTTCAGACATAGCTCATGCACATGTATTGGCGCTTGAATACTTATCTAAGAGTTTTGGTGAACTTCGATACGATGTGTTCAATTTGGGCACCGGAATTGGCGTTACAGTTTTTGAGGTGTTCGAGGCATTCGAAAAAAGTGCGGGTCTGAAATTGGATTACAATATTGGCCCAAGAAGATCGGGTGATGTTGAATGCATATATGCAGACAACAAAAAAGCCAGAACCAAACTAAAGTGGATGCCAAAATACACCATCGAGGATGCTATGAAAACTGCCTGGATTTGGCAGCAGGAGTTAAATCTTATTCGTGATGATATGGTTCGCCCCGAATGATAGTAAAAGCCCTGTATAACTGTTCCGTAAAGATTAATCGAATTATTTGATGGTTAAAGGTCATTGCAGATATTGAAATTTTCGTTTCTGCTTTTAGGTAAACTTCATCGCTAAACCCATAAGCTCCACCAATCACAAAGCAGAGATCTTTAGCCTGAATGTTCACACCATCTTCGAGCCATTTTGCAAAGGATTTACTTGTGTGTTTCTTACCTCCTTCGTCTAATAAAATTATTCGCTCACCTGGAGTAATTCGTTTTAGGATTAGTTTTCCTTCTTCTTTTTTTAATTCTGACTTGGGCAATCGGGCAGCATTTTTAACGTCAGGAAGCTCTTCCCACTCATATTTTATATAGCGGGAGATGCGCTTGTTATACTCTGTTAGGCCAACATTAATGAAATCAATGTTGGTTTTTCCAATAGATAAAGTCCTTATCCTCATTTTGAATCTATCTTTGACATAACTTCAAAAGCAATACATATGAAGGCAATACTCGCATTATTACTTCTTTTTCCATTTGCACTGCAGGCTCAAGATTATGAAAAACTATCTGAAGCGTTCACAAACGGAGATGCAACTTCAGTAGGTCGCATGTTAGACGCTACCATTGACTACACAGAAGATGGTAAAGATCAAAGAATTGGTAGAAGTGATGCAGAAAACAAACTGCGTTCCTTTTTTATCACAAACGCACCACGCTCATTTAAAAAAGTGCACGAAGGCGTATCTTCTAATGATGTTCACTACATGATCGGAGATTTGTATACATCCAGCGGCAATTTTCGGATTACACAGTATTTAAATAAATCAGGTGACCAATACCTTATTCAGAGTATTGAGATTGAGAAACAATAAAATCAAGTTCTATTAATGATTGAATTCATTAAAAACGCACTCGCTGAGGACATTGGGGAGGGCGACCATACATCACTGTCCTGCGTTCCATCCGAACTCGTATCCACTGCTGATCTGCTTGTGAAGGAAAACGGAGTATTGGCAGGTATAGAATGCGCGAAAAACATTTTTGCTTACTATGACAACTCACTTCATTTGGAGCCCTTGTTGGTAGATGGTGATGTGGTGAGTCCTGGAGATGTTGCATTTACTGTGAAAGGTAGTGCCAGATCAATATTGGCAACAGAGCGACTAGTATTGAATGTTATGCAGAGAATGAGTGGAGTGGCGACAACTACGGCAAGATATGTCGAGTCAATTCGTCACACCAAGGCTAGAATTTTGGATACAAGAAAAACGACACCTGGCATGCGTTTATTGGAGAAACAGGCCGTTTTAATTGGCGGAGGCATCAATCATCGTGTTGGGCTTTTTGATATGATTTTAATTAAGGATAATCATGTTGATGCGGCAGGTGGAATGGAGAATGCCATAGAGCGATCAGTGAGGTATAGAGGAACTACTAAACCCGATTTGAAAATAGAGGTTGAAGTCCGTTCGATGGATGAATTAGAGATAGCTTTAAAATATCCTCAGGTGGATCGAATAATGCTTGATAATTTCTCACCAGATGAAACAGCTGAGGCAGTAAATATGGTTAGTGGGCAGTGCGAAGTTGAATCATCAGGAGGAATAACTCTAGACACCATCGTGCCGTATGCAGAGGCTGGAGTAGACTATATATCAGTAGGGGCATTGACGCACTCAGTGAAATCGATGGATTTAAGCTTGAAAATTCAATTATGAGAAGATTCATTCTGCTTTTCATTTTGATAGTTCCAACACAAATTATTGCTCAGGAGAATGATTTGTATTGGATAAACAGGAGGCCTTATATGGGCTATTGGCAGCAGGATGTAACGTACAAAATTGATGCTCGCCTCGATGACGAAAAAGAAGTCATAGAAGGTGAGTTAGTGCTGACTTACACAAATAATAGCCCGGATGTTTTAAAAGCTTTGTACTTCCACTTGTATCAAAATGCATTTGAACCGGAGTCGTACATGAATAAGTTTAGTGGGCATTCGCCTAAAGATTCCGTGTTTCAACATATCGAAGTGATGAATCTTAAGGTGAATGGAGTCCTAACAAAGGTCAATAGGGATAACACCTTGCTCAAAGTGATCTTAGATAATGATCAAACCATCTCTACGGGAGAAAGGGTGGTCATCACCATAAATTTTAAAACCTTTTTTGGTCCAGAAAATGGTCGTATGAAGTCGTATGAACAGCATGGTCACAAGCATTTCAATGTGGTTCATTGGTATCCGAGAATTTCTGTTTATGACAGGAAGTTTGGATGGACTACTGACCAACATTTGGGTAGCGAATTTTATGGTGATTTTGGTTCGTTTGAAGTGAATATCACGATACCTGAGCACTACATTTTGGATGCTACTGGAATAATGACCAATAGGGCAGAGGTATTACCACCTCAACTGATGGAAAAACTAGATATAAAGAATTTTGAATCGAAACCCTGGGGAGAAGCGCCATCAGAAATAATAGCAAAGTCGAGTAAAACTAAAACATGGAAATTTCAAGCAGAGAATGTGCATGATTTTGCATGGACAGCGGACCCTGCCTATCGTATTGGGAAAGCGACCGCAAAACTTGAAAATGGTCGCGAAATAGATTGTTACAGTCTTGCCCAAGAACAACATGCTAGCGGCTGGCAAAATGCGGCTGAATACACAGCTAAGGTGATTGAGCTTTATTCTAAAGATTTTGGGGAATATGTATATCCCAAAATGATCGTTGCAGATGCTAGAGATGGCATGGAATATCCGATGCTGACATTAGATGGAGGACGAGATCCATATTATAGAGACTTGCTTGCGCATGAGGTTGGTCATAACTGGTTTTTTGGAATGATTGGTAGCAATGAAACTTATCAAGCAGCATTGGATGAAGGTTTTACACAATTCCTCACTAGCTGGGCAATGGAGCATTTAGAAGGGGATACAATTCCTTGGTCTCAGCGAAATTATGGTCTTCAGATCGGTAAAACTCAGGCTCGGGATACGCGGACCGAACAGGTTTATCAAGGCTATTATCGATCTGCTATATCCTTGGATGACGATCCGAGATTAAATACGCACAGCGATCATTTTGAAACAGGAAATGGTTATAGCCAGGTTTATTATAAAACTGCGGTAATGCTATATAATTTGCAATACGTGCTGGGCGATAGTTTGTTCCTAGAGTCTATGCAACATTATTTCAATCAATGGAAATTTTGTCATCCATACTTTGAAGACTTTCGAGCTAGCATTATTGGACATGCTGGCGTGGATTTAAATTGGTTTTTTGACCAATGGCTTGAGTCAGACATGAAGATTGATTATAAAATTGTTTCTTTCAAACAATCCTCAGACAGTAGTTATATCTTGAAACTTGCGCGAAAAGGAGAAATGCAAATGCCAATCGCATTGACTTTGCAAGATCGTGAGGGCAATCAAATGGAATATTGGATTCCAAACACCGATTTTGTGAAGAACACGGATGCCACGGTATTGCCAAAATGGGTTGGGTGGAATGATAAAGCTGAAGGATATGAAGTTGAACTTAGTGGTGTGTCAAACATTAAAAGAGTTTTAGTTGATGGGAGTGAGCGACTTGCTGATGTGAATCAATTGAATAACTCGATTCCTTTTCCAATAGATGTTCAATTTGACAACCTATCATATAATTATCCTGAACATGCCTATATGATCGAGTGGAGGCCTAGCCTTTGGTATAATGGTTTTGATGGAATAAAATTAGGATTGCAGTTTAAAGGCGACTATTATCAAACTCGACACGTAACTGAACTTGGAGCATGGTATAACACGGGTTTGGGGCAGCAAACAAGCGAGTTGTTTGATCGAAGTTTGCGAAATAATTGGTGTCGATTTAATTATCGAGTTGGATATTCAACGCCATTAAATGCGATTGGAAAAAAAGCTAATATTTCGATCAAATCAAGCTTCTTAGATGGAGTGTTTTTACAGAACCTATCTTGGAAGGTTCAACTGCCAAATAAAAAAACTTCGATTGCCCATTCCTTTGGAAGTATATATCTACCGGGAGATGCTAGTCTTAATTACCCAGTATATAGTCAACTTTGGAATACCGAAAAATTCAACAATTACACTGATTTAGAATTGACTCATCGTTACAGGTATGGTATTCGGAGTCAAGGAAGAGTTAAAAGCATATTGAGAAGCCCGTTTGGATTTAGCGATTATCAATATGGCTATTTGAATTTAGAAGCCATAAATGATAATCAGTCGAAAAATATCAACCTTCGAACACGTGTTTTTGGGCAATTAGGTTTCGGTTCAAATTGGGCTCCAGAATCACAACTCATGCTGTCTGGAGCAAATGCCGAGCAAATGTTGTCAAATCCTTGGATTCGATCTGCTGGTTTTATACCAGCTTCAGAAGGCGTGTTTGATGGATCGACAAGTTGGTTTCAATCGGGAGGTGGTCTTGGGTTAAGGGGTTACTCTGGATATGTTGCTCCAGAAATAAATGGAGATAGTTTACTTCGCTTCGCTTATGCAGGTAAATCAGGTTTGGCGCTAAATACGGAATTAGAGTTTGACGATTTTGTCAGCTTGCTTCCATCCTTTGTACGTTGGATTGAATTGAAAACCTACCTATTTGCAGATGCTGGTTTAATCGGCATCAACTACACCATTGAATCATTTGAGTTTTCGTCTCTGCGCGCTGATGCTGGTTTAGGAGTTGCGTTGGAGATTAAACAATGGGGAGATTTAACTGATTTAAGACCAACAGTCATTCGGGTGGACTTTCCATTATGGTTAAATCGCCCTCCAGCAAATCAAGACTTTCTTCAGTTTAGATGGTTAGTTGCCATTGATCGCGCGTTCTAGCTATCGATCCTTATCCATAATTGCGACTATTTTCTCCAACACATCAATCAGAAGAAAATCATTTCCCATGTCATGTCCAGATTCGATCAATTCACGAACATTGGTAGAACCTAATGCAAAACGTACAAAGGCGTGCTCTTCGTAACTGACCGGCTGTCCAATCATTAGTTTTTTGAATTGATCTTGGTATTCGTGACCTCGCAGAACCAGGTGTTCGTAAAGGTTTTTAAGTTCTTCTGCGTTGAAAAAACCATTGACCCCTTTAACTTTTACAGATAGAATCGAGATGTTCGTTAAATCTTGGTCGGGAAGAAGTTCAAAGCACGCTTTTGATTCCAGGTAATCTATCATTCTTCGGTTCCAGTTACTGATAGCAAAGGTTGACTCTCTCTCAGTGTATTTGCTAAGATTTTCGGATTCGCAAATTGCAGCCTCCCACCTTAGGGTCAGCCCAATGTTTTCATGAGCATTAAAAAGTCCCCTTAGCTTTCGATAGGATGGAGGGATGTCGTATTTTGAATAAACGGTATCAAATCCTTGAACTAGATCTTCATTGATATTTTCAGGTAATATGTTTTTGGCATAGGTTTCTGGAACTAACAACGCACCCGAGAATGGCGGGCTTTGGTAGAATTTGGAACCAGTAATCATGAGTAGACAATTTTCTGCCAACAACTCATTAAACAACTTAGGTCGTGCCCGCATTTGGCACAAATCAATAACCCAAGTCACGTCATCTGGTCCATCTTGAATGATAGAAACACTGTCTTCAATTCCGGATTTACTTCCAATGACCAAGTTTACAATTATAGCGTGAGTGTCTCGGTATTTGTCAATAGCTTCATAAATTTTACGTTTATGATCTAAAATATTCCCGTCCGATGTGCGAGCTGGAAACAGCAGATGGTCCACTTCAAGATCTTTCTTTAGAGAGGTGCCCTTGACCACTTTTTCCAGAATTTGTGTTTTTTCTGCGTGGTATTTTCCTGTGTTGGCTAAAATTGAGCCGGTACCTAGCTCTTCAGGCCGAGTGATTAAACTTATTATTGGCTTGTCACCATTGATGATTTTTGAGAAAAGAAGCGGATAATAACAAAGGTCGCTGCCGGAAGGAGCGAAAAATATGTTGAAATCTGTGGTGCTCGAATTCTGAAGAAGTGCCTTCATCCGATAGCGTTGTTTGATTCGAATATCCTCTACTGTTGCTTCACCGGATATCATCATCTTAAAAGAGGCCTTCACCCGCGCCTTAACATCGTTTGACAAAGGAGAGCATGTGCACGAAGCTCTACTCAACAATCCCTCAGAATCATTGGGATTCAAAAAGTACTTGTTTAGGTTCCCTTCTTTTAATTCAATGCGCTCATCACCCCCTGAGGTAATGGCTAATTCGAAATCTGTCATTCAGGCCAATTTAATTGCAAATTAAGTTATCAAAGTCTGAAGTTTCGATTTCTATCCACTTTACTTCTTTTTTACCTATAATTTCGACTTGTAAAAGAATAAATTGTCACAAGAAACTAATGTAATTGTTGTCCTACGAGAGTTGGATCCTTCTGAATTCGCTTTTATACAAGCGCTTTCTTATGGTGGCTTGGTAAAGCTTTACTCTATAATCGAGATTGAAGCCTTAAAGGATGAATCAAAGTCTATTGAGATTATACAGGTGGACAGTTATGACCAAGCTTTATCGGATCGTGAACTTTTTGATGTGGTTAAAGGTTTTGGTCATAAAAAATACCCTGGCACGGGGGAATCTATCATTAAAAGCCTCGGATATAAAAATGAGTTTTATCCCTGGTATGCGTTGAAAAGTCCAATGCAAAAATCCAGCTTGAAAGCACACTTTGAATATAAAACGCTGAAGTTGATTTTGGATCAGTTTGTTTGTACGAGCGATGTTCATGTTTATTCTGAAATGGATTTATCAATATGCTTTGACTCAAAATCATTAAGCTGGCATACTAAGGCTAATCGAGGAGGCGCAAAAAGAGAGTCAAGAAAATATTTCTTGACTCTCTTGATCCGTGCTTTTATGGGGTTATTTAGAAGATACAAGAAGAATAAGATATGGATAGTAAATAGCAACTTGACGCGGCAAAGCATGTTTGAATTAGATGGTAAATCAATGACCGAAGGCGATCCATTTCTCGGGTATTTGGAGGACGAAATTGGCCATGATAATTCATTTCAAAATATTCTTATCCTGAAAAATCCAGGTGCCTATAAACTTCCAGGCTTATTGCAAAGTATAAGACCCTATCACAATATACAAAATCACGTTTTTTTTGAAAGTAAACTTGTTTCATTACAGGGATTACTGTTTTATCTTGAGGCAAGAAAGTATAAAGGGGCTATCAAGTATTCCTTGATGGAAGCCTTCAATGCAGCTCAAGGATTTGATCGATTCCTGATAAGAAGATTACAGTCATATTCCTCGACTTTGATGTTGTGCGCAATTCGTTATGAAATTGCGAAATCATTAATTGCAAAATATAGACCTAGGGCAATTGGTGGCGATGATGAATTTACATTATTGAAGTTCCCATTATTTCAAGCTGCAAGATGTTTAGAGGTACCAACATATGCCATACAACATGGAGGGATCAGCCTAAACAACATCAATTATTCCTTTGTCAAGGATGATCAAAGGTTTAATCCTCTATCGACAAAAACGTTAGTGTGGGGAGAAATGACAGCGAAACAACTCTGCACAAATTCTATTTATCAGGAGAACCAAATAGTGGTTGTGGGCCAAATAAGAACTGATGTTATTCCGGCTTTAAAATCAAATAAGATTGAGGCATTCAATTCAGAAGTCAAAACCATCGTTTTTGCAAGTCAGCCATTACCACACGATCAAGACTTAAGGAATCAAATGTTCGCAGATTTCGTCCAGCTTAACAAAGTTTTTACCGGTCAAAACATCCTTTGGAAGCCGCATCCTAATGAACGATTAGATATTGAGAAATTTCAGGCTATTGCGGAAGAGTCGGGTGTAACAATTTCGATTTATGAAGGTGATTTATATGGTTTGTTGGCTCAATCGGATGTGCTTATTACGAACTATAGTACCGTTGGTTCAGAGGCAGTGTACTTTGACAAAGAGTTATTGGTGCTCGATTATAGTGGAAATGATAGCGCTGGTTATGTTAAAAATGGAGTTGGACATTTATGCAAAGATTTTACGGAATTGGAAAGTGCCTTGAAATCGATAATTCAGGGTGAGACTATCTCTAAACAAGAAATGAGACAAACATATAAAGCTCAAAGGGCGTATAAAATTGACGGTAATGTGCGATTTCGAATAATTGATGTAATTAACGCAATAAGCAATGACGGATAATATGATAGCCAACAAACTAAATGGGTTAAAGATGATCGTGTTCGACTTTGATGGGGTATTCACTGACAATAAGGTTTATCTCTCTGAAGAGGGCATTGAATCAGTTCGTTGTGATCGATCTGATGGTATGGGCATAGAAATGCTTCGCAAGTCAAGTGACATAGCACTTGTTGTACTGTCAAAAGAAAAAAACATGGTTGTTCAAAAACGATGTGATAAATTAAAATTGGAGTGCTATCATTCCGTGGAAGATAAACCGACTGCTCTGAAAAAGTTAGTCGAAAAAAAATCTATTGATATCGAACAAGTTGCTTATGTCGGAAACGATCTGAATGATGTCGAATGCATGCAGATGGTTGGCTTCGCTGTGTGCCCAAAAGATGCGTATTCTTGCGCTGCTGAAGTTGCGGACCTCATTCTGAGTAGAAATGGCGGTGATGGAGCTGTGCGTGAGCTTTGCGATTTAATTCTAGATGAAAGAATGTAATGAGAAAAACAATTAATGTCGGAGATAAAACTGTAGGTGATGGACATCCAGTTTACATCATCGGGGAAATTGGCTTAAATCATAACGGAAGCGTAGATATAGCAAAGCAGCTGATCGATTTAGCGAAAATGGCGGGCTGCGATGCAGTTAAATTTCAAAAGCGTACCCCTGAGATATGTGTTCCGATGGACCAGCGAGATAAAATGCGCGAGACTCCGTGGGGCTATATAACGTATATGGACTATCGTTACAAGGTTGAGTTTGAAAAAACGGAATACGATGAAATTGATCGCTATTGCAAAGAAAAAGGCATTCACTGGTTCGCTAGTTGTTGGGATGAGCCAAGCGTAGATTTCATTTCACAGTACGACATTCCATGCTTCAAAATGGCTTCTGCATCATTGACAGATACGGATTTGTTAAAGCATCACCGGTCCAAGGGATTGCCAATTATCTTGTCATCAGGAATGTCGGAATTAGATCAAATTAAGGCAGCAATTGAAGCAATAGGAGATGAGGATTTAATGCTGTTGCATGCTACCAGCACATATCCGTGTCCACCTGAAGAATTAAACCTGAGAATGATATCGACTCTTCGTGGGATGTATGATTTTCCGATTGGATATTCGGGTCATGAAACTGGGCTTCCAACAACCGTAGCATCGGTTGCTTTAGGAGCAAATATTATTGAACGGCATATCACTTTAGACAGAGCGATGTGGGGAAGTGATCAAGCTGCTTCGGTGGCTCCGATTGGTTTAATCCGATTAGTAAAGCAAATCAGACAAATTGAAATCGCTATGGGCGATGGAGTCAAAAAGGTATATGAAAGCGAAATTCCAATTCGAGCTAAACTGAGAAGAAAATAAAAAAAATGAACGGACTTGCTATTATCCCTGCAAGAGGTGGGTCTAAACGGCTTCCTCGAAAAAATTTGAAGATGCTCGGTGGAAAGCCATTAGTGCAGCACACACTCGATGCAGCTTTAGATTCTGGTGTGTTTTCCAAGATAATTTTGACCTCAGATGATGATGAGATTTTAGAGATTGGTAGGGCAATTGAAGGTATTACTCCTGAAAAGAGAGATCCCGAACATGCCAAGGACACTGCGAAAGCGTTAGATTTAGTAGTAAGCATGGCACTCCGCGATGACATCAAGGATAATTTTGACTTCATTGCTTTGTTATTGCCTACATGCCCCTTTCGAGATGCGGACGATATTAAAGGTGGATACGCCCTCCTGAGTCAAGATTATGATAGTGTTGTTTGCATTACAGAAATGGTTGACCCAATTCAGCTTTCTGTCGGATTGGATGAAGATTCAAAACGGATTGACCCAAACGTGATTTTAAATCCTTCTCCGTTGATTACTGGGAACACAAGATCACAAGATTTTCAGAAATATTATAGAGCAAATGGAGGATTCTATATGTCTTGGACTAAGTCATTCCTGACAAACCAAAATTTTTTCAAAGGCAAAGTAAAAGGTCAAGTGATGGATCAAAAGAAAATGGTCGACATTGACTATGAATCAGATTTCATGCTTGCCGAATTTATTTATAAAAATGTATTGAATAAGAAATGAACTACTCAGAATTATCTAAGCGAATACACGGACCAGTATATAGTATACTCACCCCGTTCAAAGAAGGAGATGCAATCGATTGGTTAGCGCTTGAAAATTACCTAGAAGCTGCCTACAAGGACGGGGCTCGCAACTTCTTCGTAATGGGTTATAATAGTCGATTTAGCCAATTGTCGTGGGAAGAAATAAAGGTGCTGAGCCAATTTTTGGTACAGAAGGTTAAGTCACTCGATCCTATGAATATATGTATCGTGGCTGACCCATTGCATTGTTCTACCAAGGTTACCATCGATTTTTGTCAACACGCTGAATCAATTGGGGCAGATGTAATATCACTTATCGTTCGTGAAAAGTATTATTCAAACGATCAGATGGTCAGCCACTTCAGAATGGTAACTGAAGAATCGGCTATTCCCATCTTAGTTCATGAGATGCCTTTCCTTAATGGATATGGTGGTCCTGTAGTGAACTATGATCTCGATTTACTGGATCAATTGGCTGACATGGAACACGTTGTTGCAATTAAGGAAGATGCAAAAGATGATGAGTATTCAGCGCAGGTAATAAATAAAATAAAGGATAGAGTGTCAATTGTGATTTCAGGGGGTGGTAAACGTCAATGGCTTCGATTCGCAGATATTGGATGTCAATCATGGCTGAACGGAATTGGTGTTTTCCGACCTTATCTGGCAGCAAACTTTTACAAAGCATATCAGAAAGGTGATATGGACTACTGCAATCGTTTGATTGAAGAAGTAGAAGTTCCATTTTTTGAGAATGGGGTTAAAAAATATGGATGGCACTTGACGATTAAAGCAGCAATGCAGCAGCAAGGTTGGTTTCATCGCAGAGATAGAATGCCGTTGAAAGAATTGTCAGATGCAGATTATAAAGCAGTCGCAAAAGTAATGGAGTCACTTCCATTAGATGCCTACAAGAAATACTAAATAAACCATTATTGAAATTATTCAATCTCATTTGACAATGACATCATGATAGCCATCATTGATTACAATATGGGAAATCTTCGATCTGTCAACAAAGCATTCAAACGAATAGGGATAGATGCTGTAGTAACGTCAAACATAACTAAGTTACGATCGGCTGACCGGCTTGTGCTTCCAGGTGTTGGGCACTTTGAGCGAGGAATGAAAGAATTGAAAGATAGAGGACTGCTTGATTTAATCAATGAACAAGTATTTGAAAAGTCCAAGCCGATCTTAGGGATTTGTCTAGGAATGCAGTTGATGACTCAATCAAGCGAAGAAGGAAATGTGAATGGCCTTCAATTAATCAATGCCGAAACGATAAAGTTTGATTTGTCAGACCAAGGTCTAAAGGTCCCGCATATTGGATGGAATACAATTAGTGCAAATCCAAATTCAAAACTGCTTGAAGGTTTGTCCTCAGAGGCATTTTACTATTTCGTTCATTCCTATTATGTACGATCACAAGATGTGAAATTGACATGTTCGATTACCAATTACGGTCATGATATTGTTTCTTGTTTTGAGAAGGACAATGTTTTTGGGGTGCAGTTTCACCCTGAAAAAAGTCATAGACAAGGCTTAGATTTACTCAAAAACTTTGCGACATTAAATGTATAGACCAAGAGTCATTCCTTGCTTACTTCTTGAAAATGATGGATTAGTGAAAACTCTAAATTTCACCGACCCAGTTTATATAGGTGATGCTATGAATGCCGTGAAAATATTTAATGACGCTGAGGCTGACGAGATTGTGTTTCTTGATATTAGAGCTACTGAACGTCAAAGTGCGTTCAACTTTGAGTTGATAAGCAGAATTTCAGATGAGGCGTACATGCCAGTTGCGGTTGGTGGCGGAATTGATTCCATTGAAAAAGTCCGGCTCGCCTTTCAAGCAGGGGCGGAAAAAGTGATATTGAATTCTGCATTTTTGGAGAATCCAGAGTTGGTTTCGGAAGCGGCTGAGATATTCGGCTCGCAAGCTATTATGGTCGCATTAGATGTCAAAGAAGTAGATGGGGAATATGCCGTTTATTCCAAAAGAGGTCAAACAAAAGAGCCTACAAGCATCATGGAATATTTGCATTTGGCCCAGAATAAAGGAGCAGGAGAGATATTCATTAATCATATTGATAGAGATGGCACTCAAGAGGGATTTGACACTAAATTGATTTCCGCGATGAGCTCCAGAATAGATATACCCTTGATAATTTGCGGAGGTGCTGGAGACTATGAGGATTTGAAAACTGCCGTTGATGCAGGTGCTTCCGCTGCAGCTGCGGGGAGTCTATTTGTTTTTATGGGAGGACGAAATTCAATTATGATCAACTACCCAGACAGGGAAGAAATGGCTGAAATTTTTAGGTAAGATGAGTGTGTATAAAGTTTGTTCTCGATGCGTCATGGATACCTCGGATCCTCAAATATCCTTTAATAGCCGGGGCGAATGCAATCATTGCACGGACTACTTATCCATCTTAAATAATCAAAACAATCAAAAGAGCAGCTCAAGGACTGAATTAGATCAATTGCTTTCGGAGATTAAAAAAGACTCCGAGTCAAAATACAATTGTTTGATCGGAGTCAGTGGTGGAGTGGATAGTAGTTATTTGGCCTATTTGGCAAAGGAAGAATTTGGATTAAGACCTCTTGCCTTACACTTGGATAATGGTTGGAATTCAAAACTTGCAGTGAAGAACATTTCGAAGATTATTCGAAAATTGGGAATTGATTTACACACTCATGTGATTAATTGGAATGAATTCCGTGAGTTGCAACTGGCATATCTATGTGCATCCGTCTTAGACATAGAGGTTCCAACTGATCACGCCATTCGGGCAGCGATGTATACTACAGCCAAGGGAAATGGCATTAAATATATCTTACGCGGATACAACCGACACACGGAGGGAATAATCCCAAAGGCATGGACGTTTTATAAACTAGACTTGAATAATCTATTAGATATTCATAGTCAATATGGAAAGGGAACCTTGGAAACGTATCCAATGATGGGAACCCGAGAGATGAAAAGGATAGAGAGAGACTGTGGGATAAAAACTGTTGCGCCTCTGAATTATATGGAGTTTGACGAAGAGAATGTTAAATCAATCATTACGGAAAAATTAGGTTGGACGGCATATGGAGGTAAGCACCACGAATCTGTGTTTACGCGTTTCTATCAAGGTTATATCTTACCCAAGAAATTTGGAGTTGATAAACGCAGAGCTCATTTCAGTAATGCAATCTGTCAAAACCTTATGACGAGGAATGAAGCAATTGAAAAGCTCAACGAACCAACATATGATCTTGAAACGCAGAAGCTAGATAGAGAATATGTGATCAAAAAGTTTGAAATCACCGAAGACGAGTTCGATGAAATTATGAATCGGCCACCACGCTCTCATTTTGAGTTTAAAACAGAATTGAAATCAAAAATTCGAAAGAAATACCTCGATCCACGAAACCCTTTGATAAGGTTTGTAAAGCGAAAAGCAAACTTCAAGTGACACAATATTCTAGCTTCGTTAGGAATTCATATCATAGAAACAACTAATGGGGATAGTAAAATCTCAAGCCATTTACAACTCGATATTCAATTACCTAGGCCAGGTAATAGGATACATAAATGTAATTGTGTTATTCCCAATCCTGTTAAGCCAGGAGGAATTTGGTCTTACTAGATTGCTGGCTTCGCTGGCAATAGTTTACGCGCAAGTTTCATCGTTTGGATCTCAACGAGTCATTATCCGATTCTTTCCTTTCTTTCGGAAGGGTAGTAGTGAGGATCATAATGGTTTTTTGCCTCTGGTTTTGTTCAATGCACTTATTGGGTTTTTCATTGTCACGTTTGTTTTTTGGTTGCTGAAAGACACTCTATTGGCCAATCAAGACTCAGAACTGTTTCGATCTTTTTACTTGGTTGTTCCTCTGTTGACATTATTGACAATGTTGAGTTGGATTTTCGAAAGCTATTTAAAAGCATTGCTTCGGACAAGCTTCACTTCCTTTCTCAATAACATTCTCTTGAAACTTTTATGGCTATCAAGTACGCTCTTATACTATTACCATTGGATAAACCTCGAGCAGTTTGTCTGGATTTATTGTTCAGTGCACCTTGTTCTAATATTGTTCATGGTAGGTTACTTATGGTATCATGGAGAATTGTCACTGAAACTTAATTTCTATTACTATAAGTGGCGCGTGTTGAAAACACTCTATCGGTATGGAGCATATTCAATACTGGACAATACGAATTCTGCCATGATGAATAATTTAGACAAGATCATGATTGGATTTTTGGTCATGGACGACTTGAAAAGTGTGGCAATTTATGCCGTTGCAAGCCATCTTAGTGGGGTAGTCATTATTCCATCCGTATCAATTAACAGGATTATGGTGCCGTTATTATCTCAAAGTTGGCGTAAAAAACAAAGAGATAAAGTGATAACCATGTATAGACAAAGCAGTGAGATTAGCCTCGTACTTGCAGGTGGGTTATTTGTACTTATATGGACGAACATTGATGGCATCATGCAGCTAATTGATAAAGACTACGCAACTGGAGTATATGCTATTCTGTTTCTAATGTTGTCTCGGGTCATTGATGTATCCTTTGGTATAAATGGAGACATTATCCTTATTTCAAAGCATCATTGGTTCAATACAGTTTCAGGTGGGGTATTGGTTTTGCTTATGATTGTGTTCAACTTAATTTTCATTCCAGTTTATGGTTTTGTTGGAGCTGCGTTTGGCACATTGCTGGCGAGAACGGCCTACAATTTATTGCGATTCTATTTTTTACGCAAAAGGGAATCGTTAAATCCTTTTACGATAAAGAATGTGTACACTATCGGTATACTTTTAATCGTGCTGCTCATTGGCTCGCAAATCCACTTTCAATCAATGCATTTTCTAGTCGAAATGATTCTTAAGGGAATGGTCATTTTTCTAATGCTGGCCATACCTATGTATAAGTTAAAGATATCTGAAGACTTGAATAAAATGCTCTTTGATGCATTGGGAAGAATCGGCATCAAGCTATAATAGGTGGATGTGAACTAAGCATATTCATAGATTGAGATCCATTTGGACAATCCTCGGTTTAGTATCTCAATTTCTGATTCATTGAATTGGTCTTTGTATCTGCCCATATTGTGTTTAGATAGGTCTACATTCAGCATGCTGTCTTGGAAATCAAATTGAGCAAATCCAGAAATTCTTTGTAACACATCACTAGGATCATTAATTAGATCCTCAAATTTTACTTCTATATAAAAGTTGCTTTTGACAGATGCACGCTGTGCATGCCATGTTTCCAAAACTTCATTGTACCAGTTTATGCATTGATCTAATTGATTTGGAGCCCAGCGCTGCGTTGCTAATGACGCAATTACATCTCTGGGATCTCTCATCATATGAATCAATTTGCCATTTGGTACAGTCTTTTCGATTGATGCCGCGAATAATAAATTATGCGTGTTGTCTTCCACCAAATAGGATTTGCCTTGACCCTGACATATTGAATCGAAACAACTAGTTAGAAATTTCTGAATTTGCGGTGTTAAAGACTCCTTGGTACGCTTTGTACAAAAGTACATCTGGTTATTACTTATACCTCTTGGAGTACCTGGCCAACGAGCTGGATATTTAAATTCGATGAGGGTTGAAATGAAATCTCTGACCATGTTTTCGTATCCGTCAATCCATTTGTTTAATTGCCAGCCATCGTATGGAGCTGGCGTTACGTTTGGATCAAGAGAAGATTTAGCCTCACTTTTATTTGCGAGGGAAAATAGAAAGCTTTCTAAATCCTTGATTTTGGCATCGGCCCAATAGGGCGACCAATAGGCAGGAAATGTGTTGTAGAAATCAAAGACGCCCCTTGGATCTACAGTGAACCGATATTCGAAAGGTAATGTGGCTATGTCCGAATGCTGTTTCAATATTTTTTTCAAAATATTGGTTCCAGATCTACCTGTGCCGGTAATGAATATGACAGCTTGTGCGCTCACTACGTTACTATCAATCTAATCACTTCGAAAGCTTCGGCATATTCAATTCCAGCCTGAAGTCCACGGTAATTTGCAATGCCTCTGATCAATTTGTCTTTGGCATATAATCTCTTTGATTGCGATTTGTATTGTTCCATAGCCGCTACTTTTTTTGCGACATCGCTTTCCTGTAACTCGATAAAGCATTGTGAGCTGAACTGGAAATTATTCCAAATGAATTCATACCCCAAAAGGGTTGTGTTCTTAAAGGCTCGTTTAGCCTCCATGCTTATAGTCCCGTGATCTTGATGGATATCGTAGCTTGATGGGCAAAAGACCAAATCAGGTTTAAGCTCTCGGTTTAGTTTTACTAGATCTTCTAATATTTCTTGTCGGTGAGCAGGGAAATGCCTGACTCGATAATTTAAAATACGAAGGTCATCAGAACTAATTCCGAGTTCAGATGTAGCTGCTTTCACTTCATGAGTAAGAATATCAGAAGGGAACCCTACAGGTACAGATTCCTCACAGGTCGAAAAAGCGACATATACGACTCGTTTACCGAGTGCGGTTAGTTTGTGAATTGTTCCACCACATCCCAATTCTCCATCATCAGTGTGTGGAGCTAGGACAAGTACGGTGTTGAAGGCATTAAGAGCTGATAGATTCATATTCGGTGTCGTAATGGCTGTAAACTTGCGTAAAAGTAAGTTGACTAAAATTGCTACTTGATACTTCTTCTGAAATCTCCTCGATTGTCAATGGTCCATCGCACAAAATCGGTATGAAATAATCGTATTTTAAACCCTCTATTTTAGACTTGGCGTGCAACAATAAGGCTTTTAGATCCAGCTGATTAATTAGTTTAACAGCTGGGATTTCTAGAAGTCCGTTTTCATATCTATAAGGTTGAGTATTTGGCTTAGAAAAATCGTTGGCCAATTTGATGTCGCTTACACAAAATGGACAGTTCAGCATTCGTAAAATGTCATGTACGGTATACATTCCACCCACATGATTATCTAGTTCTATCCCAGTATTTTTTGCAACCGACAGGGCAGATCTAAGTTCGCTGCGAATTTGCTTGTTTCCAATCCCATTAAATTTGAATTTTCCCGCTGGTTTCGGCAGTAAAACTTTCGGTAATTGGGAGTCAATGATGAAGTACACATTTGGGGTGTCACCAATGTTGCTAGGTGGTAAGCGATACCCTCTAAATGGGGGGAAGGTAAAGGCACGCTGAAATCTATTTTTCTGCTTCGAATTCCATACATTGTTTACTTGGCCTCCAAATGGTTCACCTCTTGGCTGGTAAGTAGAGTCCGCTTCTAGTTGCTCTTTCAAGACGAAGGATTCATCTAAAAATGAGGGTAGTGTTTGTCTAAAAAGTTCCAAACCAGCTCTGCAGACTTTCTCGTAGAGAGTTGCAGCATCATCCTCTGGGCCAATGTAAACTTTGACTTGGCTTACAATGGGGCCATTGTCAACGCCAGGATACATCTTGTGAATAGTCAATCCGGTAAATGAATCTCCTCGAATCAGCGCCCATGGAATGGGGCGTGAACCTCTATTCATAGGGAGATAAGCTGTGTGCAAGTTATATATACCAAGGCGCGGTATGTCTAGAATTTCTTGTTTGATGATTTCGCCCCAAAAGCAACTGAAAATGATATCAAGCTCAAGACTTTTTAATAGCCTCATAGACTCATCAGAATTCACTTTCATTCCTTCATAGAAAGGAATAGAGCGTTTCGCACACTCATCTTTCAGCGATGCATGCCCAAGTTGATTGTGCCAAATTTTCATTCCAGGTTCATCATCTCGAGTATAGGCACCTAATACTTCAAAACCTCTGTCTATCAAGGATTGTAGCATCCAAACACTTAGGTTCTTACTTCCTATGATGAATGCTTTCAATTGGAAATGTTTTTGTTTAAAACATCAGCCAATGTTTTAGTGAGTCCAAGGCGACTGAACTGTTGAAACCCATCGTTTCCAACTACCATTAGCTGGTTTCGGGAAGATGAAGCCTTGAACATTTCTGACAAGAAATCTTTAATTCCTTCAAAATCGTCATAAGCCAGCATAGGTTTATGACCAACTTCGTTTAATATATCAGAAGCATTCCCATCTTTTGGTCCAATAGATAGTATAGGTCTCTGTGTTGCCAAGTATTCGAAAATTTTACCCGTGAGGATCAATTTGTTTCCTGGACTTTTTGGAATCGGAAGTAACAGTGCATCTGAATCAAGCATTAATGAAATCGCCTCTTTATGCTTCACAAATGGATGATATTGAACTAGATCTTCAATGCTGGCATTTGCAATTGATTTTTTTATTTCGGCATGCACATTTCCAGTCAAACAAAGTCTGAAACGACTTTTGAATTCTTCATTGGCTTTCAATTTTGCAATTGCCCTCCAGAGTTGTTCATTGTTTTGATTTGATTTGAGATTTCCTACGTATGAAAGACGAATGATTTCATCTGATTTGACATTAGTATGATTATCGAAATCTTCAGCATCAAAGCCATTTGGAACACAGAATATGGATTTTGCTCGATCCTGAAATTCGCTCACCATTCCAGGCGTGGTAACCAATAGGGATGTAGCTTTAGTCACTACTTGGTTTTCAAATGCTTGATCTTTCGCCTTGCTGGAATCCGTTCGGTTCAATAGGGCATTATAATAAATGCTTGTCCAAGGATCGCGAAAATCAGCTATCCAAGGAATATTGAAGTCACGAGATAATCTTTCGCCAATGAGGTGTGTGCTGTGTGGAGGTCCTGTAGTAATAATGGCCGCAGGTCTTTCTTCCCGGATAGTTTTAATTGCAGCACCGAATGCGTATTTGTTCCACCCTAATCTTGCATCAGGGATGAAGTAATTAGCCCTTACATAATTTGCAATTCGCGACAGAAGGCTCTGCTTGTCTTTGATGCTCCCAAGTCCGACTTCAACTGATTTGCCTTTTTTTCCTCGCAGTAAATTGTACAATGCAAAAGGCTCAAACGTATCCGTCTTGATCACTTTCATTCCTTTTGGAACGTCACGCTCAAGGGTTGAATCTGTATAAGGATAGCTCCCATCTCGAACTGTTATCACTGTTGGTTCCCATCCGAATTCAGGTAAATATTTGCAAAACTTTAACCAACGTTGCACACCTGGCCCTGATCCAGGCGGCCAATAATAAGTTAAGATGAGGACTTTTTTCAAGCGGCTTCTATTGGTTCTTCAGCGGTTTTTCTTTTGAATAGATAAAAGAACATTCCTCCTGCAAACAACAAGAATATAACTGAACCAGCCAAGGATATATTCTCGCCCAAAGGATATGATTCTGGTGCGAAAACCATTTCGATTTTATGTTTTCCAGCTGGAATTTTAAGAGCTCTTAGAATATAGTTTGCTCTATAAATCTCGACAGGTTCATTATCAATGTACGCCTTCCACCCGTTAGTGTAAATAACTTCAGAAAAGACACCTAAACCATCAGCAGAATTGTTCGACTCATATACTAAATGATTCGGATCGAATGATGTTAATTCAATCGTGGCATCTGCTCCCTTTGAAATATTATAGTTGTAAAGTTCATTCTCAAATTCTTTATGGATGATTGCTGTTTCCAAAGGATCAATTTGAGAAATTGAAGCCATTTCCTCATCATGTGTTTCAACGGGTTTAATGCTATTGACAAACCAGGCATTTCCACATGCTGTCGGATTCTCAACCACTCCATCAGCACTTTTCTGAACGATATAGTACTTGGTGTTCAGCATGTTATAGGCGGTCATGGACTTAGTCACCTCTGGGTTCATGACGAGTCCATTTGGCCCTTGTAAAATGGCCTTGTTCAAGGTCTGGATTTGATTTCCTAGCTGGTTCTCAATCATATCCTGATATCGCTGGATTTTTGCAGCGTGGTGTCCTCCAATGTTTTCGTGATGGTAGCAGGTCAAACCATCAGTCCAAGGATTCCCCAATAAGCTAAGCACCCTATAATGTGGGTCTGGATCTTGAAGAATCCTTTTATCGGCTGGGCTTGGTGCGTATTGATTTGAATACTGCTTTTCGGCAACAAATGAATCGTCATTCAAGTATCGCTTACTAACTCTCCACATATCTCCGACTGTGATAAATGCTAAAATGATCAATGCATATGTAAATTTTAATTTTCCTTTTACATAAGTCCAAATGATTCCTGCACAGACTGACATGATTACAAACGAAAGCATCCAGTCGCCCATAAATAGTGATTTACGATCTGCCAATAGGGCCTCAAAAAGTTGTGGGTTATTCCATGGTTGCTTAGACTGAAGTTGTGCATCGTTTGGACCTGTCCAATCATTGGTCAAACCGTATAAAAGCAATAAAAGCATGAGTCCACCAGCGCTGTATAGGGCTAGCTTGAACCCTTTCATGAATTTCTCCTTATCGAGATTACTTGAAAAAGCTTTTGAAAGAGCTAACATACCCAAGGCAGGTATTGAGATTCCCGCCATTGCGAGAGCCATGCTTGGAGTTCTGAATTTGTTGTACAACGGGAAATAGTCAAACAGGAAGTAGGTGAAAAAGGAGAAGTTTTTACCCCATGCAATGAAAAATGATAGAACAACAACAGAAAGAAGCCACACTTTAATCTTGTTGTCCACTACAAACAATGAGAGTATAAAAAGAAATATAAAGGCCGCACCAAAATAAATTACTCCTTGAAGAAATGGTTGATCACCAATGTAAGTCGGTGCCATCAAAGGTTGGTTCCTTCGTTGTCGACCGACCAAGTCAGCAACTGCTCCGTCATTTGGAAGTTCTTCTGCACTTGCTCCTCCCATAAAGGTGGGCACTACGACACAAAATGATTCCATAACTCCATGTGACCAAGACATAGCATAACTCCGATCTAAGCCGCCTTCGTCTTTATCTGACTTGGAGGACAGGATTTTTTTTCCTCCCCGAATTGTTTCTTGGCTATGCTCATAGACATTATAAACCTTGCTAAAGTTTGGAACGAACCCAATAATACCTGCAAAAATCAGGACACCTACAGTCTTAGCGAAGTCAGGTAAAGTTTTTTCGCGAATTGCAAATATCAAATAGACGGCACCGGCCAGAATGCAAGTCAGGATGAAGTAATAAACGATTTGATAATGGTTTGCACTTACGAGAAGTCCTACAAAAAGGGCCGTCAGCACTCCCCCGACAAACCGTTTACCATGAAAGGCCAAGGCAACTGAGCCCATCGCTGGAGCCAGATAGGCAATGCTTAAGACCTTCGTATTATGTCCAGCCATTATGGAGGAGAGCAGATTGGATGAGAGACCGTAGGCGATCGCTGCTACCAAGGCTAACCAAGGATTGAGCCCCATAAGCAATAGAAGTATATAGAAACCTAAACAGCTGGCAATAATCAGATTTGCTCCACGTGGAAAGATGGAAAGGACCTGGCCAATAGCCCGCATAATGTTTGTTTTAAACTTAGCATCGATATTGAATGTGCTCATTCCGCTAAAAACACGGGTAGTCCAAAGAGTTTCTTTTCCCATTGCTCTATATTCCTGAGACTCATGCGCTTGCGCTTTATGCTTGACAATGTCACTTTGAATTAGTCTTTTTCCTTCAATAACAGGTGAACAATAGATGAAAGCCGAGGCAATGATTGCAAGCACTGCGACAAAGTGTGGAATCATCGCTTTGAAGTCTATTCCTTTAAGCATAAAATGTTGATTTGCTAGAGTTAAATTCTAAATCCAATATTAAACATGTATTCTCAGTCTTTAATAATAATGAGATTACATATATGAATGATGCAATTTTAAGGGTTGATTGCCTTTGTGAGCTAAAACAACACCAAAGTGAGGTTTACTGCTGTACATCCACTTTCTTTTAATGAGCAGCTTTTTGTAAAAGCCCCACCAAAAAAGATCTTTAATTCTATAAAATTTTGATTCAAAACCCAGTTTCTGGAAACGTTCCAGAATCAGATCCTGATCAGGTCTGTCGTCTACAATCCCCATAACGCCTATTCTTCCGCAAGTAAGTGCGATTGAAATGTTCTTTGCGCTGGTCAGAAAATTGGTCATGCCCATTAGGGTATGGTATTCAGCACCATTATTAGTGATATTAACATGACGGACACGACTTACATCAATATTTAATGGCGCTATAATCGAATCAAAGGTGTCAACTTCCACATCTAATACATTTCCGGTTTTATAATGCCGATCTTCAGGTTCGTAAACAGTCAAATAATTATTTGAAGATCTGTTAGCAAGGTGGAAGTGCAGAGTTGTTTTCTCTTTGTACGTGCCCATTTTTACCAACTGAATATTCTTTATCCCTTGAGACTCAATTACCTCCTTTGCTCTTGTGTGATTGTTTTCGTCTGGATCGATTCCGATAACTAGTCCGGTTGCGCCAACCCTTTCCGACATATTGAAAAGATCGGATGTCAGATTTTTCGAACTGAGGTCAAACCCGACTTGAATGCCTATTGATCCTTTCTCGAGATACGGATATTTTAATGAGGTTTCAAAACGATTATAGAACTTAATGATAGAATTTGTCCTCATGTCAATTATTGGTGGTTGGATAGATCAATCTATTTCTTCGTATTCAACAAAATCATCGTCACCCGCACTTGATGTTGTGTTGGTTCGATTAGATTTCATTCGAATTTCCGTATCTCCTTTGCTGTAAATTCGCTCACCTTGAGTCTTTTTTTTCATTTGCTCCTCCATGTTTTTGGAGGCTTTTTTCACAACAAATAACCCTAGCGCGGGCAGCAGATATCGAATCATCAATCTGAAAATTAGCACAACTGCTAATATTATGGCGAGGAGTTTAAGAAGCATTTATCTCGACAAGTATAGGTTTCTCTCTGAATAAACCTTCTTGAAATACTCGTCTTTTAAATCTTTTATGAAATAGATGGCCTCGCCTGTAGACTTCATTTCTGGTCCCAATTCTTTTGAAACATCAGGGAATTTATCAAATGAAAACACGGGAAGTTTTATCGCATAACCCTCTTTGTGTGGCTTGAAATTAAAATCCTTCACCTTCTTTTCACCCAACATCACTTTAGTGGCATAATTAACATATGGCTCTCGATATGCCTTGGCTATGAAAGGAACCGTGCGCGAGGCTCTTGGATTAGCCTCAATGACATAGACCACTTCATCTTTAATGGCAAATTGGATATTAATCAAACCAACCGTTGACAAGTCAACAGCAATTTTCTTGGTGTGATCCTCTATTTGCTTCATTACGTTTTCGCTTAAATCAAAAGCTGGAAGTACAGCGCTCGAATCACCCGAGTGAATTCCGGCAGGCTCAATATGCTCCATGATTCCAATGATGTAAACATCCTCTCCGTCACAAATAGCATCGGCTTCTGCTTCAATCGCACCTTCTAAGAAATGGTCTAAGAGCACATTGTTGTCAGGCATGTCCCTAAAAATATTGACAACGTGCTTTTCTAATTCTTCCTCGTTAATGACAATTTTCATTCCTTGTCCACCAAGCACATAGCTTGGACGAACGAGCAAAGGATAACCCAATTCTCGACTGAGTTCAATTGCTTCCTGGGCAGTTTCAACCGCACCATATTTTGGATATGGAATACCAAGCGCCTTCAGTCGATCTGAGAATCTTCCTCTGTCTTCTGCTAAATCCAACGCTTCATAACTAGTACCTATCACTTTGATACCATAGCGATCCAACTTCTCAGCGAGCTTCAATGCAGTTTGCCCACCAAGCTGAACAATCACACCTTCAGGCCGCTCATGCTCAATGATGTCAAAGATGTGCTCCCAGAATACAGGTTCGAAGTATAACTTGTCTGCCGTGTCAAAATCTGTAGAAACCGTTTCGGGGTTACAATTGATCATGATGGTTTCATAGCCGCACTCTTTAGCAGCGAGCACACCGTGAACACAGCAGTAATCAAATTCAATTCCTTGTCCAATTCGATTTGGCCCTGAGCCCAGCACGACAATTTTCTTTTTGTCTGATTTTTTACTCTCGTTTTCTTCTTCGAAAGTGGAATAGTAATAGGGCGTTTGTGCTTCAAATTCAGCGGCACAAGTGTCAACAAGTTTGTATACTCTTTTTACTCCAAGTTCCATGCGTTTTGCACGAACTTGACTTTCCAAACAATTCATCACATGGGCGATTTGTCTGTCAGCATAGCCTCGTTGTTTTGCGTCATACAGCAAATCGCGTGAAAGTGTTTCCAAGGTGTGTTTTCCCAATTCACGTTCGATGCTGATCAATTCATCAATTTGATGCAGGAACCACGGATCAATTTTGGTTTTGTCATAAATTGTCTTGAACGGAATGCCAAGTTTGATCGCGTCATATATATGAAATAATCGATTCCAGCTTGGATGCCCTAAACTGTCTAGTATCTTATCCTGATCAGTCAATTCTTTACCATCAGCGCCTAATCCATTTCTTCTGATTTCAAGCGATTGACATGCTTTTTGAAGCGCTTCTTGAAATGATCGGCCAATACCCATGACTTCACCCACAGACTTCATTTGAAGACCTAATTCTCTGTCAGATCCCTTGAACTTGTCAAAGTTCCAACGAGGAATTTTAACAATTACATAATCTAAAGTAGGTTCGAAAAAGGCTGATGTATTGCCAGTAATCTGGTTCTTTAACTCGTCTAGGTTGTAACCTATTGCCAGTTTAGCTGCCACCTTCGCGATTGGATATCCTGTGGCTTTTGATGCCAATGCAGAAGACCGACTTACTCGTGGATTGATCTCAATGGCGATAATGTCTTCCTTCTCATCGGGACTCACGGCAAACTGAACGTTGCATCCACCAGCGAAATCACCAATCGAACGCATCATCTTGATGGCCATATCACGCATTTTTTGATATGTACGATCAGATAATGTCATGGCAGGTGCCACGGTAATGGAATCTCCAGTGTGGATTCCCATCGGGTCCATGTTTTCTACAGAGCAAATAATGACCACGTTGTCGTTGTTATCACGCAGTAGTTCTAATTCAAACTCTTTCCAGCCAAAGAGTGCCTTGTCAATTAATACTTCATGTATGGGTGAGGCATGAAGTCCACGTTCGAGAAGTTTGTCAAAATCTTCTTTTTTATGAACGAAAGACGCACCAGTGCCGCCCAAAGTGAATGATGGTCGGATAACCAATGGAATGCCAAATTTTTGAGCCAATTCTTTTCCATCTAGAAAAGATCGAGCAATGCCTGATGGCGCATAACCAATGTCAATTTTATCCAGTAATTGTCTGAATTTCTCCCTGTCTTCTGTGATTTCAATGGCATCAATATCAACACCAATTAATCTCACGTTGAATTCATCCCACAACCCGAGTTTATCACAATCAATTGCCAAGTTAAGGGCAGTTTGCCCACCCATGGTAGGTAATACGGCATCAATTTGTGGTTGTTCTTCAAGTATTTTGCGAATCGATTTTGGATCGAGCGGAAGTAGATACACGTTATCAGCAGTGACAGGATCGGTCATGATCGTGGCTGGATTGCTGTTAATCAATGTAACTTCAATTCCTTCCTCGCGGAGTGATTTAGAAGCTTGAGAACCACTGTAGTCGAACTCACAGGCTTGTCCAATAATGATTGGGCCGCTCCCAATAATGAGTACGGACTTGATGCTCTTGTCTTTTGGCATAATTTAAGGCAGTTTCGATTGGATAAATCGCTCGCGAATGTAGGTGCTGAAGGTTAAAAAAAAGGCCACTCTTGATAACCTGTGAATTACTTAGTATTGATGTTCATAAGTCACTTATCTAGTTTATAAGCCGTCCGTATAATTTGAGTTAAGAAATCTCAAATTGACCTTTACTTCGCAACTCATGAAAATATTCTTTCGATTTCTTGGTATCGAGTGGAAGGAAGCAAGACGTTCACCACTATGGCATAAAAACCTATTGGTAAATCTAGTCTTGGGTATTTCCTTCCTTTATTTGATTGGAATGCTTGTCGCCTTGGGCGTTCTATTGGATGATATACTGATCAAAATACCAGTCGAAGGGATCGATTACAATACGTTTAAAGAAAGCTTTGTCTTGCGAAGACTAGATCGTTTTTTGCTCTACTACTTCTTCATTGACCTCATTATTCGCTATTTCATGCAAAAGCTTCCGGCATTGTCCGTGCAGCCTTTTTTGCATTTGCCTATAAAACGTTCTAAACTGATTCATTATATGCTCGCAAAGAGTGTGATGAGCCCAATGAATTGGTTTCATTGGCTAATTTTTATTCCATTTATTGGAGAATTATTTTCAAACCTATCCTTCATGGAATCCTTAGGTTGGACCATTGGTTTCGCCTCTGTGGTGTATTTGAATAATTTTTTACTGACCTATTTGAAGCGAACTTCAGATGTAGATTATCGTGTGTATTTAACGATGCTTGCATCACTGGTGACTCTAATAACCTTGGATTGGTATGACATTGTAGATTTTCAATCTGTTTCGGAAACGGTATTTAACTCCTTTTTTCTCCAACCGATTACAGTATTAATTCCTATCGCCATCGGTATTGGGTTCTACTATTTGAACTTTAAATACCTGAGGTCCAATCTATATATGGATCGGTTGAGTAAATCAACGAAAAGCGAGATCACATACGTTGGTGCTGGAGTTTTGTCTCGTTTCGGAGTGGTTGGTAGATTGACTGAACTGGAATTCAAGTTCATATGGCGCAATAAGCGACCTCGATCTGTTTTGCTTATCACCATCTTATTCTTGTTTTATGGGTTGTTAGTCTTTCCTATGGAAGAATATTCGGGGAATTATTTGATGTATGTCCTGTTCAGTATAATCATTACGGGCATGTTCATGCTGAATTATGGTCAATACCTTTTGGGTTGGGAAGGCACACATTTCGATCATATCCTTACTAGAAAGGTCTCATTTGAAGATTATTATTTGAGCAAGTTTATGCTCTTTGCCATAGTAAGTGGTGGTGCTATGTTGTTGTCCATCCCCTACGCATACTTTGGCTGGAAGATTCTTTTTGTGTTGTTCAGTGTGTTCTTGTACAACTTGGGTTTAGGTAGCCACATGGTCATGTTCTTTGGGTCACTCAATCCTAAAAAGATTGACTTAAGTCAAGGCACAGTTTTTAATTGGCAAGGCGTAGGTGCAGCACAGTTCCTTTTAATAATACCAGTTATGGGATTACCGCTGGGACTCTTTGGGATTGGGGTCTTATTCGGCAGCGTTGATTTAGGAGTGGCAATCATTGGCATTTCAGGAATCATCGGATTGATTGGAACCAAGCTTTGGATATCACTTTTAGCCAAGTGGCTCATTGCCCAGCGATATAAAATTTCAAATGATTTCAGAAATCAATAACTATGGAAATTAGAATTAAAGATTTATCCAAAACATTCGGTTCATATAGAGCTGTAAATGTGACTGAATTGGTCATTCCTTCTGGAGAGAGCTTTGGATTGGTAGGAAACAATGGCGCGGGTAAAACAACCCTATTCAGATCCATTCTTGATCTGATTGAACCTAATTCCGGCTCCGCACAAATAGGGGATTATGAAACAAACAGGCAGGAACATTGGAAGGATTTCACAGGGAGCTATCTCGATGAGAATTTTATTGTTGGGCATCTTTTGCCAGAAGAGTACTTTGATTTTGTGGCCTCCATTCATGGAATGAGCAAAGCAGATCTGGATATTAAACTGGCTGAATTCGAGACTTTGTTTAACGGTGAAATCACAGGTGGAAAAAAACTGATTCGGGACTTAAGCAAGGGCAATCAAAAGAAGGTTGGAATTGCTGCGGCACTATTATTTGACCCTAAAGTTTTGATACTTGATGAGCCATTTGCCAACCTAGACCCATCTACTCAGATTCGCTTGAAGGAACTTTTGAAAAAGCTGAAGGCAGATAAGGGTGTTACTATGCTGATAAGCAGTCACGATCTGTCACATGTAACCGAGGTGTGCGAGCGAATTGTGCTATTGGAAAAAGGTGATGTGATAAATGACATTAAGACCTCGCCCGCCACGCTGAAGGAACTCGAAGGCTACTTTGCCAATGTTGGACAAGTGAGCGCTAGCGTGCTAGACGACTAATTGAAAAAGACTTCATATAGAAATCGTCCAGGCACAAAGGTGAAGCCACCAGCGATAATAATCGCTCCGAAATAGAGCAGCACCATCTTGCGTTTATGAGCTTTTACATCACCCCTTCTGATTGCAGTATATGCCGTTGGCACAGTGTAAAGAGTAAGTAAGCTGAAGCTATGAATCCAACCAAAATGACCTAAGATTTGTGGACCAACTTTGGCGGGCATAAAAAGAGTGATGCATGCTGTAGTGAGCATGAGAATCATGTAGGCCTTACCCCATGTTTTATGCGTTTTAGTGCCCTTCTGAATGATCAATAACACCGCCCCAATAAAAAAACATGGAATCACTGTCACCAGATGGGGATACATTAACCAATCGTACATAGACCTCAAATATGGGAAACTTTGGTTCAGGTTATTTTTATGGATGAAACCTGAATTGAGGCAAATGCCTCATGGCATACTCTCCCTGATCGATGGATTTTTGAAAGGAATCAAATCCATTCACAATAAAAACAATTACAATATTTTCTACAGCATTAATTTTCACGCTAACTATTCAATTTTCTTACGCTCAAGATAAAAAGGAGATGTGAATTGATTCTTTACCACAGCAATATCCCAGACGGGCAATCAGACTATGAACAAGGTTGGAAGGAGCATTATTTCACACCCATGCACGAGTATTTTGGGAGATAATGAGGACTAATCCTCAACGCTGTAAACAAGCTTCATGGTAATGGAGGCTGTTTTTTCCTTTGAGCTAGTATTGAATGTTCCGCCCCACGAATAATCTTCCTTTGAGTTTTGACCCGTGATTTGAAACACGCCCATTTTTGCCGAAATGAGATCATCTAATTCAGCTCCCGAATTCTGTGCGATTTGTTCCGCTCTGATTCGAGCATCTTCGGTGGCTTTTGAGATCATTTCAATTTTCAGATCTGCCAACTGGGTGTAATAGTATCGAGGACTCTCACTGTAAAATTGGACCCCTTGGTTCAATAGTTCTGTAATTTCTCTGGATATTTTTTCGATTTTCTCAACCTCTTGAGATTCGATAGATACCGATTGAGAGAGAAGATAACCTGTGAATTCCTCCCCCATATAGCTGCCACTGGCCGAATAAATGGTTTTGTGCCTTGGGTTTGTATTTACCGCACTGAACACCAAGTTTTCGGCTGCCACTCCCTTTTCGAGAAGGTATGCCTCGATCGTTGCTTTTTCCTCGGCAAGGGTCAAATAGGCTTGTTTTAAATCGAAGTTCTCTGCGTTGAAGCGACCTTCCCAAACGATTAAGTCTGAAGTAAAATCGGCTTTACCCAGGCCAGTGACGCTGATTTCGCCTTCCGTTTCAAACCGGTCAGAATATGCGTTACCTAAGAATATGGCTGCAATGACAATAGCCAAGGCAAATAGGAGTGAGGAGAGGTTGGTTTTCATGAATGCAAATATGGGGCTTTAAGCACCGATTCTTTCGAGGCGAAGAACTCACGTTTGAAACATTGAATTGAATTTCGAAAAATTATTCCCTTCAGTCATCAGGTCGTTTCACTTAGTTCATCGCCAATGATGAATTTGGTATGAAAGATAAGTTGTGATTGTTTACCGTTCACCGAGCATGTTTGCTTATCGATTGTTGGCGAGCTTATATTAATTTATAAAGCTAAAAAGCCCTTATAGCTCGCACCCTATAAGTAGTTGTCTTACCATTAGTGAAAGCGCTACCCAGGCTAAAGAAGAAGTGGAATGCGCTTGCTGTATTGAACTCCGTACTACTCCAATAGTCGGAAGTTGACAATAATGTATTACTACCTGCATTCAATGCTTTATTGGCATGAAAGCGGTTGTTAAATAAAATGTTTAACTCGTCAATAGAAGGTATATACCAGTCTGTAAATCCGCCATCTGTTAAACCATTTACATACGTTGCTGCAGGGCTTCCTGTCATTAAGTTAGTATTGTAAACTCCGTCCCAGCTGCGGGTTCCATTGGTTGATGATGCACTTGTCTGCCATTGTGCTGTGCTTTCGTTTTTATTTACTATTAGACCGCGTTGGTTGCCATTTTGGTCACGGTAAATGTGAAAAACTATACCTCCTAAGGTGTCTTGCCCTAAATAGAAATCGTTAGAGTAGCTACCACCCGTCACGCTAATGGTGTCGCCAGAAATAGTCACATTGGTGCCAGCTACTAATTGATTTTGTTTATTATTCCAAATGGTAGTGTCTGTTCCTGTAATACCGTTTGCTACCGATGCTCCAAAGACAGGATCGGTTTAGGTAACTGCACCAATAACTGAATCAGCTGTTTTGGCATGCAGCGCATACGGTACGCTTAGAAATTGGCTTGTTCCAGTTATCGTGTAGCTTGTTCCTCCTGTTGGGTCGGTTTCGGTTTTTATAAAGTAGATTCCGTTTGCCCAATTTATGGTAGAAAAATTACCACTTTGTACTGTTCCTGTTCCAATTTCTACACTTGCCAATCCGTTGGCATTAGTTGTTGGGGTTTGGGTTTCTACGTAAACGGCTGTGCCACTTGCTGAGCCTTGCAAAATACTGATTTGCATTCCCACGTTGATGTTTGTAACCAAGGCGTTGCTACTGTTACGCACTACTGCCTGATAGCTCATTTTTTCGGGTGTTTGAGCAAAAACGCTTGCAATCATGAAGAATGCTACGCAAACTGTAATTATCCCCTTCATTGTTTTTAGTTTTTAATGATTTTAAATAGTTGAACTTGTTTGTTTTTGTTGTTTACAACATGGATGAAATATGTTGCAGATGGTAAATTGACTGTATTTATTTCCGTTTGCTGTCCAGTTATTTGTCCGTTAATAAATAATTTGCCTCGCACATCGTAGAGCTGATAAGACAACTTTTCGTTGTTATAATCGCTTATTCTTAAGGTTAGATTATCGGCAGTCGGGTTTGGAAATACCGAAAGTGAAATGTTCAGTTCGGTTTCTTGAATTCCTACCGTAAAAATCTCGTAGGCTTGCTGTGCACCCTGGCTAACAGTGCCCGAAGCATTGGCATTAGTAGTATAAACTACTTGCCCTACACTGTAAGCAACGGTACCACCACTTCCAGTGGCATCTCCGCCTGAGGCGGTTGTACTTTCTTGGGCGTGCAGTCCTCCTAAACCTAAGAGGAGAAACACAACGCTTGTATTTATCTTTTTGAGGTTCATTTTTGCTTTGTTTGTATTTGCGAGACTTGTTTTTTTATTGGCTAATATATTGTTTGTCTGTTTTATTTGGGTTTTTCCGGTGAACACCAACGGTTCCGCTAAGATAAGGCGGGATTTCGGAGTGGTTTTCTGTCGAACCGTGAAAACCTGACTAAGACAAGCTCAGCTGCGGTTAACACTTCGCCCCGCTTTATTTTAGCGATTGTTGGGGCACGTTTTTTTTATTTTTCTATTTGATTTTCAGGTTTTTTTGAAATACGCCATGTCAAGAATCCTACAAGTGAAATTATACTGGCGAATCCACTAATTACGAGTATCGCTTCTTTTGAGCTGTAGTAATCTGAGTCGAAATGAAATATCATATTATAGCTCATGTGCAATATATTTAGAAGTATTGCCAAAATGGAAACATGGATTGCAAATTGATTTCTCTTGAATAGTAAAACAGCACAAAGAGCAAATAGTATTGTATTGACGGTTGGCCGTATTAAGGAAGCTAAAAAGTAGGTTCCAAAGTCAAATCTGGAAGAAATATTAGATTGAATATCTATCATGTAAATTATTATTCCCAGAGTCAATAGACTTAAGGTTAAATAGATTCCAGCTAGTATAGATTGACTTTTCATTTTTAATGTGCCCCCAACAAATGTAAAATGCTATGGTAGCATTTATTTTTTTATCCTCATTCATCTAAAAGTCTTGTTGTCATTGGTTTATCGGTTAATATTCGGTCTAGCGGATTGATGATTTTTACAAATCACGTGTGCTGACATAGGTGTGAATGGCCATTGTTTCTAAGGTATCCATTTCACATCATCAAAGTTTGGTTTGCGTTTTTCCAAAAAGGCGTTGCGGCCTTCTTTGGCTTCATCGGTCATGTAGGCCAATCGCGTGGCTTCGCCCGCAAATACTTGCTGGCCTACCATACCATCGTCCGTAAGGTTGAAGGCAAACTTCAGCATCTTGATAGATGTCGGAGATTTCTCCAATATCTCCAGTGCCCAATTATAAGCTTCCTGTTCTAGCTCATCATGCGGGATTACGGCATTCACCATGCCCATGTCATAGGCATCTTGCGCACTGTAGTTTCTGCCCAAGAAGAAGATCTCACGGGCTCGTTTTTGCCCCACCATTTTGGCTAAGTAGGCGGATCCATAACCTCCGTCAAAACTGGTGACATCCGCATCGGTTTGTTTGAAAATCGCATGTTCTTTGCTGGCTAAGGTCAAATCACAAACCACGTGCAGACTATGGCCACCGCCCACTGCCCAACCGGGCACTACGGCTATCACCACTTTGGGCATAAATCGGATCAATCGCTGCACTTCGAGGATGTTTAACCTTGGCATGCCTTCTTCGTCCACATAACCTTGATGACCTCTGAATCGTTGGTCTCCACCGCTGCAAAATGCCCACCCTCCGTCTTTCGCAGAGGGGCCTTCGCCACTGAATAGGATCACACCTATGTTGGTGTCTTCTCTAGCGTCTAAAAATGCCCCATACAGCTCTGCCACTGTTTTTGGGCGAAAAGCGTTTCTTACTTCAGGTCGGTTAAACGCGATGCGCGCCACCTTACCACATTTGTGATATGTAATGTCTTCGTAGTCTTTTACCTTAATCCAATCTGGGGTGTTCATCTTTTTGTCTGTTTTACTGGCGAAATGTATGAGTTTTTGAAGGCTTATCTGTTGGCCGGTCTAAACCGACCAGGCGATGTAGGCCACCAACTCCATCAATCCTGCAATGCCTGCATGAACAATGCATCCGCCCACAATGTTTTTCTGATAATAGGCGATGGTTCCGAGCAGGTATCCACCAAAGATGCTGCTGATAGTCTCGCCCATGGGTTTGTTAAAGTGCAATACACAATAAAGCGCGGCCATGATCATGATGGAATCTTTGCCCAAAAAACGTGCTACGCCAATGATCAATGCGCCACGAAATAGTGTCTCAACGCGTATAAAATCACTCAGGTAAAAGAACTCATAAATAGCGGCCATTTGCGCATGATTCAAGCCAAAAACGGGCTCGTATTTCCAAACTTTGAGGGTAGGATAGGTGTCTAAAAATCCGGGAAGATAGATTGCTGAAATAATCAGCGGCAGCATCAACGCGATCAGAATGAGGTAGGGGCGGAAGTTGTGTTTTTGTAGTGATAAGCCATAGAAGTTGGGCAGATGTTTACGCTCAGAAATAAAGTAAACCAGAATGAGCGGAGCGAAAATCCAGAACACCCCTTGGAAATTAGATAAGATATTTCGCAGGTAATATCTTTCGTAAAGCGGTAAGGTATCTGTCAGTTCGCGATAGAACAGAAACCCACTGCTCACAGAAAGTGCCAGAATGTAAACACCGCTTATGGCCAAAAACGATCGGGTGAAAACCTTTGGTCCAGCCTTAATGTAAGTGGTCAAATAATAGACCGCAGGATAAAGGATTAAGAAATAAAGTAGATAGGACCATGAGCTCAGATTGGCCAACCATTGATCTTCAATTTCAAAGTAGTAATTAAAGAAAATAAGAATGGCCAGCAGGGCAAGAATAAGTCCATCCTTTTGCCATTTAAAATCAGCCTTAACGTGATTTCTAAGATCGTTTATGATTTGCTTCAATGGCCGCGGTGTGGTTGACTGATTTATATTCGTCACAATTATATCCAACTCTTATGAAATCCATCTTATCAATCGTATTTGTATTATCCAGCTTGCTCAATTTTGGACAGGATAACTACATCGAAAAAATCGAAAAACATCGAGCTGAAAAGGATGTTGAATTACAGTCTAAAAAGACATCACCATTGCAAAAAGCAGATCGAAAGACGTTTCAGGATTTACCCTATTTCGAGATTGATGAAAAGTGGAAAATGTCAGTTAGGTTTCGAGTGAATGAAACTCAAGATGTGATTGAAATTCCTACAAGTGCGGGATATTCTAAAACCTACCAAGCTTATGGCGTGCTGGATATTTACATTGATGGAAATTACTTTCCCATTACGGCATACAAACGTGTGCTAAAAGAGGGACAGAGTGCACCTAGCCATGAATCCTTGTTTGTGCCGTTCAAAGACATGACCACCGGTAATAGTACTTATGGGGGTGGACGATATTTGGATATCGATGTTCCAGAAGATGGAGCACAAATTACGCTAGACTTTAACTTATGCTATAGTCCATATTGTGCCTATGGTGATGGCTTTGCTTGCCCGATTCCTCCTCAGTCAAATTTCATTAAGACTGAAATTACGGCAGGAGAAAAGGCCTATGAAAAAGCGCATTAAGGGCGCAGGAAGGTTGTTATTCAGCCGAAGCCACTTCGCAGCCTGATGCTTTAAACTCTTCGTAGGTTTTACCTACTGTAGCGCCTTCTACGAAATACTTTATGACACATGAAAAGTCTTTTGCACCCATGTATCCCGGAGCTACGGTCTTGTCCCAAGGTTGTCCAATGAAGGCATAGCTCGGATAGGACATGCGACCATCTAACAAGGCAACTGCCAATTGGTGAGCACCACGCTTACCGGCATTTTCGTTCACAAACTGTTGACCATTAAAATTGATAGTGTCACGCATTTCAGCGTTGAATTTTACTGCGTAGTAATGCTCGTTCATATAATCAACGACCTCTTCATTCTTGAAGGTCGTAGCATCCATTTTCTTGCACCAACCACACCAGTTGGTATATACATCCACAAAAATGACTTTTTGCTCTACCGCATTTTTTTCGATGGCTTCGTTCCAGCTCATCCATTCAATTTTGTCTTGTGAAAATCCTGCAATGCTAAGAGTGAGAAAGAGAAGAGATACGATTGATTTCATAACGTGAAAGTAATTAATACACCAAGGACTTATAAACGAAGAAAGCGAGTGTTAGATTAATTAACACTCGCTTTCGGTTCAATATTGTAATCCAAATTAGTGGATTCCGCGCATTGCTTTATTTAATAAAGGCGATAAAGCGAGGATAGCAATACCCGTTCCAAGCATGATCATGGTGATGAATGGATACAACTCCAAATCAAAGTTGTGGAGCATTCCTTCCATGACTCCTGCAAAGTAATTACCCGCAGCAAAACTGGCCATCCAAAGACCCATAACCACAGAAACCAACTTCTTTGGAGCAAGCTTAGTAATCATTGAAAGTCCAATTGGTGATAGCATTAATTCTCCCAAGGTCAATATCACGTACACTACAACCAACCAAAGCGGAGAAACCAATGTTCCGTCAGCTGCTAAATCAGCAGCTTGCGACATAATCCAGAAAGCGGCAGCACCAAAGAATAAACCAATGGCAAATTTCACAGGTGTTCTTGGATTCAGTTTCATTTTATCCATTTTCAGCCAAAGGATGGAGAATATAGGTGCGAAGATTAAAATGGCGATCGGGTTGATGTTTTGAAACCAAGTAGCGGGTACTTCCCAACCAAACATCATTCTATCCGTATTTTCAGCTGCAAATAGGTTCATCGTACCACCTGCCTGCTCGAATCCTGCCCAGAATACGATATTGAAGAAGGCCAAAACGACAATCACCATCATACGGCTCCACTCTTCACCGCCTTCGGTTCCCTTGAATATGATAGCCGCTAATCCGACCAGTAAGCCTATGAATCCTACCGTGACTAATATGCTTGCAACGTTTTCAGGAAGTAGTCCCCAAAGGAAAATGATGACTAATGTTGAAACGATTAACGAGATAGAGTACATGAAGATGTCTCTCCAGTCCTTTCCATCCAATACCAATTTGCCCTCTGGGGTATTGGGAGGTAAACCTTTGTCTTGAAGCGTGTGCTCTTGACCTTTAAGCCATAAAACACTTACTAATAATCCTATGGCTGCGGCAAAGTAACCCCATCCCCAGTGTACGTTTTCGCCTAAGGCACCGGCTAAGAATGGTCCAAGTATCGCACCCAAGTTGATACCCATGTAGAAGATGTTGAAAGCGGAATCTTTTCTTGGATCATTGTCATCGTAGTAATCACCAACGATGGTTGAGATGTTTGGTTTGAAGAATCCATTACCGATGATCAATACTCCCAATCCAAAATTGAAGAGGAAAAGACGTGATTCAACGTCAAGCGATTGAGCCATAAATGCGCTGGCAGCGAGCAAAAACTGACCTACTGCCATTACTAAACCACCGATGTAAACCGTTTTACGTTTTCCTAAAAATCTATCGGCTACCCAACCTCCGAGAATCGGGGTTAAATAAACAAGGCCAGTGAAAATTGCGTAGAGCTCCAATGCCTCTTGACGGTCGAGGCCAAAGCCATCATCAACAAGTTTTGCAGTTAAATAAAGGGTGAGCAATGCTCGCATTCCGTAGTAGCTGAATCGCTCCCACATTTCAGTCGCAAACAGCGTGTACAACGCCCTTGGGTGACCTTTCTTTTCTTCACTCATAGATTATGAATTAGATGTTTATTAGTGTTTGATTTAAGGGAGTTGATCGTTTGTATCCGATCAACGGTGGGTAAATATAAAAATGTATTGCATAGCGCATTGTTATCTGCACTTACAGTTTTTCGGTAACGAAATTGGTCAATTTCGTAAACAAGTGGTAACGTGTGTTTCCACCATATATACCGTGGTTACGCTCAGGGTAAATGGCATAATCGAATTGCTTATCGGCCGCAATTAAAGCATCCACCATCTCCACTGAATTTTGGTAATGGACATTGTCATCGCCAGTGCCATGAACCAATAAATAGTTTCCCTGAAGTTTGTCCACATGGTTGATGGGGGAATTATCGTCATAGCCGGCTCCATTATCTTGAGGCAATCCCATATATCGTTCTGTATAAATGCTGTCATAAAACCTCCAGTTTGTAACAGGTGCAACTGCGATGGCAGCCTTAAATACATCCACTCCTTTCATGAGGGCAAGACTTGACATATAACCGCCATAACTCCAACCCCAGATACCGATTCTTGCGCCATCCACATAGCTTTGCTTGGCCAACCATTTGGCTCCTTCAATTTGATCTTTGGTTTCTAAATTGCCCAATTGACCGTACGTCTGTGTTCTGAAATCACGTCCACGACCACCTGTTCCTCGGTTGTCGATGCATGCCACTACATAACCTTGCTGAGCCAACATCTGATGCCACCAATAGTTCCCGCTCATGGAGTTGGTTACTTGTTGTGAACCAGGACCGCCATAAACGAACATCAGCACAGGATATTTTTTCTTTTTATCAAAATTGGTCGGCTTGATCGTCCAGCCATTCAACTTCACATTTTCGCTGGTATTGAAATTGAAAAACTCTAGTGGTGAAAGGTCCAATCCAGCCATCACCTCGTTCAATGATTTATTGTCTTCCAATACACGAATTTCCTTTCCATCCTTGGTGTGTAAACTCACTCTCATTGGAGAGTTGGCTGTGTTGTGATAAAGGATGTAGTAATCGAATGTGGTGCTAAATGATGCTCGATTTGAACCCTCATTTGGGCTCAATAATTTGGGGTCACCGCCAGACACAGCTGCAGAATACAATTCGGTATTCATTGGGTCGTTTTTACTCGCTGTGAAGAATACTTGTTTTGATTTTGGGTCATACCCCATGAAATCTCGGACTTCCCAATTTCCCTTGGTCAATTGCTTCTCATTTTTACCATTTAGGTCAAAACTATAGAGGTGGAAATAACCATCTTTCTCAGATTTCCAGATGAAGTTATTGTTGTCGTTGTAAAAAGTGAGGTCGTCACTGATTTCAATGTATGTGCTGCTCGATTCCTTATAAATGGATTTAGTGGCTAGAGTATTTGTTTCTACTAAAACTATCTCAAGTTGATTCTGAAGTCTTGGCATTTTCATGACAGATAGGAAATCACTTTTTTCAGTCCATTTGATTCTAGGAATATACTCGTACTGACCGAGGTTTAAATCACTCGTGTTGCCACTTTTCACATCATAAATATGGATGGTCACGATGGAATTGTCCTCTCCTGCTTTTGGGTACTTATACAAGTAATCTTCAGGATACAAATCGGTGAACGATTGCATGTTGAACTGGCGAACGTTGTCTTCGTTGAATTTGTAATAGGCAATCTTACTCCCATCAGGTGACCAGAAAAACGCCTTGTCAAAAGCAAATTCTTCTTCATACACCCAATCCGTATATCCGTTGATGATTTGATTCATCGCACCGTCTTTCGTGATGGTGGTTGTTTTGCTTTGTGCAGGTTCAATGATGACGATATTGTTTTCAACCACACAAGCGATTTTGCTTCCATCGGGTGAAAAGCTAGCATGACGTTGCTTCAGGTCATAGTAGATTTTCATGGCTGATTTTGCGCCCAAGTCCACCAGGTAGTAGTTTTCAATGGTAGAATGACGATAGATGTTTTCTGTTTCTGTGCGGATCAGCATTTTCTTTTCGTCAGGAGAGAATTCGTAACCCTCGAGGTCAAATTCTTCCTGGCCGGTCATCGATGCCATTTCTGCGGAAGTAAGTAAGGTAGCTACTTTCTCTCCTGTTTCGTAGGAGTATTGGTTGATCTCCACACCATTGTCAGTGCGGTCCATGCTGGTGTAGTGCACGCCATCGTTCATGGATCGAACGCCATAGACTGATTGCTGTCTAAATGTTCCATTTTTCCAAATGTCTTCCAAGGTGATTTGCTGTGCCGTTCCTGAGAGAATGATCAGTGTCAAGGACAGCGAAAAGATGGATCGTAATGTCATGAATCGTGTTTTATAAGGGCTGTCGAAAGTATAGAATTGAACGTTTTTATGGCCAACAGATTTCCAATCTATTGATTTGGTGATAACTGGTTCATTGATTTCGGAATAATGAGATGAGATTAGATGGCTTGTTCCCTAATATTGAATCATGAATCAGATTGTAGATGAATTGATCCGGATTTCTGGTCGAGAATTCGTGTTTACGGACGAGGAAACGCGCATTGAATATGGACATGATGAAACGGAAGATTTCAGTTTTCCTCCATCCGTTGTGGTGAAACCGGCCAACACGGAGGAAGTGAGTGCTATTATGAAATTAGCGAATGCCCATGGTTTTCCTATCACGCCCATTGGAGCCCGAACAGGACTGAGTGGGGGTGCTTTAGCTGTAAATGCAGGCATCGGATTGAGCATGGAGCGCTTCAATCGAATCATTGATATTGATGAACAGAATTTACAAGCTACGGTCGAACCCGGGGTCATTACGCAAGTTTTTCAGGATTCAGTGCGTGAAAAAGGGTTGATGTATCCTCCTGATCCAGCCAGTCGTGGCAGCTGCTTCATTGGTGGAAACGTAAGCGAGAATTCAGGTGGGCCCAAAGCAGTTAAGTATGGCGTCACCAAAGACTATGTGCTGAACCTTGAAGTAGTGCTTTGTAGTGGTGAAGTTATTTGGACAGGAGCCAATACCTTAAAGAATAGCACTGGCTACAATTTGACTCAATTGATGGTTGGCAGTGAAGGAACTTTAGGCGTGATCACAAAAATTATCATGCGCTTGATTCCGCACCCTACCCATGATTTGTTGATGCTGGTGCCGTTTAATTCGGCTGAAAAAGCCTGCGAGGCAGTCAGTGCCATTTTCAAGGCTGGGATCATTCCTTCGGGAATGGAGTTTATGGAACGCGATGCCATCGTTTATGCCATGGACTTTATTGGAGAAGAACCCGTGCCCCTTGGCCCAGATGAACAAGCACATTTGCTGATTGAGGTAGATGGGAATGAATTGGATGCGCTGATGATGGACTGCGAGCGCATTGTTGCGGTGGTGGAGCAATTTGATTGTGGCGAAGTTTTGTTTGCCGAGGACCAGGCGAAAAAAGATCAACTGTGGAAATTGCGCAGAAGAGTGGGTGAAGCGGTCAAAGCGCAAAGTGTGTATAAAGAGGAAGATACCGTAGTGCCCAGATATCAGCTTCCAGAACTTTTGAAAGTGGTGAAACAAGTGGGTAAGCTTTACGGATTCCGAAGCGTGTGCTACGGTCATGCAGGCGATGGCAACTTACATGTCAATATTCTGCGCGATGAGATGTGCGATGAAGATTGGAACAAAACCATCAAAGTGGGGATTCGAGAGTTGTTCGAAATGGTCAAGAAACTGGGTGGAACAATTTCTGGCGAGCACGGCATAGGTTTGGTACAGAAGGACTACATGGACATCATGTTTTCCGAATCACACTTAGACTTGATGCGCTCTATTAAAAAGGTATTTGACCCAAATGGGATTTTAAATCCGGGTAAGATTTTTTGATTGTGGACGGTATATCACTTTAAACTTCGCTCTGAAACTTACTTTCGTCCACCAATTTGTATTCATGATAAAACGCATTTCCTTACTTGTCATTTCGTCCCTGATTTTCGGAGCTTGTTCCAATGAACCCAAAGAGGTGGTGGAAGAACCTCAGGAGCCCGCTTATGCCACACCCATCCACAGTTTTGCTCAGCCAAATAAAGCAGTGGTAAAGCATTTAAATCTAGACGTTGCTGTTGATTTTGAGTCTAAGGCCATCAGTGGATTGGCCGCTTATGATATTGAAGTCACCAAAGGCGAAAACCGAATCGTTTTTGACACGCGAAACTTGACCATCAAAGAGGTACGAGTGGATGGCATCATCACCAAGAATTGGTGGTTAGGTCCTGAAAAAGAATTTATGGGCGTACCGTTGGAGGTTGAAGTGGGAGATACTTCTAACCAAGTGGCCATTGAGTATGCTACTACTGAAGGGGCCGAAGCATTGCAATGGTTGAATCCACAACAAACAGCAGGCAAGGAGCATCCCTTTTTGTTCACACAATCTCAAGCTATTCTGGCGCGAACGTGGTTGCCCTGTCAAGACAGTCCGGGCATTCGATATACTTATGAGGCTACAGTCAAAGTGCCAACCGATTTGATGGCATTGATGAGCGCTACTAATCCGACAGAGATTGATTCGACTGGAGTGTATCACTTTGAGATGAAACAGCCTATTCCTAGCTATTTAATGGCATTAACCGTAGGTGATTTGCGATTTGCTCCCATTGGAGAAGAAACCGGAGTATATGCGGAGCCATCTGTGCTGGAATCTGCGGCTTATGAATTCGCAGACATGCAAAAAATGTTGGAATCGGCAGAAGCGTTATATGGCAAGTATGCTTGGGAACGATACGATGTGATTGTGCTGCCTCCAAGCTTTCCTTTTGGTGGAATGGAAAATCCCCGATTGACTTTTGCTACGCCCACCATTTTAGCAGGAGATCGTTCTTTGACAGCTTTGGTTGCGCATGAATTGGCGCATAGCTGGAGCGGTAATTTGGTCACCAATAGCACTTGGAATGACTTCTGGCTCAACGAAGGGTTTACCGTCTATTTTGAGCGTAGAATCATGGAAGATGTCTATGGGAAAGATTACGCAAACATGTTGGCCATATTGGGTTGGCAAGACTTGCAACACACCTTAGAGGAGTTCTCGGATAAGCCAAACGACACCAAGTTAAAGTTGGATTTGGATAACCGCGACCCAGACGATGGTATGAGTGATATTGCCTATGAGAAAGGATATTACCTACTGCGTACACTGGAGGATAATGTAGGACGCGAAAAGTTTGATGTGTTTTTGAAGAATCACTTCACTGGCAATGCTTTCAAGACCATGACGACCGAGCAATTCTTGACCAATTTAAAATCTCAACTCTTAGATGGGAGTGATGAGAAGTATGCAGAATTAAAAGTAAAGCAGTGGGTATATGAGCCTGGAATTCCATCGAATGTGGTGGAGGTTGAATCGCCCTTGTTTGCGCAAGTGGAAGCTCAATTGGATTCTTTTTTAGCTTCAGGAAATGCGGCTACTATTGATACAACCAATTGGACTACACACCAATGGCTTCACTTCTTGAGGAAAATGCCATCGGAAGTCAGCCAAGAGAATTTGGCAGCGTTGGACAAGACCTTTGGTTTCACAAAAACAGGTAATAGTGAGATAGCGGCAGAGTGGTTTGTACTCGCCATTGAAAATAGCTATGCTCCAGCCGATGGTGCCATTGAGGAGTTTTTAATCAGAGTGGGTCGCAGAAAATTTTTGACTCCCATTTATGGAGCCTTAGTGGCTGCCGATCCTAGTATGGAGCGCGCAAAAGCCATTTATATAAAAGCACGACCAAACTATCATTCGGTATCTACCAACACGCTTGATGCGATGTTAAATATGTGATCGATATGGAGCCGCGAAAAATAGACTCTCCCGTCAAGTTTGACGATACTTCCAAGGCCTTTGCGCACCTTAATGACAGCGACCTTCGATTCAATTATTGGATTTTTCGATTGATGAATAGCCCCGCTCTGACTGGGATTTCCACATCGTTGGCCGAATTGGCTATGAAGATTAATTTTCCGGTGAGTTGGGCTGCAAAGCCTACGGTTTTTCGAGTGTTTTGTGGCGGTGAAACGATTGACGAGTCACTCTCGGTAGTTACTAAACTGGGCGAAAACAAGGTTGGCGCAATCCTCGATTACTCCGTGGAGGGACAGGAATCAGAGTCGGAATTTGCAAAAACAGAAAAGGAACTTATTCGCATTGTGAGCATTGCGAAGGAGAATCCTCACATACCCGTCACGTGCATGAAAATCAGCGGTATCGCGTCTAATCGATTGTTAGAACGCTTATCAACGGGTACAGATTTAACCGATCCTGAAAAGGTCTTGAGCGGAGTTTTACATCAACGGTTTGAACGCATTTGTCAGGCGAACTATGATGCCGGTGTTCCGGTTTATGTGGATGCAGAGGAAAGTTGGTTGCAACCTGCCATTGATCGCTTGGTGGAATCGATGATGGCAAAGTTCAATAAGGATAAAGCCATTGTATTTCAAACCGTTCAGATGTTTCGCCATGATAGACTGGCCTATTTTGAAAACCTCATCGAAAAGGCAAGGAGAAGTGGTTTCAAAGTGGGAATGAAGATTGTGCGTGGCGCCTACCTCGACAAGGAAAACAAGCGTGCTGAGGACAAAGGTTATCCTACTCCAATCCAACCGAGCAAGGCAGCAACAGATGATGCTTACAACGCAGCCTTGAAGCTAAGTATCGAGAACATCG
>Ga0181606_10000122_pt1 | contig 57675 bp, 52 predicted proteins | sample 041ome_10_FD_132994 | JGI IMG/M metagenome (GOLD analysis project Ga0181606, IMG submission 132994) | Coastal salt marsh microbial communities from the Groves Creek Marsh, Skidaway Island, Georgia - 041412US metaG (megahit assembly) | ecosystem: Environmental > Aquatic > Marine > Intertidal... | reverse complement strand
TATGTCACCGCTTTAGGTGTGGACAAATTCAGTGACCAGATGTGCGACTTCTTTCAAGATGAACACATCAACACTGATTTAATTCAGCGTTCAAAAACACATCTTCCCGGAATTTATTACGTCGATCTGGATGATCGCGGTGAGAGACAGTTTTTCTACTGGCGAAGCCAGTCAGCAGCAAAGCAACTGCTCAGCAGCCCGGGCTGGGAGGATTTACTCAATAAGCTTATTGAGTATGACCTGTTGTATTTTTCCGGAATTTCATTAGCTATCCTTGAAGATGAGGGGCGTGATCGGCTGATCGAGTTTTTACCTCACTTCAAAAAAGCCGGTGGAAAAATTGCCTTTGACAATAATTACCGACCCAAGCTCTGGGCCGATACAGCCAAAGCCCAGCATTTCTATCGCCTTTGCCTTGAACAAACCAACTTGGCACTACTCACCGCGGATGACGATCTATCACTTTGGCAGGATGAAGATCTGGAGACATTAATCGAACGAAACCAGCAATACGGTATTGATGAAGTGGTAATCAAGAGAGGTGCAGACCCTTGTATTATCGTAAAGGGCGATTCACGAAAAGAGGTTGCCGCCGAGCTCGTCGAGAATGTAGTAGACACCAATGCAGCCGGTGATTCTTTTTCTGCAGGCTATTTAAGTGGCTGGATAAACGATCAGGAGCCTGAGATGTGCGCTAGACAAGGGCATTATGCTGCTAGCCAGGTTATCCAATATAAAGGGGCCATTATTCCTCGGGATATACCTATCAAAATCAGCTAAATAACGACCACGTTATGAAAAAATCCCTAGTGCGCTGGGGGATCCTGGGCGCTGCAAATATTGCAACCTCGCAAATGATTCCAGCCATTCAAGCGACCGCCGACAATCAGCTGACTGGTATTGCCAGCCGCAATCAAAACAAAGCGCTCCAACTTGCAAAAGATTACCAGCTTGCGGATTCGTATACGGATTACGATAGCTTGATTACGAGTAATCAAGTTGATGCTGTCTATATCCCGCTTCCCACCTCAATGCATACAGAGTGGGTATTAAAAGCTATCTCTGCGGGGAAACATGTACTTTGTGAAAAGCCGATGGGCATGCAAGCACAAGATATAAGCCGGATTATTGAAGCGCAAAAGAACACAGAGTTACTTGTTGGCGAAGCTTATATGGTTGCCCACCACTCTCAATGGGCTTGTGTTCGTAACCTTCTGGAAACTAATGCTATCGGCAATCTGCGATATATAGAAGGCTCTTTTAGCTACTTTAACCGTGACCCAAACTCACATAAAAACTCACCAGAACTTGGCGGGGGTGGCCTCAGGGATATAGGTGTATATCCGGTTATATGTTCTCGATTGGCAACAGGTCAGGAACCCCTAAGAGTCAAGGCAACTATAGACTGGGATCCAGTATTTAAGATTGATCGATATGCCAAATGCGAATTGGAATTTAATGAGTTCACCCTGAATTTTTATTGTTCCACTCAGTTAGCCGACCAACAAAGCATGTTTTTTCATGGCGAAAAGGGCTGGATACGCGTGGCCGCTCCGTTTAATCCTCTTGAATGGGGTATCGCTCGAGTAGAGTTATGGCGAGATCCTGATGGTGGGCTTGAAATGTTTGAGTGGGCGAATGAAAACCAGTATGCACTACAAGTAGAGAGTTTCACTCGAAGCATAAATACAAAAACAGCTTTTCCCATGTCACTGGAAAATTCCAGAAGGAATCAGGCAATTATTGATGCGCTGTTTATGGCCGACAAAAAAGGGGATTGGGAGGATATTTGAACCGAAAGAAGATCCCCGTCTCCTCTGCCAACAATGAGTTTGGAAAATAAGTCAGATCAACAGAGCGGCCTTCTCTCCAAACTAACTAAAGCTCAACCTCAATAAGATTGCCTTTGGTTTCAAGCCATGACTTACGATCCGGAGAGCGCTTTTTAGCCAAGAGCATGTCCATTAACGAATCAGTATTGGAATCCCCTTCAATCTGCAGCTGAACCAGTCGTCTGGTATCCCGAGCCATGGCGGTCTCTCGTAACTGCAAAGGATTCATTTCGCCCAGACCCTTAAAGCGCTGGACATTAATTTTCCCACGAATATTTTCAGCAGCGATACGTTCAAGAATCCCGGATTTTTCATGGTCATCGAGCGCATAGAAAGTATCGTTGCCTACATCAATACGATAAAGGGGTGGCATTGCCACATAGACATGGCCCGCCTTGACCATAGGGCGGAAGTGGCGGACGAATAACGCGCACAATAGAGTCGCAATGTGCAATCCGTCAGAGTCGGCATCCGCCAAAATACAAATTTTGCCGTAACGCAATTTTTCCAGATCATCAGAGCCAGGGTCCACACCTAATGCAATCGCGATATTCTGGACTTCTTGAGAGGCCAGAACATCCAGTGGGTCGACCTCCCATGTATTAAGGATTTTTCCACGCAGTGGCATGATTGCCTGATAAACACGGTCCCTGGCCTGCTTGGCTGAGCCTCCAGCAGAATCACCCTCTACCAAAAAGAGTTCAGTTTGTGCGGGATCGTCGCTGGTACAGTCGGCCAATTTCCCAGGCAACGCGGGCCCGGAAGTTACCTTCTTACGCAACACTTTCTTGCTCGAACGCAAACGCTTCTGGGCCTGGCTAATGCAATTTTGCGCCAGGGCATCGGCTTCATCAGTGTGCTGGTTTAGCCAGAGGCTAAAGGCATCCTTAACAATTCCGGAGATAAAGCCGGCCGCTTCTCTCGAACTCAAACGCTCCTTGGTTTGACCAGAAAACTGGGGGTCGGACATTTTGAACGACAAGACATAAGCGCAGCCGTACCAGATATCTTCAGCGGTAAGTTTTACGCCGCGAGGCAAAAGATTGCGGAATTCACAGAACTCTCGTAACGCTTCAAGCAAGCCTGTGCGAAGACCGTTGACGTGCGTACCGCCTTGCGCAGTGGGGATGAGGTTTACGTAGCTTTCTTCTACCAGATCTCCGCCGTTAGGCAGCCATTGAACTGCCCATTCTACCGCTTCGGTCTTTCCGGAAATTGAACCCAAAAATCCTTCGATAGGCAAAGTGTCAAATCCCTGGGTAGATTCGAGGAGATAGTCTTTTAATCCATCCTGGTATAACCAGGTATCTGTTTCCCCACTTGTTTCATCAGTGAACTCCACTTCAAGACCTGAGCAAAGTACCGCTTTGGCCCGCAGCAAGTGGCGTAGCTTGGCGACAGAAAATTTGGCCGAATCAAAGTACTGGGTATCTGGCCAAAACCGTAGGGTGGTGCCTGTATTTCGTTGGCCACAGGTGCCCGTCACTTCAAGATCGCTGGCTTTATCGCCACCGGCGAAACTCATCTCATGGACTTGGCCGTTACGTCGTATCGTGACATCCAATTTGGTAGAAAGGGCATTGACAACAGATACGCCCACCCCGTGCAGCCCACCGGAAAATTGATAGTTCTTATCGGAAAATTTCCCACCTGCGTGCAATGTTCCCAGAATGACTTCAACACCAGGCAGGCCTTTATCTGGATGGAGGTCAACCGGCATGCCGCGACCATCATCAGTGACCGACAGGGAGTTGTCTTTGTACAAAACAACGCTGATTTTTCTAGCGTGACCTGCAAGCGCCTCATCAACGCTGTTATCGATAACTTCTTGTGCAAGGTGGTTGGGGCGGGTGGTGTCTGTGTACATTCCCGGCCGCTTGCGAACCGGGTCTAGTCCCGTGAGGACTTCAATATCTTTGGCACTGTATTGCTCTGACATAAGTGCGGCGGCTGATTCCTGAAATTAAATTTTTATTTGAACCCGAAACGGAACGTGTCCCGGAAAAGGTTGCCGATCATATTTTTATAATGGGCAAAGTATCAAGTTTTTGTTTCAAGCGTTGATGATACTAAAGGCATCAGTAGCCCGCACAATCAACATCGACGCCGTAGTCCTCAATAGGCACGCGCGTGACTTCCGACTCAATGCGGCCATCCGGTTTGAGTTTTATCATTCGATATCCAGGGAACAAATCATCAAGGGCGAAGTCATCGGAATTGGCCTTGAACTGGATGCAAGTGGAAGGCGTTGAGAAAAATAATCGGCCATTGCGCATAGTCGAGAATTCTTGGTGCACATGCCCCCAGAGCACTCCACGAACATTTGGCTCATTTTCTACGATCTCAAGAAACTCATCGGCATCTTCGATTTTCTGATTATCCAACCAGGCAGAGCCAACATCCACAGGCTGGTGATGCAGGCACACAAGAACATGTTCTTGGGTGTTTTCCTGCAAAAGCTGTTTAAGAATTTCCAGTTCAGCCGGCCCCAAACGCCCATTTGGGTTGTGCTCAATCACCGAATCAAGCATCAGGATACGCCAGTTTTCAATATCGATGGCTCGGATAAATTCAGTGGCATTAGGCACTTTAGAGATACTTCCCAGAAAGTCGTGATTGCCCGGCAACCAATAGACCGGTGCTCCCATATTTGAAACCATGTCAAAAAAGTTGGCGTAAGCACGCGTACTGGCTTCAGACGCAATGTCCCCGGTTGCCAGAACAATTTCATAGTCTTCTTTAGCTACTGCATCCAGTACCATCTTGAACGTATGCAACGTATTTACCCCAGCAAGTCGATACTGGGCATTAACCCCCAAGTGTGGGTCTGTTACTTGCAGGATTCTCGCCAAGCTACGCTCCTTAACATCTCTTTGGTAGTTTGCTCTTGATCCATCGGTCTGCCGAGTCTAATAAAATGCTCAAGCCATTTACCGAGGAATCGGTTTATCTGGTTCTTTTCGTCCGGAGAATACATATGTTCATTTGGATAAGCATATTTCAAAAGTCGTACCCGCTCTGCGCCGCAGCTGACAACTTCGGCCATTCTCGCATCAAGGTATAACCGCACGGCCATTCTCTGCTCGCTTTCCCAGGGAAGTTCGCCCATTCGACCAGTTACTTGCAAGAACCGGGTGTAACGATCGGCACCGGTAACATCAATTTGCAGATAAGCCTCATCATAAGAACCTGACAGAAATCTTCTGCTTTCACCCTCTTCCATGCTGGGCATGAGCTTTCGCAAACGAGCAAAGTTAACCTCGCAATCTGTATGCAGGTTTTCCAGCTTTTGTACTTTACTCACTTTTTTCAACAGGAAATCTCCTGATTAGTGCCAATACAGTCAAGTAGAACTTACGGTCCATTCTGCCATATAGATTGCAACCTGTGTCGCTCGTTTTTAAGCCATTGCAACGCAATAATGCAGGTCGCATTCGATTGGCCACTTTCGAAGGCCCAGTTTTCAGCTTCTTCCCTGGCAACCACCAAAGCCCGAATATCTTCAGATTCATCTTCGACACCATGTATTCCAACCACATTTTCCAAAGACGCCAGACCAACATATAAGCTCATGCGCTCATTGGAGCCACCGATTGACAGCCAGTAACTGTTTATCTTTTCAATGTAATCCAGGGTTAAACCAGCTTCTTCCCGTGATTCACGAATCACTACCTGCTGTTCCTCCTCGTCTTCCTTGTCCATTAACCCAGCAATGAGCTCCACTGCCCAAGGACTTTCAGTTAGCCCCAGTATGGCACATCGAAATTGCTGGATAAGGCAAACCGCATCAAGATCTGGGTCATACGCCAGAATGCCTACAGCGTTTTTTCGATGAACAACCTCACGATATATTGTTTCACTCCAGCCACCATCAAACTTTCGATGCTTGAGCTGAACCCGATCCAACTTGAAAAAACCATCGTAGCAATTCTGCGTTTCCAGAACTTGGACGGCACCGGAATCAAAAGCGGAACCCAAGTGTTCTTCCAGCGAATCCAATTTTCGAGCCATAAACCACCAAAAAACAAAATTAATTAAACAATCTTAACAAGCCTGTTCAGTAAAATAAGCTTATTTTCAATAGGTTATTGCACCTTATACCAAGTGTTATATCCTAGAGTCACTTATCGCCTTCACTGGCCAATTTTTCGAGCAACGGAACCCCCACAATATGCATATTCGATATCGTCGACTGGCAATTTTATTAGGATTGATGACCAGCTTTTTTATGCCAGCGGCCAACGCAGACACCCTGCAGCAAATTTATGATCTGGCCGCTGCCAATGATCCCCAAATCCGTGCCGCAGAAGCCCAACTAAAAGCAAACCTCGAAAACCGTAATCTCGGCCGCTCGGGAATCCTGCCCCAGTTCTCACTCGGGGGAAGCTATAGTGATCAGACATCAAATTATGTGGGTTCTGCCGAAGAAACCCGCGAATCCACTACCTATTCTGCAGATGTTCGCCAGACACTGTTTGATTTTCCAGCCTGGTACAACTACAAGCGTGGCGACACCCTGGCGAATCAGGCGGAGCAAGATTATTTAAGCGCCAAGCAGGATTTAATCCTGCGCACGGCAACCGCCTATTTTAATGTGCTGAGCTCCCTGGACAACATGAGAGCCACTAAGGCTGAAGAAGTTGCACTTGCCAAGCAGCTGGAACAAACCAGGCAAAGATTCGATGTGGGCTTGATTGCCATTACCGACGTGCATGAAGCGCAAGCCGCTTATGACGATGTTGTTGCTCGATTGGTTGATGCTCTAGGTCTTGTTGGCATTACTTTTGAAAACCTCAGCGTACTGACTGGACAGCCGCACACAAGCATTGCACCACTGAATAGCGAATTCCCTATCGTTGCTCCGATTCCTGCGGATGCCGAAGCATGGGTACAAATGGCAATGGAGAATAGCTACACATTGAAAAGCGCCATGCTGTCGCGTGATGCGGCCAGTTTTAATGCGCAGAGCAAAAAATGGGAGCATGCACCTTCCCTAAGCCTGGGCATGAGCTATCAGGATCAGTCCGTCACCACTAACTCCGTCATCGCGTTTCTTAACCGACAAGGTGAAACAACCTCGATATCGCTTACACTGGATGTGCCTCTCTACCTTGGCGGCAGCATCGGCGCTACAAGACGACAAGCGGCATACCAGGCACTGGCGTCGCAAGAAAACCTAAACAACACTCGCCTGACACTTATCCAAAACACCCGCAATCAACATCTTACCGTGAGCATTGATGTCTCACAGGTAGAAGCCCGCAGACAAGCGATTGTCTCCTCGCAAAGTGCTTACGAGGCCACTCGCGCTGGCTACGATGTTGGCACGCGCAACCTGGTCGACGTACTGAATGCTGAACAGGCGGTCTACCAGGCTCGCCGGGATTACTACCGGGCTCGATATGAATACATCATCGATCGACTTGGACTGGATCAACTGGTCGGATCCCTTGGCACATCGGACATTAGCGACATCGAAGCCTGGCTGGACCCTGCACGGGCAATTCCGAGAAATATTGTAGAAAACTCTATGCCGGGAATGCCACTACCCGGCGCCCCCTAATAGACAACATTTTTTTGTGTGCGCCTACAGAATGTGGGCGCCAATATACTGTTTAAACAACCCCAAATTTTCTTCTCGCGCTCCCCGATTCTGCCCCATATAGGCCATAGCAGACTCTCCTGCTGATGCCATTTTTTGTGGGTTAAGCAGCATGTCTGACAGCCCAGAAACCAGGCTGTCCACATTTGAGCTCACTCGATGCATGGCGCCGCTCTCTTCGAGGGCATTAAATATTTGGTCGAAATTACGCTGTGAGGATCCCGCGGCAATCGCCATTCCCCAAGCAGCTGGCTCCAATGGGTTGTGACCACCATGGTCAATCAACGTGCCGCCGATAAAAGCAAGTTTTCCCAACCCATATATCGCTCGCAGCTCACCCAGTTTGTCGCAAAGTAAAATGGGGGCCTGATCATCAAGCGCTATATCCTGAGTTCGCCAACGATAACCCACCCCCTTCTGATCAATCATAAGGGCAATAGATTTACACCGATCCGGGTGACGTGGGGCCAACACCAATCTCAGTCCGGGGTCTTTTTCCCAAAGCTGCATAAAGGCCTCAACCAATAAAGGTTCCTCACCCTCATGAGTACTGCCAGCCACGACTACTTTTTCCCGGGTTGGTATGCCAAATTGCTTAGCCAGCTGATAGCACAGGTCACGCTCCTGATCGCTCAGTTCGTATTCCGATTTGAGACTGCCCGTAACTTTTACATTAGCTGCGCCAAGCGTTTCAAAGTGCTCGGCATCCGCCCGGGTCTGGGCGCTGACAACCGTTATATGCGACATCATTTCCGTGGCCAACTTCCCCAGCTTTTGGTAGCCACGAAACGACTTTTCCGACATTCGCGCATTCATTAATAGACAGGGAACACCACGTTCATGCACGGCGGCTAACCAGTTAGGCCATAATTCCGTCTCCATCAAAACCAGACCAACCGGCCTCAATTTATCTAAAAATCTTTCGATACTGCCGGGCAAATCATAGGGGGCGTAGGTTTGGTGAATCCGATCGCCCCAGCGACTAAAAGATCGGGCAACCTGCTCAGCCCCAGTAGGTGTGGTATTGGTGATACAGATTGAAAAATCTGGATAGTCTTTCATTAAGCCATTCACAAAAGGTTCGCTGGCGATGACTTCCCCCACGGATACCGCATGCAGCCAAAGACAGTGGGTGCCCTGGGTAGAAAAGTCGATGCGCCCAAAGCGCTGCGCGATATTGGCCCCATACCCTGCGTGCTTCCTTGAAAGCAAAAGCAAACGAGCGACAGCCACCGGGGCTAGTGCTGTGGTCAAGAGGGTATAGCTGGTTCGATTAAGCATCAGGTCATTGTGCAGCAAGGTGCCCTGCCAGCCAATACACTGGTTTATTGAATTCAGGCGGCAGGAAGCTCGCTATGCTTAATACCTGAGGGTGATGACCGGGAGCGATAGATTAATAAAACAACCGGCAGCAGACTGACCAAAACCAAAGCCAAAGCCGGTAGCGCGGCTCTCTGCCATTCTCCCTCTGAGGTTAGCTGATAAAGCTTAATCGCCAAGGTATCCCAACCGAAGGGGCGCAAAAGCAAGCTGGCGGGCATTTCCTTGATGACGTCAACAAAGACCAGCAACCCACCTGTCATAACCCCGGGGAGTAACAACGGCAAACTCAATCGCCGAAATCTCTGCCAACCGGTAACGCCCATCAAAGCAGACGCGTCCAGATAATTCTGGTGTAACGCGGAGAACCCCGTTCTCACTGCGCCATAACCTGGACGAAAAAAGCGAATCAAGTAAGCCAAAATCATACCCAACAATGACCCAAGCAAGACTGGCGCGCCAATACCGGTATTGGCAATCAATGCATCAAGCCCACCCAAAGCGAGCATAATTCCAATCGCCAGAACCGAGCCTGGCAGCGCGTAGCCCAGACTGGCAAATTCACTCCAGAAACGAGAACCTGCTGATGAACGTCTCAAATCAGAGAATGATACCGTCGTTACAGCAATAGCAATAACAACGACCAGAAAGGCCGCCAGCGCAGCCAACATAAAGGTTCTGGCAATCACCTCCAAAAATTCAGGCTCAAGTAATCCCGAAATAATTGGCGCCGTCCAAACCAACAACTGCATTAATGGAGCAACGACAGTCAGGATAAACACCAGCGAACAGAAGGAAGTGGCGATCCATTTGCTACTTCCCTGAAGAGGGATAAGTTCACGTTTGCGGGACAGCGTGCGCCCTTGTCGACGTATTGCTTTACTGCTCAGCTTTTCACTAAACAAACATAGCATTACAAAAAGTAATAAGAGCGTGGAGAGCTGGGCCGCCGTTTGCAGACTAAAGAGACTAATCCAGGATTTATAGATGGCGGTTGTGAAGGTATTAAAGCCAAAAATAGAGACTGCGCCAAAATCTGCAAGGGCTTCCATCAGCGCCAATGACATACCCGCGACCAGTGCAGGTCTTATCGCCGGCAAAGAAACCTCGAAAAAAGCGGCCCATGGGCTGCGACCCAATACTCGAGCCACTTCAATAAGATGGTTGCCCTGGGCAATAAATGATGCCCGGACCAACAAGTAAACATAAGGGTATAAAACAGCGGTCATTACCCAAACAACCATGAATGGGTTGCGCGCATCAAAGAATCCTTGATACCCCAGGGAACGCAATATCGTCTGAAATATGCCGCCAAAGTCATAGATGCCAAGTGTGACAAAGGCAAGCACATAAGCAGGGATAGCCAGGGGAAGAATAAGCGCCCAATCGAAAAACCTGTGTCCCGGAAAGCTGCAGTTCGCAGTTAGCCAAGCCAGGGAAACCCCAATGACTGAAACCCCTATACCTACACCAAACAACAATATCAGGGTATTTCTCACCAATTCTAGCATCTGTGTTTCCCATAGATGCTGCCAAATAGCTGTATCCAGGGATAACCAGGTTTTAAAAAGCATCAACAGAGGGGCAGAGACCAGCAAGCACATGAGCACCAGTGGCAATCGATAAAGCGCTTGAGGGACATTCATTCTCTTGTGGGCCTGACAGAATTGCCGCTATCGATAGCCGGCACGATCCATTAGCCGAATAGCATCCGCCTGCAATGCCCCCAGCTGTTCTACGTTTATTGGGTCCCGTTTGAAATTACCCCATGCCTGAACCTCGGGCACAGGGTCAACTTTCGGATTGACCGGGTATTCTTTATTAAGGCCAGCAAAGTCTTTTTGTGCTTTCTCAGAAGAGAGCCAATCGATTAACTGACGAGCCAATTCGGGATGTTTGGCATAACGGGTAATTCCCATGCCCGAAATATTGATATGCACTCCCCGACCTTCCTGGTTGGGCCAAAAAAGAGCTACGGGTATCTCCGGGTTTTCAGCTTCCTGGCGACCAAAGTAATATGTGTTCACGATACCTGCATCGCATACCCCGGCTTCTATGGCCTGAATCACCATGACATCGTTACTCATAGGATCTACTGCCAGGTTCTTCACCCAGCCACTCACGATGTCTTCTGTTCGTTCTTCACCAAGGGCATCGATCATCGACGCAACCAGAGACTGGTTATAAACCTTTGCAGACGTACGCAAGCAGAGACGACCAAACCATTTTTCATCCGCCAGCGCCTCATATGTCGATAGCTCAGCAGGATCTACCCGAGCCGTGCTATAAACTATGGTTCGCGCGCGAATAGATAGTGCAGCCCAGCTATCGTCTGATGCACGCAGATAATCAGGTACATTTTCCCGGACAATCTCGCTGTTAATAGGTTGCAACATATCGACCTCTGCCGCATGCCAAAGATTACCGGCATCTACGGTTAACAACGCATCGGCGGGTGTGCGATCCTGCTCAGTTTGCAGACGTGCTATCAGAGCCGCTTCGGTATCGGTTATGTATTGAACTCGAATTCCCGTTTCCGCCGTGAACTCATCAAATAAGGGTTTTATTAAATGGTCCGCCCTGGCTGAGTAAACGGTAACCACCTCTGGCTCACTACTATCTGGGCCATGGTTTGTCCCGGAAGTTTCCTCTTGATCTGAGCATGCACTCAGAAGAGCTGCAAAAACAAAAGCGGCGGAAACAACCATCACCTTGCGCATCAGACCGAGACAGACAATAGACTTCATAAACTAAATCCTGAACCAATATCAAACATTTGGCGCGCATGATACCGCTTTATTGAGAATAATACCTATTTGCTTTTGTTTAGTTTTTTTTAAGAATGCGTTTCGGGACTCTGGGACTGCGCCAGGTTTTTTGACATGAGCGCGTGGCGAGCAATAAATCGCTTCACTGGCGAAAATTCGTTAAATACCTTAAATCCCATATTTCGAATCGCATTTAACCAGATTCCATGGTCAGCAAATGTATCCCGGAAAAGCTCCATGGTTTTTAGTGTGAGCTGATTATCCAGCCGACGTTGTCGCTGGTAACGCGCGAGGATTTGAGGGTGACCCAATGGAATCGCTCGGCGATGGGCTCTCTCCAGCTCTTGCCTTAACACCCAAACATCCTGAAATCCAAGATTCGCACCTAAACCAGCCAAAGGATGGACGTTATGCGCAGCATCACCCAGCAGAGCCATCACTTTTTGTGAGTAGACCGTTGCATGGCGCTGGACTAAGGGGAAAGATACCCGATCGCTTACCAACTCTACTTTGCCAAACCTTGACTCCACCGCTTTTTGAAGCCGGTCTTCAAATGCCTCATTTGTTAGCTCCATCACCAGCTCGGCAACGACGTTATCCAGCGTCCAGACAATAGAACAGAGACGATCTGCAGATTCGCTGTCGGGGTCTGGCGAGACAAGAGGCAAAAAAGCCAGCGGACCGGTTGGCCTAAAAATCTGCCAGGCACAATTCTCGTGTGCCTTTTCCAATTTAACATTGGCCACCACCGCCTGTTGCTCACAATCATCTTCAATGACAGGTATTCCAGCCTGCTGACGCAACATAGAACGTGCACCATCCGCGGCGATTAACAAACCTGTTCTTATTACCTGCCCATTTTTTAGAACCATCTCAGCCGTTGTTTCATCGACCGTTAGGTGCTCAATCTCTGCCGGCCGCAGTAAATCTATGTTGGCCGTTTTTGAGATCAGCTCATCCAAGCCTCCCTGGATTATCCCTGCCTCAACAATATGTCCGAGATCATCGACGCCTAGTTCACTCGCAGAAAATTCCACATGGCCACTGCCCTCTGCATCCCAGACATACATACGCTGATAGGCACAGGCACGACGACCAGCGATATGCGCCCAAACACCCAGCTGCTCCAGCAAGCTCCTGCTACCTGAATTAATCGCAAATACTCGCAAATCAAGTTCATCTGGCGGCAATGCAAAAGACGGCTGCCGATCCAGCAGGGCAATTTTCAAACTGGAGGATATATTAGCCAGCGAAAGTGCTGCTGCAGAACCTACCGGCCCCGCACCCACGATGGCTATATCTACTTCCAGAAGGTCTTTCATGACTGCATTAAGTCTTCAATGCCAGAGACCGTTTTAGGAACTGAATCAGTCATTACTTCCGGGCCTTTCTTCGTAATGAGGACGTCGTCTTCAATTCGAATGCCAATCCCACGCCAGCGTGCGTCAACTTTGTCATTGTCCGCATGTATGTAGATGCCGGGTTCAATTGTGGTCACCATACCTGGCTCGAGTTCTCGCCACTCACTGTCGGCACCGTCCAGCTTATACTCGCCGACATCATGCACATCCATGCCCAACCAATGTCCGGCCCTGTGCATATAGAAATCGACATAAGCCCGCGTTTCTATCAGCTCTTCCAGGTTGCCTTTCAGCAGTCCCAGATCAATTAAACCCTGGGTAATCACGCGCACACTCGCTTCGTGAGGCTCATTAAAACGCTTGCCCATCTGGCACGCATCAATCGCCGCATATTGTGCGTCGAGCACAATTTCATAGACAGCTTTCTGTTCTGCCGAGAACTTGCCATTGACCGGGAAGGTGCGAGTAATATCTGCAGCGTAGCCCTGATATTCACAACCGGCATCAATTAATACCAGATCGCCATCCGACATCTTGCTTTGGTTTTCAATGTAATGAAGCACACATCCATTTGAGCCAGAGCCTACAATTGAGCTATAGGCCGGAGCCGCTGCACCACTTTTGGCAAAGTGATATTCAATGACCGCTTGCAGTTCATATTCGTACATCCCCGGCTTGCATAGTTGCATGGCCTGACAATGCGCCTCGGCAGATATCCTTGATGACCGCTTCATGATTTTCTGCTCAGCACTAGTTTTAATCAGGCGCATCTCCGAGAGCAAATGATCCGGATCAATAATTTCGCCAGGAGGCGAAGCGCCCGTTCGCGACTGGGAGCGGATATGGTTCAGCCACTGGGTTAATTTGTGATCAAAATCCTGATACTTCCCAATGCCAAAAAATATGCGTTCCCGGCCCTCAATCATGCCCGGAAGAATGTCATCAATATCATCAACAGGAAATGCATCATCCGCGGAGTAATTCGCCATACAGCCCTCAGGGCCCTCACGAAAACCATCCCATATTTCCCGTGCACGATCTTTATCCCGACAAAAAAGTATGTACTCACCCTGCTCTCGGCCGGGCAATAGAACCGCTACGGCATCGGGCTCAGGAAAACCGGTCAAATATTCGAAGTCGCTGTCCTGTCGAAAGCGAAACTGGGTATCACGACTCCTGGTCACTTCCCTAGCGGCCGGAATAATCGCTACTGAGTCTTCCCCAATCTGGTTCATCAGATTTCGTCGGCGTTTTTGATACTCTCTCTGGTCAAACATTAATGGATTGCTCCCGGTTCCTCTTTTTGCTGCTCTGCAAGGGCTCTAAACTGGTCAAATAGATTAAACGCAGCAAGCCTAACAAATTCACTTATCTCTGCATAAAGCGCTTCATTTTCATCAGTATCGTCCACCTCTGTTTCCAGACGGGAAACCTCAACCAGATCCGCCAGCGTATCCTGTTCTGCTTGCATCAGCTTGGCCTCTTCATCACCGACAGTGGCGCCTAATCCATTCAGGAAGCCTTCACACCAGACCGCGAGTTCAGTCAATCTAACCGATAAAGCAACATTATCTTCTGGCAAAAAAAGCCTAAAGCTAAATAAATCCTCGTCCATGACCATAATTCTTTGGGCGATAAGACTTTCTAAATCTTCATAAATTGATTGAAGTTCTGACGTTGGTAAATCTACATAGTCCGATACGACTCGCAGCCCAAAGCTCCCCTGCAAGTGGTGACCAACAACGTGCCGCCCACAAAGATGTCCATGCAATTCTGCGGGTGAAACAATCACACCAGCCGAATCAAACTGCTCTACCATCTGCTGGTAAAGTATTTCCTGTGCATTCATAATTAACCTTTTGATATAAAAGTAGTTTAGCACTTCACAAAGGCCATTGACCGACTCGGCATAGATGCCTATAGTGCAATCTGGCCTGACAGTCAGAGAGCCACCCGGAAACTCCTATTTTATCCAATGAGCGACGCTAGCCTTAAAACTCTTGAAGCAAAAATCGATGAACTCATCGCTTTTGCAGCCCACCTTCAGCAAGAAAATGAAGGCTTGCGTGAGCGCGAGTCAAATTTGCTGAAAGAACGCTCTCATCTCATTGAAAAGAATCAAGTGGTTCGCCAACGCGTTGAGGCTATTGTTAAGCGGCTTAAGTCCATGCAGGATACCTAGAGGCCAGCTATGCAATCTACCGTCAGCCCCGTAACCATCACCCTTCTGGACAAGCAGTATCAAATTAACTGCAAACAGGATGAGCGCGAAGAACTTATTGAAAGCGCTCGCCTGCTTAATTCCCGACTTGCTGAAATAAAAAACAGCGGAGCTGTAATTGGCCTGGAACGAATCGCTATTATGGCAGCACTTAACCTATCTCACGAGCTGGTTCGAACCCAAAAAGGTGGTGATGCCGGCCAAGTAGTAGGGGCTGGCCTTGAACGACTGCAAGACAAAATAAGTACAGCGATCGATTCCCTCAATCCTTCCAATAAAATTTAACCCCATATTATCCCCGGCTTCTAAAGGTTATAATGTGCCTGTCCTTGAGATGTGGGCATGCTGATACGTCCTTGAGCCGATGCTTATATACCTAGGATTCTCCAAGAAGCGACTGTTGTGCATGTCCGCGCGACGGAAAGCCTTATGTTTCTTCTGGAGTTTCCACCTTGAACCAAAGGGTTCAAGGCCTATTCAGCTTGTCACATCTCTTGGATCCTTAACTCTTCGAATAATTATGAAACAGGAACTTCGCCAGAAGTTACGTCAGGCAAGAAATAGCCTCTCCCCCCAGCAGCAAACAAAGGCCGCCCAGTCCTTATTGCAGCTATTCCGGGAAAGTAGCTTTTCCGAATCAAAACGCATTGCACTTTACATTGGGGCCGATGGCGAAATAGATCCGGAGGCTATCTGTTCATTTTTATGGGAACAGGGATCGGAGGTTTTTCTTCCAAAACTCAACCAAAACAAAATGGGGTTCTCACCCTATCGCCCTGACAGCAATCTCAGCCCCAACAACTACGGAATTCCCGAGCCCGAAGGAACATTATCTTTCGGCCCAAGGGTTCTGGATTTAATCCTTATGCCTTTGGTGGGTTTCGATAAAGAGGGGAACAGATTGGGCATGGGCGGTGGATTTTACGATCGCACACTATCTACCCTGCAACAAAAACGACCGCAACTTGTGGGCCTGGCTCATGAGTGCCAATTGGCTGAGCGAATTGATCCAGAGGAATGGGATATCCCGCTGGATGCAGTAATCACTAACCAGAAAATTTACCGCTTCAAATAAGATAAGACTGGGGTCAGAGTAAAAAATTACTCTGACCCCAATTTTCTTTTAGCTAAGGAATAGCTGGTATGCAGGGTTGTCGCTCTCATCCCAGAAAGGGTAGCCTAGCTCTTTAAGCATCGCGTTTACCGTTTTTCGATCTTTCACCGGCACCTGCATTCCCAAAAGCACACGGCCATAAGCAGCCCCATGATTCCTGTAATGAAACATGGAAATATTCCAGCGCGATCCCAGCAGCGTTAAAAACTGCATCAGGGCACCTGGTCGTTCCGGAAACTCAAAACGGTACACCACTTCATCCTCAACAGCCTGGCCATGTCCGCCGACCATGTGCCGAATGTGTAGCTTGGCCATTTCGTTGTCGGTGAAATCTTCCACCGCATAGCCGTCCTTGCGGAGCTCTTTTAGCAGCGCCTGCCGATCATCTTCTAACTGAATCTGTACACCACAAAAGATGTGGGCATCCCGACTATCGGCAAACCGATAATTAAATTCGGTGATGCTACGTCTACTCAGCGCCTTGCAAAAAGCCTTAAAACTGCCAGGTTTTTCAGGAATAGTCACCGCCAATACCGCCTCGTGCTTCTCCCCGATCTCGGTTCGCTCGGAGATATAGCGCAAACGGTCAAAATTCATGTTGGCGCCACAATTGATGCCGACCAGTGTTTTGCCTTCACAGCCTTCGCGGTCTACATATTTTTTTATTCCCGCAAGCGAAAGCGCACCCGCGGGCTCCACAATAGACCGGGTGTCTTCAAAGATATCCTTGATACTTGCACAAAGCTCATCCGTGGATACGGTAATCACTTCATCCACCGTATCCTTAAGAATCCGAAATGTTTCTTTGCCAATTTGTTTGACAGCCACGCCATCCGCAAACAGCCCAACCTGTTTGAGCACACCGCGCCGACCGGTTTTCATCGCTAATTCGAGGCAGGCACTTTCCTGCGATTCCACAGCAATAATCTTAACTTCGGGTCGAACGTATTTAACGTAGGCGGCTATGCCCGCAGCGAGCCCACCGCCGCCGACGGCGACGAAAATGGCGTCGAGCTGGTCCGGGCACTGGCGCAGTATCTCCATACCCAGGGTTCCCTGACCGGCAATTGTGTCGGGGTCGTCGTAGGGATGCACATAGGTATAGCCGTGCTTTTTAACCAGCTCCTGGGAATGCAGAAATGCCTCGTCGAACGAATCGCCATGCAGTACAACTTTGGCACCATAAGCTTTTACCGCATTCACTTTAATGGCAGGTGTGGTTTTTGGCATGACGATGGTGGCCTTGACGCCCAGATGCTGCGCGCCCAGCGCCACACCCTGCGCGTGATTGCCCGCGGAGGCGGCGATTACACCCTTTTTTCGCTCACTTTCGGACAGACTCAACAGTTTGTTATAGGCACCACGAATCTTGAACGAAAAAACCGGTTGAAGGTCTTCCCGCTTTAACAAAATACGGTTACCCAAACGGCGTGACATAATTTTCGCCTCGTCCAATGGCGTTTCTTTGACGAGGTCATATATGCGAGCGTCGAGTATTTTCTTAATGTACTTTTGTGTCATAGCGGGTTTCTTCATAAAATGCAGTGACTTGTTCTGCTAACTCGGCCACAGTCCAGGCCGCGCAGCATAGTATCAATAACCTGGCCACGTACCAAACCAGATATTTTGGTCAAACCTACCGGAGTTTAAAAAGTCTATGGATAAACAAACCCAGGACGAACTTAAAAAACAAGTCGCTACCAAGGCCATCGACTACGTAATGCAAAGGCTAAAGCCCAACGACATTCTGGGTATTGGCACCGGGTCTACTGCCAATTTCTTTATCGACATGCTGGGCGAATACAAAGGCAGGTTTGCCGCTACTGTCGCAAGCTCGGAGGCTTCTGCCGAGCGCCTGACAGCCCAGGGTATTGAAGTAAGTGACCTTCGCGACGTCGATCGTATCGCGATTTACGTTGACGGCGCCGATGAGGTCAACGCCAGAAACGAAATGATCAAGGGCGGCGGTGCCGCCTTAACCCGGGAAAAAATTGTCGCGGCTGCCAGTGATGAGTTTGTCTGTATCGTCGACAGCAGCAAGCAAGTGGATGTTCTGGGGGCTTTTCCCCTGCCGATAGAAGTCATCCCAATGGCAGCCAATCTAGTCTCGAAACAATTGAAAAAATTAGGCGGCAATCCGGTTCTGCGCGAAGGCGTGGTTACCGATAACGGCAATCTGATAATCGATTTACATGGCCTGAAAATAGAAAACGCCCCGGAAATGGAGCGTTCTCTGAATCAGATCACCGGCGTGGTGACCAATGGGCTGTTTGCTGTTAGCCCGGCGACTGTGGTACTTACCAGTTAGTCGCCACAGCTAAATGACCTTGTCGCCACAATGCCGCCAGCACTGCCAGGCACGGTAACAGTCAATGTGACAAGGCCTGTGCTAGGTGTGTCATCCGCTGCTAATGCTACGGCAAACGCCTGACTGCCAATACTGTTGGAATCAGGTGTAGTAAAGGAAGTCGGACCACCAATTTCACAGTTGGTGGCTACCACCGAGAACGTGGTTCCTCCTGGCAGAGGACCATTAAAGATATCTGAAATCCTAAAGACCCTTCTTAAATCAGCTTCTGGAGGCCTGAAAAATAGATTCGATGGAAGAATCCAGTGTTGCGTCAAATTCGGCATCTGTCTGTTGATCCGAGACTCCTTCGGTCAGGGCTCGGGAAAAACTGGCGATCATGCCCAAATTATCACTGAGGCGCCGATTGGCATCATCTCGGGAATATCCGCCGGAAAGCGCAACGACCCGCACGACATTGGGATGCTCGATGCAGTCTTTGTAAAAGTTGGTTTGCTCGGGTAGTGTCAATTTCAGCATAACTTTCTGGTCGTCTGCCAAATCATCCAACTGCTTTAGCAATTCAGATTTAAGCAAGGCTTCTGCCTCTGACTTGGTAGGGCTATGGATATCAATTTCTGGTTCAATTATGGGTACCAGTCCCGCTGAGATTATTTGTTTTCCTACTTCAAATTGCTGGGCAACCACCGCGGCAATACCTGCTTCATTGGCAGCCTTGATAACCGAACGCATTTTGGTACCAAAAACTCCTTGTAACTTGGCTTTTGCCAGCAATTGATCAAGGTCGGGGATCGGCTTCATAAGCTGAACGTCATCAGCTTCTTCTGCCAGCCCCTTGTCCACTTTCAAAAATGGAACAACGTTTTTCCTTTCCCAAAGATAACTGGCAGAGGATTGCCCCTCAATTTCTCTATCGAGCGTATTCTCAAACAATATGGCGCCCAGAACACGATCGCCGCCAAAACTTTCGCTGGTAACAATTCGTGTGCGCATTTTATGCACCAGGGCAAACATCTCTTCATCACTGTTATAGGCACTTTCATCAATACCATACAACCTTAATGCCTTGGGCGTGCTACCGCCACTCTGATCCAGAGCCGCAATAAAGCCATCGTCTTTGGCGACCTTTTCAAATTGTTGATCAAATGTACTCATGTATATCTATAAATTTTTTCTCTAATTAACCCAATTCAAGCCCGCTTTTGCAAGATATCCACGGCGGGCAGAACCTTGCCTTCGACATATTCCAGAAAAGCGCCACCGCCGGTAGAAATGTAGGAGACCTGGGCAGCAATCTGATACTTATCAACAGCGGCAAGCGTATCACCGCCACCCGCAAGTGAAAACGCTTCGCTGTCAGCAATGGCTCGTGCCATTTCACGGGTTCCCTCGGCAAACTGATCAAACTCAAAAACACCAACCGGGCCATTCCATAAAAGTGTTTTACAGTTGGCAATGATTTCGCTAAATACTTTTCTGGTTTCTGGCCCCGCGTCAAAAATCATATCGTCTTCGGCAACGAGGGAAATCGGCTTGATCACGGCCTCGGCATTTGGTGAAAACTCCTTGCCTACCACTACATCTGTGGGCAGCGGGATTTCACACTTTTCCATCAAGGCCAGCGCATTGGGTATTAAGTCTGGCTCGTATAGTGATTTGCCAACCGGATAGCCTTTGGCTGCCAAAAAAGTATTGGCAATACCGCCTCCAACTATTAATTGGTCTACTTTCTCTGAGAGCGTTTCCAGCACAGTCAGCTTGGTTGAAACCTTGGAACCTCCCACTATGGCCAGCATAGGCTTCTCCGGTGCGGACAGGGCAAGCTCCAGGGCATCGAGCTCTTTTGCCAGCAAAGGGCCGGCACAGGCGATTGGGGCAAACTGTGCAACACCATGTGTCGATGCTTGGGCGCGGTGCGCTGTACCAAATGCATCCATGGCAAACAGGTCACAAAGAGAGGCGTATGCCTTGCTCAACTCTTCACTGTTTTTGCCTTCACCTGAATTAAAACGAACATTTTCCAGCAAGATAAGGTCAGCATCGGGAAGTCCTTGTTGCCAATCCCTTACCAACGGAACTTCCTGGCCGAGCACTTCCGAAAGGTAGTCGGCAACAGGTTTAAGTGAAAACTCCTCAGAAAATTCACCCTCGGTTGGACGACCAAGATGCGACATGAGAATGACGCTGGCACCTTTTTCCAGTGCCATTTTTATCGTAGGTAATGCCGCGCGTATTCTGGCATCGGAAGTAACTTTTCCATCGGCAACGGGCACATTCAGGTCTTCACGTATTAGTACGCGTTTTCCAGCGATATCTTGATCAATTAACAATTTCAAAATAGTTGCTCCCAGCTAATTAGTGAAATCCAATAGGACTTTTATTTTCCTAACCAGCACACTGCAACATCCAGCATACGGTTGGCATATCCCCACTCATTATCAAACCAGATCAAGACCTTCGCCAGTCTGCCACCGGCGACAGTTGTTTGGCCTGCATCAATAATTCCTGAATGTGGATCGTGAACAAAATCACAAGACGCCAAAGGCTCATGAGTGAAATCCAGTAAGCCTTTATATTTTTCCGCCGCTTGTTGCTCCAGCATGGAATTTAATTCTTCTACAGTGACATCAGATTTGAGCATAACCGTCAAATCAATAGCAGACACATCAGAAACCGGCACCCGAATAGCCTTGGCTTCGACCTTGCCATCTAATTCCGGCAAAATTCGGCTAATTCCCTTGGCAAGCTGTGTCTCCACCGGGATTAATGATTCGAAAGCCGCTCGTGTTTTACGCAGATCCGTATGATGGTAAGCGTCAATCACAGGTTGATCATGCATGGCTGCGTGAATCGTCCGCACAACAGCGGATTCAATCCCAAACCCGGATTGCAAGATCTGCAAAACCGGCACAACGGCATTCGTTGTGCAAGAAGCCGCCGAAACGATTTGATGCGAAGCCTGTAACAACGACTCATTCACGCCCATTACAATGGTGGAATCTACATGGATGTCAGCCGGCTGGGAAAAAAGGACTTTTTTAGCGCCGGATTGAAGATGCTGTTCCGCCGTTTTGCGATCACTAAAACTGCCCGTGCATTCAAGCACCAGATCTACACCAAGCTCATCCCAGTGCAGATCTTTTATCGACTTGTGATGCAAAAGTTGGATGGGTTGTCCATTTACACGAAGTGTTTCACTTTCAAGCTCAACCTGACCGCGAAAGCGGCCATGGGTTGAGTCATATTGAGTCAGGTAGCGAATCGTCTCAGCATCGGCCAGTTCGTTAATGGCGACCAGCCGAAAATCCTTATCGCGCCCTGTTTCTATCAGAGCACGAAGGAGACAACGACCTACTCGACCAAAGCCATTAATTGCTATCGCAGTTTGCATTGACAAAGATCGCAATTAAGCGTCCAGACACTCCTCTGCAACCTGAACAACATTCTCGACATTGAAACCGAAGTGCTCCATAAGCTCTGGTCCTGGCGCAGACTCGCCAAAAGTGGACATGCCCACGATACGACCGTCGAGCCCGACAAACTTGTGCCAATAATCCGGGTGGGCCGCTTCTATAGCGACACGGGCGAGTACATCTGACGGCAGCACAGTCTCCCGGTATTCAGCATCCTGGTCCATGAACGCTTCCGCACAGGGAACACTGACAACGCGAACTTTTACCGACTTGCCAGCAAGCTGTTTAGCCGCTTCAACCGCCAGATCAACTTCTGATCCAGTTGCCAGGAAAATTAAATCCGGTTGACTATCGCAATCGACCAGAACATAGGCGCCGCGATCAATCAGGGCGACCTGTTCGGAATTGCGCGGCTGACAAACCAGCCCCTGACGGCTGAATATAAGCGCACTTGGGCCAGTCTCGCGCAGGATCGCCTGTTTCCAGGCAACTGCTGACTCGACCGTGTCGCAAGGACGCCATGTATATAGATTTGGTGTTACACGCAAAGCCGTGAGCTGCTCTACCGCCTGATGCGTCGGACCATCTTCACCGAGACCTATGGAATCATGGGTGAACACAAAGATACTTCGCAGCTTCATTAATGCTGCCATACGAATAGCGTTACGCGCGTATTCCATAAACATCAGGAAAGTTGCGCCATAGGGAACAAAACCACCATGCAATGCCAGACCGCTCATGATAGCCGCCATGCCAAATTCGCGTACGCCGTAGTATATGTAGTTACCATCAGCATCCTCAGAACTGACCGGTTTGGAACCAGACCAGAGAGTCAGGTTGGAAGCTGCCAAATCGGCCGAACCGCCAAGTAGCTCAGGCAAATTTGGGCCAAACGCATTGAGGGTATTTTGCGATGCTTTCCGTGAAGCAATCTTTTCTGCATCCAGTTGGCATTGGTCGATATAGCTATCTGCCATTTCGGCAAAGTCGGCGGGCAATTCCCCATCCAGACGTCTTTCAAATTCAGCGGCTTCTGCCGGAAAATCTTTTTTATAGGCATCAAAGCGAGCTTGCCACTGTTCCTGGGCTGCAGCACCTGCAGCTTTGGCATCCCACCGCTCATAGATATCCTGGGGAATCTCAAAGGAAGGGTAATCCCATCCCAGCTCCTTGCGCGCCAATGCAATTTCATCTTCACCAAGCGGTGCGCCGTGACAACTTTCCTTACCCTGTTTATTCGGCGAACCAAAACCAATGACTGTTTTGCAGCAGATCAGTGTCGGGCGTTCATCGTCTGCCAGCGCTGTTTCAATTGCAGCCCGAATGGCACCGGAATCATGGCCGTCCACTCTGGGAATTACCTGCCAACCATAGGACTCAAAACGTTCCGGGGTATCGTCGGTAAACCAACCGTGCACTTCACCGTCGATAGAAATATTGTTGTCGTCATAAAAGGCAATCAGTTTGCCCAGCCCTAGCGTTCCCGCCAGCGATGAGGCCTCATGCGATATACCTTCCATCAGACAACCGTCACCCAGGAAGACATAGGTCTTGTGATCGACAATCTCTCGATTGGGTTTATTGAACTGTGCCGCAAGTATTTTTTCAGCGAGTGCCATACCTACAGCATTCGCTAATCCCTGGCCCAATGGTCCTGTCGTTGTTTCTACGCCTGGCGCATAACCGTATTCAGGGTGGCCGGGGGTTTTGGAGCCCAACTGACGAAAATTCTTCAGCTCTTCAATAGGCAAGTCATAGCCTGTGAGATGCAATAGCGAATAGAGCAGCATGGAGCCATGCCCATTGGATAGCACAAAGCGATCACGGTTAGCCCAATCAGGATTCTGAGGATTGTGGACGAGGTAGTCGTTCCACAGCACTTCAGCAATATCGGCCATACCCATGGGTGCGCCAGGATGCCCTGAATTAGCCGCTTGTACAGCGTCCATTGACAGGGCGCGAATTGCGTTGGCAAGTTGCCGTCGACCTACGGTCGTCATAGTCGAAACTCCAAACAGAGGGAAGGAATTAAAAAAGGGCGCACATTTTCCCCTATGGCAGAAGCCCAGTAAACCATTAAGAGCTGCTGATCCGCGTAAAATTTGTAAAATGCACCTCTAATTAATATCAACTGTGATTACTTTTTATCTTATGCGCCCCAGAATTATCTCTCATGGCTGGTTAGCCGCGCTCTTTCTTATATGCTCCCAGTCTTCCTTGGCACAAGGGTCAGAGTTGGATGCACTACTTCTTGAAAGCAGTAATTTGATGCAGGAAGGAAGAATTGATGAGGCATTAATCCTGCTTGAAGGCGCCGAAAATAATTATAGCGACAGCCGTGAATTCATGAACAACCTCGCGGTTGCCTATCTGGGAAATAGTCAGCCCGAAGAGGCGCTGGTAATATTTCGCACACTGGTAGACAGTGACCCAATGTACAGCATAATCGCGCATAACCTGCTGGAAATGGAATTGCAGATTTCTGAGTCCCGCCCGGAACGAATAAACCCCCAGCTATTTATCCAGAGTGTCGACACCTATTTTGATGGAGGGCAAGTTCAGTCCTCTACTGAGAATGATGCTGGCCAGGCGGCATCTGCAGCAATTCGGGAAACCGCCCAGAGCCTGGGTGAGGTATGGGCTTCCCGCTGGTCCGATAACGATTTTATTGGCTACTTATCCATGTATTCCAGAGACTTTATTGGGCCAAACGGCGAAAATATCAGCCAATGGGCCAGGGCTCGAAGGGCTCCTTTAAGTAAACTAGGGAACATTTATGTCCAGGTAGGCAATTTCAATACAACTATGATCAATGATGACGTTCAAATTAGCTTTGATCAAAACTATAATTCCAGTAATTATAGTGACCGAGTGCGCAAGCAACTTGTGTTAACTGCCGAAGAAGACGGCTGGAAAATAATTAGAGAAGTCACGCTAGAAACATACTAATGCACCAAAAACCAACAACCATCTTACTTGCTGCACTGCTGGTATTGGCAAACTTTGCTGTATCGGGCAAGGCCTTTGCCCAGGCATCGGCGTATGCGGAAGAGTACATTCCTGAATTACTCCCTCAGGGATACCCGAGCGGACTGATTGCCGACAACCAAAGCTCGCCTTACCTGTTCTGGGTCGCACTTAGTGATGGGCGGCTGCATGTTTTGGAAAGACTTCTAAGCGGCCAATACCGGGAAATTGAAAACATCCCTATCTCCATAGGCAAGCAAGGCTATGGCAAAGAAGTGGAAGGCGACCAGAAAACACCTGTGGGCATCTACACCATGACTTCTTTTATTGAGGATGAGCGACTGGACGATTTTTATGGCCTCGGCGCCTATCCAATCGACTACCCCAATGCATGGGATCGTTTGTCCGGACGTACTGGATATGGCATCTGGCTACACGGCCTACCAAAAGGAGTCGATGAACGTCCGCTGCTGGATAGCAACGGTTGCGTGGTAATTGATAACAGCAAGCTCGATAAATATTCCGAGTACATCGTGACAGGCAAGAGCACAATGGTTCTTACCGAGACACTTGATTGGCTGGAACAACCAGAGCAGCAAGATTCAGCCGATGTTATGCAAGCAATAGGTCGATGGGTTTCCCAGTGGGAAAGCCTGAATACAGAAGAGTATCTCAGCAATTATCACCCGGATTTCACGGACTTTGAGCGAGATCTGGAAGATTGGTCCCTATACAAAGCCCGGATCAATTCTGCCAAGGAATATATCGATGTCGAGCTGAGCCAACTCAGCGTGTTCACCTACCCGGGCGAAGAAGGCATGGTGGTGACCCGCTTTTTCCAGGATTACGAAAGCAGTAACTTCAGCTGGAAGGGGTGGAAGCAGCTACTCTGGCGCAGGAATTCTGAAAGTGGAGACTGGCAAATTATCTACGAAGGCAACGGATAATTTGTCATGAACCCTACAAGCAAACTAGGCCTATTGACTGGCTTTTGCTGGCTGCTGGTTTCTTGCTCGGAATTTTCTTTTGTACCGCAGCAAACAGCATCCTCAGAAACAGAGAACCCCGAAACCCTCCCTACCGAATCTACCTCTGGACAAACTCAAACATCTGATGCATCTGAGACTGCCGCAGCAGAAGTTCAAACGATTCCCGTCGCCCCCCGGGAAACCAGGGTAATCACTCCCACCGGGGAAACCGATCAAACTCCCGACAACCAACAAGGTGATCAAAGCACAGAAGAGCCAATGGTGCTTGGGGAAGAAGTATCGGAGCCTTCCGCAGAAGAAGTGGAGGTTGGCGAGGCAGCGCTGGAAACATCTGCCGATCTCAGTGTCGATGCTGAGATTATGATCGACGATTTATGTCAGCAAATAGGCAACAAACTCACGAGTGTTTCCGTCAATGAGTGCGAGCGGCAACAGCTTATTCATCATGCGTTAAGTGTCGACGGAAGGTCGCTGGCTTATCGTGACTTTTCCCCATTAGCAAACCGCGATCCTCTCGGCCGTGTTCTAGTTATTGGAGGCATACATGGGGACGAATTTTCGTCGGTATCGGTCGTATTCAAATGGATGAATATACTCAACCAGTTTCACTCCGGCCTGTTTCACTGGCGTTTTATTCCGGCAGCGAACCCAGATGGCTTGCTTATGGACGATTCACAGCGACAAAACGCTAATGGCATCGACCTGAACCGCAATTTTCCCACGGCGGACTGGGACGAATTAGCCAGGGAATACTGGGTAGAACGCACGTATAGAAATCCAAGACGCTACCCTGGTGAAAGCGCCATGAGCGAACTGGAAACCAGATTTATGGTCGATCAGATTCGCGACTTCAATCCTGACATTATTATTTCCATGCATGCGCCCTATCATCTCGTGGATTATGATGGGCCACCCTCTGCCCCCAATAAGCTGGGCGGCCTCTACTTGCGGGAGCTAGGAGTCTATCCCGGTTCGCTAGGTAATTATTTTGGAGTGGACCTAGCCAAACCCATCGTAACCGTCGAGCTGAAATCGGCCGGTATTATGCCTACCGACGGCGAAATTGATCGTATGTGGACAGATCTGGTTCGCTGGCTGCGAGAACAACTGGAAACTGATTGATAAAGGAAGGCTTTGATTACTTAACTTCGGGCAGACAAAGTTAATAATCAGAACTCACCATGTGCCTGCTTGTCTGCATGGTAAGAAGATCGCACCATTGGCCCTGAAGCCACATGGGTAAAGCCAATTGAATAGGCGTAATTTTCATACTCTTTAAATTCATCCGGGTGCACGTAGCGCTGGATTGGAAAATGTTCCTTTGAGGGCTGTAGGTACTGCCCTACGGTAAGCATCTCGATATCGTGTTCGCGCATGTCATCAAAGACCGCTTTCATTTCATCTAGCGTTTCTCCCATGCCAACCATCAAACCAGATTTGGTCAGAACATCGGGGTTACGGGCTTTATATTTTTTTAAGAGCTTTAGCGACCACTGGTAGTTGGCACCTGGACGGGCTTCACGATAAAGACGGGGAATCGTTTCCAGATTGTGATTAAACACATCCGGCGGTGTCTCGGAAAGGATATCCAAAGCGGGCTCCATCCTGCCACGAAAATCTGGCGTGAGTATTTCAATCTGGATGTTGGGCACTCTCTGTCGAGTTTCCCTAATGCAGTCAGCAAAGTGCTGTGCACCCCCATCACGTAAATCATCGCGATCAACCGAAGTTACGACCACATAACGGAGACGCATTTCGGCAATTGCTTCTGCCAGGTTAACCGGCTCATCCGAATCCAGAGGCAACGGTTTGCCGTGGCCGACATCGCAAAAAGGACAACGCCGAGTGCATATTTCACCCATTATCATGAACGTTGCGGTTCCACCACTAAAACACTCACCAAGATTGGGACAGCTCGCCTCTTCGCATACAGTGAAGAGATTGCGTGAGCGCAAAACTTTTTTGATACGTTCAACTTCGGAAGAACCGCCAAGGCGCACTCTAATCCAGTCTGGCTTGCGCAAATATTCGGTTTGCTCAAGTTTAACCGGGATTAACTCCAGCTTGTCGGCATCGCGAAGCTTGACCCCAGCTTCTCTTTTTCGGCTGCGTCTAGGTGGTTCAAATTGTTGTGTCACGTCTGTCATACGATCAGGTTCTTCTTTCCAGCAGCGTTTGTCAAAACGGCAGTTGGTTATTGGTTTGAATGTCTTTTGCCCCGAGCTTGTCGGTCAACTCCTCAAGCAGAACCAAAGCGACTTCATTAATGTCTGGCATTTTTGCTTCCGGCACTAGCTCTCTTAGCTGGGTAACTTCACCTCCCAGGCCACAGGCGTTAATGCCAGACCAGGGACGCATATCCATATCAATATTAAAATTCAGTCCGTGATAACTTCGGCCCTGCTTAATTCGCAAGCCCAACGCGCCTATTTTTGCTCCATTGACATAGACACCCGGCGCATCTGACCTCGGAATACCTTTTACGTTGTAGCGGGCCAGCGTTGCGACCAATGCGCTTTCAATCAAGTTAACAAATTCGCGTACACCGATACCCAGGCGTTTTATGTCAACAAGTGTGTACACCGTTAACTGCCCTGGGCCGTGATAGGTCACCTGGCCTCCACGATCAATGTCTATAACCTTTATATCACCCGGTGAGACAACATATTCTGGCTTACCCGCCCTACCCTGAGTGTAAATTGGCTCGTGTTCCAGGAACCAAAGCTCATCCGCTGTTTCTTCAGTACGGGCGCCGGTGAAGCGTTTCATTGCCTCAAATACTGGCTCATAGGGCTGAAGGCCGACATGACGGACGATAACATCTGAAGTTTTCGACACAGCCTAAGGCCTTCTTATCAGTGGCTCTTAAAGAACCATTTTGACGAGATCACTCGCACGCAGATCCGTGTTCAGGTCTCGCAGCTGGTCTTCCCCGGTGGCCGTAATAAAAACGGTTATAGACTGAAATGTGCCTTTGTTCGAATCTTTCACACTGATCCGGGTCGCATCAAATCCAGGCGCATGAACTTCGACAGTGTTGAGTACATACTCGCGAAATTCTATGCCACTAACCCCTAAAATCTTGACCGGGTAATTCGGACAGGGAAACTCAATTTTTGGGGCTTCTATATTTTTCGACGCCATTTCAAAAAATCTAGGCTCGACCAAAGAGCTTCATCATGAATAATTTTAGGCCATCCCATAACCGGGCAAAAAATCCTGCCTGCTCTACTTCGGTTTTGGCAACCAGGGGCTGGGTTAGAATTTCTTCACCTTCGTAACTGATTGATAGTGTCCCAACCTGATCACCCGCAGCCAACGGCGCCTGCAAGTTATTTCCCACAGAAATATTGGCCTCCAAGAGATCTTCAGCACCTCGGGGAATCGTTAGGTATACCTCGTCATTCACGCCCAGATCGACGGTGTCAGTTTTACCTTTCCAGATTCGCTCAGTTGTAAGGACATTCTCCGCGCTATAAAGCTTATGGGTCATGTAATAGCGGAACCCCCAGGACAAGAGCTTTTGTGACTCTGTAGCTCGAGCCTGTTCACTGCGAGCACCCATAACCACAGACACCAGGCGCATGCCATTTCGCTGTCCGGATGCGACCAAACAATAGCCGGCCGCTTCAGTATGCCCAGTCTTCAATCCGTCAATAGAGGAGTCTCTCCAAAGCAGCTGATTTCGATTTGGCTGGGTTATCCCATTGTACTCAAACTCTTTCTCAGCATAGATCTCGTAGTGCTCAGGATGATCTTCAATAATTGCTGTAGCCAGTTTGGCCATATCCCTTGCTGTGGTCAGGTGAGCCTCATCAGGCCAGCCTGTAGAGTTGACGAAGTGGGTATTTGTCATGCCAAGAATGATTGCCTGCTGATTCATTATGTCGGCAAAGGCTTGTTCGTCACCGGCAATATGCTCTGCCAACGCAATGGCGGCATCATTACCTGACTGGATAATCACGCCCCGCATTAGATCAATAACACTGGCGTCTTCATTGGGCGGCAAGAACATTGTGGACCCACCGCTCTTGGTTCCACCTTTTTCCCAGGCATTCTCGCTGACACGAACCATGCTGGATTCACTGAGTCTGCCGGCCTTAATCTCTTCAGAAACAATATAGCCTGTCATCATTTTGGTCAGACTGGCTGGCGGCAAGATTTCATCGGCATTGTGTTCCGCCAAAACCCTGCCCGTTTTAGTGTCCATTAGAAGCCAGGCTGTAGCCGCCAATTCAGGTGCGGCTGGAATTAGAGGTTGCGCCAGAACGATTGGCGACAGGTTGAAAAATAGCAAAAAAACAAAAGCTCTTGCTGCAGAAGTAATCATTCCCATAAGTGTATATCTGTTACTTTTCTATAGTCGATAAATGGCGCACATACTAGCAGTTCATCGAGGCCATCCACAGTGCCAAATGCCAATGCTATGTAGTTATTCAGAAAGTTTGACAATAAAACCCGGGGAAAGTCCCGCAAGTTCCAGTACTAAAACAAGCTCATTAGCTTCTCGTCGGTCAACAAGTGGACCAATCAGAACCCGGTAATGCTTTTTGGCATCGAGGTAATCCTCGGCAATGGTGACGGGAAATTTAGTATAAGCTTCTACTTCTGCCGCCATAGTATCTGCACCCTGTCTTTGGGACATTAGCGCAACCTGGTAATAGCTATCAGAATCCAAAGCAAACTCAGGCGGGATTAACTCTACCTGAGGAATAATTTCCGGCCGTTTGGGTTCGTTCAATTGGGCAAGGGTGGCGTGAGGATCATGTGGATCCAGGGCAACAATCCTGACCCTGGCAGTTCCCAAATCCGCAAAACCCAATTTTGCCGCCGCACCCCAGGAGAGATCGATACTTCTTTCGCTATGAAAAGGGCCTCGGTCATTCACACGCAACACGGCCTTACGGCCATTTTCAAGATTGGTAACTTCGACATACGTGGGTATGGGCAAGCTTTTATGTGCAGCCGTCATGGCATACATATCAAAACGCTCTCCATTGGAGGTGTTACGACCGTGGAACTTTCTGCCATACCAGGATGCAGTACCCTCCTCAACAAAACCGTGGCTGCTGGGTAGCACTTCGTAAGTTTCGCCGAGAACGGTGTATGGACTTTTGTTGCCTGCATTTGTCCTTACAACTGGCTCGGGCGTGATATCCGGAAGCGTTCGAACATCCACATTGGTTCTTGGCGCACCATCTTTTTGCGAAATAACAGTTGGTAGCGAAGAAGTACATCCCACCAGCAGGAGTGCGACAAAAATCAGGCCAAATTTATGAGCGGTGTTGATCATGTTCAGACATTAGGCTCAATATTGATTAGGTCTTATGCTTCAGGATTTCCTCGGCTAATTGAAATACCGCCATCGCATAAAGCTTGGAGTGATTATACCTCGTGATCACGTAAAAGTTATGCATGCCAATCCAGTATTCATCCCCATCGTCACCAACGAGCCGCATGGCCGTAGCCATTAACTCTGGCGATAATTGCATTTCCGGGCTAAGACCAGCTTGCCTTATCTGTTGCAGACTGTGCTCAGGCCTGAGCCCCTGATTGAGAAGGCGATCATCTACAGAGCTGGCAACCACAGCAGGATGAGCTATGGTCTGCCCTTCTTGCCAACCATGGCGCGATAAATAGTTGGCCACACTCCAGATCGCATCTGATTCATTGTTCCAGATATCAATGAAGCCATCTTTATCATAATCGGCCGCATAAGCCCGGTAAGAGCTCGGCATAAATTGGCCTAATCCCATAGCTCCCGCATAAGAGCCCTTAAGAATAAGTGGCGACTGTTTTTGCTCTCGTGAGAGAATCAAAAACTCTTTCAACTCCGAACGAAAAAACGGCGCTCGGGCAGGATAGTCAAAGGCCAGAGTAGAAAGCGCATCAATGACCCTGTAGCTCCCTGTATTGCCGCCATAGAGCGTCTCAACGCCGATTATGGCTACGATTATATGTGCCGGGACGCCATATTCAGACTCGGCTTCATTAAGCACCTGCTGATTCCTGCGCCAAAAATCACCACCGCTTTCTATCCGTGCCTGCCGCAAGAAAATTTTTCGATATTCACCCCAGGTTAAAACTTTTTCTGCAGGGCGGTTCATGGCGTTGATGATGGAGTCTTTCTTTTCAACCTGCGCAAATAGTTTCTGAAGTTCAGCTGCGTCAAACCCTTCTTCCCGGGCCATCTCCCGAATGAAGTCTTGAGCCAGGGCATTGTTACTGTAATCAGCGTAAGCACTATCGGTTACGCAAAGAATCAGGGCTACAGCCAATAACCGTATGGATTTCATTAATACTCCCAAAAAATCTAAAACTTCGAAGCCGGTTTTCGGCCTCTATTTCGCATGCAAGGTCTCTTGCTCAGTTGAGATCGCCATCAACACACCAAAAGCAATGAAAATGGAAACCAGCGCTGTGCCACCATAACTGAATAGCGGCAGCGGAACTCCCACGACGGGGAGTATGCCTGAGACCATTCCCATATTTACAAAAACATAAATAAATATAGTGAAGGTTAATGCACCCGCAACAAGCCGACTAAAGCTGTTTTTTGCGGTATAACTAATCCATAGCCCGCGTATAAAAAGGAGCAGATAACCGACCAATAAAACCATCACGCCACGAAAGCCGAACTCCTCAGCCAGTACTGCAATAATAAAATCTGTGTGGCTCTCGGGAAGAAAATCAAGATGGGACTGGGTTCCAAGCATCCAACCCTTGCCGGACCAACCACCAGAACCTATTGCGGTGGTCGATTGGATAATATTCCAACCAGCGCCAAGTTTATCTTCCTCAGGGTTAAACATCGTCAGCACACGCTGTTTTTGGTAGTCGTGCAGCAAGAATACCCATGCCCCAATTACTGCAACCGGGGCAAGCGCCAACGCTGAAATAATATATCGCCAGCGAAGCCCGGCTAAAAACAAGACAACCAATCCGGATCCGGCAACAAGAATAGCTGTGCCGAGATCAGGCTGAAAAAGAATCAGAGCAACCGGAATGACAATAATAATAAGTGCCCAGCAAAGGTGCTTAAACTTAATCGGCATGGCTCTCTGGGAAAGATATGAAGCAATAAACATGGGCAAGGCAAACTTAATCACCTCTGAAGGTTGAAACTGGATGATACCCAGATCCACCCAGCGCTGGGCACCTTTGGCACCAGTACCCGCAATGAGTACTATCCCCAACATAACAATCCCGCCGGCGTAGGCTAGCCAGGCAAGTCTCTGCATAACCAAGGGTGGGATTTGAGCCACTACCAACATGGCCACTGTACCAACACCCAAATAAGCTACCTGACGACTAATCAGATACTGGCTTTCAGCCCCTGCACTGTATAGGACGATGATGCCAATAGCCGACATCATATAAAGCACCAGCAATAGAATGGGATCAACATGCATTCTTTCTAGCAGACCGCGCTCTTGCCCTGCCGTAGCAGGGCCTATGCCGGGCATTCGACGCAAAAAATCAGATTGCATCGACTTCTTCCTCTATTGGCTGGCTCTCATCAGAATCTGCCTGGGAAACGATCCAGGGATTCTCTTCAAGCCACTGAACCGTCAACTCACGTGCCACAGGCGCTGCTACATAGCTGCCATGCTCACCATTTTCAATGACAACGGCAATGGCAATTTTGGGATCTTCAACAGGTGCAAACGAAACAAACAGGGCATGATCAAGCATAAATTCTTCGAGCAGTTCAGGATCATATTCAGCGTCCTGGGGTATCCCTACAACCTGAGCGGTTCCTGTTTTACCAGCCATTCGAAATGACAAACCCCGCCCCTGTGCCGATGCTGTACCTCGCATGGAATGAACCACATCTTCCATTGCCGAATGCACTGTATTCCAGTGATCAGGCGCAATGTCTACCAATGGATTTTGTGCGACCTCTATCTCTCTTTCATTCACAGCATGGATCATATGCGGTTTCAGACTGACGCCACGGCGCGCAATATTAGCTGTCATCTGAGCTAGCTGAAGCGGCGTAACAAGACTGAAGCCCTGACCAATGCTGGCATTAATGGTGTCTCCCGGATACCAGGAAAGTCCCCTGGCCGCCCTTTTCCATTCTCTGGACGGCATTATTCCCGACATTTCTGACGGCATATCAATCCCGGTTTTATGGCCCAGACCAAACATATGGCCAAACTCGCTGAGGACATCAATCCCCACCATATTCCCCAACTCATAAAAATAAACGTCGCAAGATTGCTCAACGGCTATCCGAAGATCTACCCTGCCATGACCTCCTCGTTTCCAGTCACGATAGACACGCTCCTGATTAGGTAACTGAAATTCCCCGTAGTCCTGGATACTCCATTCTTTGGTCACCGCACCGGTAGCCAAACCGACCAGCGCATAGAGTGGTTTTACCGTAGAACCAGGCGGGTATTGCCCAAGCAGGGCACGGTCATAAAGGGGTCGGTTAATATTGTGCAAAAGACTGTCGTAGTCCTTAAAGCTAATTCCCGTGACAAACATATTGGCGTCATACGAGGGGGTACTGACCAAAGCCAGAACTTCTCCGGTTTCTACATCTATTGCTACAACCGAAGCACGTCGACCTTCCAGAAGTTCTTCGGCACGTAATTGCAACCGGCTATCAATGCTCAGATACAGATCTTCACCGGGCGTGGCATCTTCACGCTCAAGAACCCTCAGCACATTACCGCGGGCATCGGTCTCAACATATTCGTAACCGACAGAGCCATGCAGCAGGTCTTCATACTGCTTCTCGATACCAATTTTGCCAATAACGTGGGTACCTTCGTAACGCTCTTTTTCAATGACCGCCTGTTCACGGTCATTGATTCGGCCTACGTAACCAACACTGTGGGCGAAAGCTTCGTTGAATGGGTAGTGGCGAACCAGTTCCACCTCTACCTCAATCCCCGGCAGACGAAATTCATTTACGGCCAGCAGTGCTACATTTTCTTCAGTAAGCTGGAAGCGAAGGGGGATACTCTCGTAAGGACGTCGATATTGGCTTTTTTGCTCTTCAAAACGCGCCATTTCAGCGTCAGTCAGACCCAGAAGCGCCTTTAGCTCAGCAAGCAACTGTTCGAGATCACTGGTTCTCTCGGTAACAATTGATAGCGTGTAACTGGGACGGTTTTCAGCAAGGATAACGCCGTTCCGATCAAAGATTAGTCCCCGCGTTGGCGCCACAGCGCGCACATGCACCCGGTTTTCATCAGACAGGGTCGCATAACGTTGGTGATCTTTTATTTGTAAGTCGTAATACCGGAGCAGGAGTACAGCCAGTAGAGACGCCAACAGCAGCGAAAGCCCCATTATCCGGGAGCGCACCACTCTTCGCTGGATATTCGGGTCACTTATTGATTGATATTCGCTGTTCATCTTTTAACGGGATAGCCTGGGAAATTTACTGCCAATCACCTTTCGATGGTTTATCTGCACGTTGGTTCCATCATCATCGCCAATACAGCAATTGTTGCCAACCCCTTGATTGAAAAAGATAAAATGAAAATCACTCGCGATGGTAGGGGTGGTTGGCATTTATGGCTAATGCCCGATAGATTTGCTCAACCAAAACAATGCGTACCAGAGGGTGGGGTAAAGTCAATTTAGACAGAGAAAGCTTCACATAAGCACCTGTCAAAAATCGGGCATCGAGACCATCTGGGCCCCCAATAATTATAGCGATATCCTGACCTTCCATTTGCCAGCTTTCGATAAAACCGGCCAACTCCGAAGTTGCAAACGCCTTGCCTTTTACGTCAAGGATTACTCGCTTTTCGTTGCCCTTTAGCCGTTTTTCAATGGCATCCGCTTCTTCGGCTTTGACCCTGGATATATCCGTAGTCTTGCTGCGCTTGGCAAGAGGAATCTCAATCACCTCCATCTGCAACATGGGACGGATTCGCTGGGAAAAATCTTCGACGCCCTCCTGAACCCAGGATGGCATACGGGTGCCCACCGCAATAACCTTTATTTTCACGGCGGCGATACCAGAATATTAGCTGCCCGATTCACGCCTTGGAATTTTGCTCCAAAGTCGTTCCAGATCATAGAGCTCACGGGCTTCCGGGAGCATTAGGTGAACAGCCATATCACCAAAATCGATCAAGACCCAGTCGGCGCTGTCCCTGCCCTCTGTCGATAGCGGGCGAAATCCGGCTTCCTTTGCCTTTTTCTCGACGTTGTCAGCCAATGCCTTGACCTGCCTACTGGATGTTCCGGTGGCGATGACCATGGTATCGACGATGGAAGTCAACTCACGAACGTCCATCTCAAGGATATCGATCCCCTTAATGTCTTCAAGTGCCTCGGTAACAATCTTGTTTAGGGTTGGTTTTGTCATGCATATACCTGATGTTCTTTGATGTATTTAAGCACATCCGGGTGAAGCCACCGCTGCAGATAGTCATCTACATCCTGCCCACCACCAGTGTTCATTAAATGTCGGCGAATTTCTGATGCCGACACATTTATTCTCGGTGCTGTAAGTTGCAATATTTGCCCTGCAGGTTTTACAACCTGTCCAGTAGAGCTAATCATTCTGGACATGATTTCGTCGTCCAGCTCAGCATGCCCGTGTTCCCGATCCAGAGCCACCAGATTGGCCAAGTCCAGAATACCCTGCCATTGGTGCCAGTTTTTTATCTGGGCTAATGAATCACCACCCAGACAAAAAAACAGCTCAGAAGCGGGAAACTCATTATGAAAATGCGCCAACGTCTCGACAGTGTAAGACGTTGAAGACTTATTCAATTCATAGTCCGAAACCGAAATTCCAGGATAGGCTGACACCGCCAATCTGGACATAGCCAAGCGATCTTCCGGGCTTGCATGCATACCATCGCGATGCGGTGGCAAATGACATGGCACTAGAATAAGCACATCTAGTTCTGCTTGAGCCACCGCCAATTCGGCCAGCTTCATGTGACCAAGATGAATTGGATCAAATGTCCCGCCTAGAATGCCCAGACGTTTTGGAGATTCTTGCCGCAAATTACTCCCGCACCGTGCCGTCACCAAAGACGACCCATTTTTGCGATGTCAGACCCTCAAGTCCAACCGGGCCACGCGCATGTATCTTGTCAGTGGAGATTCCAATTTCTGCCCCCAGACCATACTCAAAGCCATCGGCAAACTGAGTTGACGCGTTTATCATCACCGAAGACGAATCCACAGCACGCAAAAACCGCATGGCACGACTGTGGTTTTCTGTGACGATTGCGTCCGTATGACCGGAACCATATTCAGTGATGTGGGCAATTGCCTCATCCATATCTGCGACAACCTTAATTGAAAGGATTGGCAACAGATATTCAGTGCACCAATCTTCCTCGGTCGCGGGAGATACCCGGATGATCGATGCAGTTCTTTCACAGCCACGCAGCTCCACGCCTTCTTTCTCATAGAGGGCGGCAATGCGCGGGAGGAATGTGGCTGCAATCGATTCGGCCACCAACAATGTTTCCATTGCCCCGCAGATCCCATAGCGACGACACTTGGAATTAAATGCGACAGTAATAGCTTTCTCCATATCTGCATCTTCGTCTACATATACATGGCAGATCCCATCCAGATGCTTGATCACGGGAATTTTCGCTTCTTCCGAAATTCGGGCAATCAACCCAGCGCCGCCACGAGGAACAATGACGTCAACGTAGTCTTTCATGGTAATTAGCTCAGCAACTGCTGCGCGATCTGTGGTTTCCACAACGGACACGACAGATGCAGGCAAGCCGGCTTCTTCCAGCCCGGCTGAAATACACTCCGCAATTTTACGATTGGAATTAATCGCCTCACTGCCACCACGCAGTACAGCTGCATTGCCTGCCTTCAGGCACAGGCTTGCAGCATCTATGGTGACGTTGGGCCGCGATTCGTAAATTATTCCAACAACGCCTAGTGGCACACGCATTCTGCCTACCTGAATACCGCTGGGTCGCTGACGGATATCCGTCATCTCACCCACAGGATCAGGCAGTGAAGCCACCTGCTTTAGCCCATCAATCATTCCCTGCACACGGGCTTCATTAATTTCCAGGCGATCCAGAAGCGCAGCTGTCAGACCAGTGTCTTGACCGTTTTTCATGTCAATGGCATTGGCCGCCAACAATTCGTCCTGACGCTCGCCCAAAATACGGGCAATAGCCAGCAGCGCCTGGTTCTTCTGGCCTGTAGTGGCTTCGGCAATGACACGGGAAGCGGCGCGAACAGATCGGCCAAGATCCTGCATGTATTCCTTAACGTCCATTACGATGTATCTCTTTGGAAATTGACGGGTTGCAGCACAAATACTGTAACCTCAAAAAAAGGCCGGGCATTTTACCGAAATTCAACAACAATTGCTGTTTATCTGGCGCAATGTTTTATACCGGGTTGGAAAGCGTCTGGATATGGTCAATCAGGAATTCCAGTCGGTCCATGGCATCGTTCATACTCAAGCAATGAATTCTCTCCTCAATGCTCATAGGCAATATCTGCGCCAGCCCGTTACCCAATCCAACGCAGTTAACTTTTTCAACCTCAGGTAAACGACGATTTACCTCTGGATGGTTTCTAAGCTCCGTGTAAAGTTCTTCAAGACCAGAGCAGGAATCAGGAATCGGCTCATCCTGATCAGGCTCTATGTATTTAATACCAGCGCGAATCAATCCATCGGGATCTACTTCAGTTTCCTCGATTTCAAAGCGTTTTTGACCCTCAACAGTAATCCCCAGCAGACCGTTGTTGAGCTGGTTAAAGTCCGTTATTTGAACTTCAACACCAATTGAAAAGAGCCTGCCTGCTTCACCGACTTCGGAGCCCTCTTCTATGGCACAAATTCCGAAAGGTAAATTTTCCCTCATGGAAGAACTCACCAGCTTGATATAACGCTGCTCAAAAATTTGCAGATCCAGATATAACCCAGGAAATAATGGCTGACTTAACGGAAAAAGCGGTAACCAGTCAAAGGACTCAGACATAAATACTTTTTGAAAAAGGGAACACCCGTAATAGCCTAAAAGGCTTGGGACGGTATGGCAATGAGCGCTGGTATATCAGGGGCTTCAGTGGCGACTGACTCGGAAGACGTACTAAAAACGTTATCGACGCAGCTAGTGCGAGGCAAAAACGGGGAGGGAAGCACAGCTTATAAGTAATAAGTGAGCACTCGAGCCCCGTTTTTAACAAGGCAATATCCAGGTAGCTAGTTTTTCAGAGGTTTTCTTCTGCAAAAGCTGCAAGCGCTGACCTCTCTATGCCCCCGATATGCATCAACCCTGCTTTTTCAAAGTATTTAAATTTCTCCACGATATAGGTGAGACCAGAGGTTAATGGAGTGATGTATTTATTATCAATCTGCGCCAGGTTCCCCAAAATAATAATCTTGGAATTATTACCCACCCGCGTTATGACTGACTTCAACTGAAACTGGGTTAAACCCTGGGCTTCGTCAATGATAATCAGGGCATTGTTAAACGATCGACCGCGCATAAAATTAAGGGATTTAAACTGGATATTGGCCCGCTCCTTGACGTATTCAACACTGCTGTAAGGAGATTCATCGCCACCGTGAAGTACTTCCAGGTTATCGTCAAACGCTGCCAACCAAGGTGCCATCTTTTCTTCTTCTGTGCCGGGAAGAAAACCGATATCTTCGGCCATAGGAGGTGTGGAGCGCGCAACGATTAGTTTAGTAAACCGCTTCTCCTCCAAAATTGCGTGCAACCCATATGCTAAAGCCAGCAAGGTTTTGCCGCTGCCGGCCGGCCCGGTGAGAATATTCAAATCCAATTCATCCTGACGCAAGAGATTTAAGGCCAACGCCTGTTCCAGATTACGTGGTTGCAAACCCCAGACTCGCTGAGCCATTAACAATTCTGTATTGAGGTCTTGCAGTTTCACCGTGGACTCAGTCATTGAGTCAATTCGCCCGACAAAGTTTTCTTCGTCACAAACAAAAAGGTTGGGATAAGGATCTCTAAAAAGGGAACGATCGACGATATGGTAGGTTGCACGTGCCTCTTGCAAGGTTTCCACGTTGACGACTTGATCCCAAAACCGGCCCTCGGCTTTCTCAACACCTGTGGCCAGCAGATCAATATCATCAAGCACTTTGTCGTTGCGATAATCTTCTACATGATCAAGCCCTGAACCACGCGCCTTGAGGCGCATGTTTATGTCTTTGGTTACCAGACACACAAATGCATCGGGGTTCTCTGAGGCCAACTGCAAAGCCACATTAATAATGCGGTTATCATTGTCGTGATCCTGGGTCAGCCTGAGAAACGCAGCATCCTTGATTTCGGTTAAAACCTGGTCAGGGTATACCGCCAGCGTACCGTATACCTCCTCGGCGTTTTCCTCACCGTGGGCAATCACTTTTACCCCTTCCTTGATATCCGTCGTTGTGGCATTTGTCATCAATCTATCAATAGCATTGATAGCAATCCTGGCCTCTCGACTTACATCCTTATCGCGCCGGTCTTTAATATGATCCAGTTCTTCCAGAACGGTCATTGGAATAATCACCTTGTGCTCTGCAAACGAATGAATGGCCAATGGGTCGTGCAACAATACATTCGTGTCCAATACGTAGATTTTGTTTTCTGCCTCAGCCACTTTGGCTTTGGATTTTTTAAGATCTATAGGAACGGGCGAAGCCGGAGAACTCATATAAGTACCACCTTTATTACTAGCGAGAGCTTGTGACAAATAGTTCCAATGGCCATAGCGAAACGAATCGCATGACGACAAGGAAATATAAGGAAATACAGGAAGGAAGGAAGGGCGAGCGAAGCTATGAGAAAATATGAGGGGTGAAGAAGTCCGCCGTGCATATCAGATGCGTTCAGCTGCGGAATCCGCTTAGACTTGAGGTGTATCTATATACGACCAAACCGACCCTCTGTCACATAACCAACGCTTGATGAAGAAAAGTTTCTTCTGACCAAGCTTTCAAGTAATCTTGCCCTAAACCTGTCTTAATAGACAACCTCTTTTTTTAGTTAATTTCGTGTCAAGCTTCTGTGACAACTGAAATCATGCGTCGTATTGTCGGTCGAATCGTTTTGACGTCTATGCTGGTTGCTGCCAGCTTTTCTTCTCACGCACAAAATGACCCAGCGCTGGCATTCCGAATAGGCAAAGTCACGCTGAATCCCGCCAAACAAGAGAGACCCCTGAGAGCTAGGTAAACCACCAAGACAAAAATAAGTCTTCAGGCTGTTTTTGCCAAGCTCTCTTCACTTAACTGAGGCCCTGCTGAAACAAGGGCGGCGCCCTCCTCGGTATCTGTAAACTGGTCGAAATTATTGACAAATAACTGGCCCAGTTTACGCGCTTTCTTTTCCCACTCTGCAGTCTCGGAATAGGTATCCCTCGGATCCAAAATTGCGCTGTTCACTCCTGGCAAGCTTCGGGGAACTGCGAGATTGAAAATTGGCAACGTGGTGACTGGTGCATCATCGATGGAGCCGTCCAGAATAGAATCAATAATAGCGCGAGTATCCGTCAGGGAAATACGCTTGCCTGTGCCGTTCCAGCCGGTATTTACCAAATAGGCATTGGCGCCTGACGCCTGCATTCGTTTTACCAACACTTCCGCATACTGCGTCGGATGTAACGACAGGAAAGCGGCGCCAAAACACGAAGAAAATGTTGGGGTAGGCTCAGTAATACCTCTCTCAGTGCCTGCCAGCTTGGCCGTGAACCCAGACAGGAAATGATATTGGGTCTGGTCATCGGTCAATCGCGACACTGGCGGCAAGACCCCAAAAGCATCTGCGGTGAGGAAGATCACTTTCTGTGCATGCCCCCCTCTGGAGAAAGGCTTTACGATGTTCTCAATATGATAAATTGGATAAGAGACACGTGTGTTCTCAGTCACAGAGCCATCGGTAAAATCCAATCTGCCACCTTCATCGATGGTGACATTTTCAAGTAACGCATCGCGGCGAATAGCGTTGTAGATATCAGGTTCTTTTTCTTCATCGAGATCAATGGTCTTGGCGTAGCAACCACCTTCGAAATTGAACACGCCTGTGTCATCCCAGCCGTGCTCATCATCGCCAATCAATGCTCGCTTGGGATCTGCTGACAATGTGGTCTTTCCAGTTCCTGATAATCCGAAGAAAATAGCTACATCTCCCTGTTCGCCAACATTGGCCGAACAGTGCATAGACGCGATGCCTTTCAGCGGTAGCAGGTAATTCATCATCGAGAACATACCTTTTTTCATCTCACCGCCGTACCAGGTGCCTCCAATGAGCTGAACTCTTTCCGTCAGGTTAAATGCCACGAACGTTTCGGAATTCATTCCATGGCGCTGCCAATCGGGGTTGGATGCCTTGGAACCATTTATCACGACAAAGTCAGGCTCAAATGATTCCAGCTCTTCCTCTGAAGGGCGAATAAACATGTTTTTCACAAAATGCGCCTGCCAGGCAACTTCCATGACAAAGCGAACGCTCAAGGCCGAATCCTTATTCGCACCAAAATAGCCATCAACAACGTATAATTTTTTATTCGACAGCTGATCACCAACAATTTTTTTCAAATCATTCCAGGTGTCCTGAGTAATCGGCTTGTTGTCATTCTTTGTACCACCAGTGCCATTCCACCAGAAGGTATCCCGCGTAGTGTCATCTTCAACGATAAACTTGTCTTTGGGGGAACGTCCGGTGTATTCGCCAGTAAAGACATTTACTGCACCCAGATCTGATAGATAGCTTTTTTCATAGCCTTCCAACTCGGGGGACATTTCATCTTCAAACAGTTTTTCGTAAGAAGGGTTGTAGATGAGTTCATCTGGTTGATGAATTCCTAGCGATTCCAAATGATCAACGACTTTTTGCATGGACATAACGGGGGTAGGGGTTATCTAAATTAGTTGTAAGGTCAATAAAGCCCTTTATCTACAAGGGCTTCCGCTTGAGTGCGCGGGATTATAGGAACTATTGGATGTTATCTGAATGGCAAAAAATGTCGGGAAATGGTACTAACTTTCACCTTATTGGCCTGCATCGTCTTCCAGACTCTGACGTTTAAAACGATGTATCTGACGACGCTGCTTTTTGGTTGGTCGCGAATCCGACACCAGGAAGCTCCCCCTGGATGCCTTCCGCTCTGCAGCACGCTCTTCACGCTCCTTGATACTGGCCGCTGTTTCTTCATAAAGCTTCTGGGCTTCCGGGGCACCCCTACGCTGCTCTGACAACTCACTGACTAGTACCGTTCTCTCATCCCAGCCGGCTTTCAATCTGACTTCATCACCAATTTTTACTTCCCTGCTAGGTTTCGCTCGATCACCATTTATCCGAACTTTGCCACCATCAATTTCCTGTTTGGCCAAGGATCGGGTTTTGTAAAAACGACAGGCCCAAAGCCATTTGTCAATTCGTACTGTTTTCTCAGCCATTCATCAAATCCCGAAAATCAGTAATCGCACGATAATCCAGTGAAACCCTGGGAGGCCTTGTCATATCCGGAGTTTCGATTGACAGAAGATGCTGAATACCAAAATCCCTCGCGCTATGTAATACATCGTGATTGTCATCAATAAATAATGTACGCGATTTATCAAAGGCCAACTCGCCCTCAAGTGCCCGCCAAAATTCCTGCGTTTCTTTTGGCGCCAAAAAATCATGAGAACTACATATCTGATCAAAGTACTTTCTCATGTCCAGATGACTAAATTTCAACTCAATGCTCCAACGATGAGCGTTAGTTACCAACACCACGCGTTTTCCCGAATGACTCAACCACTTAAGGAATTCTTCTGCCTGTGGGCGATAGCGCACGCGGTCCAATACCTCGCGCTTGAGTTCGACAATTTCGATCTCCAATTCTCGTTCCCAATATTCCAGGCAATACCAGTCCAGGGTTCCCTGCATAACCTGGTATCGGTCATGCAATTGCTGTCGAACCTGCTTTTCATCAAGTCCACAAATTTCCGCATAACGTCCAGGCAAATATTCAAGCCAAAAGTAGTTATCGTAATGCAGATCGAGTAGCGTACCGTCCATATCAAGAAATACTTCATCAATCTGATCCCAATCGATGTAGGACGAGGCTCCAGAATTATTAATTTGCTCAGACACGTTGATATCGTCTACTAAAAAGATTCACACTTAAACTTATCATCTTTGCGGGCGCGCTATAATGACGCCCGCTTTATTTCGCTTCAACTTTTAGGACAGTCATTTAATGGAAATCACTCGCCAACTGCTCGACCAGGTCGTCAATATTACCCATCTTGCCGGGAAGGCCATTCTGGAGGTTTATCACGACAAGGACGGTTTCGACACTGAGACCAAGGCCGACAACTCCCCCGTTACCAAAGCTGACTTGGCGGCACATGCAGTACTAGCGCCAGCACTGGCAGAAATTGATTCGAGCATCCCGGTTTTATCCGAGGAATCGACCATTCCAGACTATGAAACCCGCTCATCATGGCAACGCTACTGGATTATTGATCCATTGGATGGAACCAAGGAATTTATCAAGCGCAATGGGGAATTTACCGTCAACATAGCCTTGATTGAAAATGGCGTTCCTATACTTGGTGTTGTCTATGTTCCCGTGGCCGATATTTCATACGCAGGCGCAAAAGAACTTGGCGCCATGAAGATTACCAGCGACTCCGAAACACCTATCCATGTTAAAAGCCTGAAGGACAAAGCCACCGGCGAACCGCTTATTGTTGTGGCCAGCCGCAGTCATGGGTCTGAAGCTGTGGAAGAGTGCATAGCCAAACTGACCAAGGAATTTGGCAACGTGGAACGCAGCAGCATGGGTAGTTCACTCAAACTCTGTCTGGTTGCTGAAGGGTCGGCCGACATCTACCCGCGTCTGGCGCCAACTTCCGAATGGGATACTGCCGCTGCACAGGCTGTGGTTGAAGCTGCCGGAGGAACCGTGGTCGATGCCGACCTCAAGGTCATGCACTACAACACCAAGGCCGATATTCTTAATCCCTACTTTTATGTTTTGGGGGATACTAAATTCAACTGGGCTGCACTTTTATAAATCCTCCCGGAAATAAAAAAAGCCGCATTCGATGCGACTTTTTTGTTCTGTCATTCTCAGGATTTTGGCTTTAAGGGCTCACCGCGGTCTTCCATAATCATGTGGATCAAATCCAGCCCCGTATGTTCACAGGGTGGCAATTCGACACTGGATTCTTTCAAAGGAGTTAAGCGCTCGCCCCACTTGATCAGGTGTGCGGACCATGTAAGACCCGCACCAAATGCAGGCATCAGTATGTAGTCGCCTGCCTTGATGCGATGCTCTTCCAGCGCCTCAACGGTCGCTACCGGAACGGTTGCCGCGGAAACATTTCCATAACGGTGAACGTTGACGTAACACTTTTCCGGAGGAATGCCGGCCTTCTTGGCCACTGCATCAATAATTCGCTTGTTGGCCTGATGCGGAATACACAGTGAGACCTGCTCTGCAGTAATACCTTCCTCTGCAATCACATCAACACTGGCTGCGGCCATGGCATTGACTGCTTTCTTAAAAATGTCTTGCCCCTGAAATTTCCAGAAGGCCAGGTCATTACGTACTTCGCCCGGCGGTGTAAAACCGTAATTAATCGCCAGAATATCTCGATCATCTGCCATACAGCCCAGTTTCTGGGTCAGTACACCTTCGTGATTATCAGATGCCTGCAGAACCCAGGCAGCGGAGCCATCCCCGAACAAGACAGAAATGCTTCGGTCATGCCATGGTACTGGTTGCGACATCACCTCGGCGCCAATGACAACAGCATTTTTTATCACGCCTGTTTTGATCATCCCGGCCGCTGTACTGAGTGCATACATAAAACCGGTACAAGCCGTGTTAATGTCGTAGCACCCTGCGTTTTTCGCACCAAGCTTTTGTTGAATCAGGGACGCAGAGTTAGGTAACCCGGAATCGGTCGTACAGGAAGCCAGTACCACCATATGTAATTCCGTGGGATCTAGATCTGCGCAGGCAAGGGCCCGGGCGGCAGCGACATAACCCAGTTCGGAGACTCCAACATGGGATATACGTCGCTCCTTCATTCCGGTTCGAGTGGTTATCCATTCGTCGGAAGTGTCCAAAAAAGTCGCTAAATCATAGTTAGTTACGACAGCTGGCGGCAAACACTTACCCCATCCCGTTATTGCGGCGTGTTTCATCTATAAATCTCTATGCTTTCAGATCGGAATTGTAGCAGAGGAACAAGGGCGCATTCAGCTTGCTTTTCGCCTACTGTTTCACGATGTTGGCAACTAGCAGGGATACATTGATATGACGCTGCAAATCAAAACGATCCCCCATCTCAGGCGGCAGACTATTTTCGCTCTCACTAATGAAAAGTGAACCGATACGAATACCAAGTAATCCAATGCCTTTCGGCGTTTGTACAAACAGTGCCCCGCCTGAAGCACCACCCATACTGTGGCAGTTATCCCACACCAGCCCAGTCGTCCCGCTTAATAGGGAGGTTTGCCCCGCAGAACCAAAATTGCAACGAAGATGGGCTTTGACTTGCCCCGAAACCACATCAAAACCAACCAGAAACGCCATCGCCATTTCGGGGGAGTGGTTCGCCACGATTTGATCTTGAGATATAGCCCAGTTGCGCCAACCCGGCCAAGGGGCAACTGCTGCCAGCGTCCAGTCGTTTTCATACCTGTAGGGTAAAGGGTCCTCATGGGTGCCATCACCAACGTTCAGGATCGAATCGAGTTTTCCCCTATCCCAAGGGTTGGCACTGGATTGGTATTCGCACACTTCAACAGCCTTGGCTTCGAGCACATGCCCTGCAGTCAACACAACCGGCCGGCCATCCAGATTTAGCAAGACGCCACTCCCCTTTACCTCGCCTTTGCAAGCAACCATACCCACGGCGTTGAATAGCGCTGGCCAACTGGTCGTCTGCTGTCGATAAATTCTCTGGTCTTCCACCCCATTGCCTGGATCGCCATCACCAAAAACAGATGCTGTCGCATTCGCTGTGAGCAGAAGGAGGAATGAACAAAAAAATCTAGGCATTATCTGTTTTGCTAACCGCATTAAAATCTTCGAGAGAATTCATTAATAAGGAAACCGTCGCTTCCCTGGCGGCCTCAGGGTCATGCTGCGCTATAGCCTGGTAAACCGCTTTATGTCGAGGCAGTGAAAGTGAATATGTATCAGGGTGCCGACTTGTCAGTTCTATCGAGAAAGCCAGGGCAGTATGCAATGTAGCCCCAATGTAGCTCAACACAGGATTATCGGTTGCGTCCAAGATGGCCTGATGAAAACGCAAGTCAGGCTCCGCCAAGTCAGCCGTAGTTTGCGCATTTTCCATATCTTTATAAGCCGAACCAATTGCCTGAATTGCCGCATCTCCACCATTAATTGCTGCCAGCTCTGAGGCCATTGGCTCTATACCCAAGCGGACTTCAAACAACATGTCCAAAAATTGATTTTCCGGCATCACTTCGATAATCCAGCCAAGCACATAGGGGTCAAGCATGTTCCAACGCTTCTTCGAAGTGACCTGGGTTCCTACCCGCGCTTTGGAGACAACCAGACCTTTCGACATCAATATCTTGATTGCCTCCCGCAAAACAGAACGACTGACGCCAAATTCATTACAAAGTGCTGCCTCTATAGGCAGTCTTCCACCGGCTTCATATTGCCCAGCAATAATTCGGCGCCCAATTTTGTCGACAATTTGCGCACTGATATTCCTTGGTTGCCGAAAATCAGGCTTTGCTGTCAGCGGCACTTTATAAAATCCATCTAGTGCGAGTGCGCTGGCACTTTGGCTCCACGACAACCTACAAGAAAATCAAAGTCGCAGCCTTCGTCTGCCTGTAGCACATGCTTGCGATATAACTCTACATAGCCACCAGTGCTGGCAATCATTTCAGTGTCTTTAAGCCGGTCTAATCGCGAGGCCAATTCAGCATCATCAATATCGAGATGCAACACACCATTTTCTGCGTCCAGTTCAATCATATCGCCATCTTCTACAGCGGCCAGGGGACCCAAATCCATGGCTTCTGGCGCAACATGTAACACCACCGTGCCAAAGGCCGTCCCACTCATGCGGGCATCAGAGATTCGCACCATATCGGTTACGCCTTTCTGTAATATTTTGGGGGGAAGCCCCATATTGCCAACCTCGGCCATTCCTGGGTAACCCTTTGGTCCACAGTTTTTCATCACCATGACGCAGTTTTCATCGATATCCAGATCCGGGTCCATAATGCGGGTTTTGTAATCATCAAAATTATCAAATACCACAGCGCGCCCTCGATGCTTCATTAATTCAGGTGTTGCTGCGGAAGGTTTTAACACTGCTCCCCTGGGCGCCAGATTGCCCCGCAGGATACAGATGCCACCACTATCAACCAGCGGATTTCCGGGTTCACGAATAACATCACGGTTGTAGCACTCAGCTTCCTTGACGTTTTCCCAGATGGTTTTTCCATTAACTGTTAGCGCCTCTTTCTCCAGCAAGCCCAATTCACCCAGTTCACGCAATACTGCAGGCAGCCCACCTGCATAATAAAAGTCTTCCATCAGATATTTGCCTGAGGGCTGAAGGTTCACAATGGTTGGAACCCCTTTGCCATATTTCTGCCAATCATCCAGAGAAAGATCGACACCTATTCGCTGGGCAATCGCCTTGAGGTGAATCACCGCATTGGTAGAACCACCAATGGCGGCATTGGTTCTTATGGCATTCCGAAATGCTTCCGGCGTTAAGATTTTTGAGAGGCTGAGCCCTTCCAATGCCATTTCTACAATACGCATGCCCGACATATGTGCCAGCACATAACGTCGAGAGTCTACCGCCGGAATCGCCGCATTGTGCGGCAACGAAGTGCCTAGTGACTCCGCCATACTGGCCATGGTCGATGCGGTGCCCATGGTGTTACAGGTGCCTGCCGATCTCGACATACTTGCCTCTGCACTGAGGAATTCATCGAGACTGACCTTACCGGCTTTGTAATCTTCATGCATTTGCCAGACCAGGGTTCCCGAGCCAACATCTTTTCCCTTGTGTTTTCCATTCAGCATCGGGCCACCGGTGACCACAATTGCCGGCACATCACAGCTCGCCGCACCCATAAGCAGGGCGGGAGTTGTCTTGTCACAACCGGTGAGCAAGACAACGGCATCAATCGGATTGCCGCGTATGGACTCTTCGACATCCATCGACGCTAAATTTCGTGTCAGCATGGCTGTGGGTCGTAAATTGGATTCACCGGTGGAAAATACCGGGAACTCAACAGGCAAACCCCCTGCCTCATATACACCCCGCTTCACGCGTTCGGCAATCTCACGGAAATGCGCATTACAAGGCGTCAGCTCAGACCATGTATTGCAAATACCAATTACCGGTTTACCTTCGAACTGGTGCTCTGGAAACCCTTGGTTTTTCATCCAGCTTCGGTACATAAAGCCATTTTTATCGCGCGTACCAAACCACTGGGCAGAACGTAGTTCGACCTTTGGCGAATTTTTCGTTTTATCAGAACACATATGCTTCTGGGACCCCCTAGAAACTGCATATAAAGACATAACCACTTAACCCCAAATTAGGGATTAGCGACCTATTAATTGTCATATAATATAATTATTGATATCTTGGAACAACCAAGAGACAAGACCTAGTTTCTATAAAAGCGACCAATTGAAAATTAAAACCATGCGACTGATCCAGTACCGAGACACCGAGAACCAAATACAGGCTGCTGTCATTGAAAATGGGCAACTTTATGCACTCTCTGAGCCACTAAATATTTATCAACTGGCCTCCAGGGCGATTGCAGAAAAAATGTCGCTGGCAGAGTTGGCGCAATCTTTGAAAGGCGACCAACTGGATTACGAAACTCTAATCAACCAGAACGATATATGCTCGCCGATACATCATAAGGACGCGTCACATCTACTTGTTAGCGGTACCGGACTGACTCATTTGGGCAGCGCCGATACCCGTAATGCCATGCATTCCAAATCCAGCGATGCCGAGGAAAACCTCACCGACTCCATGAAAATGTTTCGCATGGGCGTCGAAAGTGGAAAACCTGAACCGGGTGAAACAGGCGTGCAGCCGGAATGGTTTTATAAAGGTGATGGCCAGATTATTGTCGATCCCGGCGACGATATACCCTCCCCTGACTTTGCATTGGATGGCAGTGAAGAACCGGAAATCGCCGGTATCTATTTAATTGGCGAGGATCGTCAGCCCTATCGCCTGGGCTTCACTTTGGGCAATGAATTTTCTGACCATCAGACTGAGCGCATGAATTACCTGTATCTGGCACACTCGAAATTGCGTCATTGCTCTGTCGGGCCAGAGTTGCTTTTGGGAGAGCTACCAGAAGATATCAGGGGAATGTCTCGCATTATCCGTGATGGCAAAGTAGTCTGGGAAAAGGAATTCCTGAGCGGCGAGGACAACATGTCCCACAGCATTGCCAATCTGGAATATCACCATTTTAAATACAATGCCTTTCTTAGACCCGGCGATATTCACGTCCATTTTTTCGGCACAGCTACCTTAAGCTTTGGCGATGGGTTTAAAACAGAGGAAGGTGATGTGTTTGAAATAGAAGCCCCAGAATTTGGCAAGCCGTTACGCAACCGGCTCAAAAATGAACCGGCTACGAAAGTAAAGGTAAAAGCGCTTTAGACTTACTGGTTGAGCTCGAGCACCATAACTGATCGTGCGGGGATGCCCAGAGACAGGCGCCCTCTGTCTACAACATAGTTAACGTCCACCGGAGCAACAGCGTCCGGATTATCAAAGCTGTTGCGTGCATCCAGGCTATTACCTGTGAGCAACTGGCCTTGGGCAGAGGATATATCTTCAGGCAACTCGACCTCGATATCTTCAGACATGGAACCATGGGTATTTACCAGGGCCATATGTAGCTTGCCGTCTTCGCCACGGGCTGCTGTGGCAGATACCTTGGGAATCGACTCACCACCCATTTCATAGGACGACTGCTCCTTCATGTCCAGCGGAATAAATGTCGCATCCTGAAAAGGCACGTACATTTTATATACGTGGTAAGTTGGCGTTAGCACCATCTGCTCCTCATCCGTCAGGATCATTGCCTGCAGAACATTGATCATCTGGGCAATATTGGTCATCTGCACACGCTCAGCGTAGTCGTGAAAAACATTCATATTCAACGCGGCAACAACAGCATCACGAATGGTATTTTGCTGGTAAAGGAAGCCGGGATTTTCTCCCTCTTCTACGTCGTACCAGGTCCCCCATTCATCCACGTAAAAGGCAATGTCATTTTCTGGGTCAAGCTCATCCATGATCGCAATATTTTCCTCGAGAATATGACGCATGGTGAGTGTGTAATTCAGGGTTGAGAACCATTCATCTTCACCAAACCCCGTTGAAGGTCCCTTGTTGTTGAAATCCCCGGAAGGTACGGTATAAAAGTGGTGACTTATAGCACCATAGCTCATGGACCAGATGTCGGGCACGCCCTCCAGTATGGCTTCGGTCCACTCAGTGGACTCATCGGAATAACCCGAGGCAACGATCACTGGCTCCTGCCCTCCTGTGGCCTTGGCAAAAGTGGCGTAATGCTTGAAGACATCAATGTAATACTCGGGCGTCATGGTGCCACCACAACCCCAGGTTTCATTGCCGATGCCGACATGGGCAACCTGCCACGGCTCGTCGCGCCCATTGGCTCGACGCAAATTGGCCAGGGAGCTCTGGGAGTCAGAAGTCATATATTCCAGCCATTCGGCTGCTTCGCCAATGGTTCCCGTGCCCACATTAATGTTGACGTAGGCATCCGCGCCCAGCCTTTCCACCAGATCAAAAAACTCATGGGTACCAAAGTGATTATTCTCGGTGACACCGCCCCAGTTCTTATTGAGAGTAACCGGACGTTCATCGCGCGGACCTATGCCATCGCGCCAGTGATATTGATCCGCAAAGCAGCCTCCAGGCCAGCGGAGCACCGGTACGTGCAATTCCTTTAATGCGCCAAGCACGTCATTGCGGAAGCCGTCGGTATTGGGGATATCGGAATCTTCGCCTACCCAAATCCCTTCATAAATACCTCGGCCCAGATGCTCCATGAACTGGCCATATATATCTTTGTTTATGACTGGTCCAGGTTGATCAGAAAGCACCTCTATTCTGGTATCAGCACTGACATGCTGTATGAATGCCAGTGATATAAATAATGTAAAGCAGCTAATAATTTTTGTTGGAAACATTGCCTTCACCTTTTGGGTTTACTTAGGGCGTTGTACTGAAACGAAAAACCGAGGTTTGCCGATAAATTTCACCGGGATCCAGTCGCGTGCTGGGAAATTCGGGCTGGTTGGGAGAATCGGGGAAATGCTGTGGCTCCAGGCAAAGCGCCGAATTTCGACCGTAAACCTGATTATCCTTGCCGACAACAGACGCATCCAGGAAGTTACCCGTATAAAACTGCACACCCGGCTCAGTGGTCCAGAGTTCCAGCACCCTCCCGGAGGATGGGTCAGTGACGCGGGCGGCAAACTGAGGCTGTTCACTGACACCGCTGTTAAGCACATAGTTATGATCGTAACCTTGACCGATGAGTAACTGTTCGTTGCTGTCATCGGTAATGCGCTCACCAATAGCATGCGAGGTTCGAAAATCAAAAGGCGTACCTGCTACTGGGCGCAATTCACCAGTAGGTATTGCTCCGGCATCCGTTGGAAGGAAGTGGTCAGCATCTATCTCTAGCACATGATTAAGAATATCTTGACCTGAGCTAGCACCTGCCAGATTAAAGTAGGAGTGATTGGTAAGATTGACTACCGTCGGTTTGGTTGTTGTCGCACGATAACGCATGAACAACTCATTTTTTTCTGTAAGCGCATAGGTAATTTCCGATGTCAGCTCGCCTGGATATCCTTGATCGCCATCGGGGCTCACGTAACTCAATGTCACGCTGGCTTCATCATCGTTACTACTAATCTCTGTGATTTCCCAAAGCACCTTGTCCAGACCCACGTTGCCGCCATGGAGGGAGTTTGGCCCGTTATTGACTGGCAACTGATACTGGTTTCCGTCCAGGCTAAATCGACCTCCCGCGATGCGATTGGCATAGCGACCGGCCGTAACACCGAAATACTGAGGGGTAGAGACAAACCCTTCCATATCGGGATGGGACAGCACCACATCGGCCATCTCACCTTCCCGATCAGGCATGAAGAGCGCCTGCAGCGAAGCACCATAAGCGATCACTCGCGCGCTGGCACCCTGGCTATTGGTAAGCACCACGGCATCTACCGACTTTGAACCCAGTTCACCAAATGTTTCGCGACTGGCTTCAGCCGCGCTCAATGTTGTTGAAACAAATACCACCATAAGCACCGGCAACTTAATATTGAAAATGGCCATTCTATCCCCCCCGGGAAACGATTAGCGGATATGTATATTCACCAGGCTTTCGTACAACTCCTGGCGGCCTGAGGTTTGTTTCGGTTCACCCAGGTTGTTTCCAATCTCAGCCAACTGCTCCAGACTCAGCTCGCCTTTTTCATAGCGGGCACCCTGACCTTCATCAAAGCTTGAGTAACGTGCCTTGCGCAGTTTTTCAAAGTCCGATTTTTGCATCAGGTCATCGGCAATCAACAGCGCTCTGGCAAAGGTATCCATACCGCCAATATGCCCAAAGAAAATGTCTTCCAGATTGGTAGAATTACGGCGAAGCTTGGCATCAAAATTGACACCACCACCCTGGAAACCGCCGTGGCGTAAAAGCACCAGCATCATCTCCACGGTCTCGTTGATGTTCATGGGAAATTGATCAGTATCCCAGGCGTTTTGGTAATCGCCACGGTTGGCATCAATACTACCAAGCATGCCCTGGGCACCGGCCACGTCCATTTCATGATCCATCGTGTGGTTAGCCAGGGTCGCGTGATTGGTTTCTATATTCAGTTTGAAATCTTTATCCAGACCATGTTCTCGCAGGAAACCAATCACGGTCTCACTATCAAAATCATACTGGTGTTTTGACGGCTCCATGGGCTTTGGCTCAATCAAGAAGTTACCCTTAAAGCCGTTGGCACGACCATAGTCTCGCGCCATGGTCAAAAAACGGGCCATGTGCTCTTTTTCACGAGCCATATCGGTATTAAGCAGGCTCATATAGCCTTCCCGGCCACCCCAGAATACATAGTTCTCACCGCTGAGTGCGATGGTTGCATCCAGCGCATCTTTCAACTGCGCACCGGCAAAAGCCACGACATCAAAATCTGGATTGGTGGAGGCTCCATTCATATAGCGAGGATTGCTGAACAGATTAGACGTACCCCAAAGCAGCTTGACGCCGGAAGCCGCCATTTTTTCCTTGGCGTAATCGACCATGGTAAACAGGCGCTTCTGGGTTTCAGCACGTGTGTCCGCTTCATCGACCATGTCGATGTCATGAAAACAAAAGTAAGGAACGCCCAGCTTGGTAAATAATTCAAACGCGGCATCCATTTTGTCTTTGGCGCGTGCAATGGCATCCGCCTTGATATCCCATGGGTAGGCTTTGGTCCCGGGACCGAAGGGATCGTGCCCCATATTGCAGAAGGTATGCCAGTAGCAGACGGCAAACTTAAAGTGTTCCTTCATGGTTTTCCCAGCAACCACTCGATTTTCATCGTAATAGCGAAATGCCATGGGGTTAGTGGAATCAACGCCCTCAAAGGCTATTTTGTCGATGCCGGGAAAGAATTCTTTATCGCCAGTGATAATGCTCATAATTAGTTACCTGTTAGGAAAGCAAAGACAGATCCTTTGGAACGATCAAGCTTATTGTCATTTTGACCAAAAGAGTAATACAATGAGTAATGCACGTAAAGAAAATAAATGGTCTACTCTCATACGTGCACATAAATTTGTGCAACAAACGTAATGCAATCTAACCAAACAGATTTTCTTCCAGGCAGGCATACAGTGTGGCTGAACTAGACAACCTTAAAAAAGCCAGTGCTCACGCCGGTCCACTGCCCCCCACAGGCAGCATCCCCAATATTTCTGTCGACAACTTGATTTTTGGTCTGGAAAACGGCTCTCTAAAAGTTCTTCTGATTCGTCACAATATAGACGGTAAGCGGAAACCCTGGGCGCTACCAGGAGGCTGGATTCATTTCGATGAGGATTTAAGGGATGCCGCCAAGCGCATACTGCACCTGCATACAGGCGTTGAAGGCGTTTACCTGGAACAACTAAAAACCTTCGGCAAAGTCGACAGGTTACCTTTTGGCCGAGTTGCTACTGTTGCCTACTACGCGTTGGTAAGTACCGAAAAATGTCCACTTATCGCAAACGATGATCGCCCGGACGCCATGTGGTGCGACATTCATGATGTGCCCAACCTAGCCTATGACCACAACGAAATTCTGGATTTCGGTCTCAAATTTCTGCGGCATAAAATTCGTCACGAGCCCATAGGCTTTAACTTACTACCAGAAAAATTTACCCTGCTGGAATTGCAAGATCTCTATGAGGCCATATTGGACTGCACCCTAGACAAGCCCAACTTTCGGCGCAAGATGCTTAAGATGAAACTACTGGAGTCTTGCAATGAGAAGCAAACCGGGGTCGCTCACCGCGCCGCCAACCTTTATCGATTTGATGCCGAGGCATTTGAAAAATTGTCATCCCAGGGGTTTTCCTTTGAATTTTAGGTAAAACAACAAACTGAATAACAACAAACGAGTATAGCCATGTCAGATACTTCACAAACCAACCAGGGCAGCACATCTTTCATTGTGCTGATTAGCTGCATAGCCACTATCGGCGGTTTCCTTTTCGGCTTTGACAGCGGGGTAATCAACGGCACTGTCGATGGCCTGCGGACAGCCTTTAACTCCAACGAAATGGGCACTGGGTTCAACGTTGCCTCCATGCTGCTTGGCTGTGCTGTTGGTGCTTTTTTCGCCGGCCGGCTGGCCGACCTTTACGGTCGACGCACCATGCTGATAGCCGCTGCAATTTTCTTCATTATCTCCGCCTGGGGCTCTGGTATCTCCGGATCATCGGGCGAATTCATTATTTATCGCATCATTGGTGGTCTGGCCGTTGGGGCTGCTAGCGTTATGGCACCCGCCTATATCAGTGAGGTGTCGCTGGCACATTTTCGCGGCCGTATGATTACGGTCCAGCAAATCGCCATCATCAGCGGCCTGACTGCCGCCTTTTTGAGCAACTATGTACTCGCAAAAGTCGCCGGGCGTTCTACTGACATCCTGTGGGCCGGTTTTGAAGCCTGGCGCTGGATGTTCTGGATTGAATTAATCCCCGCATTTATTTTCTTCATTACCCTGCTGATGATCCCGGAAAGCCCTCGATATTTGGTGGTGCGAGGCATGCAAGACAATGCTCTCGCCGTACTCACCAAGCTCTACGGCGCAGACACTGCCCAGATTAAGCTCAATGAGATTAATGGCTCGATAGCCCAGGATCACAAACCGCGCTTCCGCGACTTGCTGGATGGTATGGGCAAAATCAGAAAAATAGTTTGGGTAGGTATCGGGCTGGCAACCTTTCAGCAACTCGTCGGGATAAACGTCGTGTTCTACTACGGTGCCGTCCTTTGGCAGTCGGTCGGATTTACCGAATCCGATGCCCTGGCAATCAATGTTCTTTCTGGCAGCATAAGCATTGCTGCCTGCATTGTCTCGATTGTTCTTATCGACAAGATTGGCCGAAAGCCCATCCTGCTAATCGGGTCTATCGGCATGGCAATTACTCTGGGCTTGGCAGCCACTGCCTTCTCCACCGCTAGCATTGTCGACGGTCAGGTCACTCTTGGTGATGGTATGGGTGTGATGGCTCTTTTTGCCGCTAACGCGTATGTGGTGTTTTTCAATTTTTCCTGGGGACCTGTAATGTGGGTCATGCTGGGCGAGATGTTCCCCAACCAGATCCGAGGTTCCGGTCTGGCCGTGGCAGGACTTTTCCAGTGGGGCACCAACTTCGGTATTACCATGACCTTCCCTATCATGCTCGCAGGTATCGGCCTGGCAGGCGCTTACGGTTTTTATACTCTCTGTGCGGCGATCTCAATATTCTTCGTGCTGAAATTTATCCACGAGACCAAGGGTGTCGAATTGGAAGATATGCAAGGCTGATTGTATCAACCAAAATAAACAATAAAGCCCGCCATATGGCGGGCTTTTTTTGAGCGGATTAAAAAGTTATGTCATCGATTTCTGAACTGCCTTGTAATGATGAATCAGGTTTCGGGTGGATGAATCATGTTTTGCACTGATGTTCTCCGCCTGTAACTCTGTCTCAATTTCCGATGCCAGCCCTTTACCCAGCTCGACACCCCACTGATCGAATGAGCAGATATTGAGGATAATCCCCTGACAAAAGATTTTGTGCTCATAAAGCGCAATCAATGCACCCAGTGATCGAGGGGAAACCTGCTCCATCAACAGGGTATTTGTCGGCCGGTTACCCTTGTGGACCTTATGGCTCGCCACATGGTCGATATATTCCTGATTGCGTCCCTTGGCCTTAAGATCTGCCCGAACCTGTTCTTCATCCACACCCAGCATCAACGCCTGTGTTTGCGCAAAGAAGTTGGCCATCAAGGTTTCATGATGCCCCTCAATCGGCGTATTACTTTTGACCGAGCCGATGAAGTCCGCGGGAACAATGTTATTGCTCTGGTGCAAGTACTGGTAAAAAGCATGCTGACCATTAATCCCCAAACCACCCCAGATACCGGGAACGGTCGGGTAATCAATTTCGTCGCCATCCATACTTACCGATTTACCATTGGACTCCATCTCCGCCTGCTGCAGGTAGGAT
>Ga0181606_10000121_pt1 | contig 57734 bp, 54 predicted proteins | sample 041ome_10_FD_132994 | JGI IMG/M metagenome (GOLD analysis project Ga0181606, IMG submission 132994) | Coastal salt marsh microbial communities from the Groves Creek Marsh, Skidaway Island, Georgia - 041412US metaG (megahit assembly) | ecosystem: Environmental > Aquatic > Marine > Intertidal... | reverse complement strand
GCCTTGCCGGTCTGTTCGTCAGCAACCACCAGCGGGCTTTCATCGATTGCGTTGATCGTGCGCCAGATGCTTTCGCCCACGCGTATGCCTACGCTGTTTTCCGAATAGCCGACCCTCTCACCCCAGTTCACGTCCTGCCACTGGTTGCCGACCATTGCCGTGGCGACCGAGCTGGCGAGGCCTGACAGGCACGCATCGTCGCAAGCAGCGGGATTGGCGGCAAAGCGCGGCATGGGCGCGGCCTCACCCCAGAAGGGGTTGTGCATGAAGTAGGGGACATAGGTGAAGGTCGCCTCGATCCGCTGGATTTCGGCATTCCGGATGCGGAAGGCTTCCAGCAGGGTGATCGAATTGGGCCATTTCAGCGCCGTGCGCATCTCGCTGCCGTTGGTCAGCAGGTAGCGGTCAAACTCGTTGGCATGGTCAAAGAAGCCTGCGCCCACGACCACGCCGCGCTGCACGTCCACCAGCGGCAAATCGCGGCGGATACGCTTGTTGATCTTGTAGATGCCGAGCAGGAACTGGTCACGACAGCCAGAAGCGATGGCAGCCGCGCTCTGCTGCTCGCCTTCGCGCACGGCAGTGGTCAGGATGCCGTTCTCCAGCCGGCTGCAATCTTCGGAGAATGGCGCAAAGACCTGCCCGTCATTCAGCTCCACCGTGTCGAAATAGGCATCGGCGATCGCCAGCATGCGTTCACGCGGGCGGCGTTCTTCCTCGGGCAGCACTTCGTTGAACTCTTCGAAATGCGGCATATTCATGGTGTTGCCGAACGGCGCGGGCAGGCTGGTCTGGCGGTGGACCACAGTCTCGATCTCGTCGATCAGCCCGTCTTCCACGTGGATGCGCACGGCATAGAAGGCCGAATGCTGGTTCTCGCGCACGGAGCCGAACCATGCGGCGTGGCCGGTGGTCTCGTCTGCCACCACCAGGCCCTTGTCATCCACCCCGTTCACGGTGCGCCAGAGGCCCTGTCCCAGCGGCAGGACGACGTTGTTCTCGGTGAACATCACGTCAGCAGCCAGCGGCAGGCGCGCGAAATTGCGTTCGGACAGGGCCTGCATGTGATCGTTCATGATGCCGATCAGGCAGTCATACTGGCAGCTGGTGTCAGCCACGGCGCTTTCCTCGCCCGGGGCTTGCGCCTGTGCGGCCAGCGGCAGTGCCATGCCGATCGCGATGGCGCTGGCGGCGGTGATCAGATGCTTCATGTCTCTCTCCCCAGGCTGGCGGCCCTCATGGATGGGCGGCGTCAGCGTAATCCTCATTCGCGCGGGCGATCAGGAAGGCGTGGATGGCGGCTGCCTCATCCTCGTCCAGCACGCCGGCAAAACCGATCATTCCCCTCTCTGCGTAGAGCCCTTCAAGCACGATGGCGTTGAACTGTTCGCGGGTTTCCGCAGTCATCCAGCGCAGGTCTTTCATGCCGCCCACGGCATTGGGGCCGTGGCAGCGCGCGCAGTTTTCGCCATAGAGTTCGCGTCCGCGCTCGACCTGGTCCTCGGTAGCGGTAAGCCATGGCGGACGCGGCAGGTCACTGGGCGGCGGCGGGGGTGGCAAGTCCACCCCGGTCGCGCCAAGGCGGAAGACCAGCAGCTTGGCGGTAGAAGTGCTGAACTGGCCAAGGTTGTGCACCGGCGAACCACCCCAGCCGGCATTGATCGCGATATATTGCACGCCATCCACCATGTATGTGACGGGGCCTGCCACCGGTGCCTGGTCGATATCCATCTCCCACAGCTTGGTGCCGGTATCCGCTGCATAGATCGCCAGCGTCTTGTTGATCGTGCCCTGCACCACGAGGTTGCCCGCCGTTGCCAGCACACCGCCGCTGCCGGGCACGCGATAGGGCACGCGCCACGCCTCGCTTTGCGTCACCGGGTTCCACGCGAGGAGATAGCCTTTCTCCTCCGCGCGGGCTTGCTCCATTAGCCGGGCGCGCAGTTCCGGCTGGCTGCGCCGGTCCTGCCCGGAATTGGAGCGGTGGCGCACGAACTGGAAATCATCCCCATCCATCGCGGCATAGACATCGCCCTGTTCCTGCGCCGACAGATACACGAGGCCGGTGTCCGGGCTGTAGGCCATCGGGTGCCAGGTATGCGCAGCAAGCCAGCTGGGGCTCATCAAGTGCAGCGTGCCGGTGTTGTGCGCGCCTTCCTGCAGCACCGGGCGGCCCGTCGCCATGTCGATGCGGCTCGCCCATGTGTTCTGGCTGACATAGGTCTCGGCAGAGATCAGCTCACCCGTCGCCCTGTCAATCACGTAGAAAAAGCCGTTCTTGGGCGCCTGCATGATCACCTGCCGCGTGCGCCCGCCGATTTGGAGATCTGCCGTCATCATCGGCTGGGTGCAAGTGTAGTCCCAGTCCTCTTCGGGCACCATCTGATAGTGCCACTTGTATTCCCCGCTGGTGGCATCGACTGCAACGATGGAACAGAGGAAGAGGTTGTCGCCTTTGCCTTCGCTGCGGATGGACCACATGTGCGGGCTGCCATTGCCCGTGCCGATGTAGACGAGGTTGAGGTCAGGGTCATAGGCGAAGGCATCCCACGCCGTGCCCCCGCCGCCATATTTCCACCATTCGCCGTGCCATGTGGGCAGCGCAATCTCCATCGCGCTGTCCGATGCTTCGCCGTCAGGCCTGTCTGCTGGGTTGCCGGGCACGGTGTAGAACTTCCACAGCTGCTCGCCCGTTTCGGCATCGAAAGCCGCCACGAAGCCGCGCACGCCATAATCCGCGCCGCCGTTGCCGATCACCACCTTGCCATCATAGACGCGCGGCGCGCCGGTGATGGAATAGGCACCCAGCAGGCCATCGCTGCTGAAGGTCTGCGTGGTCCACACTTCCTCGCCCGTCTTTGCATCGACAGCGATCAGCCGCCCGTCCAGCGCGCCGATAATGATCTTGCCGTTCCATGCCGCGATCCCGCGACTGGACGGCCCGCAACAGGCAAGGCGAGACCATTCAGGCGCAACCTGCGGGTCATAGGTCCACAGCTTTGCGCCAGTCGTCGCGTTGTAGGCGGTGACGATGTTGTAGATGCTCTCGTTATACAGCACCCCGTCGATCACCAACGGGGTGGCCTGTACGCCGCGCATCGTCTCAAGGTCATCGAACCAGGCAAGCCCAAGATCACCGACATTGCCATCGTTGATCTGGTCAAGCGGGCTGAAGCGGTCTTCACCCCACGTGCGGCCGTGGCTCATCCAGTTGCCGATATTGGCCGATGCCTCGCTGCGCATCATGCGGCCGCTGGTGACGTATGCGGGGTAGGGGGCGGCAGACGCTGTGACCTGTGCCCGCGAAGTATCCGCGCTGCACGATAGCAGCAAAGCGCAGCCCAGAGCCGCGCTGGTCAGCGCTGTTGCAAGCTGTCGCATGTGGACGGAACTCTCCCTCTCCATTCCCCGCAGGCTGCGTAACGTGAAACCGCGGCGCTCGACAAGGCAATAGCACTGATCGGGCGCGATTCCCGGGCAGGCAATTGTGACAAAGTGTACCACGGTATTTGGTCGTGGTTGCATTTGTTCAGTCGAACGAATAGGTCCGCGAATCATGAGGGCAAAGCTCATCAACGTGGCGATCGAGAAGTTCGGCAAGCGCGGATTCGACGCTGTCGGCACGCGTGAGATCGCGGCTGCGGTGGATACGCCGATGTCCTCCATCACCTATCACTTCGGCGGCAAGGAAGGCCTCTACCAGGCTGCTGCCGAACATATTTTCGAGCACCTGACGACCCATGTCGCCCCAGAGGCGCAAGACCTGCCGGGACCGGACGCAACGCGCGAGGAACGTGTTGCCGCGATCTGCAACGTGATGCGGAGGATGGGCACTTTCATGCTCAGCGCGGAAAGTGCGCCCTTCTCGCTTTTCATCGGGCGCGAGCAGCAGGAACCTTCGCAAGCGGTGCTGGACCTGCTGCGTGAGCGGGTCTTGCCGATGATGCTCGCGCTTGCAGCGCAGATCCGTCTGCTGCGCCCCGAATTGTCGGAAGAACGGGCCAGGGCGCTCACCGTTTTCCTGTTCGGCACGACCATCACCTTGCGCCACTCGCGCGCATCGCTGGGCCTGCTTCTGGGAAACAAGCAACTCGAAACCGCAGAAACGCAGGAGATGCTGCTGGACCAGCTGGAAATGTCCGCCCGGGCCTTGTTGAAGGGGGAGCCTGAATGATGCGCCGCCTCCATCTGGCTGCCCTGCCTGCCATTGCCTTGCTTGCTGGCTGCGTTTCCATGGCGCCGGAAAGCGAACTGCCTGCGGTGGTGGAGCAGATGCCGGAAAGCTTCAGCATGGCTGATGTGGAAGGTGATTACCGCCCCGCCGCATGGTGGGCCGCCTTCAATGATCCGGTGCTCGATGCGCTCGTCGCTGACGCGCTCGACGCCAATCTCGACATCGCGCAAGCCGCCGCGCGGGCAGAGCGCGCCGCAGCGCAGGCGCGGGTCAGCCGGGCAGGATTGCTGCCTTCGCTGGAAGGCACGGCGGGGGCGAGCTATTCGGACACGCCCTTGTCTGGCGGTGCCTTCTCCAACTTCCCCGGCGCACCCACGCGCTTGTCGAACGAGACATATTCGCTGGGCCTTGCCGCATCCTATGAAGCTGACCTGTTCGGCCGTGTGCGCAATGATTATGCCGCCGCGCGTGCCGATGCGCTGGCAGCAGAGCAGGATTACCGCGCCACCCGTCTCGCCACTGCGGCAGAGACGATCTCCGCCTATTTCGACGTGGTCGATGCGCGCTACCAGATCGCCAATACGCAAGCCGCGCTGGACGTGCTGGCGGACCGTGCCGGCCGGACAGACGAACGCTATCGCCGGGGCCTAGCCGAGAGTTTCGAACTCTACCAGATCCGCCAGGAACTGCGCGGGCTGGAAGCGGGTCTGCCGCAACGCCAGAGCTCGCTCGCGGCTGCCGAAGGCCGCCTTGCGCTGCTGCTGGCAGATTATCCGCATGAGATGGACGAGCGGCTGGACCAGGGCCTGTTCCCGCGCCTTGTTTTCGAGGCTGTGCCGATGGGAATGCCTGCCGAACTGCTCACCCAGCGCCCTGATGTGGCGGCGGCGTGGGAACGGCTGGAGGCTGCACGCCTGCGCATCGGTGCGCGACGTGCAGAACGCTTCCCCGCGCTGCGCCTTACGGCGGCCACCGGCACGCAGGGCGGATCGCCGTCCAATGTGGCTGATTTCGGCACCAACTGGCTGCTCAACCTTGCTGCCAACGCCACCGCGCCGATCTTTGATGCAGGTCGCATTTCCGCCAATATAGCGGCCGCGCGCGCTACCTATGACGAGGCTGCCGCGGCCTATGGCAAGAGCGTGCTCAACGCCTGGCGCGAGGTGGATCTTGCCGTCACCGACTACGAACAGCAGCGCCTGCGCTATCGCCTGATCACCGCGCAGTTGGCGGAGGCGCAAGCCTCGGTTGATTTGCAGGCGGAACGATACCGCGCGGGCGTTGCCGATTACACCGCTTACCTTGATGCGCTGCGGGCGCTGCACCAGGTCGAAGCCACTTTGTCATCCGCCGGGCGCGATGTCGCGCTGGCGCGGCTGGGGCTGCACCGCGCATTGGGCGGCGACTGGGAAATGCCCCGCAATCCTGAAACCGAGAGGGAACTTCCATGAGCCGTCAGGCCATTTATGCCATCGGCGTGCTGCTGGCCGCTGCTGCCGTCACCTTCGTGATGATCGCCTTGCGGCCCGAGCCGGTGGAGCAGGAGCCTGTCGCCAGCATTCCGCTGGTGGAAGTGCAGCCCTACACGGTCAACACCGGCGCGCTGGAAATCCTTGGCACAGGCACAGTACAGCCGCGCGAGGAAGTCTCGCTCGGTTCGGAAATTGCCGGCCGTCTGGTGTGGGTAAACCCGAATTTCCGCGAAGGCGGAACAGTCGGTGCCGGCGCGGTGCTGTTCCGCATCGATCCCAGCGATTACCAGAACCGCGTGCGCAGCGCGCAGGCAGACGTGGCGGCGCAGAATGTCGCCGTGCTGCAGGCGCAGGAAGAAGTGACGATTGCCGAGCGTGAATTGCAGCGCTTTGCCACGCGCGAAGCCAATCGCGGTGCCATGTCGGCCAACGCCCGTATCCTGCCACCGGAAGGGCTTGCCGTGGAGCGCACCGGCACGCTGGCAGGCGATGCCCCCGATCCTAACATCCTCGCAACGCGCGAACCGCAATTGCGCTCTGCCGAAGCCGCGCGCGAGCGGGCACGGGCGAACCTTGCCGATGCCGAGCTGGCCTTGTCGCGCACCGACGTGCGTGCGCCGTTTTCCGGCCTCGTCCGCAGCGAAGATGTCGCAGTGGGCACCATGGTGCAACCGGGGCAGGTCCTCGGTTCGGTGGTGGCGACTGGTTCTTATGAAGTCCGCGTTTCCCTGTCCGAACAGAATGCGGCGCTGATCCCCGGCCTGTTCAACGCTGGCGGTGCCAACATTCCGGCGTCTGTCGAGATGGAATATGGCGGGCGCATGTGGCGCTGGAGTGGGGTGGTGGACCGGGCTGACCCGATCCTCGATCCCGAAACGCGCACGATCGACGTGTTCCTGCGCATTCCCAACCCGCAGCGCGGCGGCGTTGCCGTGGGCGATGATGCACAAGCTGCAGGCGCGGCCCCGCCGCTCTTGCTTGGCAGTTTCGTATCGGCCAGCATTACCGGTGGCGCCTCGCAGCCCTTTGCCACCATACCGCTGCAGGCGCTGCGCGAAGGCAATACCGTGTGGCTGCTTTCGCAAGGCAAGCTTCGCATCATGCCGGTCCGGGTCATCCAGCGAACGGACGATCTCGCTTTCGTTTCAGGTGACGGGCTGGGCCAGGGCGGGTCAGTGATCGTCAGCGGTCTGCGCACCCCGGTGGACGGCATGCCACTGCGGGCCGAAGGCAGTGCGGCCACTTCCGGAGACGCAGACGGTGAGTGAGGATACGCTCCCTGACGACAACGGCGAAGGCGCGCTTGACCGGTTCGGCAACCGCGCTGACCGCGCGCGTGACCGCAAGGGCGCGATTGCCTTCATGGCGCGCAATGGCGTTGCCTCGAACCTGCTGTTCCTGCTGCTGATCGTCGCCGGCTTCGCTTCCTATGCCACCATCGTGCAGGAGGTGTTCCCCGAAACCAGCCTCGATTCAGTCAACGTCAGCGTCGTCTATCCCGGCGCCACGCCCGAGGAGGTGGAGGAATCCATCGTCCAGAAGGTGGAAGAGGCGGTCCAGTCCATCGAAGGCGTGAAGAAGGTAACCGGTACTGCGTCCGAGGGCAGGGGCAGCGTTCTGGTTGAGCTGGAGAACGGCGTTGATGTCGATGGCGCGCTGGATGACGTGAAGTCCGAAGTCGACCAGATCCAGACTTTCCCCGCCGATGCGGAGGAGCCGGACGTTCGCGAGACCACCACGCGCCAGAGCGTGATGCGCATCGCGCTTTATGGCGATGTGCCCGAACGCACCCTGAAAGAAAGCGCCTATGCGCTGGAGGATGCGCTGGGGGCGCTGCCGGATATCAGCTATGTCGATAGCTCAGCCGTGCGCGACTACCAGGTGTTCATTGACGTCCCGCAGGAGAGGCTTGAAGCGCTTGGCCTCTCGCTCACCGATATTTCGCGGATCGTCGGGCAAAGCAGCCTCGACAGCCCGGCAGGCTCCATCGAAACCGACCGCGAGCAGATCCGCGTGCGCACCGTGGGGCAGAACTACAGCCAGCACGATTTCGAGAATATCGTCCTGCGCACCAGGCCGGACGGCACGATCCTGCGGCTGGGCGATGTCGCCACGGTGACAGACGGGTTCGAGGATGCGGACCTTATCACCCGCTTCAACGGCAAGCCGGTGGCCTTTGTCGATGTCTATCGCAGCAGCGACGAACGCGTGCTCGACGTGGCAGAGGCGGCGCAGACATTCCTCGACAACGAAGCATCGCGCGTGCTGCCACCAGGGATCGAATACGCGATCTGGGACAACAGTTCCGAAATGTTCAACGATCGCCTTTCGATGCTGTTGAAGAACGCCGGTATCGGCCTGGTCCTGGTGCTGGCCGCGCTTACCCTGTTCCTTGATGTCCGGCTGGCTCTCTGGACCGCCGCTGGCATCGGCGCGACCTTTGTGGGCGCGATCTACGTTACCGAGCTGTTCGGTTCATCGATCAACATGATGAGCCTGTTCGGCTTCATCATCGCGCTTGGCCTGGTGGTGGATGATGCCGTCGTGGTGGGCGAGAACATCTACGCCGAACGCGAGCGCGGACGCAGCGGTGTGGGCGCATCCATCGCCGGAACGCAGCGCGTGATGGTGCCCGTATTCTTCGCCGTGGCGACGACCGTGGTGGCATTCTCGCCCTTGCTCGCCGTGGGCGGCACCATCGGCAAGGCGCTGGCCGATATTCCCATCGTGGTGATCGCGGTGCTGGGGCTTTCCCTGGTCGAGGCGCTGCTGATCCTGCCCTACCACCTCAGCCACCTTCCGGCCGCCGGAACCCACACCAAGAACCGCATCCTGCAAGGGTTCGAGAAGGTGCAGCGCGGTTTCGATGGCTATCTGCAGCGCTTTATCGAAGGCCCGCTCGATCGCGGGCTCAAGTTCTCCGTGCGGATGCCCTATCTCGTGGTGGCAGGCAGCGGGGCCTTGCTGATCGTGATGGGCGGGATGATCCCCGCAGGCATCATCAAGACCGAGTTCTTCCCCGAGATCGAGTCAGACGTAGTCTCCGCATCGCTGGAAATGCCTTCGGGCACCACGGTGGATCGCACCGCCATCGTGGTCGAGCGGATCGAAGCGGCGGGCAACCGCGCCGTGCAGCGGTTTGAGCCGGAAGGCGAGGGCAGCAATCTCGAAGCGACCTACACCACCATCGGCATGCAGGAGGCGGGGCAGAGCCCGCTGGGTGGCGACGATACGTTCCGACCCAATATCGCCTCGGTCCAGTTTTCCTTCGTCGGCGCTGGCGAGAGGGACTTCTCCGCGACCGACTTCGAAATGGCATGGCGCGAGGAACTGGGTGAATTGCCCGAAGTGCGCTCGCTTTCGATTTCCAGCAGCCTGATTTCCGCCGGCGATCCGATCAACCTGCGCCTCTCCCACCCGGACGAGGAGGTGCTGGATGCCAGCGCCGCGCGTCTGATGGATTCGCTGCGCCGCGTCGCCGGCGTGTTCGACGTGGAAAGCGACCAGGATGAAGGCGTTCGCCAGGTGGACCTGACCCTGAAGCCTGCCGCCCGCACGCTCGGCATCACCCTGCAAGACCTTGCCGGACAGGTGCGCGCCGCCTTCTTCGGGGCGGAAGCGGTGCGCGTGCAGCGCGGGCGCGAGGACGTGCGCGTTTACGTGCGCCTGCCCGAAGACCAGCGCGACAGCGTGACCGACATCGGCAATTACAAGGTGCGCGTTCCCGGCGGGCAGGTGCCGCTGTCCAGCCTCGCCAATATCGCCATCAGCAACGCGCCAACCTCGATCAATCGCGAGGACGGCCTGCGTATCCAGACGGTGAGCGCGGATCTCGATACCGATACGATCACCAGCCAGGAAGCGGCGGATCTGATCGAAACCGAAATCATGCCTGCCATCACCGCCGATTATCCCGGCCTCGTGTGGGAATTTGGCGGTGAGCAGGAACAGCAGCAGGAAAGCTTCGGCGATATCGGCACGGCCTTCCTGCTGGCGCTGGCGGCGATCTATGCGCTGCTGGCAATCCCGTTCCGGTCCTATATCCAGCCGATGATCATCATGGCGGCGATCCCCTTCGGGATGATCGGCGCGCTGATCGGTCACCTGTTGCTGGGCATCTCGCTTGGCATCGTGTCGATGTTCGGGATCATTGCGCTTTCAGGCGTGGTCATCAACGGCGCGCTGGTGCTGATCGACTTCATGAACGAGAACCTGGCCAGCGGGATGAAGCGCGAGGATGCGATCATCGATGCGGCCAAATCCCGTTTCCGCCCGATCATCCTCACCGCGATTACCACCTTCCTGGGCGTGGCGCCGATCACCTTCGAGACCAATCTGCAGGCGCAGTTCCTGATTCCGATGTCAGCCAGCCTCGGCTTCGGCATCCTGTTTGGCACGGCGATGCAGCAGCTGCTTATTCCCGCTCTCGCCATCATCCAGATGCGAGCGGTGGACCGGGTCAACGGCTGGTTTGGGCGTGATGGCGGTGCTGGCGATGCGGATAGCGGGGCGGAGCCGGCAACCGCCTGACGATCAGCGTTTGGTTTGCCCCATTGCTTCAATCGCGCGGTCCAGCAGCTGTGCCAGCTGGGCCATGTCCTTCGTGCCCAGTTCGTCCCGTATCTGCGCCTCGATACCGTTCACTTCGGCAAACAGGCTGTCCAGCATCGCCTTGCCGTCATCAGACAGCACCAGCATGTTGCGCCGGCGATCCTCGGTTGACCGTTCGCGGGTCACAAGGCCGCGCTTCTCAAGGTCACCGATGATACCCACAAGGCTGGGGCCGGTAATGCCCGCCTGTGCCGCAAGAGCCGCTTGCGAGGAGCCGGGATTGGCATCCACCAGCGCCATTACCGTCAGCGATCCGGTGGGCAGGCCAAAGGGTTCGGACACCGCGATCGACAATGCGCCAAGGCTGTTGCGCAGCAGGCGCACGCGCGGCCCGATCGAATTCGAGAGGATACCCCAGTCCAGTGTTCTTGCTCCGCCATGCCCCTCCGCGGGCGATCCAATGCCTTTGCCTAGACCCGAAATGCACAGGCTGGCCAGTTCGGTTGCGTTTGACATAGTGGAAAATTTGACAGGCCAAATTGCCGGATGGGGTTCCCTGACGGCTGTTCTCGGCTAAGCTCGCGAACATAACAAGCGGCACAGCCGCGGCACATATTGGGGAGAGGATATGGCAAGCGAAGCCTTGCAGGAACTGATTGCGGGCATGCGTGCCGGCGGGCCGGATTTTTCGGCAGACCCGGCAGAAGCCCGGGCCGGTTTTGAAGCGCTGCTGGCCACGATGCCGGCTGATCCTGCCGTCACCTTCACAGCAACCGATCTGGCCGGTGTGCCCACGTTGGAAGCCAACACCGGTCCGGTGGACGCAGGCGCGCTGCTCTACATGCATGGCGGAGCCTATATCGCGGGCAGTGCGGCCGGTTATCGCGGGCTGGCGGCGGAAATCGGCAAGGTCCTGGGCCTGCCGACCTATGCCATCGACTATCGCCTTGCGCCCGATGCGCCGTTCCCGGCTGCTGTCGAGGATGCCGTGAGGGCCTATCGCGAGCTGCTGGCGCGCGGCATCCCGGCCAACCGTATCGTGGTGGCTGGCGATTCCGCTGGCGGCGGTCTGACGCTGGCCTTGCTCGTCAGCCTGAAGAACGAAGGCGTGGAACTGCCCGCTGCCGCCTACCTGCTCAGCCCGTGGGCGGACCTGTCCTGTGCGCACCCGCTGATTGCCGGCAAGGCCGATGCCGATCCCGCGCTGGACAAGCCGGGGCTGGTGGCATCTGCCGCGCATTACCTCGCCGGGCAGGATGCGGACCACCCGCTGGCATCGCCTGTCAATGCGGACCTTTCCGGCTTGCCGCCGCTGCTGGTGCAGGTCGGCTCCTCAGAAATCCTTCTGGGCGATTCCATCATGGTGGCAGAGCGGGCGGGGGCTGCCGAAACCCATGTCCAGCTCGAGATTTTCCCCGAAATGCTGCATGTTTTCCAGAGCTTCCACTTCATGCTGCCGGAAGCCCGTGCTGCGCTTGACGGGGCGGGGGCTTTCCTGAAGGCCCGCATGGGAGACTGAGGTGCCTGAGGAACAGTCACTCGACGCGCTGATTGTCGGCGCGGGTTTTTCAGGCCTCTACATGATGCACAAGCTGCGCCAGCAGGGCTTCACCGCCCACGTGGTGGAAGCTGGCAGCGGCGTTGGCGGCACGTGGTACTGGAACCGCTATCCCGGTGCGCGGTGCGATATTCCCAGTATCGAGTATTCCTACAGCTTCGATCCCGAACTGGAGAAGGAATGGCGCTGGTCCGAACGCTATGCCGCGCAACCGGAAATCCTGCGTTATCTGAAGCATGTCGCCGAGCGGTATGACCTCAACCGCGATATCAGCCTCGATACCCGCGTCACCGCGGCGCATTGGGACGAGGATCGAAGCCGCTGGCAGGTAGAGACTGATACTGGCGCCAGCTATGATGTGCAGCACCTGATTCTGGCCACCGGCGCGCTGTCTGCGCCGAAGATGCCCGACATTCCCGGCCTCGCAAACTTCGAAGGCACTGTGCTCCATTCCGCGCAGTGGGATGACAGCGTGGACCTCCGGGGCAAGAATGTCTGCCATTTCGGCACCGGTTCCACCGGCATTCAGGTGGTGGGCGAAGTGGCGAAGATCGCCAACAGGCTCACCGTTTTCCAGCGCACACCCAACTTTGCCGTACCGGCTGGGAACCATCCCTTGCCCGAGGACTATCTCGAGGACTTGCTGCCGGAATATCCTGCCCTGCGAGAGCGGGCGCGGACATCGCCGCTCGGCTGGTTCCACGATGCATGGCCGGGCAGCGCGAAAGCGGATGATCCCGATGCGCGCGAAGAGCGGCTGGAAAAGGCCTGGAAAGCCGGGACCACGGGGCTTCTGCAAGCCTATGAAGACTTGCTGTTTGACGAGGAATCCAACGCCTATGCTGCCGATTTCGCGCGCCGCAAGATCGCCGCACTGGTGCAGGACCCGGAAAAGGCGCGCAAGCTTACCCCGCATGGCTACCCCATGGGATCGCGCCGCCTGTGCACGGAGGTGAGCTTCTACGAAGCGATGAACCGCGACAATGTGGAGCTGGTTGATGTGCGCGAGGAGGCAGTGCAGAGGGTCACCGCCAACAGCGTGGTTACCACCGAAGGCGAATATCCGGCTGATGTCATCATCCTCGCCACCGGTTTCGATGCCTGCGTGGGCGCCATCAAGGCGATCGACATTCGCGGGCGGGCGGGCCGCTCGATCAGCGATGAATGGGACATGGGGCCGCGTGCCTATCTTGGCCTTGCGGTAGAAGGCTTCCCCAACATGTTCACCATTACGGGCCCGGGCAGCCCGTCAGTCCTCTCCAACGTTGTTGTTTCCATCGAGCAGCATGTCGAATGGGTGGCGCGCTGCATGGCAGACATGCGCGACATGGGGGTGGCCGTCATCGAAGCCGATGGCGACGCTGAGCGCGCATGGATGGACCATGCGCATGAAGTGGCGCACGCCACTCTCTTCCCCAAGGCCAACAGCTGGTATCAGGGCGCGACGAAGGACGGGCGGCAGGTGTTCATGCCCTATGTCGGCGGCGTGGGCGCCTATCGCGAAAAGTGCAATGAAGTTGCCGATGCCGGTTACGAGGGCTTCCGGCTGGAGCGGTAAAGCCCGCGATCTGCTGGCTACATTTGCGTGTTCATGGCCAGAACGGCCAGTGCACCGGCAAGGCCAATGAAAGCGAGCGCGATGCGCGTGCGGTCAAACCGGGGCGCTTCGCCATCCGTATCCCGAGCAATATCCCGGATATCGCGCCGATCCCTCATACGCCGATCCTTTCCCTCCGAAGAGGGGAGACTGCCGATTTGCGCCTGATAGTCAAGTTTGGGCAGGGTAAAGATACCCGCCACTTCCCTTTGGCGGGCAGGCTCCCCATCTCGCACACTCACAGCCTGGGGTGGGGCCGCAAGGAGACGACACGATGATTGAAGTCCGTCCGTTCAACAGCCTGGGCAAGGCCGATCATGGCTGGCTGCAGGCCAATTTCCACTTCTCCTTTGCCGACTATTTCGACCAGCGCCGGATGCACTGGGGCAAGCTGCGCGTATGGAATGATGATAGCATCGCGCCCAGATCGGGCTTCCCGCCGCACCCGCATGCGGACATGGAAATCATCACCTACGTGCTGGAAGGCGCGATCTCGCATCGCGATTCGCTGGGCAATGAAGGGCGCACCGTTGCAGGCGATGTTCAGGTGATGACAGCAGGCACCGGCATCACCCATGCAGAATATAATCTGGAAGACGAAGTGCTCCACAGTTTCCAGTTGTGGATCTTGTCAGACCGCAAGGGCAGAGAGCCCGAATGGGGCACCAAGCCCTTCCCGAAAGAGGCCCGCGAAGGAAATTTCCTAGTCCTTGCAAGTGGATATCAGGATGATGTTGCGGCAGGGGCATTGACCATCCACGCCGATGCCCGCGTGCTTGGTGCCAGCATCAGGGCAGGCGAGGAACTGACCTACGATCTCGGCGGCCGCAAGGCCTACCTCGTACCTGCCAAAGGTGCGCTTGAAATCGAAGGGAATGTGGTTAACGAACGCGACGGAGCGGCGATTGCTGACCTCGAAGTGCTGACGATAAAGGCCTTGGAAGACAGCGAAGTCGTATTGGTGGATTCCGCCTGAGCTCCTTGCTTGGTTGCTTGGGTGGTGGGCCGTATCCCGAAGCAGGGTGCGGCCCCTTCCATTTCCGGGCCAAGGCTATTCGTGACGCAGCGCCTCGATCGGGTCCAGCTGGCTGGCCCTGCGTGCCGGGAAATAGCCGAACAATATGCCGATCAGGGCAGAGACCACGAAGCTCAAGATGTTGATCGCGGGATCGAACACGAAGGGGAAGCCCAGCATGTTCGACAGGCTGTAGCTGAGGATGAAGCCGAGGATAATCCCCACAAGCCCGCCAAAGCAGCACAGCACCACGGCCTCTGTCAGGAATTGCAGGCGCACCTCGCGGGCCAGCGCGCCGATTGCAAGGCGGATGCCGATCTCGCGTGTGCGTTCGGTCACGCTCACCAGCATGATGTTCATGATGCCCACGCCGCCCACCACCAGGCTGATGGCGGCAATGGCGGCAACCATCACCGTCAGCGTGCCGACCGTGCCCTGAACCGTCTCGTTGATTTGCGCAGTGTCGACGATGTCGAAATCATTGGCCTGGCCTTCCAGCAGCACCCGCCGCTCGCGCATCAGGTCAACCAGCGCATTGGTCATCGCCGCGCTGTCGTAGGCGCTGTCATAGGACACGGCCATATAGTTGATGTTGTCATTGCCGGTGAAGCGGCGCTGGACGTTGGTCAGCGGCATGAACACGGCGTTGTCATCGTCACCGCCGCCGCCCACGCTGCCGCGCGTGGCGAATACGCCGATCACCTGGCAGCTGACATTGTTCAAGCGCATCCGGGCGCCAAGCGGGCTTTCGCCTTGCGGGAAGATTTCCTCCAGCACCGTCGGGCCGATGATGCAGACATTGGCCCCGGCCTGTTCCTCGGCATCGGTAAAGCGGCGGCCTTCGTCCAGCTCGATGCCGCGCGCGTCCATGAACTCGCCCGACACGCCTTCCACGCGGCTGTCCCAGTCCTGTCCGTTGTAGATTGCGGTCACGCTGGCCTCGACCTGACCGGCGGCGGATTTCACCCCGGCGATCTGTTCCTTCACCGCCGTCACGTCATCCTCGTCAAACGGGCGGAACTGGCCGCGCTCGCCCTGGATGGGAAAGACGAAGAAGACGTTGGAGCCGAGCGAGCTGATCTGCTCCTCGATATCCACCGTGACGCTGCGGCCCAGCGATACCATGGTGATAACGGCCGCCACGCCGATGATGATACCCAGCGTCGTCAGGAAGCTGCGCATCAGGTGGCGGCGGATTTCGCGCATGGCGAGCAGCAGCGTGGTGCCAAGCATCAGGCCTGCACCCCCGTGCCATTGCGCGCGCCGCGCTCGATCCGCTCCACCAGCCCGTCCTTGAAGTGGACGATGGTCTTGGCAAATTCGGCCATCTCGGGCTCATGCGTCACCATCAGTATGGTGATACCCGTTCGGTTCAGTTCGGCGAGGAACTCCATTATCTCGACCGAGCGTTCGGAATCGAGGTTGCCGGTCGGTTCGTCCGCCAGCAGCACTTCCGGGTCCGTCACCAGCGCGCGGGCGATGGCCACGCGCTGCTGCTGGCCGCCGGAAAGCTCTGCCGGGGTATGGTCCGCCCATGGCGCAAGGCCGACACGGTCGAGCGAACGCATCGCCGCTTCCTTGCGTTCTGTCTTGGCCATCCCGCGATAGAGCAGCGGCAGTTCCACATTTTCCAGCGCAGTCGTGCGGGCAAGCAGGTTGAAGCCCTGGAACACGAAGCCGAGATAGCGCCGCCGCAGAAGCGAGCGCTGGTCTTTGGTGAGCGACTGCACTTCCTGCCCCAGGAACCGAAACTTGCCGCTGGTCGGCTGGTCCAGGCAGCCAAGGATGTTCATGGTGGTGGACTTGCCGGATCCGGAAGGTCCCATCACCGCCACGAAATCGCCGCGCATGATGGACAGGTTCACGCCCTTCAGCGCCTGGAACGCGGCTGCGCCCATGCCGAAGGTCTTGGTGATGCCTTCCAGTTCGATGATCGGCTGTTCGCTCACCGGGGCCGTGCTCACTCGTCTCCGGTGCCGATGGCGGTCACAACCTTCATGCCCGCCTCCAGCTCGTCAGAGGTGACGATGGTGCGGCGCCCGTCCGAAAGGCCGGTGGTGACCATGATCTCGCGCAGTTCGTTGTCTTCTTCCAGCACGTAGATCGTCTGGCGGCTGCCCGCTCCGATCGTGGCGCGCTCTTCCTGGCGCTCGAGGCCGAAATTGTCGTTGCGAAGGTCCATCCCGCCAGATTCTTCTTCCACCGGCGGTTCAAAGCGCAATGCGCCATTGGGCACGGTCAGCTGCACTTCGGTGCTCTCGGTGCTGATATTGGCGGTGGCGGTCATGCCGGGACGCAGCAGGCCACTGGCATTATCCACCGTCAGGCGTGCTTCGTATTCGACCACGGCATTGCTGTTCTGCTGCTGGTCTGCAGTGGCGATGTTGCCCGATGCGAGGTCCACGCGCTCGACCGTGGCAGGGAATTCGCGTCCGGGATAGGCATCCACGGTGAAGGTGGCGGTTTGGCCGCTTTCCACGCGGCCCACGTCCGCCTCGTCCACCTTCACGCGCAGCTGCATTACCGCGAGGTCTTCGGCCAGAATGAAGAGGGTGGGGGTGTTGAAGCTGGCGGCAACGGTCTGGCCCGGCTCCACCTGTCGCACCAGCACCACGCCGGAGACGGGCGATCGGATCACCGCGCGATCGCGGTTGGTCTGCGCAGTGGAAAGCGAGGCCTCGGCCGAAGCGACATTGGCCTGTGCGGATGCCAGCGCCGCCCGATCACGCCGCACGGCACCTTCTGCGGCCTGCAATTCGGTTTGTGAAGGCACGCGGCCATCGGACAGGCGGAAGACTTCCTGCAACCGCGCAAGCTGCGCCTGGTCCACTTCCAGTGTGGCGCGAGCCTGTTCCACGGCAGCGCGCGCGGCATTGAGGTTGGCACGGCCCTGGGTGATCTGGTCATTGATCACGTCGGTATTGATCAGCGCCAGCACCTGCCCGCGGGTCACCACGTCGTTCACGTCCACCAGCACTTCGTCGATGCGGCCGGATACTTCGGAACCGACTTCCACCTGATTGGTGGGGCGCAGATTGCCGGTGGCTGTTACCATCAGGTCCAGCGACTGGCTCTGCACATCTTCGGTGATGTATTCCGTCTTCTCTTCGCCGCCGCCGAACAGGGCATAGAGGATCAGCGCCAGCACCAGCGCCAATGCCGGTATCCACACGATCCGGCGCTTCCAGAACGGCGCTTTCGGCTCGCCCAGGAAATCATCCATGCCCTGCATGTTGCTGGTGTTGCTCGTGCTCATCATTGTGTCCTGTCATTGGCGGGCAGGGGGAAATCTCGCGCGCTCCATCCGCCGCCAAGCGCCTGTGTCAGGCGGATGAAGGCGCTGGCCCTGTCGGCCTTGGCTGCAACCAGCTGGTTGCGCGCGGAAAGCAGGCTGTTTTCGGCGGTCAGCAGCGTGCGGAAATCGGCGAGGCCTGCCTGGTACTGGCTGCGGGCGAGGATGGCGGAATTGGTGGCCGCATCCAGCGCTTCTTCATTGATGGCCACGCGCTGGTTGGCGCTGCGCTGGTCCACCGCGGCGCTCTCCACATCCTCCAGCGCGGCAAGGATTGCCTGCTCCCAGGCAGCCTGCGCGCCGCGTGCGGCGGCCTCTGCGCTGTCAATCTGGGCGGCGGTGCGTCCGCCATCGAAAATCAGCTGGTTTACGCTGGCGAAAATGCCTGATGTAATCACGTCGAACAGATTGCCGATGCCCAGCGAACTGGTGCCGACATTGCCGGAAAGGCGCAGCAGCGGCAGCAATTGCGCGCGGGCCACGCCGATGCGTGCGGTGGAGGCGATCAGGCTGGCTTCGGCGCTACGCACGTCAGGGCGGCGGCGCAGCACTTCGGCAGGCGCTTCGAAGCCGGAAAGCTGCACCGGCACGGGCACTTCTTCAGGCGAGAGGAAAGCCTCGTAGACCCGGCCCGGCGGCTCTCCGATCAGGGTGGAGATGGAATTGGCGGTGGCAGCAAGGCTAGCCTCCAGCGCCGGTATGGTGGCGGCTGTCTGTGCCCGCTGGGTGCGCGCCTGTTCGACATCGAGGCTGGAGACAAGGCCTGCCTGGTTGCGCCAGCGCGCGATCTGCAAATTGTCATCCTGATAGCGGAGCGTGGAACGGGCAATTTCCAGCTGCTGCGACAACGAACGGGCATTGACGGCAGCGATGGCGACCTGGCCCACGATCAGGCGCTGCAGATCTGCCAGTGAATAACCGGCGGCGGCATAATCTGCTTCTGCTGCGGCCACGGTGCCGCTGATCTGGCCGAACAGATCCGCTTCCCAGCTGGCATCAGCGCCAACGCTGAAGGCGAACTTGTCCGGCGCGAAATCGCCAAGGTCGCGGCTCACGCCGCCACTTGCGGTCACTGTCGGCAGATAGGACGCACGCGCCTGCACCAGCTGCGCGCGCGACTGGTCCAGCCGCGCCGCGCTTTGTGCAAGGTCGAGGTTGTTTGCGATTGCGCTTTCCACAAGCTGGTTGAGCAGCGGATCGTTCAGCAGGACCCAGTATTCAGTGATATCCACGGCGATGGGGGCAGGGTCGCTCAGTGCCCAGTCCTGCGGCACGGCGACGGCTGCTTCGGGCGCAGCCATATCGGGTCGCGCGCACGCAGATGCCAACAGCGCAAAGGACAATGCACCAGTCTTCAGGTACTTACCCTGCATGATGAAGCGCGAACCCCCCAAAGCCAATGTTTCCCAACCCTCACGCGGAAACAGCTTGCGATACACCGCAAGCTTGTTCCAATTGCAGCCTTGTGGTGGACCGCAATAGAGCGCTGTGCTGCCTTATCCACTGTAAGTTGTTGAGCATGATACTTTCTTCCGCACCTGTTCTTTCTGCGCAACGCCTGTTGTCGGGACTTGCAATGGCCCTGGTGACACTTTGCCTGTTTGTCACACCGGCCAATGCGCATCCCGCGCCGTTCAGCTATCTTGACCTGCGCTTGTCTGAACAGGGCATTGAAGGCGCGTTGACGGTGCACGCCATCGACGTGGCGCATGAACTCGATTTGGACGAACCGGCGACTCTTCTCGACCAGCGTGTGTTGGGTGAACAATACAGTGAGATCGCCTCGATCATGCAGCGCCGCATGCAGATCGGCGGCGGCCCGCTGCCTGATCCGCAATGGCAATCCATCTCCGCGGTGGAGAGCGATGACGCGTTGCGGATGGAGTTCACCATCGCTGGAGAGGTCCCCTCGGCGCTGGAAGTCGAGGCGCAACTCTTTCCCTATGACCCGGCGCACCAGACCTTCGTGAACATCTGGGAAGACGGCGAAATCCGCCAGCAATGGATCCTTGCCGGCGATCCCGAGGTGCGCACCCATTTCGCCGGCACCACGGCGGGGGCCTTGGCCGTTCTGGGCACCTTCATCCCTTCTGGCGTGCATCACATCATGATCGGGCCGGACCACATCCTGTTCATCATCGGCCTGATGCTGCTTGGCGGCAGCTGGCGGCGGTTGGCGATTATCGTCAGCAGCTTCACCATCGGCCATTCCGTCACCCTTTCGCTTGCCGCTCTGGACCTCGTCGTGATCCCCGCCAGCGTGATCGAGCCGCTGATCGCGCTGAGTATCGTGGTGGTGGGGGCAGACAATCTGCTGCGCGGCGAGGGCAAGGATTTTCGCGCGATCATCGCCTTCGTCTTCGGCCTGATCCACGGCTTCGGCTTTGCCTATGTCCTCAAGGAATTCGGCTTGCCAGACGGGCAGCTGGCGCTCTCGCTGTTTGCCTTCAACCTGGGCGTGGAAATTGGCCAGCTGGTGATTGTGCTGGCGGCCGCATATCTCCTCCATCTTGTCCGCCAGCGCAGCGAGAAGCGGGCGCGACAGATAGCGACAATTGGTTCGCTTGCGGTGATGGCAGCGGGTGCCTATTGGTTCGTGCAGAGAGTTTTTCTGACGGGAGCAGGAACATGAAACGTTTGGCGGTACTTGGTGCCTTGGTTGTAAGCGGCATCACCGCAGTGGGCGTGACTGCGCAGGGCCTGCCCGGCATTACCGAGATCGAGCAGGTCAACGGCAATGTCTACAAGATCTGGGGCGCGGGCGGGAACACCACCGTGTTCATCCGGGATAATGACGTGGTGCTGGTGGATACCAAGCTGCCCAATTCCGGCGAACAGATCCTGGCTGAAGTGCGCAAGGTGACGGATCTGCCCATCGGCATGATCATCAACACCCATTCGCACCCTGATCACATGGGATCCAACAACGAGCTTGATGGCGACGGCATCGAAGTGGTGGCGCACGTCAATTCCGAGAAGCGCATGGAAGCGGAAGGCGGCCCCTTCGGCGTGTCCGAAGTTGATCGCAGCTTCACCAATTACATGCAGATCGGCGAAGGTGCTGACCGGATCGAGCTGTATCACTTTGGCGCGGGCCACACCGATGGCGATGCCTTCGTGGTATTCCCCGAAGATCGGACCATGGCTGCTGGCGATATCTATGCCTGGCACATGTCTCCGCTGATCGATCCCGGTTCTGGCGGTTCGATTCTGGCAACGCCGACCACGCTGACTGCAGCGGTTTACGGCATCGACGGTGTGGACCACGTGATCCAGGGTCATGGCGACGTGTCCACCTGGGAAGAATTTCACAGCTTTATGAACTTCAACCGCGCTCTGGTGCAGGTGGCAGAACAGACGCTGCAGGCGGGCGGGACAGAGCGTGATGCGCTGGAAACCCTCTCGGCCAATCCGGGCTTTGCCATCTTCCTTGGCACCGAAGTGCTGCCGGGCCTCGAATATGGCGGCAGCCCGAAGTCGCGCGCGCTCATCAACCTGATGGTCGCCTTTGTTGAGCTTCGCGGCGAGGAAGCTCCGCTGATCATGGGCCTGCCACGGGAACAATGGCCTGAATAAGCCTGCCAGCCCCTCTTCGCTTGCGAGCGATCATGACGCCCTGCGCGCTGCCTGCACGCAGGGCGTTGGCTTGTGCACCATCGTGGAAATCGACGGCAGCTTCTCGCGCCGGCTTGGCGCGCAACTGGCGGTTGCGCCTGATGGCACCGTAACCGGCAGCCTGGCAGACGGGTGCCTCGAGAAGCAGCTGGCTACTGAAGTGCTGTCCGGCGGTGAGCGTCGTGTCATGCGTTTCGGGGCAGGCTCCCCCATCATCGACTTTCGCCTGCCCTGCGGCAGCGGGCTCGATATCCTTGTCGATCCGGCGCCGGACCATGCGGCATGCGTGGCGGTGCTGGAAGGGCTAGGCGAACGGCGAGAGGCGAGCCTCGCCTTGCCGCAAGGCCCTTTGCCTGTCCGTCACTTCGTCCCCTCGCTGCGGCTGGTTCTGTTTGGCGAAGGGCCGGAACTGGACGCGCTGGCCATGCTCGGCCGCGCATCGGGCCTGACTGTCGAAACCTTCAGCAAGGACGGTGCGGACGGCCTGTCACTGGGGCGCGCGCCGGGCGGCATCGAAGTGGACCGCTGGACGGCGGTGATCCTGCTGTTCCACGATCACGAATGGGAACAGGCGATCCTGCAATGGGCGCTGGAGACGCCGGCCTTCTTCATCGGCGCACAGGGCGGCAAGCCCGCGCGCGAGGAACGCCGCGAACGGTTGCTGGCAGCGGGCGTGAGCGAGGCGCAGATCGCGCGCATCGCCAGCCCCATCGGCGTGGTGCAGCACAGCCGCGAACCGGTGGCGCTGGCGCTGTCGATCCTTGCCTCGGTGGTCGGCGCATATGAGGCGATTCACCCGCACGCCCGGACCAAGCGATGAGTTGCTGCGTTCCGCCCGATGGTTCTCCGCTGGTGGCGGTGCTGGCGGCAGGCAGCGCAAGCCGCTTCGGCGGCGGCAAGCTGGATGCCATGCTGGCAGGCAAGCGCGTGGGGCAATGGGTGCTCGATGCGGTGGAGGGCGCGGGGCTGGCGCCCGGCCTTATTGTGGTGAGCGAGGATATTCCGCTTTTTGCCAGCGAAAGCAGCTGGCCGCGCGTTGCAAACCCCAAGGCGGAGGAAGGGCTGGGCACGTCCATCGCTGCTGCTGCAGGTCGCGCCATGGCGCAGGGCAGACCGCTACTGGTGCTGCTGGCGGATATGCCGCTGGTGGAGCCGCTGCACATCGCGCAACTGCTCGATGGCGGCAAGAGCACGGCGACCGGATGGCGCGGCGGCAAGGCTGGCGTGCCAGCGCTCATCGAACCACGGTTTTTGCCGCAGGCGGCAGCACTGAAGGGCGATGCGGGGGCAGGCGCGCTGCTTTCCAGTGATCCCGGGGTCCGCCGCGTGGATGCCGATCCGTCAATGCTGCTGGATATTGATGAGCCTGCCGATCTTTTGCGGGCCGAGGAACTGCTCAGCCAGCGCGGTTGAACACCGGATCTCCGCCGCGCCGCGTGTGGATCTTGCAGATATATCCGTCGCGCAGGGTGTAGCTGGCGAGGATGTGCACATCGACGCTGTCGCCCTTCGCCAATGCGCCGACCACGAAATCGGGCGCATCCTCGATGGCGGTGAAGGTGCTGGTGCAATCGACCTCGATCCGCTCGTCATTCGCGTCGATCGTGTGGATCGTCAGCGTCTCGCGCACGGACTGGAACATGACATCGTAGAAAGCGGCGATGCCCTTTGCCGTTTCGATGGGCGGCAGGCTTGAGAGGTCGAGCACCACGTCATCGGTGTAGAAGCGGGTGTAGCGCGACGCATCGCCATTGGAGAAGGCAGAGGCATAGGCGCGATAGGCGGCCAGCTGGCTGGGATGCCCGCCCAGCGGTGGCAGTTTCGTCACCCCCTGCTCAGGTGGCCATGCAGCGGTCACGAGCTTGGTCACCTTGCCTTCACCGTCGAGGTCATATCGGGCAAGAAACTTAACCGTTATGGTGTCTCCGGGATGCATCTCACCGAAGGGGAAGTTCGGGCGATGCTCGGTGGCATGGAAATCCATGTCGATATCGGCAAAGACCTGATCCTCGGTCTGCACGAAGCTCTGGATACGCGGGCATTCGCGCACGCCATCATGCGCCCAATTGAGGAATTCTCGCATCCCGTCCTTGCCGCGACGAACGCCGGAGCCGGAATGCATTTCGCATCCTTCTGCAAAGAAGCGCTCGACCAGCGCCTCGTCGTCACCGGTGAGGAAGCAGTCGATATAGGCGTGGTAGTCGAAGGTCATTGCACGGCGCCTCGGAAAGCAGCAATTACATTCAAGATGTGGCTGTTAGACATGGTTTTGTCTGGCCTTCTTGCGCATCAGAACAAACATGAAAATTGAGGACATTGTCGAGAATGTCGCCACCCAGGTTACGCCGACGATGTAGGGAACAAGGCGATCTACATACTCCATGGTCTCAGGGAAATAGAAGCGATTGATCGCGAAGCCGAAGCCAAAAAGGGCCATGTAGATTCCGAATCTGACAGGGATCGACAAGGCCAGCAAGGCTAAGACGGCAAGCACCCTCCGCCGGAAGAGGCGGCCATCTGGTGATCGCATTTCGGGCACAGCCATCAAATCCCCGCCAGCGCCTGTTCCATGTCTGCAATGATATCGTCGATATGCTCGATGCCAACGGACACGCGCACCACGTCCGGCCCTGCACCCGCTGCCACCAGTTCCGCCTCGCCAAGCTGGCTGTGTGTGGTGCTGGCCGGGTGGATTATCAGGCTGCGGGTGTCACCGATATTGGCAAGGTGGCTGAACAGCTCCACGCCGGAAACAAGCTTCACACCGGCCTCGAACCCGCCCTTCACGCCGAAGGTGAACACCGCGCCGCCCTTGCCGCCGAGGTATTTTTGGCACAGTGCGTTGTACGGATCGTCTGACAGGCCGGCATAGGACACCCACTCGACCTTGGGATGGGCCTTGAGCCATTCGGCCAGTTTCTGCGCATTCTCGCAATGCCGCTCCATGCGCAGCGCCAGCGTTTCCATGCCGGTGAGCGTGTAGAAGGCGTTTTGCGGTGCCATGGCCGGGCCGAGATCGCGCAGGCCCAGCACGCGGCAACCGATGATGAAGGCGATGGGGCCAACCGGCTCCAGCGCATCGACCAGCACTGCTCCATGGTAAGAGCCATTGGGCCGCGTGAGGCTGGGGAACTTGTCCCCCTGCGCGCGCCAGTCAAACTTGCCGCTGTCCACGATCAGCCCGCCGATGGAATTACCGTGGCCGTTCAGGAACTTGGTGGTCGAATGCAGAACGATATCCGCGCCGTGTTCGATCGGGCGGCACAGGGCGGGGCTGGCCATGGTGTTGTCCACCACCAGCGGCACGCCCGCGTCATGCGCCACTTTGGCGATGGCTGCGATATCCTGCACAACGCCGCCGGGATTGGCGAGGCTTTCGATGAACACAGCGCGCGTCTTGTCATCACAGGCCGCAGCGACATTGGCGGGATCGTCCGCATCGACGAACTTCACGTCCCAGGCAAACTTGCGGAACGCCTCGCCCAGCTGGTTCAGAGATCCGCCATAGAGCTTGCGCGCAGCCACGATGTTGCAGCCCGGCTCCATCAGCGTGTGGAAGGTGATCAGCTGCGCGGCATGGCCCGATGCCACGCCCAGCGCGCCCACGCCGCCTTCCAGCACGGTGATCTTTTTCTCCAGCGCATCCACCGTGGGGTTCATGATGCGGCTATAGATATTGCCGAATTCCTTCAACGCGAACAGGTTGGCCGCATGCTCTGCATCGTTGAAGACATAGCTCGCCGTCTGGTAGATCGGCGTGATCCGCGCGTTGGTCGTCGGGTCAGGCTGCTGCCCGCCGTGGATGGTGAGCGTTTCGAGCTTTTGCTGGGTCATGTTGCGTCTCTTGCTTGAGGGTTTTCAGTTGATTTCGGACAGGTCCTCGCCCTCTTCGGGCTGCTCATAAGACCAGATGTGATAGCCGCCGTCGCGCCGGTTCATGAAGAAGCGACCGTAGAACTGCTCTTCCTCAGGGGCGAAGGGCATGGAGCACATGTTGAAAAAGTCCTGCGCGAACATGGCTTCCAGATCGCGATATCCGGCCCTGATCGTGATGCGGCTGGGCGGCAGGCGGGTGAGGCCTTCCATCTTGTAGATCGTCTCCACGCGCAGAACGCATTCGTCTGCCTCACGGTCGCAGGTGATATGTCCGTCCATGACTGCGTCGGACAGACGGATCGCGCGCTCAGTGGAAATGGAGGAGCAGGCCAGAGCTGCGGACGGGACGGCCAGCGCCAACACGCTTGCAAGGCACAATCCAGCCTTCATTGCAGTCCTTCTCCCCATCCGTTCTCGCGGCAAGGATAGCGTGATGGGCAGGTCAGGCAAAGCCGCTTGTTGCCATAGACGTCAATCGACGTCCTTGAGGCAAATGACGAGTGTTACGCAAAGCCACAGTAGGCAGACCGCAAACAGCACCACGCCGAACATGCTGTGCCAGAAGTTTTCACAAGCGCTAAAATCATCCTGGTACCTGCAGGATTCAACTTGCAGCCCGACCATCATCAATGGCCAGAAGGCCAGAACGGGCATGATCAAGGTCCAAAGCGCCACCAGCAAGGCGCGGATCAGAAAGCTGCCCATCAGCACGCGCCTTTGGCAAAAACCCGCAAGCTTTGCGCATAATGCGGCGATCCCCGGCGGTCGCCTTCGCCGCTGCCAATCTCGGCGACGGCTCCGGCAATCTTGGCGAGGTTGTCTGGCGTGAGGTCCTTTAGCGGCGAGACATAGATGCCGATGGTGAACAGGATTGCGCCGGTTTGCGGCAAACGGCGCAGGGTCTGGCGTTCGGAGCGGATGAAGAGGGTTTCGCCAGCGTTTTCAGCCGTGACATGGCCGAATGCCTGTTCGGGCGGTGCGTCGGCAATCCAGCGCGGGCGGCCGGTTGGCGCAATGAACCAGTTGCAGCGGCCGTAGATCGCGCCGGGTTTGAGCTTCGCCATGAAGCGATCCACCGGCGCGGAGAGCTGTTCCTCATAGCCGTCGATGGGGGCATGGAGCGCGGTCATCGGCAGGCCCATCTTGTCCGCCGGGTGCCAGTCTGTGGGAAAGGCGACAGCCGCGCCGATCAGGCGGTAGATATCCTCGTCCGGGAGGCGGGTGAGCAAGCACATGTCCTCCCACACAGAGAGTGCCGATTCAGGCAGTGCGCCGTCGACACCCAGCATGTCCGCCAGTTCGCGGCCCGGTGCTTCAGCCTCGGCTGTCAACTGCACCGCATCAGGATGGGCGGCGAAGGCATCGCGACGCGCATCGAGATCAGGGTCCGGCTGCAGCCATTCGTGCTCCTCCAGCTTGGCCAGCCCGATCTTCAACGCCCCGCCGCCGCGCGCGCGGGGAAGAAGTTCGTTGACGGAGAAGCCCAATGTCATTGATTACAATTGCCTAGGTTCACAAATGGCCTGGTGGTTCGGATTTCCTGCTCGCTCCGTAGCGGCGCAAGCGGACCTCGCCAGTTTGCTTGATATGGCATGCGTGAACTTGTGCCCAAAGTCCTGTGTCATCCTGCGGATAATCCCATCGTGCGCAGGAGGAGGTGGTGTCCTCGTCGAGGAAACCCTCAATTCCGTAACCGCCCTTGAATCCTGCTTGTTCAAGCTCTGCAACAAACTCTCTTGGATCATCGGACAGGAAATTCAGACGTTCGACGAAGTTCTCACCCAGTCGGTCGTCCGTCAGATCGTGCTGAAACAACTCATGCAGCGGTGTTGAAGTCTGCTGTCCGCAAGCAGCAACCGCTATCGCCAGCGCCATTGTCGAGATGAAACGCATCAAGGGTGCTCCGCCACCGTAGGGTTCAGCCTTCTTCGTCGTGCTGCGCCGGCTCGGCATGCGGCGCATAATCGCCTTCCCACCAGATGATCCGCCAGCGGCGAAGGGCGCGGTCCCTTTCCAGCCAGAAAGTGCCTTCCGCATCGGCCATCGGGCCGCGCACCGGCATGACACAATCGATTTCGAATTGGGTGGGCGCGTTAATGACCGTATGCCATTCGGCAGAACCCCGCTCGATCCGGCCCATGACCACGGCTTCGGTATAGAGCTGATTCCCCTCGTCGTCGGTGCCAGCCGGAGTGCCACGAAATTCCTCGAATGTGAAAGAACCGCGCACCTGTACAACGTCGGTGCGCTCCTTGATTTCGTTGGGAGAATAGCCCTCCGCATAGGACCAAGAACAGGCATTGGCCGATTGTGAAGAGAGCGCGGCGAGGGGCACTGCGGCTATCAAGAACAGGCGTGCACTCATCGTCCGGTTTCCTCTCCGGCAACGAGCCTAACCCAATCCGCAGGCCTTCACCAGTTCGCCGATATTGGCGATCACCACGTCGGGTGTCTTGGCAGGCGGCTGGGCGGCCCATTCTTCCGCGCTGGTGGAACCTGAGGTGACGGCGATGCCGATTGCGCCATTGGCCACTGCCATTTCCATTTCCGCCGTGGCATCATCGCCGACGACGCCCACGTCTTCCTTGGCGATGCCCAGCGTCTCGGCGATCACGTTCATCGCGTGAGTGGAGGGCTTGCCGGTGGGCTCTGGCTCTACGCCTGTCACGCGGCTGATCGCGCCGTTGATGGCGCAGCTATAGCCGAAGCTGCGGCCTTCCTTGGTGGCGAAGAAGGGCACATCGGACGCGGAGAGGAAGGCTGCGCCATCCATCACCCGCTCGCAGCCCAGATGGATGTGGTCCATCACGCAATCGGGATGCCATGCGACATAGACCGCATCGGCATGCTTTGCGTCATCATCACCGAGCATGGAGCAGGACACGCCCATTTCGCTCAGCGCTTCAGCCACGCTTTCAAGGCCGAGGACGAGGACGTTGGAATAGCCGCGATCCGCGATCACCTTTGCCGCCACACTGTTGGGCGTGAACAGCTTTTCGTCCGGCACTGGAACGCCCGCATCGCGCAGGCGCGGGCCTTGCACGCGGGCGGCATAAGCACTGCCGTTGGTTAGCGCGAGCCAGGGAATGCCGAGCCGGTCGAGCTCACCCAGAGCCTCTGCTGCGCCGGGGATCGCGTCATAGCTGCCCAGCTTGCGGTTGGACAGGATCAGCGTGCCATCCAGGTCGAACATGAAGCCCTTGGGCTTGCGGTTGAGCGTCATGCAGAAACTTCCAGTTTGAAATCTTCCTTCTCCAGCCCGAAGCTATCGACGTCGCGGCGGGAGAGGACTTCGCGCAGCAGGTTCATCACTGCCACGGTATCGGGATCATATTCGCGCGGGGCGGGGCCGGCATCCTGCATCGCGTTGACCAGGTCTGCGGGCATGGTGGCGCGCAGCAGGAATTCCTCGTCAGACAGGTTTTCGCCGATCTTCTTCCGCAAGGTCTTGAGGTCAGCCATGCCGGTTTCGGCTTCCAGCTCCTTCGTGCGCGGATTGGCCATTATGCGGTCCATCACGTTTTCGTCGACCGGTGCATTGGGACGGCCGAACTTGCCGATGGCGAAACGGATGATCTCGTCCGGGATGATCGACCAGCGCTCCTTGCCATTGGCCTCGTTCGTCACGTTCATCATCGCCTGCGTCTGCAGCATCTGGGCAAACGGCGTCATCACGATGGGCCAGCCGAGTTCCTGCCGGACGCGGCCCATTTCCTCGATCACTGCGCTTTCCAGCTCAGGCACGCCCTGGTCCTTCAGATGGCGGCGCATGGTGCCGACCATGCCGCCGGGCAGGTTGTGCTGGTAATAGGCCGCATCGAACGCCATCGGGCGGCCGGTGGGCAGGTCTTCCGCCTCGGCCATCGCGGTCCAGAAGTCCGCCACTTCCTGCGCCGCCTCGTCATCGATGTCGACCGTGTGGCCCTGCGCGCGAAGGTTGGCGATCATGCGCATGATCGGCGGGTTGCTGGTGCCGTCTGCCGCGCCGCCGCTGGCGCATTGCACCGCGGCAATGCCAAGCTCGGCGGCTTCGAGGCAGGCAGGCTCTGCCTGACCGATGGTACAGTGATTGTGCAGTTCCAGCGGCTTGTCGCCAATCTCGGCGAGGATCGCGGGGATCAGCGTCTGCGCGCGCTTGGGAGTAAGCAGGCCGCCCGGATCCTTGATGTAGAGCGCATCGATATCAGGGCTGGCGGCCATGGTGCGGGCAGCCTCGGCATAATGCGCATCGTCGTGGATCGGGCTGATCGAATAGACCAGCGCGCCAACCACCTGATCGCCGCCGTTGCGCTTGACCAGCTTGGCCACTTCGGTGTTGGCCTTGGCGTCGTTCATCGGATCGGCCAGCGCAAAGCGGCGGATGCCGTTGGTCGCCAGCGTGCGGAAGGCCAGTTCCATGAATTCGGGCGTCGCGGTTTCCCACGCGATGAAGCGGAAGCCGGTGGACAGGAACTGCAGCGGGGTGTTCTTGCAGATTTCCGCCATGCCGCGGATGCGTTCCCACGGGTCTTCCTGCTTGTATCGCACCGCCACGCCCATGTGGGTGGAGGTGGTGAAATCAATGGCGCGGTATCCGGCGCGCTCCATTGCGGGCGCGATGGTCAGCGTCTTGGCGGTATCCACGCCCAGTGCGCCCCACAGGCACTGGTTGCCATCGCGCAGGCTCGTTTCGACGATATCGACCTTGGCCATGTCAGCTCACCTTCACGCGGACGAGGGCCTGGCCTTCTTCTACGGTCTTGCCGTTTTCAGCCAGGATTGCGGTGATCGTGCCGGCCACACCTGCGCGGATCGGGTTCATCAGCTTCATAACCTCGATAATGCCGATGGTCGTATCTGGCCCAACAGTGTCGCCCACCGCCACGAAGGGGTCCTCGCCCGGACGCGGCGCGGCATAGTAATTGCCCAGCAGGGGTGCGACCACGTCCTGCTCGCCAGCACCAGCTGCTGCAGCCGCTGCGGGCGCAGGGGCAGGCGAGGGCGCAGGCGTTGCAGCCGGTGCCGGTGCCGGAGCAGCGTCATCATCGCCAGCATCGTCATAATAGCGGCCACCGCCGCCGCCATCGCGGCGGATGCGCAGTTTGAACTCGCCCATCTGCAGGTTGAGCGAGGTAAACTGGCTTTCATCCAGCAGCTTGGCAATCTCGGCAATGTCCTTGCCGGTCAGTCGGCTCACTTCCTGCCTCCAAAGATATTCATCACATGGGCCATGGGGTTATCGACCGGCTTGGCCACGGGCTTGGCCACAGCATCCTTGGCGGCCCACACGGTTTCGGGGCGGGACTGGAGCAGCAGGATATTGCCGTCCTTGTCCAATGCCCATTCGATGTCCTGCGGCTTGCCGTAATGCTTCTCGATCTGGCGACCGACCTGGCGCAGGCCTTCAAGCTGTTCGTCCGTCAGGCACGGGGCAGAACGGATGTCCGCTTCGTTTTCCACCTCGACGATGCCGCCACCTTCAGCAGGGATCTGCCTGGCGTGCTTTTCCGAGATGTCACGCTGCGAGATTTCGCCGGTGATCTTGCCCATCACCCACTTGTCTGGCGTGACTTCGCCCGAGACGACCGAACTGCCGAGGCCCCAGGCCCCTTCGATGGCGATCACGGACTTGTCTCCTGTCAGCGGCGAGCGGGTGAACATCACGCCAGCACAGCGTGCGTCGACCATCTGCTGCACCACCACGGCCATCGCAACCTGGTCTTCGGGGAACCCCTGCTTGCGGCGATAGGTCATGCTTTCGACGGAATAGAGGCTGCCCCAGCATTCGCGCACGCGGTGCGCCATGTCTTCGGGCGAAAGCACCCACAGGAAGGTGTCCTGAAGACCGGCAAAGCTGGCATCGTCCGCGTCTTCCGTGGTGGCGGAAGAGCGCACGGCAACCGGCTCGCCATTGGGGCACAGCTCGCGCATGGCGGCCATGATCGCCTGTTCCACTTCGGCAGGCATCTTCTCTTCCATCACGCGGGCACGCAACTGCTCGGAGAGCTTCGTCGCGGCGCCATGGTCTGTAGGATCGAGCGCCTCGACCAGCGGGCGGATCGGCTCACGCGCTTCCAGCGCTTCGAGGAATGTCTCGAAGGCCAAAACGGTGACCACGAAGCCCGGCGGCACGGTGATGCCTGCCTGGGTCAGCTCACCCAGTGAACCGCCCTTGCCGCCCACGGTGGGGCGATCCTTGATGCCGACATCGGCGAACCATGCAACTGCATCAGACATGGATCATGCGTCCTCCAGCGCGGGTTCATCATCGAGGATGGTGACGGTTCCCTTGCCGCCGTCCACGCGGATGCGCTGGCCGTCCTTGATGAGCGTGGTGGCCTTGCCGGTGCCGACCACGGCGGGCAGGCCGTATTCGCGGGCAACAATGGCCATGTGGCTCATCGAACCGCCAATGTCGGACACCGCTGCGCCGATCTTCTGGAAGATGGGAGACCATGTCGGGTTGGTAACCTGGCAGACGAGGATATCGCCCTGTTGGATGCGACCGATCTCGCTGACCGACCTGACCACGCGGGCAGGGCCTTCGACCACGCCGGAACAGGCGGCAAAGCCCTTCAGTTCCTTCTCGTTTTCGGTCCCGTCATCCAGCCAGCTGTCGAGGTTCTCGCGGGTGATGCCCCACAGCATGTTGATTGCAGGGTCGTCGATCGCGTCAGGCACATTGCCGAGTGCAGGCGGGGTGGTGTGCTTGTCCCACTCCTCGATCGCGGCCTTGCGCTGGGCGATGATGGCGGGCCAGTGCTTAACGCCGCGCGGGATGGTGCCCACACCCCAGGCCAGCATCAGGTCGATGATCGCGCTCTCCAGCTCGTACTGCGTGAGGTGGAAGACATCTTCCTCCACACCGTCCGGACCGAAGAAATCATGCGCCAGCAGCAGGCGGCCGAATTCGCGGATCTTGTTGAAGAACAGGTTGGTGTACCAGTGCTCGCAGTAGAACTTGTGCCCCTCGACATAGGGGAAAACGCGGTGCGCGAGGGTGATCAGCTGGTCGTATGTGGCCTTGTCTTCCTCGGTGTCGAGAAGCTCGCGGTAATCGGCCACCAGAGCCTCGCGTTCCTCGATCAGCTGTTCGGTGGGGCGCTCGACATTCTCGCCGGCCTTGATCTTCTCGATATAGCCGGGAAGCGCAGCGAAGGGCAGAGACAGGTCATCCTGCCAGCTGCGGTGATAGTGATAGAAGCCGTCCCCGCTGGACACGTTGAACCACGGGTCGCGGCTGGTTTCCAGTTCGCCCAGCCATTCCTTGCCGGCGTTGCCCACGGCATCGAGGTCAGCCAGCACCTTGTCGATGTCCATGTCGTTGGTGAAGTGGTGGTCCACGCCAAGCTCCACAGCGCGGCGGGCAAGACGCTTCACTTCTTCGTCAGGGCGGAAAATCTCGGCTTCCATGCCGGCCACCATGCGGCTGATCGCCTGGTCGGAAATCTCCGGGAAGGCGTTCTTGCAGAAATCGAAGAACGTCATGTAGGCGCCGTATCCGAGCAGCAGGAACTCGAAGTGGTGGTGCCACATGCGGTGATAGCCTTCGATCTGCTGCTGGTAGATCTTCAGCAAATCGTGGCTCTTGGGAACGGCATCACCTTCGGTGATGGTTTCCAGCGGCTCGTAATCAGGCAGCGAAGGGCTGGGCAGCGCCTGCGCGTCTGCGATCAGCGCCTTCATCTTGTCCTTCCACTGGTCGTAAAGCCGCTCCCAGTGCTCGTAATAATAGAAGGCGCGCTGCTGGAATTCGGCGGTGCGCTCGGCGATCTCTTCAGGATCGGTCACCACCACGCCGCCAATATAGACGCGGCCATTGATGATGCGATGATCCACGCCCTTTGCCGTCGGCAGCACGTGAACGCGGGTGTTGAAAGCGCCCATGGCAACATAGGCCGCTTCCGCCGTGATCATGTCGAAATGATGCATCGGCTCGGGGAAATGCATGGAATTGTAGAACCAGAACTTCTCGTCATCTTCCGGCTCGAACTGGGTGTAATAGGGATAGGCGGCCTGCGCCTCTTCCGTACCGGGGACCACCTTAATCGAACTGGGCAGGGGAAAACCCTTTTGCGTATCGCTCATGGAATTACCTTTCAGCGGTTAAAAGGTGCGCTGCCCTGCCCTTTTGCCGGCAGTTGCAGCGCACCCAGGCTCCTCTCCGAACCTGATCCTGTCTGGCTTCGCGACCCGAAGCGCTCAGGATTATTTCATTTGATGGACTAACTAACGCAGGAAGCCTCGGGTCCCAAAGGACTCGTGCGCATCTTAAATAGGACAAAAGCGCATGGCATTTTGTCTGGTTTCAAGCAGAAGCGATTGTAGGCGTTAAACCGGGGCAGCGCCGAAGCGGAAACTGGACGCAGCGATGCCGCCCATGAAGTCATCCTCGTGATAGGTGACTTGCGCGGTCTCCTCTACAGCTGCGCCCAGTGCAACGTGCAGCGGCATCAGGTGATCCTCGCGCGGGTGGACAAGACGCGCGGCGGGGGCGCGTTCCCAGTCCAGCAAGCGGTCGATGCGCTCCGGCCCACTCTGCCGAACGAGGCTGTCCTGCAACCAGCCATCGAAGGCGTGCGAGGGCGCGTTGCCTTGCCCGCCGAACATCGCGCGCAGGTTGTGATAGGAAAGTCCACTGCCGATGATTAGCACGCCCTCGTCGCGCAAGGGGGCGAACAGGCGGCCTGCCTCGATATGTGCGGCAGGGTCAAAGTCCCGGCGGATGGACATCTGCACGATCGGCATCTGCGCTTCGGGATAGATCGCCTGCATCAGGCTGAAGGTGCCATGATCGAAGCCGCGTTCGGGATCGAGCCGCGTGGCGATGCCGCCCTCTGCCAGCAAGGCGTGGGCCCGCTCCGCGAGGCTGGGCATGCCGGGTGCGGGATAGGTGATCTCGTAGGTCTCTGGCGGAAAACCGTAATAGTCATAGATCATGCCCGGCCGCGCTGCTGAGGAGAAGCAGAAGGCATCCTCCTCCCAATGCGCGGAGATGACCAGCGCTGCCCTGGGCAGCTCCAGCAGCTCCTGGCGCATGTCCTTCAGCGAGGCATCGAGCACGTCATAGGTGCTGCCCGTCTGCGCGCGCATCCAAGGCCAGGGGCCTCCACCATGGCTGAGGTAATAGGTGGGGAGGGTGGTCAAGCTCTTTGCCAAAGTCGTTATTGTGCAAAAGTACAGCCGGCGAAGGACGGTTCAAGAGTTATCATGCAGGCTGCCAGCATTCCCGCACACTTGCCAGCGCAATGTGCGCCCTGCATCCTCTCCGAAAAGAACCAGCAGGAGAGTGCATGATGAAGGCAGAAGGCGGATGCCTGTGCGGCAAGACGCGCTATTTGATCGATGGTGAGCCGATGTGGGCGGGCGATTGCTTTTGCCTCGATTGCCAGAAGGGATCGGGCAGCGGCCACCTCACGGGCCTTGCCGTACCGGGCGATGCCTTCACGATCAGCGGCCCTGTAAAAACCTACAGCGCTCCGGGCGGCAGCGGCACGATGATCGATCGCAGCTTCTGCCGCGAATGCGGCAGCACGCTGGCGAGCCATCCGCACGTGATGGGCGATGCCCGCATTGTGCGCGTCGGCACGCTCGACGATGCCTCCGCAATTGAAGTGAACAGGGCCGTGTTCTGCACCCGCGCCCAGCACTGGGACCAGCCCGCAGGTGGCCGTGTCACCTTCGACGAAATGCCCCCGATGGGGTGATCAGCTCCAACTTGGCTCATAGGTCGATGACAAACGGAAGGTGGTCGCTGTGCTGCAACCAATTGTCGATCTTGCCGATATTTAGCCTTGCTGCTCCCTCCTCAAGACGTTCTGAATTCAAGAAGGCATAATCTATATGGTAAGGTTTCTCGCGGTTTCTGTGCAGGTAAAACGTAGCTTGCGTTTCCTCGCCGTGTCGTTCTGAGAATTGATGGTGATAGAGGCTGCTCAAGCCCAATTCGCCCAGTTCCCTAACACAATCGCTATGGTTGCAGGTGCTCCTAGGTCTGTCCCAGATGCTGTTGCTGTTGAAGTCCCCACAGATCAGGATGTTGCTGTTTATTCGCGCTTTGTTGGCATGTAAGTAATGCCAAAACTGGCCGATGTAGGCGTCTGCAGATCGGTTCCCTTGCTGCGTCCAGACCGCAAGGACATCGAGGCAATCAGCGAAGCGAAATGGAAGAAATGTATTGTGGCCGCTATCCATCCAATCGAGCTGTTTCAACGAGGCACCGTTTGTTGCAAATATGCCGATACCCTTGCTCTTGATCGGTCCTTGCCAAAGGTAATTGCCGGCCCAAGCCAGAAAATCGGGGTCTGATTGGCTAGGATCCTCGCATTCCTGGATAATTAGCAAGTCTGCTTCGAGGTGCTCAAGTTCTTGCCGTTTGCGTCTGAAGGCTCCCGCGCAATTCCATGAAACTAGGCGCATGGCTCAACTCTGCGGTGCATTGCCTGCGCGCCACTGCCTCGGGGTGATGCCGAAGCGCTTGCGGAAAAGGCGGGTGAAGTAACCGGGGTCGAGGAAGCCGGTGCGAAAGGCGATATCCGAGATCGACAGGCCACCGGCGCGCTGGTCGGACAGCATGTCGCTCGCCCGGTCGAGCCGCGTGGCGTTCAATTCCTGCACGAAGCTGGTGCCGCTCGCTGCCAGCAGTGTCTGGAGGTAGCGTTTCGAGATTCCCACCTGCCGCGCCACCACTTCGGGTGACAGGTCCGGGTCGGCATAGTCGCTCTCGATCCGGCGCAAGATACGTGCGGCGAGCTGCCCGCGGTGGCGGCCTTGCTGGCTCGGGGCATCGCCGGTGTCCTCCAGCCCGGCGGCAAGCGCCAGCAGGCTGCCGAACTGTTCGGCGATCAGCGGGCGCGGCAACGGCGCATCGTCCAGCCCGCCGTCGAGGATCGTCTCCAGCAGCGCGCCGAGTGGAGCGCCCCAGCCTTCGCAGGCAGACATCGGCCTGCCCAGCAAGGCGGAAGGATCGGGCATGTACCGCTCCAGCCAGCCTTGCGGCATCATCAGGTCAATGCATTCGTGCGGTGTGGCCATTTCCATCTGGTAGAAGCGCGTGTTGTCGAGCAGCACGAAATGGCCCGGCGCGACATTGAAGGTGCGGCCTGCCATCGTCGTCTTCATGTCGCCCACGCGGGCATAGACCAGCTGGATCGAGGGGGCCGCGCGCATCGCCACGCCTTCGATGCCGATGTGGGTCACCCGCTGGGCAGGCGCATGGATATGCAGCAGGCGAAGCTGGCCTATCCCGTGGCTGACCCAGCGTGCCGCAAAGGCGTCAGCATCGAACACCTCCACCTCGATTGGCGCGATTGTGCTTGCAGCCCAGTCTCGCCAGGCGGTGATCGCTTCGCGCTGACCAAGCCCTGTCGAGCTCCAGCTTTCGTCCTGCGCTGTTACCGGCCTTGCCATGGAATGCAGGCTAGGACTGGCAAGGCGCGGCGGCAAGCGGATGCGCAGTTTGTTAGTTGCGATAACGATTGCAGTCTCTAGGCTTGCGGGCAGGATTCGGGAGGGATCATGCAGAAGCTGTTTGTCGCGCTGGGTTGCGCATTGTCGCTGGTCGCCTGTTCTGCCGAGCCGGAGCCTTTGCCGGCCCCGGCCCCGCTGGCAACCTATGGCAACAAGCAGACCTTCGAGATCGCGCCGGTCCTGCTTGCTGCCGAGCACTATTATCCCGGCGAGGCGAGCATTCGCATGGGCTCCATCGCCAACCTCGTGGGTGAACCGCCCGTGCCTGGCTTCGGGGAAGAGGGCGAGGCGGATCTTGCCACCAATGCCGAAACGCAGGCTTTGCGCTATTCGGTGGACCATCCCGACTTGCGCATCGTGATGACCGTGACCGAAGGCCTTTATCGCGTGGTCGCGCGCCGCTCTGCCGGGATCGAGACAATGGCCGACATGAAGGGCAAGCGCGTCGCCACCATACCGCAGACCAGCGCAGGCTATTTCTTCAAGCTGATGCTGGAGAGCGAGGGCCTGTCCTACGCCGATATCGAGGCTGTCCCCATCGTGCCGCTTACCGGCATGACCGAGGCGCTGGCCAATCGCGAGGTGGACGCAGTGGTGATCTGGGAGCCGGAGAGCGAGAATGCCGTGCAGGTGCTGGGGGATGATATCGTCACCTTCAGCGGTGATGGTGTCTACCGCGAGCTGTTCAACCTCAACACAACGGCAGAGAAGCTGGCGGACCCGGAGAAGCGCAACGCCATCGTGCAGTTCATCCGCGCGATCCTCGATGCCAGCGAGGAGATCCGCGAAAATCCTGAACGCGCGCAGGCGCTGGTACAGGTTGCCGGCGAATTCGACGCGCAGAACGTGGTTGAAAGCTGGGAACATCACGGCTGGCTGGCCGCGGTTCCCGACGATCTGCTGGATGTGCTGGTGGTGCAGGAACAATGGCTTGCCGAACGGGATGGACGCGTCCCCCGCAGCCGGGATGAACTGGCGACATTGATCGATACCAGCGTATACGAAGAGGCCGTGGCCCTTGGAGAACGCGATTGATTCACCGCATCCTGCTGACCCTGTCCGCCCTGCTGCTGGTGCCTGCTGGCGCGCAAGCGCAAGACAGCCTGGCGCTGGAAACGGCCGCCGTGGAGGACCTGACCGCCATTCGCGAGATCAAGCACCTGCAGGCGCATTGGGGCCACCTTGGCCTGCGCGGGCAGTGGCAGGACATGGCCGATCTGCTGACAGAGGACGTGGTGCTGCAATACCAGCATGGCGAATTCCAGGGGCGGGCCGAAGTGCTCGACGACCTTGTCCATTCTTTCGGCTTCGGCAGGGCGGAGGGCCTTGATCCGGACAGGCTGAATATCGACCTGTGGATTTCGCCGGTGATCACGCTTGATCCGGACGGGCAGGGCGCGACGGGCCGCTGGCACGAGCTGTTGATGAGCGGGCACGCAGGCGAAAGCGCAGACTGGGCAGGCGGCACCTGGGTGGTCCGCTATGTCCGCCTCGATGGCGCGTGGAAGATCGCGCACATGCGCTATTACCACCAGTTCGATGGTCCCTATGCCGAAGGGTGGAGCCACGATGCGGCAGAGCTGGAACGCGCGCCCTATCACTATACGCCGGACGAGGCTGGCCGGGTTTTGACAGGCCGTGAGGCTGCATCACCCATGACCGAGGAGGAAATCGACCGGCAAGCGAGCCTGCTGCTCGAACATGGCCGGGTGCAGAACATCGCCAACGCCTTTGGCTACTACCTCGACCGCGGCATGTATGATGACGTGGTCGATCTGTTCTATCGCGATGCCCGCGTGGTGGTGCACGGGCAGGGCAGCTGGGAAGGTCAGGACGGGGTGCGCCGCTTCCTTGCGCGGTTTGGCGAAGCGGGCCTCGATTATGGCGAGCTGAACGATCATCCGCAGCTGATGCCCAAGGTCATTATCACCGCTGATGCCCGCGTGGCGAGCGTGTCAGCGGTGGAAATCGGCATGACCGGGCAGCACGGCGGCGAGGGTTACTGGTCTGCCACGCTCAACCATTTCGTGCTGATGCGCGAGGAAGACGGGCGCTGGCGCATTGCCAGCCTGCTACGCATCCCCTTCATGCGGGCAAACTATGCGGATGGCTGGGCCAGCCCGATCAGCCCGGACCTGTCGTGGCCCGAAGGCGCGGGGCCGGACAGGGCGATGTCGCAAGGCACGATGGCCTATCCCGAAGGCGCGATTGACCAGCCTATCTCCGCGCTCGGCATCTTTGCGCCTCCCGTAACGGAAGGGGGCGAGCCGCCTGTCACTACAGGAGCGCTGGCCATGGCCGAAGGCTTCGATGGGGCAGAGAATGTCTCCAATGCCTATGGCTATTACATCGACCAGTTCGCATGGCGTGATACCGCCGCCTTGTTTGCGCGCGACGGGTGGAAGGAGCTTTCCTACATCGGCACCTTCATCGGCCAGGACCGCGTGCTCGGCAGCCTGATCCAGCGCTATGGCGAAGGCGGGCCGCGCGATGAATTCCAGGCAATCCACCAGAAGACCCAGCCTGTCATCAGCGTGTCGCAGGATGGGATGCGCGCCTTCATCCGAACGCGGTTGATGCAGATGAATTCCGGCACCGATCCGGCCAGTGCTTCATGGATCGGCGGGATTTACGAGAACCAGGTGATCAAGGAAGACGACACCTGGCGCATCCACGGCGTGGACCTCGACTATGTCTGGCTGGCAGACAATGCCAGCGGCTGGATGGCGGCGGACCCCGAAAGCAGCGCGCGCTTCGGCGTGTCGGAGGAGGTGATTGCCGAATTCGCCCCCGATGCGCCCTTGCGCGGAGAGACATTCGCGCCTTATCCTCACATCGCACCGATGGGGTTCCACTTTGCCAATCCGGTGAGCGGCAGGGAACCTGCAACGCGGCTGCACTGGTCGGACGGACACCGCGAGCCTTGAGAGCTGACGGGTCGCCCGCTCGGGGGAGGGAATAAGGATGGCGACCATCTCGGCAAACAAGCCGCCCACTGGCGCGGTGCGCAAGGGTTTCATGCCCAGCTTCCCCCTGTGGATGGTGCTGGCGATGTGCTTCTTCGTGTTTGCCGGTTTCGGGATGAGCTATCTCTACCCCACCGCCATCGGCGCGCGCAGCGGTGATCCACCCATCGTCCACCTGCACGGCCTTGCCTATTTCGCCTGGATGATCCTGCTGCTGGTGCAGGCCCTGCTGGTGAATGTGAAGAAGGTGAAGCTGCATGGTTCGCTTGGCACTTTCGGCATCGCGGTAGCAACGCTTGTCGTCTTCATGGGAGCGGTTATCACGATCATTGCAGCCTCGGGCGAGCTCGGGAAAATGGCCATGGTCGATCACGACACCGCCGGGGTTTTCTACCTGTCGGTGGTTGCCCCGCCCAGCTTCGCGCTATTGTTTGCCATGGCGATCCGCGCGGTGCGCAAGCCGGCTGATCACCGCAGCCTGATCCTTCTGGCCACGATCAGCGTGCTGATGCCCGGAATCAACCGCACCTATTCCTATGGCCTGGGAGTGGCGGGAACACCGTTCCTGGCAACCTACATGACGATGAACGCGATACTCGCCGCAATCCTGTGGCATCATTGGCGAGCGAATGGCTCGATCAGCCGGAACGTGTGGATCGGTGCCGCCATCATTGTCCTGCCGCAGCCTTTCATTTCGCTGGTGTCGTCAAGCGATGCCTTTGCCGATTTCATTCAATATCTCGGGTCGCTGGTTTACTATCGCTAGCACCCTTCATCCCTGATTGGAGAGAACCATGGGAAGCAAATGCCGTCTGATCGCCTGTGAAGAAGCCTGGTCGATCCCCGAAGTCGCCGAGGAATTGCGCAAGGTCGCCCGCGGCCCTTCGCAAAGCTCGGACAAGCTGCTGGTTGCCGGCATTTACGATGCTGACAATGATACGTCCGGCTATGGCAAGATGAACTTCCTCGAAGGCCTGAAGGATGTCGAAAACCAGCGCCTTCCGCAGATGGACGAATATGGCGTGGACATGCACCTGCTGACGCTGACCGCGCCGGGCGTGCAGATGTTCGATGCCGACACCGCGACCGAGCTGGCCGCACTTTCGAATGACCGGATGGCGGAAATCTGCCGCAAGTATCCCAAGCGCTTTGCCGGCCTTGCCAGTTTCGCTCCGCATTCGCCCAAGCGCGCGGCCAAGGAAGTGGACCGGGTGATGACGGACCTCAAGCTGAACGGGCTGGTCGTCAACGGCCACACCAACGGCGAATATTTCGACGATCCCAAGTTCTGGCCGATCTTCGAAGCGGCCGAAGCGCATGATGCCACCATCTACATCCACCCGCGCGGCCCTTCCGACACGCTGAAAGGTCCGCTGATGGACTATGCGATGGACAGCGCGATGTGGGCCTATGGCGTTGAAGTGGGCACCAACATGCTGCGCATGATGGCGGGCGGCGTGTTCGACCATTTCCCCAAGCTGCGCATCTGCGTGGGCCACATGGGTGAGATGATCCCCTTCTTCATCTGGCGCATCAACTTCATGAACAGCCGTGCGCAGCAGGTTGGCCGCGCGCCCAGGACGAAGCGCAGCATGGAAGAGTATTTCCGCGACAATTTCGTGTTCACCACCAGCGGCGTGGAAGACCCGCTGGCGCTGCGCTATGCGATCGATCGCATGGGCATCGACAACGTGATCTGGGCAATCGATTACCCTTACCAGCCGATGAAACCGGCGGTGGACTTCATCGAGAACTTCGAGTGCACCGATGCGGAAATGCACGCCCTGTGCCACGGCAATGCCGAACGCGTGTTCAAGATCGCGCCGGAGTGAGCAATGAGCGGGGCCAGCCCCAAGGGAAAGGAATGACCGATGGCCGGACATGACAATATCCTGGGGCCGGACCCGCGCCCGTCCTTCTTTGCGGTGGCAGATGGCACCTCGCGCATCCAGCCGCCGCAAGACAGGCTGGGCACATCGGTGCGGCTCGCGGCAAGGTCGCTTTCGGTAATGCAGAAGGAGGCGCTGGTCGCCTCAGGCATTTCGCCGCATGTCTGGCGGCTGGTATCAGATGAGGGCGCTTATCTTGACGGGCATAACGAGGCACCGTGCCCGCTCTCGTTTCTGACCGTAGGCATGGTGTCCAGCTACATGACGGAGCTTCTGGCGCTGGCCGAGCAGCGCGGCATCACCATCCGCGATGTCACGCTGGTGCAGGACAACTACTACACCATGAAGGGCTCCGCGCTCAAAGGCACAATGACAGGCGGGGCAAGGGATATCGACCTTGAAGCCCGGATAGACAGCGATGCCGCTGCCGAGGTGCTGCGGGCGCTGGTTTATGATGCGGTGGCAGCATCGCCGCTCAACGGATTGATGCGCGGAGAAAAGGAAAGCCTGTTCACGCTCACCCATCACGGGCGTCAGGTGATCCCGGACAGGGCCAGGCCGGTGACCGGTGATATCCCGCCTGACCCGGCAGAGCATATCAATGATGTGCAGCCCTTCGATGGTGACTGGCTGGAGCTGCTTACCCAAGGTGATATGAGTCCGCTGACGGATGAGGCGACCAGCCATCAAGGCTCGTCGCTGGCGGAAGAGCAGGACCGCGTGCTGCATATCCGCGGCATCTGCACCCTGCGCGCCGACGGCGTGAAGCAAATCGAACAGCAGCTGTTCAATCCGCACGGCTCGATCTTCCACTTCCTGTGTGATGAGGAAGGCCGTGCGCCCGATGCGATCAGCTATATGGCAGCGGGCATCGGCTTCTGTTTCATGACCCAGCTGGGCCGCTATGCGAAGATCGCGAAGAAGGATCTTGCAGCTTACAACATCGTGCAGGACATCCACTTTTCCAAAGGCGGGGCGAGCGGCGGAACGGGGCAGGCGGGCCGGGCGGACCCGGTGGAAACGCATGTCTACCTGCATTCGCTGGAAGACGACGAATTCGCCCGTGCTGCCCTCGACATGGGTGAGCAGACCTGTTTCCTCCACGCTTTCTGCCGCACCGACCTGAAGGCCAAGGTGCGGGTGGTGAAGACGTGAGCAAGCGGGCGATCCTTGCGGGCCTGACGGGCGCAGCATTGGCTCTTTCTGCCAGCCCGGCAGCTGCGCAGACCATGGTGGAGGAAACCGCGTGCGGCGCCACTTACACATCGGGTGCATGGCGGCTGCACGTCGATTTCTCGGACAATCCCTATGACGGTCAGATGCTGCGCTACCACTACACGCATGAGCCGAGCGGCTTTTGGCTCAACGCGCTGCTGAGGCGCGGGCAGGAGCCGACCTTCGGGTTTGAAGTGGCAAGCCTGCTCGATACGCCGGAGATCGAGCGGTATTTTGAAGACATGCCGACGGAGCCCTACGATCCGGATGCTGTTTTCCCGCCGAATTTTCATGGCGAGCTGACCTTCCTGCTGGTGGACAACAGCGAGCCGTGGTCCTGGATTGCGATTGGTGAACTGGCCCATGGCTTCGATCCCTTCGTCCGGGATACCGCGTGGATATTTCTCCCCGGACCCCAGAACGAGCGCAATCGCGAACTGGTCAGCCAGCTCACCAGAAAGCCGTCGAACGATATCGAGATCGCGCTGGAATTTCGGCCAGAAGGCGGTTCCGCCACCGTCCTGCGCCGCATACCCATGTCCAATGCAGGGCTGGTGGAACTGGCGCGCCAGTCCCCCTCCTGGGTCGAGGCGATCGCAGAGCGTTGCCCGGCAGCGGGCGGAGGAGACTAGCTGATCACCCGGCGATAAAGGTGCCAGCTGGCGTGGCCCAGCAGCGGCAAGACCAGCAGCAGGCCGATGAAGGCCGGCACACTCGCCAGAAACAGCAACACCGCGATCAGCGCTGCCCAAGCGAACATCACTGGCCGGTTGCGGCTCACCGCCTTCCAGCTGGCGATCATCGCGCTGATCAGGTCCACGTCCCGGTCGAGCAGCATGGGCAGGCTCATCACAGTGAGGCAGAAGGTGAACAGGGCAATGCCGCCGCCCACCGCGCCGCCTACCAGCAGCATCAGCAGGCCTGATGTGGTGGTGAGAAATGCGAGGCTTTCCTGCGTCATCCCGGCATCGGCCAGGAAGATGTAGAAGATGCCATGCGCCAGGATTACCCAGAACGACATGATCACGAAGATGATCACGCCAAGTCCCATGATCTGGTCATCCCCGCGCCCGCGAAGCGCGCCCAGCACATCGCGCCAGCCAATCTCCGCGCCCGCCTCGCGCTTGCGGCTTACCTCGTAAATGCCCACGGCGGTAAATGGTGCGATCAAGGGGAAGCAGGCGATGGCCGGGACCAGCCAGATCGCTTCACCGAAGGCATAGAGCGCATAGGTGATGCCGATACCTGCGAGGACATAAACGCCGGCGATGACCAAGCCGTATTGCGGGCAGGCCATGAAGTCGCGCCATCCGGCTGCCAAGGCTGCCCGCAAGTCTGCGGCGGTCAGGTCACCCGCGACGGTGACAGGCGCAGCAGGCGCCTGTTCGGTTTGTTCCACGACACCTCTCCCCCAAATGCGAAGTGCTCCAGCCTGATTGCATAGGAGCTATTGGGGGAGGGATTAATGATCTGGCGCAAATTCCGTGCCGGGATCTGCGGGCCTAATCCCGCAGGTACTTGTCCAGCCATGCATTCCAGCGCTGCATCCGGTCGAGCTGGAAGCTGGGCCGGCTGATGCCGTGGTATTCGCCGGGGTAGATCACCAGTTGCGTATCGATGCCGCGATGGCGCAGCGCCTGGTACATCTGCTCGCTGGCGATTGTCGGCACGTTGACGTCCTCCTCACCAACAATGAACAGGGTAGGAGTCACGATCCGCTGGTTCTGGAAGAAGGGATAGCTGATCGCCATCCAGCCTTCGAAATTCTCCCACGGCGTGCCGAGTTCGGCGATGTACTCGCGAATATACTCGTCATGGCCGAAACCGGTGAAGATGTTGGAGATGGATGCGCCGCTGACCGCTGCCTTGAAGCGTGTGTCGCTGGCGATCACGTAATTGGTCAGCATCCCGCCATAGGACCAGCCGCCCACGCCCAGGCTATCGGGGTCGGCAATGCCCTTGGCAACGGCATCGTCCACCGCTCCCAGCACATCCTCCACGTCAAGGTCGCCCCAGCGGCTGTGGCCCTGCATCGCAAAGGCATCTCCGCGTCCGGTGCTGCCGCGCGGGTTCGGGGCTAGCACGACATAGCCGGCTGCGACCTGCCACAAGGGTTCCCTATCCCAGCTGTAATCGAACTGCGAGGCCGGTCCGCCGTGCAGCATGAGGGTTGTCGGCTGCGGCCTGCTGGCATCGTGGCCCGGGGGCAGGTAGATCAAGCCATGAATCTCGGTGCCGTCCTCGCTGGGAAAGCTGGCCATGCTGACAGAGCCGAACTCGATCCCCTCAAGCCATTCGTCGTTCTGCGACGTCACCTTGTTGAGATTCCCGCCGGTAAAGGCAAAGACCTCGTTCGGGGTGAAATTGGTGCTGCTGAGCAGGGCCATCGTCCCGCCGTGCATGGCGGTGGGACTTCTGAGGACGAAATTGCCCGCGGCCAGCTGTTCGACAGCGCCTCCGCTGGCGGAAACCTGAGCCAGGTACTGCCGCCCGTCATCCTCCACGATCATGCGGACTGCGCTGCCGTCCTCGGTCCACAGCGGGTCAGAGACGTTGCGATCCAGCGTCGTGGTCAGGATTACCGGTTCGCCGCCCGTGGCAGGAACCACTGCGAGCGGCGTGACACCATACCAGATCTTTTGCGGATCAGCGCCATGGACATAGGCGATCCAGTTGCCATCAGGGCTCCAGGCGGGAGAGCCGTCCGTACCGGGATGCACGGTCAGTTGTCGAGGCGCTGAGCCTGGCGCAGAAACGCTTGCAACCCACACATCGGTGTTGCTGTTGCGGTCTGGTTCTGCCGTGCGATTGGAAACGAAGGCCACTTCCGTTCCGTCAGGCGAAAAGGTGGGGTCGGATTCGTCAAAATCGCCGTCGGCAAGCCGCTCCAGCGTGCCGGTTGCAGGATCGAACAGCCACGAACGCTCGCGGCGGTTGTCGAGATAGCCAGTATAGTCTTCCTTGAAGCGATAGCGGTCGATCACGATCGGCTTGGGCCGGTCCTTGTCTTCGCCTTCGGCTTCTTCCGGCTCGGGGTCCTGAATGATTAGCGCCATCTTGCTGCCATCAGGCGACCACACGAAATCGCTGACAGATCCCTCGATGCCCTCGACCGGGCGCGCTTCGCCGCCGTTCAGCGGCAGCAGCCACAGCCGCGTAGGGGCATTGTCGTCCTCGTCCCCGCGCGAGGACAGGAAACCGATTTGCGAGCCATCGGGGCTGAACTTGGGGCTGCTCTCGTTCTCGCCTTCGCGCAGGGTCAGCTGCCGTTCGCCGCTGCCATCGACATTGGCGATCCAGACGTGAGTGGTGTTCTTGTCTTCCTCAAGGTCCGCGCTGCTCACGGTGTAGACGACCATGCTCCCGTCAGGCGAAAGGCTGGGGGAGGAAACGCTGCGGGTCTTGAGCAGGTCCTCGATTGCGAGCGGACGGGCCTGGGCAGAAACGCTGATGGCTGCGGCCGCAATGGCCGTGATGACAAGTCGCAAGTTCACGCTGAAATTCCCTCTTGGCGCGGGCTCGCCGGATGGCGGCGAGTCCCCAAGCGCTGAAGTGATTTCAATTGCGACGAATTGTCAAGCGGGATTGGCAAAAATCTCCGGTTTGTGGCCTGTTACAGGATCGCATAGCCTTTGGCTGATCGCGCAATATTGCGAAGGTGAACGGGAGGCTCAATTGGTCAGGCGACTGGTCTTGGCAGGTCTGGTGGTCTTGGCGGTCCTGGCGCTTGGTTATGGAGCTTTGGCTTACCTCGCAAGCAAGGCGTTTGAAGCCAACGAGGTCGAGAAGCAACTAACCGATCAGGAACTGCGTGAATCGGCGTTTGAAGGCGTGAGTTTTCCCGCCGACGCGACTGATGGCTATCTCTACATGTATGGCTGGCAGGACTACGTCTATCGCGTTCGCTTCAAGTCCAGCACCGAAAGCGCGGAAGCGTTCCTCGAAGAGCTGGTTGGAAATCCGGGCGCGTCGGCAGAACCCGATGATATCGAGCACTTCTCGAAACTCTATTCTGGACAGGAACAGCCGGAGAGGTGGATGCCCACAACCCCTTCGCAAGCGGTCGCCTACGACAGCCAGGACAGCGAGAATCGCTCTTACGACTGGATATTGGCAATCAAGTCCGATCACGAAGGAACTTCAACCGTCTGGCTGGAATTCCATGTTATGTAGCTGGCCTGCATTGCCGCCTATTGGCTGGTGCAGCTAAACTCAGCTCTTCGCTTCGTAAACCACGTGGCCCACGGCGGTGTTGCTGGCTGGCACGCGGTAGAAGCGCTTCTTTTCCTCCACGCCATAGCCCAGCGCCGCGCGCATGATCAGCCACATGATCAGCTCGATCCCTTCGGTGCCTGCTTCGCGCAGATATTCGAGGCGGGTGATGTACTTCAGCTCTTCCGGCTCGTGGGCGAGCAGGTCGATGAACTTTCGGTCAAATTCCTCGTTGATCAGGCCCGCGCGGCTGCCGTGGAGCTGGTGACTCATGCCGCCGGTGCCCCAGACCTGCACGTCAAGGTCTTCAGGGAAGGTCTTGATCGCATTGCGGATCGCTTCGCCCAGCTTCCAGCAGCGCTCGCCGCTGGGGGTGGGGAACTGGCTGACGTTGACCACCACGGGGATGACCTTGCAAGGCCATTCCTCGACCTGGCCGAACACCAGGGACAGCGGTACGGTGAGGCCGTGGTCCACGTCCATCTCGTTGATCAGGGTGATGTCGAACTCGTCGATCACCAGCTGTTCGGCGATGTGCGCGGCAAGATCGATGTGGTTCTTCACCACCGGCACGGGGCGGCGGCCCCAGCCTTCGTCCGCACTTTCGAACTCGTCGGCAAAACCGATCGCGAAAGTGGGGATGATGTCCATCATCAGCGCCGATGCGTGGTCGTTATAGACCAGCACGATCACATCGGGCGTGTTCTTCTTGATCCACTCCTTCACGAACTCGTAGCCCTGGAAGACCGGAGCCCAGTACAGCTCCTTGGTCTTGTTCAGGTCTATCGCCGCGCCGATTGCGGGCACGTGGCTGGTGGCGATGCCTGCGGTAATTCTGGCCATCAGTTCTTGTCCCTGATTGAACGGATACCGGCCGGGTTGCGCCCGCCTTCCAGCATCATCTTCGCGTATTCGTCTGCCGACATGCCGGAGGTGGCGCTGACGGCTTTCTGGGCAGACATGCCATCGGTGCTGGCCAGCTTGACGAGGAAATACATGTTGCCGCCAAGGTCGATCAGCTTTGTCAGGTCGCGGTCGAGCACGGCTTGCTTCTGCTCCTCGGTCATCTTGAACTTGTCGAGATAGGCACGCTCGTCCGCGCGGAATTCGTCGCGGTTCTCTTCCTTCATCAGGCTCATGCAGAACTTGTGGAGGTAATATCCCTGCCGGCTGCGACGGGCCGTGAACACCTTGGTGCCGGGAATGTCTTCGAGATCGTCGAGCGAATAGAGCCTTGTGCGAGGCATGGGGATGGTCCCTTTTCTTGTGCGACAGCGCGGGTAGCAGGCGGCATCGCGGGCAACCATACACCAAAGATTGCAATTATTGCACGTCCGCTTGCGAAAAGCGGCAGGGTGCTGCGCGGCAGGCCCTATCTGCGCAGGTTCATGTACCAGTCGCGCGCGGCGGCGTAATTCGCCTGCCGGGTGTTGAGCGTCTGCCCTTCATCAATGATCGCGCGGGTGCGCAACACGGTCTGCTCTGCCAGCGGCTCGTCGAAAACCATGCCGGCAAAGGAACCGTTGGACCAGACAATGGTGCCGAAGCTTTCGAACTGCAGCCAGTTCAGCACGCATTCCGCGCCGGGTGAAAGCGGCTGGGCACAATGCAGGCGGGCACCACGGCGCGACAGGTCGCACAAGGCTGCGCCTTGCGAACCCGACAGCGTGATCAGCTGCGCCGGCAGGTCGGTGCGCAAGCGGCTCTCGATCCTGCGTACTGCGCTGGTGGTGGTCCCGTGCATGCAATTCCCGTTCCGGTTGCGGACAAGGACAAGCATGGCAAATCATGCCGTAGCATTGCTGGATGCAGGGCTAGGTATTCACGCGGGGGCTGGCGGCAGGATAATGGGGCGCGGAATGGCTCTCTCCCTTCCATTCCGCGCCCAGCCTGTGAGGCTGTGTCACAGGCCTAGTTGTTGTTGTTGGGATCCCAGCCGACGGGCGCGCCGCGATCATCCACCTGCGGGCCGGGAATGGCGGTGAGCGTGTGGATCTGCCGGAACTTGCCGTCGATATAGCGGAAAGTGTGGCTGTCCGGCCCGCCGTTTTCCGACGATCCAAAGCGCATGAACACGTTGATCACGCCCTTTTCCTCGTCGATCAGGTAATCCCGGTTGGTGAGGTAGAGCACGCCCGGCGGCATGCCGATTTCGCAGCTGGCATCGGGCAGATTGTCGCGGTTGGTGTACAGGCCGCCTTCCAGCCGGGCGCAGGGCATGCCCCAGGGAATGTCGGTAAACTTGTCCATGAAACCATCGAGATAGGCATTGGCGCCGCGGATCATCTCGGAAGGCTCGGTGCGCTGGTAGGGATGCAGATCGCTCCAGTCTTCCTGGCTGGTATAATGCAAAAAGGCATTGGCGTTGAACAGCCAGTCACCCGTGGTGATGGTGATGGAATCGACCCGGTACACTGCGCCTTCATGCGCAAACAGGCGCGTACCGATGACATAGGGTGTGGGGCCGGTCACGATGATCTCGGTGAAGGTCTTGCACCGCACCGGGTCATGAAAGCTCATCGCATGGTCAATTTCGAGCGGGGTGTTCCACAGGCCGGATGAAGCGTCCACCGTTTCCATGTTCTCGAGATAGTGTGTGTTCCCCGCCAGCGGCAGGGCGGAGAGGTCTCCGCTGCGCTGCCCGGCAACATAGGCATCGGTAAGGGCCTTGAGCTCGTCCTTGGTGCAAGTCGGCCGGTCTACCCGCCGGGCCAGCCCTTCAGAGCCGGATTGCGCCTGCGCCATGGCCTGGCTGGATGTGGCGGCAATTGCGAAGGCGATGGCCGATGCGGCGAGTTTCTTCAGCATGACTGTTTCCTTGCCTATGCTCAGCGCACGTCCACCGGTTCTTCGCTGCGGCACTGTTCGTAGGTGCTCCAGCCCGAGCAGACCCCATAAGGCCCGCGAATGAAGATCGCCTCGATCCGGCTGATATTGCCCTTGTCGACCTTGAACAATTCACCCAGTTGCCAGGTCCAGTTGATCGGGCGGTGATCGAAGAATGCGAAGGCGAAGACCACGCCGCGCTCGATATCCACCGCCACCACGCGGCGATCACGCACGCCAGTTACGGTGCCGACCAGCGAGGTTTCGAACTGCCCCTTGCAGGTCTGGATCGCGCCGAAAGCGGGCCGGTCACCCAGGTCGTGCCCTTCCGGTGCGGCGGCGATCATGCCGTTTTCCAATCGCAGGCAGTCATCGGTGAAGGGATAGTAATCGTTGGTCGTATTGCGCTCGACCGCCTCGAAATAGGCGTTGGCGACTTCCACCAGCTCTGCGCGGGTATGGCGCTCGTCCTCGGGCACTGCCTCGAAATAGCCTTCCCAGGGCGATCCGAGAGCGTGGACCGCTCCCCCGATGTCGGGGAAGGGGTTGGAGCTGGGGCCGCCGCCGCCACCCAGCGGCCTGTCGGGCCGCGCGGCAATGTGTTCGACTTCGCTGATCTTGCCATCCCGGTCGATCCGCAGGCGCAGGGCAAGGCCGACATGTTCCGGCTCGCGTGAAGGCCCGGTGGCGGAGCTGGAGGCGACTTCCTGCACCGTCACCAAGGCAGCGACCTGGCCCGTGATCACATCGGGCACGACAAGGCGATAGCCTTCGGGCGAGACGGTGGTGGCCCACAGCCCTTCGTTGCCCAGCGGCATTTCGATGCCGTTTTCTGTAAAGCGGACATTGCGGGCGAACAGATCATCCGACACCGCGCCATCTGTCATCGCCTGCAGATAGCGCTCGACGTAAGCCTCAAGGCAGGGGCGGTCGCAGTCGCGCGTTTCCATTTCCAGCGGTACGCCGGCGATCTGCGCAGCGGCAGGCATGGCCGTGGTGGCAAGCCCCATTGCGCATGCTGCCAGCAGCGATGTGCGGATCAGTCTGGACATATTCCCCTCTCCCTTTTTTAGGCACGGAGAATAGCCATCAGGCCGTTACTTGCCAGAACGAATTTGTAATCTCTTTTGTCAGTCCGCGGCTATCGCGCGTTTGTAGGCGGGCCGCGCCTGCAACCGCTCCCAGTAGGCGGCGACATTGGCGGGGAGTTCCACCTCGCACTTTGTGAATTCAGCCAGCAGGAAGGCATAGCCGATGGAGATATCGGCAATGGTGAAGCGTTCTCCCGTCACCCATGTGCGCCCGTCAGCCAGGTAATCATGGAGATAGGCGAGGCGCTTTTCCAGCTGGCCCAGTTGGTCCGCGATGGTGTTGTTGGTCTGCTCGCCGGTGAACACGCGGGTGCGGAACACCGTGCCGATGGGGGTGGCAAGGTCCGCCTCGCCGAAATGCAGCATTTGCAAATGCGCGGCATAGTGTTCCGGTTCGGGCAGCGGCCCCACAGCCAGCGCCTTTGCGGCCTCGTTTCCCGCCACCAGCCGCCTGCCGGTGATGTAGAGCAGGATGCCGATGCTTTCGAACATGGTGATCGGCTCTTCCGCATCGTCATCCACGATGGTGGGAACCGAGCCGAGCGGATTGATTTCGAGGAAGCTTTCCGGGACCGGGATGCCGAAGCTTTCCAGCCGGTAGGCTTCCTGCATCTCCTCCATCAGCCACACGATCCTCTGGCTGCGCGAACTGGGGACGTGGTAGATCGTGATCATGCGGATGCTCCTGTTCTGCGTGCAACGATGATGCCGCCGATCACGCCGCCCACCACCTTCAGGCCGTGGGCCAGTACATAAGCAGGGCGCACGCTGCTTTCGAGATCGAAATCGGCCACTGCGCCGTTCAGAACCAGCGTCATCGCGACGTAGAGCAATATGCCCCAGATGCCGGCAATTACGCCATTGGCGATGGGCGCGCTGGTGCCCTTTGCCACCCACATGCCCGCCGGAATGAACAGGCCGAAGCACAGGATCGGTATGACGATATCGAGCACGGCTTCGGGCTGGGCTGCCGTGTTGAAGATGATGATGGTCGGCGGGACCAGCAACAGCTCCACCAGAACGGCAGCAAGCAATGTCCGGCCCCCGCGATAGCGCGGCAATTCCTGTTCGATCATGGATACTCTCCCCCAAGAGCAGGCCGCGATTAGCGGACTCCTGGCGGGAGCTTATCCGGCGTGCGGGCTGTTGGCCAGCAGATCATCCACCACGCTCGGATCGGCCAGCGTCGAGGTATCGCCCAGATTGCCGGTGTCATTCTCGGCAATCTTCCTGAGGATGCGGCGCATGATCTTGCCGGAACGTGTTTTCGGCAGGCCGGGTGCGAATTGCAGCACGTCAGGCGTTGCGATGGGCCCGATTTCCTTGCGCACCCACTGGATCAGTTCCTTGCGCAGTTCGTCTGTATCCTCGACGCCTTCCATGGTGGTGACATAGGCATAGATGCCTTGCCCCTTCACATCATGCGGCATGCCGACCACGGCAGCTTCTGCCACCGCGTCATGATCCACCAGAGCGCTTTCCACTTCGGCCGTGCCCATGCGGTGGCCCGAGACGTTGATCACATCATCAATCCGGCCGGTGATCCAGTAATAGCCATCCTCATCCCGGCGGCATCCGTCCCCTGTGAAATACTTGCCCGGATACTGCGAGAAATAGGTCTGGATGAAGCGGTCATGATCGCCATAGACGGTGCGCATCTGGCCGGGCCAGCTGTCGAGGATGACCAGCGCGCCTTCGGTCGCGCCTTCAAGGATGTTGCCTTTCTCGGCATCGACGACGGCGGGCTGCACGCCGAACATGGGGAAACTGGCGGAACCCGGTTTCAGCGCATGGGCGCCGGGCAGGGGAGTGATCATGTGGCCGCCCGTTTCGGTTTGCCACCATGTGTCGACGATGGGGCAGCGCTTGTCGCCCACCACGTCGTAATACCATTCCCAAGCCTCAGGGTTGATCGGTTCGCCCACGCTGCCGAGTACCTTCAGGCTCTTGCGGCTGGTCTTCTTCACCCATTCATCGCCTTCGCGCATCAGTGCGCGCAGGGCGGTGGGTGCGGCATAGAACTGCTCGACCTGGTACTTGTCGACCACCTGCCAGAAGCGGCTGAAGTCCGGATAATTGGGCACGCCTTCAAACATCAGCGTTGTCGCGCCATTGGCCAGCGGCCCGTAAACGACATAGCTGTGCCCGGTCACCCAGCCGATATCCGCAGCGCACCAGTAAACCTGCCCCGGGCGGTAATCGAAGGTGTATTCATGCGTCATGCTGGCCCACACGGCATAGCCGCCGGTGGTGTGCAGCACGCCCTTGGGCTTGCCGGTGGAGCCCGAGGTGTAGAGGATGAAGAGCGGGTCTTCCGCGTTCATTTCTTCCGGTTCGCAAGTGGCAGGCATATCCGCCACTGCTTGCGCCCAGTCGACATCGCGGCCTTCGACAAAGCCGACATCGGCGCCGGTGTGGCGCAGCATGATGACGGTATCGACTTTTGCCTTCTCGCAAGCAGCGTCGACGTTGGCCTTGAGCGGAATGGTCTTGCCGCCGCGCAGGCCTTCGTCAGTGGTCAGCACGATGGTGCTTTCGCAATCGGTGATGCGCTGGGCGAGGGCATCGGGGCTGAAGCCTGCAAACACGATCGAATGCACCGCGCCGATCCGCGCGCAGGCGAGCATCGCCACTGCCGCTTCAGGGACCATTGGCAGGTAGATCGTCACCCGGTCGCCGCGCTGCACGCCCTTGGCTTTCAGCAAATTGGCGAACTTGCAGGTCGCTTCGTGGAGCTCGCGATAGGTCAGCTGGCGGCCGGGCGTATCGGGGTGGTCCGGCTCCCACAGGATCGCCACGTCATCACCGCGCGTCTCCAGGTGCCGGTCCAGGCAATTGGCTGCAAGGTTCAGCGTGCCGTCCTCGAACCACTTGATGCGGAAATCGGCAGCATCGAAACTGGTGTCCTTGATCTTCGTGGGCTTGCGCATCCAGTCGATCCGCTGGGCCTCGCCGAGCCAGAAGTTTTCCGGATCATCCACGCTGGCGCGATATTTCAGCGCGTAGCCATCAGCATTGATCTTGGCATTTGCGGCCCAATCCGCCGGTACCGGATGGGTGACGTGCTCGTGCATTCCAAACTCCCACTTGCTCTCGCAAGCAGACCTAGGAAATCCTCATGCGTTGCGCCAGAGGGCATCCAGCGCCGGAAGCAAATGCGTGCGATGTTCTGCAGGAATGCGGGTGAGGAGTTCGGCCTCGAATGCCTCGATGATCGACAGCGCCTCACCATGCTTTGCATGTCCTGCCGCAGTCAGCACCAGACCTTGCGATTTGCCGTCCAGCGGGTTGCGGTCAATCAGCCCGGCATCTTCAAGCCGCTTCAGCAACGGCACCATGTTGGCCCGCTGGATATCCAGTTCCCGCCCCAGTGCGCTGGCCGTGACATCGGGGTTGGCGTCGATCAGAAGCAGCAGCGATGCGTCCACCTGCTTCAGCCCGATGTCGGACAGCCGCGCAGCCAGTTCCGCAGCCGTCGCATTGGCGGCACGGCGCAGCGAATAGCCGGGGTAGTGGGTAAGTGGATCCTGCATGATCAGAACCTTAGCGATTGTTGTTGCGCATAGCAATCCTTATAGCTATGAGTGATAACAATCCGCGCGGCCATTGCCGCGTGATTCGCGCAACCAAGTGGAGAGAATACGATGGCAAAGCCCTCACAGCCCGATCCCCGCCCGCAAGAAGAAACCGTCAAGTACGACATCATCGACGGCGTGGCATGGGTATCCTTCAACCGTCCCGACAAGCGCAACTGCATGAGCCCCAAGCTCAACAAGCAGATGCTGATCGTTCTGGAAGAGCTGGAATTCCGTGATGACGTGCAGGTGCTGGTGCTGACCGGTGAGGGCACTTCGTGGTCCGCCGGCATGGACCTGCTCGAATATTTCCGTGAAGCCGAAGTGCAGGGCCTGCACAAGGTGCGTGAGCACCAGCGCCAGGCATATGGCTGGTGGGAACGCCTGCGTTGGTACGAAAAGCCGACCGTTGCCATGATCAACGGCTGGTGCTTCGGCGGTGCTTACGGCCCGCTGTTCGCTTGCGACCTCGCCTATTGCTCTGACGAAGCGCAGTTCGGCCTGTCCGAAATCAACTGGGCCATCCTGCCCGGCGGCGGCGCATCCAAGGTGGCGGCAGAACTGCTCAACTTCCGCGATGCCATGTATCACGCCATGATGGGTGAAAACCTCACTGGCCCCGAAGCTGCGGCCAAGGGCATGGTCAATGAATCGCTGCCGGCTGACAAGCTGAAGGACCGTGTGCAGGAAGTTTGCGACGTTCTGAAGAAGAAGGACAGCCAGGCCCTGCGTGCCACCAAGTGGGCCGTGCGCCGCGTGCGCGAAATGACCTATGACAACGCCGAGGACTACCTGATCCGCGCACAGGAAGCGCTGAACGACTTCGGCGGTTGGGAAACCCGCAAGGAAGCTACCAAGCAGTTCCTTGACGAGAAGACCTTCAAGCCGGGCCTTGGTGCCTTCGACAAGACCAAGGTCAGCAAGGACTGATCCCGATCAATGCAACAGGCGTCACCCCTGCCAATGGCGGGGGTGACGTTTTGCGTGTCCGGGGTTAGGACGCGCTTCAAAGTTTCCCAGTGGAGAGGAATTCCATGAGCACCCGCCGTTTCACCAACGAACAGATTGACCGCCTGCTGCGCCCGAAATCCGTGGCCGTGATCGGCGCTTCGGACCGCCATGGCGCGCTTGGCTGTACGCTGCTGAACAACCTCGTGCAGTACAAGTTCAAGGGCGATATCTATCCGGTGAACCCCAAGCGGGACGAGCTGCAGGGCCTCAAGGTCTACAAGGGCCCCGATGAACTGCCGCACGGTGTGGATTGCGCCGTGCTGGCGATCCCGCGTCCCTTCGTCGTCGACACCGTCCGCGCGCTGGCAAAGAACGGTTGTGGCGCAGTGGTGATCTACGCCGCCGGCTTCTCCGAAGCGGGTGAGGAAGGCGCGAAGGACCAGGCCGAACTGGCGCGCATCTCCGAAGAACACGGCATCATCATCGAAGGCCCCAATTGCCTGGGCTGCACGAACTACGTGGAAGGCATTCCGCTGACCTTCGTGGAAACCAACATGAAGCAGCCCGGCCCGAATGACCGCGCTGTTGGCGTGGCCAGCCAGTCCGGCGCGCTTGCTGCCGTGCTTGCCACCACGCTTCACCCGCGCGGTTGCTTTGTCTCCACATCGGTTTCCACCGGCAATGAGGCGGCATCGGGCGTGGAAGACTATGTCGAATGGCTGGTGGATGACCCCGCCACTCACGTCATTGCCATGTATGTCGAGAACCTGCGCAACCCGCAGGCCTTTATCGCAGCTGCCCGCCGCGCGCGCGCAGCAGGCAAGCCCATCATCATGCTGCACCCGGGCAAGAGCTCGAAGGCGCAGGAATCGGCTGCCACCCACACTGGCGCGATGGCGGGCGACTATGCACTGATGAAGACCAAGCTGACCCGCGAAGGCATCATCTTTGCCGATACGCTGGAAGAGCTGGCCGATATCGCCACCATCGCTGTAACCTGCCCGGACCTGCCGGGCGCGAATATGGCGGTGCTGGGTGAAAGCGGCGCGCTGCGCGGCCTTGCCTTTGACATCGCGGAAGACATCGGGCTCGACCTGATCCACCTCGATGACGAGAACAGCCCGAAGATCCGCGCTGTGCTGCCGGACTTCGTGCCGGTTTCCAACCCCACGGACATCACCGCCATCGGCCTCAGCGAACCGGAAATCTACACCAACCTGCTGCGCGTGCTGCTGGAGGATGACCGCATCGGCAGCGTGGTCGCATCGATCATCCAGTCGGATCCGATCACCTGCAAGATCAAGCTCCCGGCCATCCAGAAGGCGCTCGAAGGCGGCTCGCTGGGCAAGCCGCTGGTCTTTGCCGGCGTGGACGAAGGCGCGAATGTGCCGCAGGAATATCTCGACGGCCTCGCCAGTGCGGGTATCCCCTATTTCCGCTCCACCGAGCGTGCCTATCGCGCGATTGCGCGCCTGGCGGACCTTTCCAAGCGGGACCTGTCGGACAATTCGATTGCTCCGATTGCGCTCGACGGTCTGGCTGACGAAAGCGGCGTGATCCCCGAATACAAGGCCAAGGCGCTGCTTGCGCCAGCTGGGATCGCCTTCCCTGCCAGCCAGTTCGCTCCCACGGCTGAAGATGCTGCCAATGCGGCCGAGGCTATCGGCTTCCCGGTGGTGATGAAGGCGCAGGCTGCTGCGCTGGGCCACAAGAGCGACGCGGGCGGCGTGATCCTGAACCTGAAGTCCACTGACGAGGTGCGGGACGCTTTCGAGCGCATGTACCAGAACGTCGCCAACTACGATGCCTCCATCGCGCTTGACGGCGTGCTGATCGAGAAGATGGGCAAGATGGGCACCGAGATGATCGTGGGCGCCAAGTCCGATCCCCAGTGGGGCCCGGTGGTGCTGGCCGGTTTCGGCGGCGTGACGGCGGAAATCCTCAAGGACGTGAAGCTGTTCACCCCTGACATGGGCAAGGAACAGGTGATCGCAGGCCTGCTCTCGCTGAAGCAGGCACCGATCCTCAAGAGCTATCGCGGCAGCCCCGCGCTGGACGTAGAGGCGCTGGCAGACCTGATCGTGAAGATGGGGGCGATCATGACCGGGAACCCCTCGATCCGCGAGATCGACCTGAACCCGGTGATCATCCATCCCAAGGGCGAAGGCGTGGCCGCGCTCGATGCGCTGATGCTGGTCGACTGACCCGCTCCACACCGCAAAGCAATACTGGCAACAAAAAAGGGCCCGAAGGGATCAACCTTCCGGCCCTTTCGTCAGGCCCTCAGGGGAGAGGGCCGTGCGGGGCTCAGTTGCCTGAGCCCGGCCCGTATGTGACCTCCACACGGCGGTTCTGCAGCTCGCGCACACCGTCTGCCGTTTCCACGCGGGGCATGGTTTCGCCAAACGCCT
>Ga0181606_10000116_pt1 | contig 59676 bp, 55 predicted proteins | sample 041ome_10_FD_132994 | JGI IMG/M metagenome (GOLD analysis project Ga0181606, IMG submission 132994) | Coastal salt marsh microbial communities from the Groves Creek Marsh, Skidaway Island, Georgia - 041412US metaG (megahit assembly) | ecosystem: Environmental > Aquatic > Marine > Intertidal... | reverse complement strand
GCACAGGGGAAGTGGACAGTTTGTGCGTGCCAGAGAGTCGCCGCTGAAAAGTAAAAGATTTGATGACCACGCCATATCATTCTGAAAACCTGTAAGTTTGTTTAGCGAGCCGGTAAGCCATCTGCTCGGCCAGCGCCAGCGCCTCCGATTCGTCAATTCTGTGATCAGCCACCATCTCTGCCAGAAAGCTGCAGTCCATTCGTCTGGCGACGTCGTGACGTGCGGGGATCGACAAAAAGGCACGAGTATCATCGTTAAAACCCGCGGTATTGTAGATGCCAGCTGTCTCCGTAGTCTGTTGGCGAAAGCGTCGCATTCCTTCCGGACTGTCATGAAACCACCAGGGTGGTCCTAGCTTGAGGCACGGGTAGTGACCAGCCAAGGGGGCGAGTTCGCGGCTGTAGACTGTCTCGTCAAGCGTGAAAAGAATAATGCTGAGGCTGGCGTTATTCCCATACTTATCTAACAGGGGCTTCATTGCTCCAACATAGTCGGTACTGCTGGGAATATCCGCGCCCTTATCGCGACCAAACTTTCTAAACACCCAGTCATTGTGATTACGGAAACTGCCAGGGTGAATCTGCATCACCAGACCGTCAGCGATACTCATACCCGCCATCTCGGTCAGCATCTGACCTCGAAATGTCTCAGCTTCTGCCGGGCTGCAGTTGCCGCTCAAGACTTTCCTGAACAGGGCTTCGCTGTCAGCCAGACTCAGGTTGGCTGTCGTTGCAGTAGGGTGCCCATGATCGGTTGAGGTCGCCCCCATAGATGCAAAGAACTTGCGTCGAACCCGATGCGCCTCAAGATATCCTCCCCAGGTGCTGGTGTCGCAACCGGTTAGCTGGCCAAAGGTCTGGATGTTTGCGGAGAAATTCTCGTACTCAGGGTCAATGACGTTGTCAGGTCGATACGCCGTCAGAACCTTGCCTCGCCAACCACTGGCGCGGATCGCTTGATGGTGCCGCAAGTCGTCCAGGGGTGATTCGGTGGTGGCGAGATACTCAATGTTGAAGCGTTCAAACAGGCTGCGAGGCAGAAAGGCTTCTGTCGCCAATAATTGATTGATGTGATCAAAGTAATAATCTGCCGTCTCTTCACTCAGCTGGACTTTGATACCAAACACTTCCACGAAGACATGGTCCAGCCAGAGCCGCGAAGGCGTGCCAGCGAACAAGTAGTAATGACGGGCAAAGATGTGCCAGATTTTTCTGTCGTCGCTTTCCACCAGACTTCCATCTTGGGAGGCGATACCCAGTGCCTCAAGACTGATGCCCTGGCTGAATAACATTCTGAAGACATAGTGATCAGGTTTAATTAGAAGCTCAGTGGCATTACCAAAAGGTTGGTTGTTAGCGAACCACGCGGGATCCGTGTGGCCATGGGGACTGACAATCGGTAAGTCTTTAACGCTGCGGTACAGGCGTATGGCAATCGCACGAACATCTGCATTGGCGGGCATGAGACGTTCGGCGTGAAGAATCAGGGGTTTGGTCATAGCAAGCGCTTATATGATCGTTTGAGGGCATCATAGAAATATGTGCCACGGGTGGCAATTACTAGTTCTCAATGGCAAGGGACTGTTCAGCGCAGGTTTAGTCGCTTTGCTAAATCGGATAAGATACGAGCGTTAGTTGATGCGAAAGATGCATAAAGAAGATTTCACCTGAGTAACCATCGACACCGCTGCGACCAACGAGAGCTGCACCCTGAATAAGAGTCTGAGACAGAGCCAGCGCAAGCCCGCTATTCATTGAGATAACACGCTATGAACATTCAAAAAGTCGGCGTTTTGGGCGCCGGCACTATGGGCGCTGGTATTGCGCAAACCTTCGCGACTGCTGGACTTGCCGTAGTCCTGTGTGATGTAGACAGCAGTTTTGTTGAGCGTGGCTTAAAGGCGATCGACGGTAACCTTGAGCGTTCAGTGGCGCGGGGTAAACTGCAATCAACAGAAAAGGACGCCATTGTCGCGCGAATAGCCGGAACGACGCTTCAGACCACCTTTGCCGACTGTGACCTGATCGTAGAAGCCGTCGTCGAAGATATGACGATCAAGCAGTCCATATTCACGCAACTGGAGCGGATTTGTCGAGCAGACGCAATACTAGCTTCTAACACTTCCTCTTTGTCGATTACGGAGATTGCCAGCGCAACCCTGAACCCAGATCGCGTGATAGGTATGCATTTCTTCAATCCTGCGCCAGTGATGCAACTCGTGGAAGTAATACGAGGTATTGCAACTTCGCCCGCAACCACCGCAGCAGTCGTGGCGGCTGCCAAAGCGATCGGAAAACAACCGGTGGAAGTGGCAGAAGCGCCTGGGTTTGTTGTTAACCGAATCCTTGTCCCTATGATCAATGAAGCAGCTGGCATATTGGCTGAGGGTGTGGCGACCGCGCTGGATATTGATGCGGCAATGAAGTTGGGTGCGAACCATCCCATGGGTCCCTTAGCCTTGGGCGATATGATAGGTCTCGATGTCTGTTTGGCTGTCATGGACGTCTTGCACGAAGAATTCGGTGACTCAAAGTATCGAGCGCACCCACTACTGCGTAAGTACGTCCGCGGTGGCTGGTTGGGACGCAAAACAGGCCGTGGCTTTTACGAATATTAGCGGATCTGTGGTAGGCTTCTAGGCCAGCGAGAGTGGTGTAAGTGGTATGGTGGTAGAGGGCAATATTAAGAGCGGGCGGCGGTAAGCTCAGTGCATGCTTATTTAGACCATGCCGGCATTCTCGCGTTTGCCCATCGTGGCGATCACCAATCGGGGCCGGAAAACACTCTGCCAGCATTTGCAGGTGCGGTAGCGCTTGGCTTTAAGTATCTTGAAACAGATGTCCATTGTACCAGCGATGACGTGTTGTTAGCGTTTCACGATCAGCGCCTTGATCGGGTTACCGACCGAGATGGCGTGATTGCCCAGTTGCCCTATGCGCAGGTCAGGCAAGCATTGGTTGCTGCGAAAGAGCCGATCCCCTTGATGGAGGACCTGCTGAATGCCTTTCCTGATACGCGCTTTAACATCGACCTTAAGGCCGATAACACCGTTGCTCCTTTTATCAAGCTGCTGAAGAGAAGTCGGTGTCTGGACCGAATATGTATCGGTTCATTTGATGATCGACGGGTTGCTGCAATTCGGCAAGCTTTCCCCTTGGTCTGTACCTCAATGGGCCCTAAGGAAGTATTCAGGGCGCGCCTGGCCAGTTTTCGAATGCCGTTTGCACGATTGCGTGCGGCTTGTGCCCAGGTGCCCGTTCGTTGGGAGCGAATTCCTGTTGCCGATCGCCGCTTTATCTCCGCCATGCGGGAGCGGCAGATACAAACCCATGTCTGGACAGTGAATGACCCGCAGGCGATGCATGATCTGTTGGAGTTGGGCGTCGACGGCATCATGACGGACTATCCAGCGCGGCTGAAAGCCGTTTTGCAGGAAAGAAACGCCTGGGTTGATTAGTGCGCTCAAACCTCTTTGTTTGATTTTATCGGAACAACGGCTTTGGCTTGAAAGCGGGAAAAATAGTGTTGTCGATGTCACCGGGATGGATGGATGAGGCCAGAGGCAGTTGTTATCAGTGAGGATTCAGGGCTCGCGGGCGGTGCCGGCAAGCTGACGATCCCAGGATGATCTGAATTTCCTGAGGTAACAAACTTGGCTCGAGGCACACTTACGCATACAATCTGCCCGCCGCAGCAGCACCACGGGCTAGGCTTCGAGTTTGACGAAACGCAGTCACCGATCTAATCGAGTTTGGTAGAGTTGAGGCTTTGAAGCATAACCTGTTACTGGTTTTTGTCGGTCCGGATCGTTGCGGTAGCCTCGACGAGGTGACTTTTGAATAGGCCAAGCAGTTTGCCAAGATGATAGAAATGGATAGCCACTTTGCCGCGCCCCCCGTCACCGGTGAGTTCACCTGCAGTGCCGACGCGATGATCGAGGAGCCTGATACTCCTGACATCCAGCGGCTTGCAGATTCGTTGGACAAAATTGCGACCCGTCTCGGAGTCGACATGCTGTTGGAAGCGGACCTTGACGATTAAGCCCGGCAGTAAACCCGCTACTCACTGGATGAACCTGGCATTAGACCAGGCGCGTCAGGCGCAGTCTGTTGCAGAGGTGCCGATTGGTGCTGTGATAGTGCGCGACGATGAAATTATTGGGGTTGGCTATAACCAAACAATCAGTCGCTGTGACCCTACGGCCCATGCCGAGATCGTCGCGATCCGTGCGGCCGCTGAGAAGATTGGCAATCACAGACTGGTGGGTGCGGATATGTACGTGACCATTGAACCCTGTACCATGTGCGCAGGTGCTTTGGTTCAGGCTAGAATTGCTCGGTTGATCTTTGCCGCGGCCGAGCCTCGCGCTGGTGCTGTCATATCATCCAGCCGAGTGTTAGAAAATCCCGGATTAAACCACCGAGTTGAGAGTGAATCTGGCGTCTGCCAGGCTGAAGCCGCAGCACTAATGGCGGGTTTTTTTAGAGTCAGGAGATAAGCATGTTGCAGTTGCCAGGCGCGCCCGCCCTGTCAGAGTTTAGAATCCAGAAGCTGTTGCTGGACTTGAGCGCCAATGGCGTCAATGTCACGGACTGGCACATCGACAGCCGTTTTTTACATTTTGTTGATTCCAGGCGCGAACTGACGCAGGCCGAGGCGAAGGTACTCGCCAGTATCCTCACTTATGGTCCGCCGGCGCACTCCGTGCCCGCTACGACGGCGCTGTTGCGGCTGGTTGTGCCAAGACCCGGAACAATTTCGCCCTGGAGCTCCAAGGCCACGGACATAGCACACATCTGCGGATTAAAATCAGTCAATCGTATCGAGCGCGGCATTGCTTATTATGTACAAACGCCGATGCCCTTGGCTCGTGACGTGCAGCAGCAGCTGGACTCAGTCCTGTTTGATCGCATGACAGAAGCTGTATTGGATACCACTCAGGCGGCCGCCGTTTTGTTTCAAGTCGAAGCGGCCAGGCCATTGGCCACTGTGCCGGTGCTGAGTCAGGGTCGAGAGGCGCTGGTAAAGGCAAATGCTACTCTGGGTATGGCCTTGGCCGAAGATGAGATTGACTACCTCACTGAGGCGTTTAGGCAGTTGCAGCGAGATCCTACCGACGTCGAACTGATGATGTTCGCCCAGGCAAACTCTGAACACTGTCGACACAAGACGTTCCGTGCCAGTTGGAGCCTCGATGGTATTGAACAACCCTATAGTCTTATGGAAATGATTCAAAACACCTACGCCAAGACGAATGGCGCGGGTGTTTTGAGCGCCTATGAAGACAATGCTTCGGTGATCGTTGGGCCCACCGCTGGCCGGTTTTACCCGGATCCTGTTGACAGAGAATATGGCTATCACGAAGAGCCTATCCATATTCTCATGAAGGTTGAAACCCATAATCATCCCACCGCCATTGCGCCGTTTGCTGGCGCAGCGACTGGCTCCGGGGGCGAGATTCGAGACGAGGGTGCGGTGGGTCGAGGCTCAAAGCCAAAGGTAGGCTTGAGCGGTTATTCCGTCTCAAACCTACGTATTCCTGGCCAGGTTGAAGCCTGGGAGGTGGACTATGGCAAACCCGAACGCATCTCCTCAGCCCTGGATATCATGATCGAGGCGCCGATCGGCGGTGCGGCATTTAACAACGAATTTGGTCGACCCAATATCTGCGGTTATTTTCGAACCTTTGAGATGCGGGTCGCGAATGAGGTGCGAGGTTATCACAAGCCCATCATGATCGCCGGTGGGCTGGGTAACATACGCGCGGGGCATGTTGAACAGCGCCAGATAGCCGTGGGGTCGGCATTAATCGTGCTAGGTGGCCCAGCTATGCTCATCGGCTTGGGCGGTGGTGCCGCATCTTCCATGGCGACTGGCGCCAGTGATGCAGACCTGGATTTTGCCAGCGTGCAACGTGGCAATCCGGAGATGGAACATCGCTGTCAGGAGGTCATTGATCAATGCTGGCAGCTAGGCGAACGTAATCCCATCGCATTTATTCACGATGTCGGCGCCGGCGGACTGTCCAACGCCTTGCCTGAGCTGGTAAAAGACGGTGGTGTCGGTGGCCACTTTAATCTGCGTGATATTCCGAATGACGAACCTGGCATGTCTCCGCTAGAAATTTGGTGCAATGAAGCGCAAGAGCGCTATGTCCTGGCCGTCGCGCAAGTCGACCTGATTAGATTTGCGCTGATTTGTGCGCGAGAGCGCTGCCCCTACGCGGTCGTGGGTACTGCGATCGATCAGCAGCATCTGCTGGTGAATGATCAGCTCTTCGCTGGAAATCCTGTAGACCTCCCCATGTCGGTATTGTTTGGCAAAGCGCCAAAAATGCACAAGGATGCTGTATCAAAACCAATTGTGGCGCACTCGATGGCGTTGGATTTCAGTCTCAAAGAAGCGATTCATCGCGTGATTGGTCACCCTGCTGTCGCGAGTAAAAACTTTCTGATTACCATTGGTGACCGCACCGTTGGTGGCATGGTTGCTCGCGATCAAATGGTTGGTCCGTGGCAGACGCCAGTTGCTGATGTCGCTGTCAGCACCAGTGGCTATCAGGCCACGACTGGTGAAGCTATGGCGATGGGCGAACGAGCCCCCGTTGCCCTGCTAGACAGCACTGCCTCCGGGCGTTTGGCGGTCACAGAGGCGATCACGAATATTGCCGCGGCAAAGATAGCCCATATCAGTGATATCAAGCTTTCTGCCAATTGGATGGCGGCTGTCGGTCATCCTGGTGAAGATGCCAATCTGTATAAGACCGTTGCGGCTGTGGGTCTGGAATTGTGCCCTGAATTGGGTATCTGTATACCGGTCGGCAAGGACTCTATGTCTATGCAAAGCCGATGGCAACAGGATGGGGAAGACCGAGCAGTCACATCACCCTTATCGTTAGTGATTTCGGCGTTTGCGCCGGTGACAGATGTTCGCGCCACCCTGACGCCGGAATTGATCCGCAGTGAAACCACGGAATTGTTGCTGGTAGATTTAAGTGCGGGTGCCAACCGTCTGGGCGGATCAATTTTGGCGATGTGTTTCAATGAACTCAGTGATGTCTCGCCGAATCTTGATCGAGCCGAGTCCTTGAAGATGTTCTTTGAACTGATGCAGTCCGATGAGGTGCGGGATCGGCTCTTGGCCTATCATGACAGATCAGACGGCGGTGTGCTGGCAACGATACTTGAGATGTGTTTCGCCGGCCGCATGGGTGTAACCATTGACCTCAATGGCGAAAGCCATGCCCATGTGTTGAGCCAATTGTTCAATGAGGAGCCGGGTGCGGTTTTGCAGGTACAGGCGAGTAACTCGGCGATGCTGCAAGCCCTGTTTCGAGCGAAGGGACTTAGTTGTGACATCATTGGTCGGCCGACGCTGGCGCAACGGGTGGATATTAAACTTCGAGGACAACTGCTCTTTAGTGCGACGCGAGCAGAACTCCAGCAACGTTGGTCAAATGTCAGCTACCATATACAACGTTTGAGAGACAATCCCGCAGGTGCCGATCAGGAATTTGCGCGCATCAGTGACGATGACGACCCTGGTTTGAGTGTGAGCCTTTCGTTTGATTTAAACGAGGATATTGCCGCACCCTATATCAACACAGGCGTTCGGCCTCGAATTGCGATCTTACGCGAGCAGGGCGTCAACTCTCAAACCGAAATGGCGGCGGTGTTTGACCGAGCAGGATTTGCAACGGTGGATGTGCATATGAGCGAGGTCCTGGGTGGTCACGTCGATCTGCAAGATTTCAAAGGGCTCGTAGCCTGCGGTGGTTTCTCGTATGGTGATGTTTTGGGTGCCGGGGAAGGCTGGGCCAAGTCGATTCTGTTCAATCCTGGCGGGCGAGAAGCTTTTGCAGGTTTCTTTGCGCGACCCGATACCTTTGGGCTAGGTGTTTGTAATGGTTGCCAGATGATGGCGGCATTGCACAGTTTGATACCCGGTGCAGAAAACTGGCCGCGATTTGTCACCAACCGTTCGGAGCAGTTTGAAGCGCGATTCTCGTTGGTGCAGATTCAGCCTAGCCCGTCGATATTGTTTGCGGGCATGGCAGGTTCACACATGCCGATTGCCGTGTCCCATGGTGAAGGCCGAGCAGACCTGGCTGGCGCCGCTGCTCAGTCACTGATTGACAGCGGGCAGGTGCCGATGCAATTCATTGATCATCGTTTGCAGGCGACTGAGACTTATCCAACCAACCCGAATGGATCGCCGCTGGGTATTACCGGTGTGACCAACATGGATGGTCGTTTTACGGCGATCATGCCTCATCCAGAGCGAGTATTTCGAACCGTGCAGAATGCCTGGCATCCGAAGGAGTGGCGCGAAGACAGTCCCTGGTTACGAATGTTTAGAAACGCCCGCGCTTTCGTCAACTGATTGCGCTGTTAATGGATTGCGCTGTTAATGGATTGGCAGCGCATTGATTGCGCTGAGCTGATGGAGTAGTTAGCTGGTGTTGTTGTGACCTGAATGAGTCGTTAACTGAGAGATCGAGGCGGATAAGTCAGGTCTGCATAGCGAACCGGATACTGGTCTTGCCGGCGGTCGGCAAAGTAATGTTCCAATGTTTTATTGACGACCGGGAATGCCAGCTCATCCCAGGGAATCTCAGCCTCCGTGAATAATTGCACATCCAGGGATTCTTCTCCTGCGCTGAAATTCAGATCCAGCAATTCTGCCCTGAAGAACATGTACACCTGGGAAATATGCGGCAGGCTGAAGAGAGTATATAAGCCAATAATCGCTGCGTTCGCATTGGCCTCTTCGCGCGTCTCACGCAATGCACCGGCGCTGGTGGCCTCGCCATTTTCAAGAAATCCAGCGGGTAGCGTCCAGCGTCCCGCTCTTGGCTCAATAGCACGTTTACAGAGCAGTACGCGATCGCCATATACGGGCAGGCAGCCAGCGATGATACGTGGGTTCTGATAGTGAATATGCTCACAGGTCTCGCAAACGAAACGTAAACGGTTATCACCACTGGGGATTTTTTCAACGACAGAGTCGCCGCACTGACTGCAATATTTCATCGCGCAAGTATACCCGTGGCTGCAGCTTAGAACAGCCCCATGTCGGCGTTTGGTGCAAGACGGGAAGAATAAGGTAAACTGCCGGCTCGACCTATGGAGACAAAGACATGATATACAGTCTGGGGGACCGGGCCCTTGAAATTCGCGGTTCTGATTACTACATCGCCGACAATGCCAGCGTGATCGGCTCTGTGGTACTCGAAAACAATGCCAGTATCTGGTTCAACGCAGTGCTACGCGGCGACAATGACCTGATTACCATAGGGGAGAATTCAAATATTCAAGATGGCTCTGTATTGCACACAGACCATGGGATTCCGCTGGTGGTGGGCAAGAATGTGACTGTCGGTCATATGGTCATGTTGCATGGCTGCGAGATCGGAGAGGGTAGTTTGATTGGGATCAACTCAGTGATTCTTAATGGTGCAAAAATCGGCAAGCACTGTTTGATTGGCGCAAACTCGCTGATCGCCGAGGGTAAGGAGATTCCTGATGGCTCTATGGTCATGGGTTCGCCGGGTAAGATTGTTCGGCAGCTGAGCCCCGAGCAGATGCGAGGCTTGGCCATGAGCGCACAGCACTATGTTGACAACTTTAAACGCTACAAGCTTGAATTGCGCCGTCAGGATCCGTCCTAGCAGGTCGGAGCACCATTGGTGCCAGGATGAAGCGAAGCTACCAAAGCGTTGCTGAGAGAGGCCAAGGGTTGGCATCTCTCGTCGATAGCGCTATATTATGTGTCGTACAGCCCCGCGTGAACCTCAGGAATGGCACGTTAATGAACGTAACCCGGCATCAAGGCAAGCCAAACAGCACTACATTGCTGGGGTTGCTCGTTGCTGACCTGCTTCTAAGACTGCCGTTGTAGGCGGCCTGTCGAAACTCCTACATTGCCCAAATTAGCCCAAATTAGCCCAATTTGGCCCAATTTTTTGCTGTTCACCGACGGGGGTCCCTAACTCGGTGAGCAAGCTCGATAAATCTATTAAATCATATAAGAAAGACGATCATGACTGCGAAGAATCCATCGATAGAAGCCGCGACGACGCGGAGAATGCCGTTTGAAAAATATAAGGCTTTTCAGCCGATAGCTCTGCCAGATCGAACCTGGCCGGATCAGGTCATTACCCGCGCGCCACGGTGGTGCAGTGTTGACCTGCGGGATGGAAACCAGGCGCTTATTGAACCTATGACGCCCGCCGAAAAACTTAAAATGTATCAATTGTTATTGGAGCTCGGTTTCAAAGAGATTGAAGTTGGATTTCCTGCTGCATCACAAACCGATTTTGATTTTGTTCGGCTGATTATCGAGCAGGACATGATACCCGATGATGTCACGATTCAGGTGCTGTGCCAGGCCCGTGAAGACTTGATCACGCGCACTTGTGAGGCCGTGAGGGGGGCTCGGCAAGTGATTTTCCATTTGTATAATTCTACTAGCACACTGCAACGCAAGGTCGTGTTCAATATGACGCGCCAACAGGTAGTGCAGTTGGCGACGGATGCCACAAAGATGGTGAAAGCCCACACGGATTTGCTGCAGGCAGACGGCACAGATGTCACGTTGGAATATTCACCGGAGAGTTACACAGCAACAGAAATGGACTTTGCCGTGGAAATTTGTGATGCCGTGATGAATGTCTGGCAGCCGACGGTCGATAAGAAGATGATTCTCAATTTGCCGTCGACTGTGGAGATGGCGACCCCGAATATTTATGCAGATCAGTTGGAGTGGTTTATCCGTCATTTGCCGCAGCGCGATAAGGCGGTTATCAGCCTGCATACGCACAATGACCGAGGCACAGGAGTCGCTGCCTCGGAGTTGGGTTTGATGGCCGGCGCAGACCGTATCGAGGGCACCCTGTTTGGTAACGGTGAGCGGACCGGCAACTGTGACCTTATCACCATGGCCATGAATATGTTTTCTCAAGGCATTGATCCGCAGTTGTATCTGAGTGATATGCCGAAAATCGTCGAAGTCTCTGAAGAGTGCACCAAAATCCCAATCCATGTTCGCCAACCCTATGCCGGCGAGCTGGTGTTTACTGCCTTCTCAGGTTCGCACCAGGATGCGATTCGCAAAGGCATGGCGAGAGTCGATGGCACGTCTGGAGTCTGGGAGGTGCCTTATCTGCCCATTGATCCAACAGACGTCGGGGGTTCTTATCGAGAAACTGTTCGAGTCAACAGCCAATCAGGAAAGGGTGGGGTTGCCTTCATTCTTGAAAGCTACTATGGCGTTTCATTGCCCAGACCGCTGTTGTTGGAGTTCAGCCCGGTGATTCAAAAGCTGTCCGAAGGTGGCGGTGAGCTCAAGCCAGAGACCATCTGGCAGGCTTTCGTCAATGAATTTGTCGAGGTTGATGGTCCTTACAAGCTGGTCGATTATAAGGTTGTCGCCAATGGCGAGCGGCAGGTCTGCGAGGCGCGGATTAAGGTCGGCGACAATGTCATTAACATTGTGGGTGAGGGGAACGGGCCGATCGATGCTTTTATTGCGGCGATGGTTGCGACCCTGAACGAACCCCTGAACGTGATTGACTATCAGGAATATGCTTTGAATGAGGGTAGTCAGGCGCAAGCAATCTGCATTATCGCGATCACTGATGAGGCGCAATCGAAGTTCTACGGCGTCGGCCTGAGCCCAAACACGATCACCGCGGCCTTTGGCTCTATCATTGCCGCGATCAATCGCAAGTGGCGCTGATAAAAACCTGTTGAGCAGGTAAACGTATGTATCAGCTCTATATTGCCAACAAGAACTATTCGTCCTGGTCTCTAAGGCCCTGGGTGTTGCTGCATACCCTGGATATCGCCTTTGAAGAACGATTCGTACCGTTTTTACAGCCTGATAATTTCATGGCCTTCAGGGCGTTTTCGCCCAGTGGCAAGGTGCCCTGCCTGGTCGACGGTGAGCAGGTAGTCTGGGATTCGCTGGCAATAATCGAATACTTGTATGAACAGGAGCCCAGAGTTTGGCCTGAGTCTTTGGCGGCCCGCAGCTGGGCGAGATGTGCCAGTGCTGAGATGCACTCGGGGTTCACCTCGCTGCGAGAAGAGTGCACCATGAATGTGGGTGTCTTGGTGCGCATGAAGCAGATAAGTGTGGCGCTGCAGCGGGATCTTGATCGAGTTGACGAACTCTGGACTCAAGGCTTACAGCGATTTGGCGGTCCATTTCTGGCTGGTGAGCGGTTTACCGCGGTGGATGCCTTCTTCGCTCCGGTCGTCTTTCGAATGAGGTCCTATCAGCTACCCCTGTCAGATCTGGCAAGCGCCTACGTTGCCCGTATCCTGCAGATGCCAGCCATGCAATCCTGGGAGAAAGCCGCCCTTGTTGAACCTTATCGAGAGGCGGCGCATGAGGCTGAGTTACAAACCATCGGCCAAGTGCTGGCAGACCATCGACAGCCCCTTTAGCGCTCGGCGCTGGTGGCCGGTCGCAACGGCCTAGTGCTTCGTCGGGCTGAGCGCTTCCATCAGCTTTGCCGTGCGAATCATATTGTCTTGAATTTGGACGATTTCGATGCGATAGCCGTTGATAACGAGACAAATGTTTGTCTCGGGAATGGTTTCCAGATACTCAGTGATGAGTCCGTTTAAAGTTTTTGGCCCCTCTTGCGGCAGAGCCCAACCCAGTTGGCGATTGATGAGGCGAATATGCGCGCCGCCATCGATAAGGTAACTACCGTCGTCCTGAGGATGGATCTCTATATTGGTGTTTGCCAAGTCGGTGGTGAACTCGCCAATGATCTCTTCCAATATATCTTCAATGGCGACGATGCCTTGGATATCGCCATACTCGTCCACGACCATGCCAATGCGTTGTTTCTGCTGTTGAAAGTTAAGCAACAGGGTTTGCAGTGAGGTATTCTCGGGCACGAAATAAGGTTCGTCCGTCACCTGCAATATCAGCGCCTTTGAGAGCTCGTTATCAGTCAGGAACTTAGCCGCGCTGCGCATGTGCAGGATGCCTATGATCTGGTCGATATCACCTTTGTAGACGGGTATTCGAGTGTGTTGTGTGGCGCGAAGCTGATCAAGAATCGTATCTAAGTCATCTTCCAGGTCTATGCCGTAAATTTCAGTCCTGGGTACCATGATATCTTCAACAGTGACCTTTTCCAGGTCAAGTACGCCAAGCATCATGTGCTGAGGGTGGGCCGCGATCTGTGCGCCCTCAAAGACAACGGTGCGTAACTCTTCTCGGCTGAGGTTGTCTTCCGTGGTGTCTTCCTGTCGAAAGCCCAGCAGGCGCAGGATACCGTTGGCTGTGCCATTGACCAGCCAAACCAGTGGGTACAACACCCACATGAGAACCTCAAGGATATAGGATGAGGGCAGCGCAATTTTTTCTGGATAAGCCGCAGACACTGTCTTGGGGGCGACTTCCGAAAAGATCAGAAACACCAGAGTGCAGGCGATGGGTGCAACGGCGATACCGGCCTCACCAAAAAGCTTGAGCGCCAACAGAGTCGCAATGGATGCGGCTGAAAAGTTAACAAAATTATTGCCGATGAGGATGACGCTCAGCAACTTATCGGGCCGCTCCAGAAGGCGACTGGCGCGGCGAGCACCGCCATGACCCTCATTGGCCAAATGTTTTAAACGATAGCGATTCATCGCCATCATGGCGGTTTCTGAGCCGGAAAAATACGCGGACAGGACAACCAGGACAAATATGGCACCCGTGAGGGCGCCGATCGACGGCTCGTCCAAGAATTGGACCTCTTATTACCCAAGTCGAGTCAGTTTCATCGACTGGGGTTCGGTGTGTCAAGGTTTGTCCGTTCTCGGCTAAACCTTGGTTAGAATGATTTCCAATACCAGCTTGCTGCCGAAGTAGCCAACCAAGAGCAGCGCAAAGCCACTCAAGGTCCAGCGAGAGGCGGTCGCGCCGCGCCAGCCCAGCTGATGACGTCCCCATAGAAGCACCGCAAAAACTATCCAGGCGGCGAGGGTGATAGAGGTGTGATGGATTAGGCCGGGATCATGAATATTGCCGAGAAAAACAAATCCGCTGACGATCGACAAGGTCAGAAAGATGAGCCCGGTCCACAGTAATTCAAACAGTAGAGATTCCATGGTTTGTAACGGCGGTAGATGTCGAACCAGGCCAAATTTGTGATGTTTGAGCTCATAGTCCCCGAAGGACAGCAGGATAGCCTGCAGCGCCGCGATGGCCAGGAGACCATAAGCGATGACTGAGAGAATGATGTGTGCGACGATACCGCCGTCGAGATGCTGGCGCGGTGGATAGTCACTGTTGGTTGCCAAGGTCGCCAGGATCGCGATAATGGCGAGCGGATAGATGGCAATGATCAGGTTGGCAACCGGGCGGCGCAGGCTGTTGACCATCAGTAGAGTGCTGATTGCCAAGGTGATCAGGCTGGCCATGGGCAGGATACCCAGGTCAATGCCCTCATCGGTGGCGATTTCTTGCAGGCTGAAGATGCCATGAAGCAGAATGGCGGTGCTGCCGCTGAGTGCAACGATGAGATGCCTGCTGGCAATTTCTCGGCGAAGCCCTGTAATCTGGGTGCCCGCGCTCACCAAATACAGCAGACAAGCGAGAATTCCAAATATAGCTGTGTTCATTGTCGAGTCTCTGAAAATAGCAGCGAGAAGTAGGTTATGATAGCAGGTTCATTAACGATCTGAGTCAGGATAAAGCAAGTGTTTGAATCTTTAACAGAACGACTAAGTGCGACCCTCGGTAACCTGACAGGTAAAGCGCGACTGACCGAGGAAAATATTCAGGATACCCTGCGCGAAGTTCGGCTGGCATTGCTCGAAGCTGATGTCGCGCTGCCCGTGGTAAAAAGCTTTATTGATCAGGTTCGCGACAGTGCTCTTGGCCAAGACATTACCAAGAGTCTGTCGCCTGGTCAGGCTTTCGTTAAAGTGGTCAACGAAGAACTGGTTCGAGTGCTGGGTGCTGCGGACACGGGTCTCAATCTGAGCACCCAACCGCCCGCCGTGTTATTGATGGCGGGCCTGCAGGGTGCGGGTAAGACCACATCGGTCGCCAAGCTGGGTTTGTGGCTCAAGGGCCGCGAGAAAAAATCCGTCATGGTTGTGAGCACAGACGTTTATCGCCCAGCTGCGATCGATCAACTGCGGACCTTGGCCGCAGAAGCCAAGCTGCATTTTTTTGAAAGCAATCCGGATCAGAAGCCCTTAGATATCGCCCGTGATGCCCTGGCGGCAGCCAAGCGTCAATTTTGCGATGTGTTAATTGTTGATACGGCCGGACGCCTGGCCATCGATGCGGCGATGATGGCCGAGATCAAAGCGTTGCATGGCGCGATCAAGCCGGCCGAGACCCTGTTCGTGGTCGATGCCATGACCGGTCAGGACGCAGCTAACACGGCCCAGGCATTCAATGATCAGTTGCCACTGACGGGCGTCATACTCACCAAGACCGATGGTGATGCTCGCGGCGGTGCTGCGCTTTCGGTGCGAACCATCACAGGCAAGCCCATCAAGTTCATGGGTGTGAGTGAAAGAATCGATGGGCTTGAGGCTTTCCATCCAGACCGTCTTGCATCAAGAATACTTGGCATGGGCGATGTGCTGTCGCTGATTGAGGAAGTCGAACAGAAGATCGATAAAGATAAAGCCCAGAAGTTGGCGAACAAGCTGAAGAAAGGCAAAAAATTTGATCTAGAGGACTTTCGCGACCAGATTCAGCAAATGAACAACATGGGTGGTATCTCCAGCATGCTCGACAAGTTGCCTGGCATGGGTGGTATGGCCAAGGTCGCGCAGGCCAAGCTGGAAGCGAATCCCTTTGGCCCGATGGAAGCCATTATCAACTCCATGACGCCGGGTGAGCGCCGCTTCCCGGATGTGATCAATGGTTCTCGAAAGAAGCGTATCGCGATGGGCTCAGGAACTCAGATTCAGGATGTCAACCGTCTGCTGAAGCAGCACAAGCAGATGCAAAAGACGATGAAGAAACTGACAAAAAAAGGCGCCATGGCCAACATGATGCGGGGTCTGGGTGGTATGATGCAGGGCTCAGGGGGTGGCATGCCTCGAATGTAGGCAGCAATGGTCGGCGACGATCGAATCCTGCGTGCGCTGCTTAAAAACTTGAATAAAAAGTGCGCGCGAGTAGCGCGTGTAAAAAGCGCGCTATTAAAAGTACCTGTAAAAAGTACCTGTAAAAAACTGCGTTTCAGCGGCGCATTTAGGTTCATAACCGACCCACTTTAAGCCTGAAAAGAAAATCGCTTGGGTGCCTAGTCAGCTATTTAAATCTGTGCGCCTTTACCTTACAATACCGGCCCTTTCGGCAGCCCTAATTTCTGTCGAGTTAGAATTTATAAAGGAAATCAAGAAGATGGTAACGATTCGGTTATCCAGAAGTGGGAGCAAAAAGCGCCCTTACTATTTCATCAGCGTTGCCGACAGCCGTGTCAGCCGTGATGGACGTTTTATTGAGCGCTTGGGTTTCTTTAACCCGGTTGCCCGTGGTGCGGATGAAAAGCTGCGGCTGGATCTGGAACGCTTTGATTTCTGGACTCGCCAAGGCGCGCAGCCCAGTGATCGAGTTGCCCAATTAGCCAAGGACGCGCGTAAAATGCTGGCAGCGACTCAGGTCGAGGAAGCTGCGGCTTAAGACCGATAGAGATTGATCGGTTGAGCGATTCGATACCGCCAGATTCGCCACAAGCGCCCGTGTCGATCGGGCGAGTAGTAGCGGTGTATGGTTTGAAAGGTTGGGTGAAGATATTTTCGTTCACTGAACCCAAGGAGCAGATTTTCAATTACCAGCCTTGGCTGATAAAGAAAATTGATTCCAGAGATCCTTTGCAGCCGTTCGAGGTTCAGACGGTCAAGGTCCATGGCAAGGGTTTGATCGCCCTACCCAAGAATTGCCAGGATCGAAACCAGGCACAGGGCTATGTAGGGTACGAAATCTGGACTGACAGGAAGCAACTGCCGAGTCTTGACGACGGTGAGTATTATTGGCGCGAACTCGAAGGTCTGCAGGTGATCAACGAGGCCGGGGAGTATCTGGGCAAGGTTGACCATCTGCTAGAGACCGGTGCAAATGATGTTTTAGTGGTGAAGGCCGACAAAGACTCGATTGACGATCGTGATCGGCTAATTCCTTACGTAGAGTCGCATTACATTCGCGAAGTCGATCTACAGCAGGGTAAGTTGTTCGTGAACTGGGATGCGGAGTACTAACGACAAGGCATTTCGGCACAAAAAAGATGGATGAGGAATCTGGTATGTGGATGGGAATCGTGACGTTATTCCCGGAAATGTTCCAGGCAGTGACCGAACACGGCATCACACGGCGAGCACTGGCGTCAGGATTGTTGGAGTTGGAGATTTGGAATCCGCGGGATTTCACCACCGACAAGCACCGGACGGTGGATGACAAGCCTTATGGTGGCGGTCCAGGTATGTTGATGAAGGTGGAACCTCTGACCCGGGCCATAGAGGCTGCCAAACAGGTCGCAGGGTCTGACTGCTCGGTGATCTATCTGTCACCGCAAGGTAAGCGGCTGGATCAGGCAGCACTGGACAGTTTAGCGGGCCGCGAGCGAATGATACTGGTGGCGGGTCGGTACGAAGGCATTGATCAACGGTTGATGGAAGCCGTGATCGATGAGGAATACTCCATCGGAGACTATGTTCTCAGTGGTGGAGAGTTACCTGCCATGGTGTTGATTGATGGCATCACTCGGTTGTTGCCGGGTGCGGTGGGTGATCCGGAATCAATTGCGTGTGATTCCTTTAAGACGGGTCTGTTGGATTACCCGCAATATACGCGACCGGAAGAGATACAGGGGATGCAGGTACCGTCGGTATTACTCGGCGGCAACCACCAGAAAATTCAGCGTTGGCGTCTGAAACAGGCGCTAGGGCGAACATATGAACTTCGACCGGATTTGTTGGAAGGTCGGGAATTAAGTGAGATGGAACAGCTGTTGTTGGATGAGTACTTGCAGGAACGATCGCAAGGGAACACTACCCAATCGCGGCGAATTGAGGATTAACCTGATGAAGAATAAACTGATCGCAGACATCGAGAACGCTCAGCTCAAGCATGACATTCCCGAATTTGGCCCCGGTGATAACCTGGTTGTTCAGGTTAAAGTCCGCGAAGGTACGCGAGAGCGGCTGCAGGCCTATGAAGGCGTTGTTATTGCCAAGCGAAATCGCGGTATTAACTCTGCATTCACGGTTCGAAAAATCTCTCATGGTGTCGGTGTAGAACGAACCTTTCAGGCTCATAGCCCACTCATTGAAAGTATTACCGTAGTGCGGCGCGGCGATGTTCGTCAGGCAAAGCTTTATTACCTGCGCGAGCTCAGTGGTCGAAGTGCCCGTATCAAAGAGAAATTGGCCAAGCGCTAAGCGCTGGAACCCAGAAAAAACGTCGCACATGCGGCGTTTTTTTTGTCCAATAGGCCCTCATGAGTTTGCCGACGTGGGTTGTTTACTGACCTGACTCCACTGTAAGGTGTTGCCATGTCGAATCAGATCATTGATAAGTTCCTAGAAAGCCAATGGCTTGAAAAAGGTTTGAGTCGCAATACCCTCGACTCCTATGGTCGAGACCTGAAAGCCTACTCTGCCTGGCTTGAGCAACAATCTCTCGATGTGCTCCAGGTTCGACGGGAGGATCTGCTACGGTATCTCTCCGCTCGTATGGGCAGAGGCTTGAAGGCTCGCTCAACCGCTCGAGCCCTTTCCTGTTTAAGAGGTTTGTATCGGTATTTGCTGCGCGAAAATATCATCCGTTTGGACCCAACGCTTCGAATAGAAAACCCCAAGCTGGGACGGCCACTGCCGGATACGCTGACTGAGAAAGACATCGAACGACTGCTTGCTGCGCCAGATCCATCGACAGTTCTCGGACTGCGTGATCGAACAATGTTGGAAGTGCTCTATGCAACTGGCCTTCGGGTTACGGAACTGGTCTCTCTGCGGCTCACGGAAATCAATTTGCGGCAAGGTGTCCTCAGGGTAACAGGCAAGGGTAACAAGGAGCGACTGGTTCCTTTGGGCGAAGAGGCGATCACTTGGATTCAACAATTTCTCGGCTCGGGCCGCGATTTGCTACTGGTGAACAACCGCCATGAGGATGTCGTTTTTCCCAGTAACCGTGGTCAGGCGATGACGCGTCAAACATTTTGGCATCGGATTAAAGCCCATGCGCGTGCTGCTGGTATCAAGCGCAAGCTCTCACCGCACACGCTGCGACATGCTTTCGCGACTCACCTGTTAAATCATGGTGCTGATCTTAGAGTCGTGCAGCTGCTGCTGGGTCACAGTGATCTATCCACGACTCAGATATACACTCATGTCGCCCAACATCGAATGAAAGAACTCCATCAGGTCCACCATCCACGCGGTTGATCCGGGCAAATCGACCTTTGGGGTAAGAAAATATTTAATATTAAACCGTGGACATGAACATTTGCGGTCTATAATAGTAGGCTTGTTTCACCCATCGGCGATTAGCCGGCTGCAGGTTGAGGCGGCGGGTCCGTCTTTAATCCCGAAAATTCAGGAACCCAGATAATGAACATGATCAAATCACTCTCCTTGATAGTGGCACTGCTGATAGCGCCAGTACTGGAAGCCACGGAAAGATTGGAAAATCCCAAATCGGCAGGCGCAAAGGACAGCTCAGCGGTAGCGGCAGGCCTGGGCGCAGAGGGTATTCGAGCTCGGCTACTTCAGGTCAGTGCTGATTTGCCGATCCTGAGTATTGAGCCCAGTCTGCTGACTGGCTTTTGGGAGGTGCTATTGCCTGGCGGTCAGACCCTGTTTGTGTCTGATTCTGGAGATTATTTTGTCGCTGGTGAATTGTTTGGGATCACGAATAACAATTTCGTCAATATCACTGAGCAGGGCCGTGATGGAGAACGTAAGACGCTGCTGGATAGTCTCAACGAGAAAGATATGGTCATCTTCAAGCCAGCTAACGGCGAGCCAAAGGCGGTGGTAACGGTGTTTACCGATATTGATTGTGGTTTCTGTCGTAAGCTTCATCAAGAAGTGCCTGAGCTGAATCGATTGGGTATCGAAGTGCGATATCTGGCATATCCTCGAGCGGGAATCGGCTCACCCTCCTATGACAAGTTAGTCTCAGCCTGGTGTGCAGAAAATCCACAGATGGCCTTGACCCTCGCGAAGGGCGGCACTGAGCTGCCGGCTCGAACCTGCGCGAATAAGGTTGCCGCTCAGTATCAACTTGGTAGTGAAATGGGTGTCACTGGCACGCCCAGTCTGGTCTTTGAAGATGGTCGAATGCAGGCAGGCTATCTGCCGGCTGACCGTCTTGCGGCGATATTGGGTCTGAATTAATCAGCCGCATTATCGATACGCTATACTCATGACACAGGTACCACTGCACGAATCAACATGGGCAATCCAGAAAAACAGAATTGGCAGCGCCTTGTTGTGGATAAAGCTTAATCTCAGCGAGACCTTTGTGACTGGAGTGCGATAAGGCTTGGACCGTGAATTCCTTGAGCAAAAACATGCAGAACGTCGGTATGAACTGCAGGTTAAACGCGATCTAAACCGCAATTTTTATGCCCATCTAGGGCATGGCATGCTGGGTCAGACGGGTTTTAGGCTCGTCAACGCACCCACCTTTCTGCCCGCCTATATTATGCTGCTCTCGGGTGGCTCTGAGATGATGGTCGGGCTGGCCTTGTCACTGCAAGCGCTCGGTATGACGTTAACGCCATTCGTGGGCGCCAATCTGATTGAACACCGTAAGCGCGTCTTGCCCGTTGGTTTTTTGGTCGGCGGCATGATGCGGTTGAGCATCCTGTTGATCGCGCTATCCGGCTTTTTACTTGCGGGCACTCAGGCGCTGCTGGCGATTATGGTCTGCTTGACGATGCTCGGCCTGTTTCAGGGCATGCAGGGTGTGATCTTCAATTTTCTCATGTCAAAAGTCATTCCAGTGAAGAAGCGCGGTCGGCTCACTGGCTTGCGAAACTTCCTCGCCGGCATTACTTCTGCGGCGGTGGCGTGGCTGGGTGGTCATTACCTGCTGGGCGACGTGCCGACAGCGCAGGGCTATTCAATGACCTTTTTGTTGGCTTTCGTTCTCACCAGCATCGGACTGCTTATCCTGCTTTGGGTGCGGGAGCCGGAGCCACCGACGGTTAAGGTTAAACAGGGTTTGTGGCAGCGGCTGGGCGAGGTGCCTGCATTACTGCGGAATGACACAGCTTTTACTCGCTATTTTCTCGCCCGCTCTCTTGCCACCATGGGGCGTATGGCAATGCCGTTTTATATCCTGTTTGCGGGGCAAACCATCGGTTTGACGGGACAGACCCTCGGAGTAATCACCTTTGCATTTACTATCGCTGGTACGGTATCAAACCTGGCGTGGGGCGCGATGGCTGATCGAAGGGGATTTCGAGGGACCTTTCTGTTATCCATCAGTCTGTGGGTTTTGTCGACGCTGGTCTTGTTAATTGCCGATAGCTTTTGGGCGACAGTCCTGGTCTTCATAGGTATTGGGGTCGCGGTACAGGGTTTTCAGAACTCGGCTATGAACCTGACGTTGGAATTCGGCGATCGTGATAATCTGCCAATGCGCATAGCGATTGCCAACACTGCCTCCGAAGTTGCCGGTACTATTGGGCCTTTGCTGGGCGGCCTGTTGGCTGCCGCGTTCGGCTTCGAGGCTGTGTTCGCGGTATCGATTGCGTTTCTTGTGGTTGGCGGGATTGTTGTTCGAATTTATGTGCCAGAGCCGCGGCTTCGAAACTAAGATTGCATCGAGCAACGGCTTGGGTCCTGCTTCATAAGACGATAAGATCCGTGGCACCATTGAGTAAAGCTAGGTAATATGCGTGAGCATATAGCCTGGCTAAAAAGCGCTGAATAATGATTGAACTGAACGGTAAGCGTTTCGATCGAAAGGGCATCTGCGCGGTAATTTTCCTCGCGACAATACAATAACTTATCTGAATATAGAGTGCCGGGTTTGCACTCCTAGTGTAAGCCCGGTTTTTTTGGCTGATTCTCAATCTTGAATGACGTAAATAACATGGCAATGGACGATTTTCCTCGCATCAAGCGTTTACCCCCTTATGTGTTCAGTATCACCGACGCACTTAAGAAACAAGCGAGGGCGAAGGGTGAGGATATTATTGATTTTGGTATGGGCAATCCTGACCAGCCGACGCCACAACATATTGTCGATAAGTTGATCGAAACTGTTCACCGTGGTGACACCCATCGCTATTCTCAGTCAAAAGGCATTCCGCGGTTGCGTCGAGCAATTGGTAATTGGTACAAGGATCGTTTCGATGTAGAGCTGAATACCGAGACAGAGGCGATTGTCACCTTAGGCTCCAAAGAAGGAATTGCCCACCTGGCAATGGCGGTACTGTCTTCCGGAGATACGGTACTGGTGCCGAACCCGTCCTATCCAGTCCATCCCTATGGCTCGGTGCTGGCAGATGCCGATGTGCGGCATGTTCCCATGACGCCGGATCTGGATTTCTTCACTGAGCTTGAAAATGCCATCATCAATACCTGGCCAAAGCCCAAGATGTTGATTATCAACTTTCCAGGTAACCCGACAGCCCAGTGCGTTGAGCTGGACTTTTTTGAGAAAGTCGTAGCCATGGCCAAAGAGCACAATATCTGGGTTGTACAGGATATCGCCTACGCTGACATAGTGTTCGATGGCTACAAGGCGCCGTCGATCCTTCAAGTGCCGGGTGCCAAGGATATCGCCGTGGAATTTTTCACCATGTCGAAGAGCTACAACATGCCCGGCTGGCGCATCGGCTTCTGTGTGGGTAACCCAGTGCTGATCGGCGCTCTGGCGAAGATCAAGTCTTATCTGGATTATGGTATGTTCACCCCCATTCAGGTCGCAGCCATTGCTGCTCTTGAGGGTGATCAGTCGTGTGTGACCGAGATCTGCGAGATGTACCGAAAGCGTCGCAACGTTCTCTGTGATGGCCTAAATGCGTTGGGTTGGGTTGTAGAGCGGCCGAAAGCAACCATGTTTGTCTGGGCTAAAATTCCGCCCCAATATGTCCATATGGGATCATTGGAATTCAGTAAACTGCTGTTGCAGGAAGCGAAAGTGGCGGTGTCGCCTGGTATTGGTTTTGGTCAATATGGTGACGATCATGTGCGTTTTGCATTGATCGAAAATGAGCACAGAACCCGCCAGGCATTGCGTGGCCTGCGTAAGGTGTTCTCAAAGAGTGGCGAAGTCAACGGCGAGGGATTCTAGTGGTGGATCCGGTAAGGGTAGGAATTTGTGGCCTGGGAACCGTGGGTTCGGGGGTTGCCAATTTACTTAAACGTAATGGTCTTGAGATTCAACGTAAGACTGGCCGTCGCATCATTCTGGCGCATGTGGGCGCAAGGCGTGATCACCCCGACTGCGATCTGAGTGATACCAGGGTGAGTCGTGATATTTTCGCTGTCGTCAATGATGCTGACGTTGATATTGTCTGTGAATTAATTGGCGGTACAGACACTGCGCTGGAACTGGTCAGACAAGCGATAGAAAATGGAAAGCATGTTGTTACTGCCAACAAAGCGCTGATCGCTCAGCATGGGAGCGAATTGTTTCGCCTGGCAAATGCGGCGGGTGTCAGCCTGACTTATGAGGCGGGTATCGCCGGCGGCATTCCAATTGTTAAAGCAATTCGCGAAGGCCTGGCCGGGAACCGTATCAGTCGCCTGGCGGGCATCATAAATGGTACCTCTAATTACATCCTGACTGAGATGGAAGCCGGTGGTAATCGCAGCTTTTCGGAAGTGTTAGCTGAGGCTCAAGCGCTGGGATATGCTGAGGCTGATCCGACCTTTGATGTTGAGGGTATAGACGCTGCCCATAAGTTGACAATCCTCTCATCCATCGCCTTTGGTGTGCCGCTGCGTTTTGACGCTATCTACACGGAAGGCATCGCCAAGATCACTGTTGAGGATATTCGCTTCGCCAGTGAACTGGGATACCGTATCAAGCATCTGGGTATTACGACGGTGTCGGACCTGGGTGTTGAGCTGCGGGTGCATCCAACTCTGGTAGAAAAAACTCACCTTTTGGCCCAGGTCAACGGCGTGATGAATGCTGTACTGGTCGATAGTGATGCGGCTGGGCAGACACTGTATTACGGTGCAGGCGCCGGTGCAGGACCGACAGCCTCGTCTGTTGTGGCGGACATTATTGACATCGCTCGTAGTGCCGCGCATTCGGAAAAGATGCCGAACCTAGGGTTCGAATCCGCAGAGCTGTTGCAGTTGCCGATTTTGAGCATTAATGAAACGCGATCATGCCACTATCTGCGTCTTCAGGTACAAGATCGTCCGGGTGTGCTGGCTCGAATATCGACTATCATGGCTCAGCACAATATCAGTATTGAATCCTTAATTCAGAAAGATACTCGCAAGACTATTGCTCCGATCGCCATCGTCACTGACGAGGTACTGGAAGCAGCAATCGTCGCTGCAGTAGTCGACCTTGAAGCGCTCGAAGAGATTGTCGGAACCGTCAGTCGCATTCGAGTCGAGTCCTTTTAAACACCGGCTAACTCAGCCATGACAGGCAGGACCCAATGTCGCAGCGATTGATTCGAAGAAAAACTGAGTCGCTGGCTGGAGTGGCTTCACCCCTTTTTGGTCGCCTGTATTCGGGACGGGGTATTCAAGACATTGGTGAGATAGATTGTTCGCTGCAACGTTTATTGCCGCCAGCGTTGCTCAAGGACCTGGCAGCTGCCGGCCAGTTGTTGGCCGATTGCGTTGAGCAGCAATCCCGGATTTTGATTGTCGGCGACTTTGACGCAGATGGTGCTACCAGTTCGGCGCTGATGGTCCATGGCTTGCAAGCCATGGGTGCGCTACACACCAGCTACCTGGTGCCAAATCGCTTTGAATATGGCTATGGGCTGACCCCGGAAATAGTGCAGCTCGCCGCCGGTATCGAACCAAAAGATTCTGCGGCCGTTCTTAAACGGCCGCACCTTATCATTACTGTAGACAATGGTATCTCCAGTCTCGATGGCATTGCGCTTGCCAAGTCCCTTGGCATTAAAGTCTTGGTCACTGACCATCATCTGCCCGGAGATCAATTGCCCGATGCGAATGTGATCGTCAATCCAAATCAACCTGGTTGCAATTTTCCCAGCAAAAATCTTGCAGGCGTAGGGGTCGCCTTTTACCTGTTGACTCAGCTTCGCCAGACCCTGCGGGCAAGAAACTGGTTTGATCAAAGCGGATTGACGGAACCCAATCTTGCTGACTATTTGGATCTTGTCGCGCTGGGTACGATAGCGGATGTTGTCGTACTTGATCAAAATAACCGGATTCTGGTCAGTGAGGGCATTCGGCGGATTCGTGCGGGTCGTTGCCGTCCGGGGATTACCGCCTTGTTAGAGATTGCGGGTGCGCGCCAAGCCCAACTGACTTCAAGGGATCTTGCTTTTGCCATAGGTCCCCGTCTCAATGCAGCCGGTCGTCTGGATGATATGGCGCTGGGTATTGAGTGCCTGCTGGCGCCAACAATTATTGATGCTAGAGCGAAGGCAGTGCATCTCGATGACCTGAACAAAGAGCGCCGACTGATTGAAAATGAGATGAAGGCGCAGGCGCAGACCAGTCTCAAGCTCCAGCACAACCTCACGCCAGCCGGTAACAGGACCGGCGTCTGCCTTTACGACGACGATTGGCACCAGGGCGTCATAGGTATTGTTGCCTCCAGGATCAAAGAGCAGCTGCACAGGCCCGTTATCGCTTTTGCGCCGTCAGGTGATAAAGAAATGAAGGGTTCGGCGCGCTCGATCCGCGGCTTGCACATTCGCGATGCGCTGGCTTCCATAGATGCAAAGCACCCCGGATTGATTCAGAAATTCGGTGGTCATGCCATGGCCGCTGGTTTGACCATTAGCACTGATGATTTCGAAAAATTTGCTCGACTGTTTGATGAGCAGGCCAGTAGCAGTCTCACTGCCGAAGACCTGGAACAAGTGCTGATCAGTGACGGTGAGCTGGATGGTGAGTTGACGCTGCCACTGGTGCGGGAAATTCTCCAAGCGATGCCCTGGGGGCAAGGTTTTCCAGAACCTCTGTTTGATGGGCAGTTTGAAATACTACAGCAGCGCATCGTGGGTCAGCGGCACCTCAAGCTGTCCTTACTGAATGGTGAGCAAACGATCGATGCCATCGCATTTAATCAGGACAGGCTGATAGAGGGGCGCAATAAACGTATGGCTTATCGAGTCGATATCAATGAGTATCGAGGAGTTGAGTCAGTTCAGCTTATTGTCGAGTGTGTGGATGTCGCCCTGCTCGGTCGGGCTACAAAGGCTTAGCCGTCAAAGGCTTTGGTCAGATTAACGCCTGTCACTGATCTATTGAGTGCGAAACTTTGCTACCCCCTTTCTTTGGATCTAGAATCAAAGCTGGTTGAGTGACGCAATAGAGAGATACAACAGAGAGATACAACAGAGAGATACAACAGAGAGATAAGACACAAAGATACGACAGAGAAATACAACAAAGAGATACAACAAAGAGGACTCCGTGATATGTGGCTGAGACTAAAACAAATAGCTTGTGTGGCACAGCAACTTGCGCCAGTAGAGCAGGAAATCTGTGACATTCTAGGGCTCAGAGTCTGCTTTCGAGACCCAGGTGTGAGCTACTTTGGCCTGGAAAACGCGTTGTTTCCCCTTGGCAATCAGCTGCTGGAAGTAGTCGCGCCAACCAAAGAGGGTACTGCAGCAGGGCGCTATCTGGACCGGCGCGGTGGTGATGGCGGCTATATGGTGATCACCCAATGTGATGACCATCCTTCTCGTAGAGCCAGAGTTGATGGTTTGGACATTCGGATTGTGTTGGATAATCAGTCCGAGGAATTTATTAATATGCAGCTGCACCCTCAGGATACGGGTGGTAGTTTCTTTGAGATAGACCAACAACTTGGTGATGGTGCTAATGACATGGACGGACCCTGGCATCCAGCCGGTCCAAACTGGCAAGCCAGCAGAGACACTAGCCGAGTGAGTGGTATTGTTGCTGCTGAAATTCAATGTGATAACCCTTACAAGGTCGCCGCTCGATGGGCCGAAATCGCAACGCTTGCGGTCACCGCCGGTGACCAGGGCGCCGAGATTAAGCTGGAGAATGCGACCCTGCGCTTCGTGCCCTGCGAAGACGGTCGTCCAGAGGGGCTGGGTGGTATTGATGTCATTTGCGCCGACACAAGTGTAGTCATGGCAGCTGCACAGCGGCATGACCGAGTTTCAGGCGCATCGCAAGTGATTATCTGTGGTCTGAGAATCAATCTTTTGAAAGGCTGAGCAGCATGAACTATACCGACATTATCTATGCGACGAAGGGCAATGCGGCAATAATCACCATCAACAGACCCGCGACCTTGAATGCGTTAACCTACCATACGCTGGCTGAAATCAGGCAAGCCGTTGATATTGCTGTCGCCGATACTCAGGTGATAGGTATTATTTTTACCGGAGAAGGTCGAGCCTTTAGCTCGGGCCTGGATGCCTCGGTTCTGCTTGAAGTCACCAAGGCCGGCGCGGTTCCCGCCGAGGTAGCAGAGGTAGAAGAGGTAGAAGAGGTAGAAGAGGTAGAAGAGGTAGAGGAGGATAAGCTTCCAGGTCTCTTTTCCTACTTGATGGAAGTCCCAAAGCCGGTGATCAGCGCCATTAATGGCGTCGCTGCTGGCGGTGGTTTAATCCTGGCTCTGATGAGTGATCTACGGTTTGCCGCTTCGTCAGCATCACTCACCACCGTGTTTCTCAAGCGCGGACTCATTGCTGAACATGGTTCCAGTTGGATATTGCCACGCCTGGTTGGGGTGGGTCGAGCGCTCGATTTGCTCTGGGCCAGTGATAAAATTCCTGCCAATGAAGCGATGGCATTAGGGCTGGTCGATAAGGTTTTCGAGTCAAATGCCCTGTTGAACGAGGCCATAGCCTATCTCGACAAACTCGCGGCGACCTCAGCACCCTTGGCAATCGCTGAAACAAAACGACTGATTTACAACCACCTGGGTACTGGTTACAGAACGGCGTTGATTGAAGCCGAGGCTGCTCAGAATCGTTTCGTCAACGCCGATGACGCCAGAGAAGGCGCGGCCTCATTTATCGAGAAACGTCCGCCAAAGTTTACTCGATGGGGGTTAAGCAAAGCGCCAGGATAAGGTCGATAATTAAATCTTGAATTTTTGAGGGGTCTTGAATCCGCGTATTGATAGCAAGGGTGCAAGTGGTGTCACCCTGGTGCCTTTACCTTCTTATATTGGTGAATTATAACTATGACTCTGCCAACAAACATTGCTCTGGTGAATACCCTGGAGTCCCTGCTAGCCATCAATGGTACTCCTCGTGCAGCGACTCAGTCTAAAGTGATTGCGCGACTAGAGCAGCATTCCATCCGGTTTATAGAACTTAGTCCGTTTCTCGTTATCGCGACTCAGTCTGCAGGTGACGCAGATGCTTCGCCAAGGGGCGACTCGCCGGGTTTTGTTAAGGTACTAGATGATACGACGTTGCTGATACCAGAGCGGCCGGGAAATCGTCTGGCAGATTCGCTGAGCAATATTGTTAGTAGCCCAGGTGTAGGAATTATTTTTATGATTCCCGGTATGAATGAAACCCTGCGGGTCAATGGTAATGCGTATATCACAACAGAACCCATGTATCTGCAATTGCTTTGCCATGAGAAGGTTCCCCCTAAGCTAGCGGTCCTTGTCGACATCAAACAAGTGTACTTTCATTGTGCAAAGGCATTTATTCGAGGGAATCTATGGGACCAAAAGGCGCAAATGCCAAGAAGTGTATTGCCTTCTCTGGGCAAAATGATTCTTGAACAAATCAGCGGTCAAACGGTGAGCGATGTTGAGAGTGCCGCGGTAGACGCGAGTCTCAATGAAGACATTAAGCACAATTTATATCACACCTGAAAAAAGCACATCTCGGCGACAGCGACCTTTGGTCTCGCCTGTGCGGTAAACCTGACTGTTCAACTATCAGGCACATGTAGGAGGCGAGCCTGACTGCTCAGCCGAGAGACAGCGTTGCCATGGTGCCGGTCAGGTTGGCCTGAAGCGCCACAAGCAGCAAGCTGTCCTCGTTAGCCGGTTTTCTTAGCCCTCAGTCACCAGATCAGCCTTCAGATATTTGCCTGCAACATAATAGTGGTAGGCGGCCCAAATATTGACAAAGGACAGTATGAGCAGGCTGTAACGGAGTGATTCCTGCCCATAGCTGGGTTCAAGAAAATCACTGAGGATGCCGACAGCCTGAGGCCCTGCACCCAAGCCGATAATATTGAGAATAAACAACAGAACGGCCGCGGCAACAGATCGCATTCTCAGCGAGACGAGCCCCTGGGTCTGAGAGAAAGTGGTTGCTTGATAGAAATTGCCAAGCAATACCGGAATACAGAGAAAGGCCAGTGCCATAGCGGCACTATTGGTGAGATAGATGCCAAAGGAGAAAGGGACACCAAGCAACAGGGCGACACTGACGACCCATAAGTACCAGCGCGTATCTCGTGAGCCATAGCGATCAGCCATCCATCCTCCCAACGCAATGCCAATGCCGCCAGGTATCCCCAGAATAAGGCCAAGGTAGGTACCTACTTCGCCGGTTTGCATGTCATAGGAGCGAATCAAAAATGACGGCACCCAAGTGACTACGCCATAACCAACAAAGGCTGTCAGGCCGCCGCCAAATGCCAGGTGGCGAAATGAGCGCTTGCTCCACAAATAGGTGAATGTCTCGCTGACCGACGGTTGCGGGGCTGTATCGGCTCGACCTTCGGACATGCCTCGAATGGGCTCTCTTAGGGTGAATTTAACCAATATCGCCAGCAGAATACCCGGCACACCAACCACAAAAAAGGCGACTCTCCAGCCGAAAAATTGGTTCAACCAGCCACCCGCAAGAAAGCCAAACAGAATCCCAACCGGTATACCTAACGAGTAGATGCCCAAGGCCGTAGCACGTTTTTCTGCTGGGAAATAGTCAGAAATAATAGAGTGAGCGGGAGGACTGCAGCCAGCTTCACCGACGCCAACGCCGATTCTGGCAAGCAGCAGGTTCCAGAAGTTTTGTGCAAGACCTGACAGGGCGGTCATGGCGCTCCAGACAGTCAGCGCCAAGGCGATCAAGTTGCGACGATTGCCCTTGTCTGCAAACCGGGCGATAGGTATGCCCAGAGTTGCATAGAAAAGCGCAAAGGCAAAGCCTGTAAGCAATCCCAGTTGGGTATCTGAAAGGCCAAGATCAACTTTGATGGGCTCCATCAAAATTGAAAGAATCTGTCGATCTACAAAGTTAAAGGTATAGACCACAACCAGTACGCTGAGTGCATAACGTCGTGCCGCTGGACTGAAGACACTGGTGTCCTGCTCGCTTTGAGGTAAATCAGCCAATAGATTCTCTCCTGGGATGTGTTATTGGTTGTGTCGCGCTTGCTGCAGATAAAGCGCTGACACTAAGCCATTGATCTTAAAGCATTAGACTGATTTATGGTTTGAACCAGCGCCGTCAAAGCACGGCCACATCAGTCTGCTGTCTGCATCGACTATACGTTATTCGAGATGGCGTTGACAGCTAACGTTTAGCCTGATGTATCAAGTCCTTTCGGCCTCTGCGGACCCATACATCTCATCAGTGCCTGCTGCCAAGGGTTTGGTTTTTTCACGCTGCATTGACCCCTGTTCAAACCTGTTGTTGTCCAGTGGCAAACAATAACCTGCCTGACAAACAGTGAGTTTTCGGTCCTTGAAGCACGTCAGAAACGCTGAACAAGTGGCGCTTAACCCAGCGAGGCACTTGGCGGAGGAAGAATACGCCTGCGCTGAAGATCGCGAATCCAGTAGCTGAAGCTTTCTTCAGAGTTATAGGCGGCATTAAATCCTGCTTGCCTGATCTTGACTGTGCTGACAAAGGTCGGCGACGGCGCGCGTTTCGCACCGTAGGCGAAGCACAAGTCTGCATAGTAGTGACTCTCTCCCAGAAGCTGGGTCAGTGACAGCTTCTGCAGCTGGTATTTTTCAACGATCTGCTCCCAGAGCTTTGCTCTTGCTGGAATGTAAACTGAGAGTGGAGTTGGTTCGGGTGCGCCAAGGGGTACGCCAAGAGTAGCGGCCATAGCGGGCCACATATCAAGCCATGAAAACACTTCGCCATTGGTGAGGTTGTAGGTCTCACCTCTCGCCTGATCCTGTGTTGCTGCCCAAAGGCAGGCATCACCGACGAGTCGCGCATCAGCCGCCTCCCAGACGCCATCTATACCACCAGGAAAACTAAACGGTAACCCTTCCTCGCGGCGCATGGCTGCATAGATGCCGACCACGGGCGGCAGGTTCATCACGACACCATGGTTAGGCCCAACAATCAGTTGCGGTCGAAAAATCGTGAAGTCAAAGCCAAACTCAGCCGCTGCTAGCCGAATATAGTCTTCCTGTAACCAATAGAAATTCGGATGCTCTACCCGCGGCTGCGATTCTCTCGCCGGTATGCGAATGGGTCCCTGCGTAATACCGTAAGCCTTGGTGCCCTGCAGTACAGTCACATGCTTGAGTTTGGCGTGCGCGGCCAGCGGATCTATTAGATTGCGAATCATGGTGCCATTGGTAGCAATCTGAACAGGATCGGACCAGCCCTGTACCAGGCCGGGTAACTCGAACACAGCTGTGTACACCACATGTGAAACGTCACTGAGTTTTGCAGTGGCTAATTGGCAGGCCCTGCTGTCTTGCAGGTCTAACGCCAGGTGCTCAAAGGAGCCTGCGTCAATCAGGTCGGGAAAACGGCGAGAGCAGGCGATGACATGCCATCCTGCTCTGATAAAACTATTTGCTGCCGCTGTGCCTACCAGCCCGCTGGCACCGACGATGAGTACGGTCTTTTGAGTTGTCACAATCTATATTCCCGCTGACACCTGATCAGTCTGAGAATAGTGTACCTGGTGTGAGATAGATAGCCTGTCGAGATCGTCAGCCTTGATGCCACCTGGTCTCCGTCGCAAGGGTTAAGCCGACAGGCGCTTCGTGGAAGTCATTACAGGTTAGTTGAAGTAGATCAATGTATTGCGGCTGGAACTGCCTAGCATGAGGGCCTTGGAAGAAGACTAACTCAAGGAGGAAGCATGACAATATTAAAGGTCATTGAGGTAATGACAGAGTCGGAAAAGAGCTGGGAGGATGCGGCGCAGCGCGCTGTGAGTCATGCGGCAGAGACGGTGCGTAATATTCGCTCCATCTACATTCAGGACATGGAAGCGAAGGTTAAAAACAACAAGATTACTGAGTACCGAATCAACGCAAAAATTACGTTTGCCCTTGAATAAGGGCTTGTAGACACGGCTGTTTGAAAAAAGCGCATCAAAAAAGCGCTTTGAAATCAGTCTCGATTTGACGATTTTGGCTGTCCTCAATCCTATTCAATGGATGAGGGCCAGGTGGTTCAGTAGGCGAGTTTTGAGGTGAATACATGAAGGTATCAGTGCGGCGATTAGTTTTGGTGATGGTAAAGGGCATGGCATTGGTCATGCTTGTGTCTGGCTGTGCATCAAAATCGGATTACGACAAGGCGGTTGCCGATCTTGCCAGTTGTCGTTCGCAATTGGCTGCATGCCAGGCCGATGAGCGCTCGAAACTTGATCAAGCAGATGACTTGCTGGTTCAGGAAAAAAGGCTGCGCGAGACCTTTGAAACCCAGACTAAAAGCCAGGCTCTTGAAATAGAACGGCTGCGGGGTCGTTTGATGTTGCGGGTACTCGACAGGCTGTTGTTTGACAGCGGCAGCGTGAATATTCTGCCTGAGGGTCGCAAGATCTTGGATCAACTGCTGGCGAGCCTCGAAGACGAGCAGTTCGACATAATGGTAGAAGGGCATACAGACTCAGTACCCATTGGAGCGCGGCTGCGACCCAAGTATGCCAGCAACTGGGACCTGTCCTGTGGTCGAGCCGTCAGCGTGATTGGCTACCTGGAGCGAACGGTCGGTATTGCACCGACACGTATGGTGGCGGTGTGCCATTCCAAATACCGGCCAGTGGCAGACAATAACAGCGCCGCTAACCGCCAACAGAATCGACGGGTAACCATTGTTCTTGCGCCTGCGGGTAGCATGAAACACGAGTGAATGTGACCCCGGTGTTCGACAACCGGGGTCGAGGCGCTAGGACGCTTTACCGATCAACATATCGGCCAGCATGGCACGGTGGTATTTGGCATCACCAAATAACATTTGATTGTGCATCTGGCGCTTGAAGAACAAGTGCACATAACACTCCCAGGTAAAGCCAATACCGCCATGAAACTGAACCGCTCGACTCGAGGCAAACACGGCCATGTCACTAGCGTTTGCCTTGGCCATATGGGCCAATTTACGCGTGGTCGCCCAGTCCTTACGCTCGGGATCCGAGTCAATGGCGCAGGCAGCACTGTAGGCCAGTGACTTGGCCCTATCAATGTCGAGCATGACATTCACCAGGGGATGCTTGACGGCTTGAAAAAACCCCAGTGGTCGATCGAACTGTATCCGTGTGTTGGTATATTCCACCGTCGTCTGCAGTAACCATTCTCCAGCACCAACCATATCGGCGGCCAGCACAACCTGGATAGCGGGTAATGCGTGCGCCAATGCGATTTCTCCTAGGCCCGGCGCGGCTACTTCAATAGCATTCACACCGCTAAAGTTGATGTGGGCCTGGTCGCGGGTCAAATCAATGATCCCGTCGGCTGTCATCAAAACGCCGGCCGCGTTTGCAGCCACATAATAGAGTCCGACGCCGGCCGCTGACCTGGCGCTGACAATGAGGCCCTCGGCTTTGCGGGCGTCTTGAACAAACCAGGCAGTGCCACTCAATTGACCGTTATCGACCAAGACATCAGTATCGGATGGCTCCCATGAGCCTTGTTGATTAGTGATTGCCAAGGTCATGGGCTTTCCACTGGCAATCTCTGCCAGCGCAGCATTGGCGTTGGCGGTCCGACATTCTCGCAACACAAAAGTGGCATTAAAAGTCGAAATCAGGGGTGACGGAAACGCAGCTCTGCCAGCTTCCTCAGCCAAAGCCACGGCAGCGACTAACGGCATGCCGATGCCGCCGGCAGATTCCGGTACGCAGGCTGCTGTCCAGCCGAGATCAGCAATTTGCCGCCACAGGGTCTTGTCCCAGATGCACTCAATGTTGCGATGGATATTCGAGTTGTTGGCTACCTGACGATGGATTTTGTCTGGTGTGCAATGGTCACTGAAAAATTTAGCCGCAGAGTCCCGCAGCATGGTTTCATCCTCGCCAAAGCCGAAATTTTTGGGTTGTTCAATCATGGTCAATTCCTTGCCTTGCTGGCTTATTTAGATTTCGGCATGCCGAGGACACGTTCGGCGAGAATATTGCGTTGAACTTCATTGGCACCTGCGGCGATCGTGACACCAAAACTGTTCATGTAAGCCAGTTGCCATTCACCGCCACCAGGCGCATTGTCATCATTGAGATACAGGCTGCTTGCAGGTCCCTCAATCGCATAGGCTATCTCCGCCAGATCTTGATTAAACTCAGTGCCAATAAGCTTGTTCTGCAACGGAATCCGCATCGGATGATCGATCAGTTGTGGCACCAGTGCTCGCCGTTGGTTCTGGCGAAAAGCCTCCTGGCGAATCATCATCTTGACGATTTCATCTCGAATCAGTGGGTCGTCAGCAGCAGTCTTGCCATTGCGATAACTGTTTTTGGCGAGCTCAATAAGAGCTGAAGGACTACCCGTATTGGCGCCTTTGGTGTCCTCTTGCGTCATACCGCCCGCAGCAGGCGTGACCAGTTCGCCGGCGCCGCGCTCGTGGGATAAGGTCGTCATGGCGACTTTCCAACCGGCGCCGACGGCATCAAGGCGATATCTATCCTCCACGACCAGATCTTCAAAGATCACCTCGTTAAATCCGGTTTCCCCCGTCATCTTAATTAAGGGGCGAACGGTGACACCTTTACCAATGGCTGTCTGAATAGGCACGACAAAGTAAGACAGGCCGTTGTACTTGTCGGATTTGTCAGTTCGGCACAATAAAATCATCCAACTCGCGAAGTGTGCCAGCGAGGTCCAGACCTTGTGACCGTTAATGACCCAGCTGTCGCCGCGCCTTTCGGCGAAGGTTTGCTGATTGGCTAGGTCTGAGCCAGCACCAGGCTCGCTGAAGCCCTGGCACCAAATGTCCTCACCGGAGAAGAGTCGAGGTAACAGGTCGCTTTTGACCGAGTCTTGAGCATGGAATAAAACAGTCGGAGCAGCCATTCCAAGACCAATGATATTGGGAAAGAAGGGGGTCTTGGCACGCTGCATTTCCTGGTTGGCGATCGTCTGGCAGTTTTTACGGCCGCCGCCTCCGAATTCAACCGGGTAATCACAACCCACCAGACCTGCATCAAAAGCAGACCGCTGCCAGGCTTGTAACCACGTCAGGGCCTTAGGATCGCTCAGTTCAAGGGCACCTAAGGGGATTCTGACTGGAGGCTTTCCAGGGTGGTTATGCGCTAACCAGTCCTGGCAATAGGTGCGGAATTCGGCTTGTTCCGGGGTGTCTTTTCTATCAGCGTCTGCCATAAAAGGCTCCGAGGTGTGATGAATGTGATTGCGAGTGTTTGATAGAGAAAACTAACTCATCGACAAGAGTGGATCAACGTCATTTCTGACCTATTCTGCAGGGCTTGATCCATTCTCTTTGATGCCGTTAAATCAGTAACCAAGGGAACAGGAGCCGCGGGATGAGTCAGTTAAATAACGAGCCAGCTAAAGACTTGAGAAATACCTTTTGTCGGGTTTGCGAACCTTCTTGTGCACTGATCGCAGAGGTGAGTGATGGTGAGATCATCAGCCTTAAGCCTGATCGCGACCACCCAGTGACTAAAGGCTTCGCGTGCCATAAAGGCTTGGCAACCCTGGACCTGCATAATGATCCGGATCGACTCGACTACCCGCTGAAAAAAGTGGGTGACGACTTTGAGCGAGTGAGCTGGGATGAAGCTGCGCGGGATATCGCTGAGAAACTGCGCGCCATCAAGGCCAAGTATGGGCCAGATGCGGTCGGTTCCTACACCGGCAACCCTTTGGCGTTTAATGCGCTGGCCGGTCCTGCGATTGGCTCATTTCTGATAAAGAATGAGATTCGGCGTAATTTCAGCTCCGGTACTCAGGACTGCACCAACAAGTTTGCTGGCAGTGAAGCCATGTTTGGTTCCAGCACCATCCATCCCGTGCCAGATATAGCCCATACAGATTTTTTGCTGATCTTTGGCTCGAACCCTCGTGTCTCGCACATGAGTTTTATTTCCATCGCAGACCCCATGAAGGCGCTGCGCGAAGCGAAGAATCGTGGCGCTAAAATTCGATTTGTTGACCCACGGGTAAACGAGTCAGTAAAGGGGATTGGCGAGATCGTGCAGGTCAACCCGGACACAGATGTTTATCTGATGGCGGCGATGCTGCAGCATTTGGCTGAGAGCGGCCAGTTCGATATGGCGGTAATTCATGAACATGGCGAGCGAATCGATGAACTTCTGGCTTTTGTCAGTCAGTATTCCCCTGACCGAGTTGCCGATGTTGTGGGAGTCAGTGCTGAGGCGATTCGAGCGCTTGCCAACGAGTTCGGCAGCGCGGAACGTGCCGCAGTCTATATGTCGACAGGTGTCAATATGGGACGGCAAGGGACTCTGGCCTACTGGCTGCTGTTCATGCTGAGCTTTGTCACGGGTAACCTCGACAAGGTTGGCGGCAATGTCTATTCATTGGGTTTTTACCCTGCGGCCAAGGCTGGTCGAGTCAGGGGTGATAGTCCGTTCTTTGAATCAGCCTTTGGTGAGATGAGAAAGATTCGCGGCTCTCTGCCGGGCAACCTGATGACCGACATGATTCTGACCAAAGAAAATCCGATTAAGGCGCTGGTCGTCATTTCGGGCAATCCGATGCTATCCATGGGGAGTGGTGCGCGATTGCGCGAAGCCTTCAGTCAGCTTGAATTCGTCGTGGTGATCGATATTTATCCCAGTGCCACGGCCGAAGCTGCCGATTATGTGCTGCCTGCGACCGATATGTTTGAGCGGGAAGACGTCAATATGTGCGGCCTTGGTATGCAGTCACAACCCTTTGTTCAATACACTGATTTGATTGTGCCACCAAAAGCTGAACGTAAGCCTGAGTGGTGGATTCTGGCGAAGCTGGAGCAGGCGCAAGGTTTTGATTCGATCCTGGATGCCACCGAGCTGCCGAACCCATTAGGTCGCATAGACCATATGTTGCGCCAGAGTCACACCAGTATCAGTGCAATAAAAGCCATGCCAAGCCAAACCAATGTCCTCCCTGCACCGGCCGCAGGTCGATTTTATTCTGACTGGATTCAAACCGAGTCGGGTCGAGTCAACTGCTGTCCGGCGCTATTTGATGAAGCGCTGCAAACCTGCGCAGCGATTTTTGAGGAGTTGCAGACGGAAGACCCCGAACAGTTGAAGATGATTTCTCGGCGTACCAACTACATGATCAACAGCTGGATGAATAACCTACCTGCGCTGAAGCGACCGAGTCAGCAAACTAATCCGCTTTATATGCATCCTGATGATGCGCGCGCACGTAACCTGGGAGATGGATCTGCTGTCAGAATCTGGAACCGCTTTGGTGATATCGCCTCAACAGTGTCACTGGATTCGACCCTCAAGCCGGGCACTGTCGCCATGACCCATGGCTGGGGAAATGACAAGACGCGCATGCGAGTGGCAAAGCAGTATGCCGGTGTGAATGCGAATGACTTGCTGCCATCTGGCCCTGGCAGCTACGAGAAGCTGAGTAATCAGGCTTTTATGACCGGCATTCCGGTCAATGTAGAAGTATGCGCATAGGCTTGATCGCAGACACGCATATGCCCGGCTCATTGGCTGAGCTGTGGCCGCAGGCCTATGCGGCATTTCAAGGGGTCGACATGATTCTTCACGCCGGCGATCTGCATACGCTGGAAGTCGTGGATGAGCTGGGTAAACTGGCGCCCATTTATGTTGCGCGTGGCAATGGCGATATGGATATCCAGGATGAACGCCTGCGTGATCACTGGCTGCTGGATGTGGATGGCGTGAGTATCGGTATGATTCATCACTTTCCGTCGCCAGTTAGAAAATCGCCCGAGCACATATTTCGCTACGTGGAGAAACACTTTGGTGATGTAGTGCCGCAGGTGCTCATCTATGGCCATACCCACCTAGAAGGGCTGCATTGGGTTAACAATATGCTCTGCGTGAACCCGGGTTCGCCTACCTTGCCCAGAAATCAGTCATTGCGGTTAGGGACCATTGGGTTTCTAGAGATTGAATCGAGTCGAGTAACAGCCTCCGTGCATCAGTTGACTGATCAGGGTATTGAGGTGCACGAGACCGTTATACCCGTCTGTGTTTAGATAAGGATCAAACAGTCAGAATTAAGGGTCTGCGTTTTAGCTGCAAAAAAAAGGTCGCCTGAAGGCGACCTTTTGAAGCAAGTCTAGAAAGATCTTGCTGATGTCAAAGGGCATGAACCCTGACCGGCAAATCGGTAATGCCACGGACAAAACTTGAACGCAGTCGCACCGGATCACCGACGACTTCGACATGCTTAAAGCGCTTCATGATCTCTTCCCAGACAATCCGCAATTGCATCTCGGCGAGACGGTTACCCATGCAGCGATGGATGCCAAAACCGAACGATAAATGATGACGGGCCTGAGGACGATCTATCAGGAATTCGTTGGCGCGATCGATGGCTTCTTCATCACGGTTACCTGAAACATACCACATCAACAGCTGGTCACCCTTCTTGATCTGCTTGCCGCGCAATTCAAAATCAACGTTCGAGGTGCGGCGCATGTAGGGCAATGGTGTCTGCCAACGAATAATTTCTGAGACCATGTTTGGAATCAGTCCTGGATTGGCGTGCAGCTTGGCATATTCCTGAGGGTTCTGATTCAGGGCCAGGACTCCTCCGCTCATTGAATTGCGGGTGGTGTCATTACCGCCAACGATCAGTAGGATCAAATTGCCGAGAAACTCAAACGGCTGCATATCCTTGGTGTCTTTGCCGTGGGCAAGCATGGAGATGAGATCAGACCCAGGCGTTTCCTGCGCCGCTCGCTCATTCCAGAGCGTCGTGAAGTAAGCCAGGCACTCCAGCAGCTCCGCTCGGCGCTGCTCCTCTGATTCAACAATACCCGTGCCAGGCGCGGCTGTGGCAACGTCCGACCAGCGGGTCAGCTTTCGACGATCTTCGAACGGAAAGTCAAAAAGAGTCGCCAGCATTTGAGTGGTCAATTCGATTGAAACGCGATCAACCCAGTTGAAGGTTTCACCGAGAGGCAACTCATCCAGTATTTTTCCAGCTCGCTCGCGAATGGTGCTTTCCATTTTTGCCAGGTTGGGCGGCGCAACAACGCCGCTGACAGTGGCCCTTTGCAAGTCGTGCTTGGGTGGGTCCATGGCGATAAACATCGATAGGCTGAGATCCGCAGGGTTTGGCTCTGCGTCTACTCGAGGGCCAATAGAAATTCCGTGTGCCGAAGAGAACATATCGTGATTCTTGTCGACGAACATGATGTCGTCAAATTTGGTGATGGACCAGTAACGGCCAATTGCCGGCAACTCATTGAGGTGTACCGGATCTTCTGCCCGCAGACGTTCGAAGTGAGCCCAGTGTAAATCCTGCTCAAACAGCCGCCCATCAATGACATTGATCTCCTCTATGGGGACAGCATAAGGGTCAATGATCACAGGTGGCGCATCGGCACGTACAAATGGACTCATAGTCGCTCGTTCAACAGGCGCTTGGTCTTGTTTTACCTGCTCTTTCCTCAATTGCTCGCTCACGAATAATCTCCCGGTGTTCAATGGACGGCTAACAGTAACACAGTCGAGTTAGCAATTAATGATCAGATTGGGCCAGTCGCCGCAATCGTCTGGCACTGAGCGCCAGCCCCAGGCCAATGGCCGTCAATAAATACAGACCGGCATCAAAGGTGCCGGTAAAGTCATAGAGCAGGCCCAACGACAAGGGTCCTAGCATGCCGCCAACTTCAGCAGCAGAGAAAAACAAGCCGCTTGCTACGCCGGCGTAACGTTCTCCAATACCGGGCAGTTCTACCAGCGTCAATACCAGCACTGTCATCATCGCGGAGCGGGCGATACCCTGCAGAAACAAACCGCTGAAGAGCAGAGTCTCGTGCTGAAACTGGAGCAGAATACTGGCTCCGGCGGCACATAGGCTCAGTCCAATCAGAATCGGAAAGCGCCGGCCAGGTGTCGCTAGTCGAGGGATTGTCAGAGAACCCACAATTCCGATGAGGGTCGGGATCGCCGCCCAGTAGCCGGCTGTGATCAGGGTCATGCCATTGTGGCGCAGCAATTCCGGCAACCAGTTGTTTAAGCCATGATTAAACAGGAAGACGCCAACGCTCATTAACAGTACCAGCACCACGGCGGGACTGCTTAGCAATATTCGAATAACCTGAGTTTGTGGCACAACTGGCGCGTTTGAAGGAGCGTCGGGCATCCGATTCAGGGTAGGGTGAAAAGCAATCGCAAGCCAAATCAAGCTGACCAGTGTCGCAAAGCCGGCCCACAGGAACATCACATTGCGCCACTGGCCGTCCAGGTTGGGCAGCAGAGTAGAATGGGTGAGGGTCAGAGAGATAACACCGCCAATGGCAGGTCCCGTCATATAAATGCCCATGGCCAGACCGCGAGATGAGCCGCGAAACAATGACGTCACGACCTTAGGTGCACCTGCGGAAATAATCGGTCCACCGATACCAAACAGCATGACTGCAAACAGCAGTCCGCTGTAACTATCGGCTGTACCGCGCAGCAAGGTCGAGGCGGCAATTAACAAGCCGCCGGCCGTCAAGGCCCAGCGAACCCCGAGCTTATCGAGTAAAATGCCACAGGGAATGGCCGAGAAAATATAGACCAACTGCCAGGCGCCCATGATACTGCCCATGGCGGCATGGCTCAGGTTTAAGTCAGACTCAATCAAGCCCGTCAGCGGTGCGAAGCTGGTCGCCGTTAGACCAAAAGCGCAATAGAGCAACCAGACACCGGCTAGCAGGGCCCAACGGTAAGGGTGGTTTGCAGCTGCCTGAGCCGCCGTGTCTGTGGTTGTCGCGTCGCTCATGTCACGTATATCTGCATTAGAAGGCTGGTTTCGGCACTGGGGGGGCTGGCAACCTGAATTGCTGGGTTAGCTGGTCCTCGCCGTTAGGGGCCAGGGTCATTACTCTGGTCGCTGGCAAGAGTACGCGAGAACAGACACTCGCGACAATCGCTAATTACCGGTTAAAGGGCAGGGGCCGGAGGCTGCACAGGCGATCGAGCCTAACAGTAGCCGAGAAGACTGGCAGCTGCGAACCTTTTCATGCGGCGGCCAGTCTCACTCGAGGTAATTCACGGCTAGTCGGGCCTTCTCGTTCGAGAACCGGGATATAGCGTCATTCTAACTTGCACATCGTCGACCCTTGTGGCAGTTTTGTTCGGCTTAGTACATCTAAATTTACCTACATCTCATCGGGGTACACGTGTTACTGGACTTACATACACATTCCATCAAATCGGACGATGGCCGGGCCAAGGTCGAGAACTATTGCCAGTGGATTCGTTCGAAAAACCTGCCGCTGGATGGCTTTGTCCTGACCGAGCACCGTCAATTCGACAATGACTCGGATTACAGCGCGCTGGCCGCAAAATTTGACCTGTGTATTCTCAAGGCCAGTGAAGTTGAGACCGAATATGGACATGTGTTGGTCTACGGAGTGACTGAGGAGTTGCAGGCAGAGTTCGATTTCGCCAGCATCGCCCTGTCGCTGTCCCGAGTCATTGAAGCCTGCGAGACGCACGGTGCCATCGCCGTACCCTGCCATCCCGGACGTCCGCGCGTCGGTATGTTTGCGCATACAGATGAGTTGGGTGTGCCGCAAGGCGTCAAAGTGGTTGAAATCTACAATGGTGGCAGTCGAGATCAGGAAGACCAGATCGCAATCAGTAACGCGACCCGCTTGAACTATCGGGGTATCGGCGGCAGTGATTCCCATATCGTCAGTCATGTTGGCCGCTGCGCCACTCGGTTTGACGATCAAATCAAATCCATGGATGATCTGGTCGCAGCGCTCAAAGCCGGCAAGTTTGAGGCTGTGAACCTAAAAGGCGCGGACTGAATACCAGTTGTAAGCTGCACTAATCAAATGGGGAAAAATGTGGACCAGGACATAGCAGACGCGAGAGACAAGTTTTTGAACCAGGATTTTGATGAGAAGATCTTTGTGATTCCAGCGGAGAAAACCATTGAATATGCCCGCCTGTGCGGCGAAACCGCAGAACGCTTTCTGAATCCGAACCACCCTGACTTTCAGGCGCCGCCGACCTACATTGCAAGTTTGAGTGGTAGTCGTGCGTTGCCGGAAAATTTCCCGCGGTTCGGCCTTGGCATGGATGCTGGCAAAGGTGTGGAGTGTTTCCTGCCGGTCCGCCCTGGGACAACCATCACGGGTCGAACCCATTTACATGATATCTATAGTAAAACAGGCAGATCAGGTCGCATGGTGTTTGCGGTTTCAAGAATCGAATTTTTCGACGCCGAAGGCCATCACTTGGCGAATGCGGACAGTCGGGTTGTCATGCGGGAGAAAAGCTGATGGCGATTGCAACGATCCAAGAAGTAGAGTTCGGTGAGGATCTACCGACCTTCATTCCCGATACCTCTCTGGCGATTGCCAGCCAGTTTGCCAAGTTGGTGGGCTGGGGTGGGCCGCGATTCACCGATCATGATGCCGCGCGAAAGGAAGGTCTGCCAGGCGCAATGGTGCCGGGAATTCTCAATCAAGGCTATCTGGTCGCGATGATTCACAATTGGGCACCAAATGCCGAGATTAAGTCAATCGACACGGTCTTTCGAGCGCCAGTGATTGCAGACGAACAGCACACCATCTCTGGCGTTGTCACAGACGTCAACGAGGAAGATGGGCAAGTAGAAATTGATCTGACAGTCGCCAATGCCAAGGGCGAAACCCGAGTCTTTGGTACGGCTAAAGTGCAGCTGCCGCTGGCCTGAAGTCCGGGTCTGATAGCACTTTCTGGGGTTGGCTATTGATTTATGCATGCTGCATCCCAATCAATGGCCCACCAATAACTCCAAGGAAATATCATGTCCCTCTATGAAGTCGCAGTCCCTACCATGAAACGTACATTGACCAGTCTGGCTGCCATACTGGCCAAGGCGGAAGCCTACGCGGAAGAGAAAAAGATCGACCCCGCCGTTCTGATCAATGCCCGCTTGGCGCCGGACATGTTTCCACTGAAACGTCAAATTCAAATCGCCTCCGACTCAGCTCGCCGTGGTACTGCACAGCTCGCAGGCATCGAAGCGCCAGTCATGGCAGATACTGAAGAGACTTTTGCTGAGCTTCAGGCTCGCATCAGCGCCACCATCGCGTTTCTGGATAGCCTGACGCCGGCGCAGTTCGAAGGTGCGGAGAGCAAGATCATTATCCTGCCTGTCGGCGGCACAGAACTTAAATTCGACGGTCTGACCTATCTGATGTCGTTTGTTATGGGAAATTTCTCATTCCACTCGGTAACCGCGTATAACATCTTGCGGCACAATGGCGTGGCGCTAGGCAAGATGGATTTTCTTGGCAAGCCATGATGCTAGTCTGAAGCGCTTTAAATTAAGGTCACAAAAAAGCCCGCAGTTTATGCGGGCTTTTTTTGCCGTTTATCTTGTTACTGATTAAAGGCGACAGGAACGTAGCCCGAATAATTTAAGCATCTAAGGGCTTAAAGAGAGGAATACATAACTCTTCATGCTCCTCCCACTCAACAGTCACAGCCTGGCCGATCTTGAGTTCATTTAGCGGATCAGTGACCCCGACAACATTTGAGAGGATACGAGGCCCCTCATCCATATCAATCCAGGCTACGGCATAGGGCACCTGGTTGCGAAAGAAGGGATGATAGCTCTGCCTCACTACACTGAAGGTATAGATGGTGCCCTTACCGGTCGCGGTTTTCCACTCAAGGGTGCCGTCAGTGCAGCCGGTACAGTGACGACGGGGATAGAAAACGACAGTTTGGCAGCTGTCGCATTGCTGATACTTGAATTCCTTGTTCTTGGTCGCAGCCCAAAATTCTCGAGTATCGAACTCATCAGCACGGGGTAAGGGTCGTTTCGGATCGCTCATGATTAATCTCTCCCTAAGATAATGGTGCCAGCTGAGTGGCGACTGCCCAGCATGCCGCCATTGCCATGAGCGACAGCGAGCCTTGCGTCTTTGACCTGTGATGTGGATTCGCCGCGCAGTTGGCGAGCGGCTTCGATCAGTAGAAAGATACCGCGCATGCCAGGATGGTTCGATGACAGGCCACCGCCGTCGGTATTCAGAGCTGGCCCGTTAGGGTTGTCGAACCTCAGCCTGCCGCCGCTGACCCAGGCACCACCTTCGCCCTTCTTACAAAACCCAAGGTCCTCCAGTAACGTTAAAACAGTGATGCTGAAGGAGTCATAAATCATGGCTATATCGATTTCAGCCGGCGTAATACCCGCCTCGCCGAAGGCCTGAGGGGCTGACTGCACTGCGGCGCTGGAAGTGATGTCGCCGCCATTGCGAGGATACTTGGTTGCCTCGCCACTACCCAAGATCCACACGGGTGGTTTGCGACAATCTCGTGCCACCTCCGGCGAAGCGATCACCACTGCGCCGCCACCATCTGAGATCATGCAGCACTCCAACAAATGCAACGGATCGGCGATCATACGTGAATTGACGACGTCGCTGATGGTTGTTTCTCGAATATCCAGGAATTCCAGGTCTTCCATGGCACGCACAGCCTCTGGGTTGCGCATGGCGTGATAGCGTGTGGCGACAGAAATCTCTGCCAGCTGCTCGCTGGTAGTGCCGTACTGGTGCATATGTCGATGCGCCACCATGGCGTAGTTAGCGATGAGAGTCATACCGGCAAAGGCATCCATATTCTCCGCTGGGTGCATTGAACCGCCGCCGCGACCGCCGACGCCGATGGCGCGCGCATTACTGTGGGCGGTAGAGCCGTAAGTGAGCAGTGCAACCTTGGCCTTACCAGCAGCGATATCGCGTTTGGCATGTGCGGCATGAAACTCATAGGAGCTGCCGCCGACACCCGTGGTGTCGATGACATTAGGACTCAGACCAAAATATTCAGCGATGTTAAGGCCGCTCATGCCGCCGCCATCGCCTGCGTCGTAGATCGCATCCACATCTGACCAATTCAGACCGGCATCGCTGAGCGCTTTGGCAGCTGATTCCGCCTTGATCTGCAAAGGGCTGACGGTGCCCTCGACATCTCTTGATGGGTATTCGTGTATGCCGACGATAGCGGCGTCTCGTTTCTGGCTCATGTCGTGGATTTCCCTCCGTGATTCTTCGGATTCACCATATTGTTTTCCCAACAATACTATTCCTTGGCCGCGATGTCACAAATCGAGCGAACGAAATCTCGAGTTGGTGGCGTTTGATACATATCAAGGACAATGCTTGGTGAATTGCTAACTTGAGACGAATTGTGCGCCAGGGAGTGGAAGTGATGATTTCAGTGATGGAGTTGATGAGCGACGAAGTAAAAACCTTGCCGGCGGGGGCAAGGCTGGCAGAGATCTATACACTGATGCGAGAAAAGCACATTCGCCATGTTCCCATCGTCGACGCCGCAGGCACCCTCTTGGGCATTGTCAGCTATCTGGATGTCATGGCAGCAACGCCCTCCAAATTCGACGAAGAGCCCCGTCGCGAGGTGGTCTACAGTCATACTCGAGCGGGAGATATCATGAAAACCGGGGTCAAGACGGTCTCCTCAAGTACATCGGCCAGGGAAGCCGCGAAACTCATGGAAAAACTGAAGATCGGCTGTCTGCCGATCGTGGATGATCAAAAACTTGTCGGCATTATCACTGACTCAGACTTTCTGGGCGTCGCCATCAACCTGATGGAGCAGTTTGATGAACAGGAGGCCGAGGATAGCCTGCTGGATACGGAGCTGTAACCGGTGGTTGACGGTTTGCCGGTTCGCAAGCAGCAGGTTCGCAATTTGTCCGTGTCTGTGGCAGATTGGCAATTTTCTTGGAGCAAGACTTGTGAAAGTGATCTGTTTGACCGGGGGCCTCGCCTCTGGCAAGTCAACCGCAACGAAATTCCTCTCGCAGCAGGGTGCTCAAGTCATAGATGCCGACAGACTCGGCCATCGAGCCTATGACCCGGGTACTCAGGCCTATCGACAAGTGATCGAAACGTTTGGTGAGGAGGTCGTCGGTGCCGACAACCAGATTGATCGCAAAGTGCTGGGCAGCAAGGTCTTTGCTCAGCCAGCTGCACTCAAGCAGTTAACTGATATCGTCTGGCCGGAAATTCGCCGCCTCGCTGCTTTGGAGATCGCAGGATTTGAAGCGCTGTATCCCGATGCCGTCGTGATTCTGGAGGCTGCTGTTTTGTTTGAAGCAGGCTGGGAAGATATGGGCGATGAGATATGGGTGGTGGTCGCTGACCGTGAGGTGGCCATCGATAGAGCCATGCATCGTGATGGGGCCACCCGTGAGTCTGTTGAGCAGCGTCTGAATGCCCAGCTGAGTAATGCAGAGCGGGTTGCGCGGGCCGACGTTGTGGTGGACAACAGTGGTGATGCGATGCATCTGCAAAGCCAGTTAGAACAGCACTGGGCCCGTCTCAAGGCCTGATTGGGTTCCGGCCACACGACCCGTTATGAGGCTGGCGAGCTCAGGACGCTTCGTTTACAATGCCCGCGGTCCAAACCCCGAGTCGTCTTGGCTTAAGCTAAGCGAGATTGCTCGTCGCTGACGATACCGATTGCTGTCAGTGTAATCTCGCGACGTTTGGCATCGCTTTAACGACCAATTATCGAGAGTTTCGTGGAAATCAACCCTTACCTAGTCCGCATAAAAGACCTCAGGGAGCGCACCGACGTTCTGAGGGGGTACCTTTGACTACGATACACGCAAGGAACGTCTGATTGAAGTTGAGCGCGAGCTCGGCGACCCAAAAATCTGGGATGATCCTGAATATGCGCAAAAACTGGGTCAGGAACGTTCGTCTCTTGAGGCGATAGTGCACACCATTGACCAGCTTGATAGTGGCCTGCGCGATGCAGCAGATCTACTCGAGTTGGCGGCCGAGGAAGCCGACCAAGACCTCTTGACAGAGGTCGAGGCTGACCTGACCCAGCTGGACCAGCAGCTCAAAAAACTGGAGTTTCGTCGCATGTTTTCCGGCGAGATGGACCCAAACAATGCCTATCTCGACATTCAGTCTGGCTCTGGCGGCACCGAGGCCCAGGATTGGGCGGAAATGCTGCTGCGCATGTACCTGCGATGGGGCGAGTCTCGCGGGTTCAAGACGGAGGTGATGGAGTTATCTGATGGTGATGTGGCGGGGATAAAGGGTGCGACTGTGCACTTCGCGGGTGATCACGCCTATGGCTGGCTACGTACAGAAACGGGTGTCCATCGTCTGGTACGCAAGTCACCCTTTGACTCCAGCAATCGTCGGCATACGTCCTTTGCATCGGTATTCGTCTCACCTGAGTTGGACGACGATATTGATATCGCCCTGGACATGAATGATGTCCGTGTTGATACCTACCGTGCCAGTGGTGCGGGTGGCCAGCATGTTAACAAGACAGATTCGGCGATTCGCCTGACGCATATCCCCAGCGGGATCGTCGTACAGTGTCAGAATCAGCGTTCTCAGCATAAAAACCGAGATCAGGCCATGAAACAATTGAAGGCCAAACTCTACGAGATGGAAGAGCTCAAACGCCGTGCCGAGATGGACGTCATCGAATCGACCAAGTCGGATATCAGTTGGGGCAGCCAGATACGGTCCTATGTACTGGATTCAGGTCGAATCAAAGACTTGCGCACTAACGTCGAGACATCAAATACGCAAGGCGTGCTGGACGGGGACCTGGACCAGTTTATCGAGGCGAGTCTGAAACAGGGCTTGTAAATCAATACACTCAGCAATAAAAAGCAATGTAAGCGGATTATTTAACGCAGCAGGCAGCACCATGACCGAAGAACATCAGCATCCACACTCCGAAGACGAAAACGAGATCATCGCCCAGCGACGCGCCAAGCTCGGGGAGCTACGTGAACGGGGCAATGCGTTTCCGAATGACTTTCGCCGTACGGACTTGGCGACGGCACTGCATGTTGCCCACGAATCGAAAAGTAAGGACCTACTTGCTGCCGAGCCTATAGAAACCAAGATTGCTGGTCGAGTCATGCTACGCCGCGTGATGGGTAAGGCAAGTTTTGTGACGATTCAGGATCGTAGTGGTCGAGTGCAAGTTTATGTTCGAGAAAGTGATATCGGCGAGTCCAGTTATCGAGATTTCAGCAAGTGGGATATCGGTGACATAGTGGGCGTTACCGGCGTCATGATGAAAACCAACAAGGGCGAGCTGACTGTCCATGCCAGCCAAGTGCGCCTGCTGACCAAGTCGCTGCGGCCTTTGCCGGAAAAACATGCCGGCTTGACCGACACCGAAACCCGCTACCGGCAACGATATCTGGATTTGATGATGAATCAGGAGTCCAGAGACGTCTTTGTTAAGCGTTCCCAGATCATCAACGGTATTCGGCAATTCTTTATTGAACGGGAATTTATGGAGGTCGAGACGCCAATGATGCAAGCCATTCCCGGTGGTGCGACGGCCGCCCCCTTTGTCACCCATTACAATGCCCTGGGTATCGACATGTATTTACGGGTCGCGCCCGAGCTGAACTTGAAAAGATTGGTTGTCGGCGGATTTGAGCGAGTCTTTGAAATTAACCGCAACTTTCGTAACGAGGGTATGTCCACCAAGCACAGCCCCGAGTTTACGATGCTGGAGTTTTACTGGGCCTACGCGGACTTCAATGAGCTTATGGATCTGACCGAAAACCTGTTTCGTGAGGTCGCGTTGCAGGTTTTAGGCACCACTCGATTTGTTTATAAAGATGCCGAGCTCGACTTTGGTTTGCCATTCAAACGCATGACGATGGCAGAGGCGATCGTTGAATATAATCCGACCATTACTACAGCCCAGCTTAGTGACTTGGTCGAAGCGCGCCAACTCGCCAAATCACTGGGTCTGGAGCTCGACAGTGCCTGGGGTATCGGCAGGCTGGTCATGGAAATATTTGAGGCAACCGTTGAAGAGCGAGTGACTCAACCCGTATTTATCACCCAGCACCCTATCGAGGTTTCACCGCTGGCACGCCGTAATGACCAACACCCTGACATGACCGATCGCTTTGAACTGTTTTGTATGGGACAAGAGATTGCTAACGGCTTCTCCGAGTTGAACGACGCCGAAGACCAGGCTGAACGATTCAGACAGCAGGTAGAGGCGAAGGATGCCGGTGATGAAGAAGCGATGCATTTTGATGACGACTATGTCACTGCTCTTGAGTACGGACTGCCGCCCACAGCTGGTGAGGGTATCGGTATCGACCGCCTGGTGATGCTGCTGACTAACTCTGCGTCTATTCGTGATGTTGTGCTTTTCCCGCATATGCGACCGAAGCACTGACGGCTGCACCGTTGACGGCAAAAAAACAAAGGCAAAAACATTAACGGTCGAAACTTTGATGAAAGAGAATGGATACCGGGCTTTGGTGTCCTGTGACCACTTAGCGGTAGCCAATTATGATTAGATCACCGTCACTGCTGCATGCGTTGATTTGTTTTAGTGTTGTTGTCGGCATGATCTCCAGTGGTCTGTTCTTCTTCAATATTAGCCTGCATAGCATCATTTTTCTGGCGATGGTCTGGGTCGCAGTCAATGCCCGATTGTTGGGCCATGATTATGCGGCTATTCAGTCAATGATGAGTGAGGCCATCACTCGAGCCTTGCCGGCCATCTATATTTTTCTGTTGATTGGCATGGTGATCGCAAGTTTCATGCAAAGCGGCACTATCGCCACTCTGATCTATTACGGATTAAGCTGGATCGACCCCAGTTTGTTTCTGTTCACGGGTCTGCTTTTGTGTTGTCTGATGTCGCTGGCGACGGGGACTTCCTGGGGCACTGTGGGGACTCTAGGTGTGGTATTCATGGGTATCGGCGCAGCGTTAGGGATGCCCTTGGCGCTGGTTGCCGGCATGGTTGTTTCTGGCGCGACCTTTGGTGACAAGATGTCGCCGGTTTCTGACACCACGAATCTCGCCGCTATGAGTGCTGAGTCGGATCTGTATGAGCATATCAAGACGATGCTTTACACCACAGTACCGACTCTGTTGTTGACACTGTTGGTGATGCTCTGGATGGGATATCGCCAAACCGGTCAAGCATTACCAGAAGTCGAGATTCGGGAGATACAAGCGGCCTTGAGCTCAAGTTACGGCCTTAACCCGCTGCTGACCCTCTTGCCGCTATTGGTCATGATCATTCTGAGTGTCCGCCGCGTATCGCCTCAGGTCAGCATGACCATGAGTGTTCTGGTGGCGCTATTAGTTGCTGTTTTTTATCAGGGTGTGAGTATTGCTGAGGTCATGAATGCCCTGTGGAGTAATTCCGAGGGTACGACTGGTGTTTCAGACATCGACCAATTGCTGGGTCGCGGCGGTATCAGTAGTATGAGTTGGACGCTATTGCTATCGATCATGGCGCTCGCGCTCGGTGGCATATTGTTTAAAACCAGTATTCTTGAGGTATTGCTGGCGGGTTTAATTAATCGAGTGAAAAGAACAGCTTCGCTAATCGCGCTGACAATCGCCTCTGGGTTTGTAGGTAATATCGCCATGGGTGAGGCATACATCAGTATTATTCTCAATTGTCAGCTGTTCTCTGATGCCTATAAGAAGCGAGGATTGGCGTCGAGCGTGCTATCGCGGAGTGTCGAGGAGGGTTCAACAGTGACCACCAGCCTGATTCCCTGGACCACTGCTGGCGCTTTCTATGCGGTCACTTTAGGTGTGCCGGTACTGGACTACATACCCTATGCATTTTTTAACTGGCTCAATCCATTAGTGTCTATTGGTATGGCAGCACTGGGCGTTGGACTGGTGAAAGCCAGGTTGGGCAAATGAAAATCGACCCTGGCCTGGTTTGATAGCGATTTCATTGGAGTTGAAGCGCTTTGGCGAGTGTCAGGTCAAGGTATTGAGCCACAAGTCTCATACAGGTACTGCCTGTGAATAATCACGGTAAACCGCTGATTGTCGCGCTGCTGATTGTCTCGGCCATCGGGCTCTTGCTTGTCATTCAGTTCGGGATCATTGCCGTCACCTTTGAGAAACTGGGCATCTCAAGTACCGGTGCAGTGCTACTGTTATTGGGCTCAATTGTCGGCAGCTTTATCAATCTGCCACTCTTCAGCTTAAAAGCCGACAGGCCTCGCCGCGAAGTAGATTCCTGGTTGTATTTACTCCTGGGTCTTCAGCCGAGGCTGGACTTTTCAAGGACCATTGTCGCTATCAACATTGGCGGTGGCTTGATCCCTGTGGTGTTTAGCGTCTATCTGACGCGGATCATGGACTTGAGCCCTATTGAGCTTATTTGGGTCGTCGCCATAGTGACCTTGGTCAGCTATCTAACCAGCCGGCCGGTAAAAGGCGCAGGCATCATGATGCCGATGCTGGTCGCGCCCCTGACTGCAGCCATCTTCGCAATGCTGATCAATCCCGACCAAAGCGCTCCGCTTGCCTATGTAGGTGGCACGCTAGGGGTACTTATCGGCGCCGATCTTTTGCGAATATTGGATGTTCGACAACTGCGAGCACCCATCGCCGCGATTGGTGGCGCTGGCACCTTTGATGGCGTATTTATCACCGGCATCATCGCCGTGTTGCTGACGGGTTAGTACAAAAATCTCAGCCGTTGAAGGATGTTGTTGGATCAAAACGTATCTAGATTCCTTCGCATTGCTGGTTCTGCCTATATCTATATCGAGACCTTGAGTCCGGCCAGCGTACATCGAAAGTAAGAGGTGGCAGCCTGCTCAAGACCAGGCACGCTATTTGGGTGTGCCGGTGCGTCAAAATACAGAGATCTTTGATAGCCGAACCTGTTCGTCGGAAAGTTGCTGCTGCAGACTTAATTGCAGCTGAGCCCCTGATCTGAATCATGTGCCCGTGTCTCCTGTGGTCAGTATCCTGCCGCTATGGGTAAGCAGCTATCCGTCAGTGCTGGTAGAAGTCCCCGATTCTCATCGATTCTCAGGAGGCGACATCATGCAGTTTAGAAGCAAAGGTTTTACGGCGATCGGCTGCGAAAGAACGAACCTGAGCCGCTTGTTTCTGAGCCGCTTGATCTTTAACCGCTTATTTATGCCCCTATCTCTAGCGGCAATGCTCCTCGTCACCACTGGATTCACCAGTGGGGCGCTGTTCGCCCAGGGACCTGTTGGTGCAGGCGGAGGTGGCCATGGCGCACCTGCCGGCACCGTTACTCGATCTCAGGACAGGGATCGTCTTCGAGATCCAAGTTCCCATGCTGATCAGGCGATTGATAGAACGCGAGATCGGGATCGAACACGAGATCGATTGGATACCCGGATGATGGATCGCGGGCACGAGATGCAGTCGCGAATGGAGTCGCTTGAACAAGCAGAGAACAATCGTGAGCGCATGACGATCATGGCAAAAAACATGGAGATGATGAGTGCTCAGATGAAAGAAATGCACAAGATGATGGGTCGCCGGGGTATGGGGGCCGGTGCTATGGAGCAAAAGCATATCAATATGATGACTCAACAGTTGAACCAGATGACTGAACGATTGAGACAGATGGAGCGGGAGATGGCGCGGGAGATGGCGCGGGATATGGAACGAGAGACTTCACAAGAGAGGGAGCGAGAACAGACGCGAGAACAGACGCGAGAACAGACGCGGGAACAGTAATAATCGGCTGTTAGGCGTTAACCCAGGCCTGAAAAGTTTCAACAGTCAACATGACACCTTTTATCGCTTTATCGCTGTCGAATACCGTATGTCAGGCTTCAAAGGCTTCCCCAGATCTCAACGAATGGATAATGCCATGACAAGAATATTGCTGCTAGTGTTCACCACCTCGCTGTTACTGGGTTGTGGGCAAGGTCAAGTCTCGAACAAGGATGAGGGTCCTGGTTCGATCGAGAACTCGCTGAACGAGGATACGCGGGATGAAGAGACGCTGGATGTAGATGCACTGGCTAAGAAGAAGCTGGTTGAAGAAAAACTGGCTGAGGCTGAGGATTTAGCGACTGAAGAGGTCAGTAAAGCCATCGAGGCGTTAAAGGAAGGTATCGATGAGCCTCTTGCGGAATCCGTGACAGCAACTGTGACAGCAACTGTGACAGCAGCAAAAACAGAGTCCTCAGCGCTTCTCGATTCAGCCAAAGGTAGCGCCAGCGCCGTCGCTGAGGAGGTCAAGAAGATTGCGAACCAAGTCGCTGAAAGGGCGAGCGAGACGTCTACCGAGGTCGTGAAAAAAGTCAAGGCAACCGCGGCTGACCTGATGGCCGACGCCGAAAAAATTGACGAAGAAGACCAGACTCCAGAGAAAAAGCCAGACGAGGACTGACTCAACAGACCGCGACAATCCCGCGACAATCCCGCGACAATCCCGTGATGATGACCTCGTGATAATGACCTCGTGGTAATGACGCTGTCCCTTTATCTTCAATCAGAACTCGTCGTTGACCCGTCGTCCCAGCAGTGCCTTACCTAATGGCGCCGAAGGCGTGACCATGACAATTTCCTGATCGTCGATGTTTAGTTTCAAGCCGCCGGCCCTGGGTCCAAGAAACAGCCAGCGCCGAGCGCCCTGAGAGTCAGCCAGGCAAACTAAGGCACCGACAGAGATCTGCGGATCGAGAGTCAGAGGATGGCCGGTAAGGGCCTCAAATGCCGCAATATCCAGACGGCACTAGGACTCTCAGCGACTGGCCATGAGCCAGATAAGCTGCCTCAAGCCCTAAGGTGTCATACTTGTTCTCTGCCACGTTTTCCGTGTGGGTTGCAGTCTCGTGTGCTTGATCTGCCGCCTGTTGCGCCAGGTGCGCGACCCGTGCCAGCTCTGCCAGAATAGCCTATAGGACGAGCAACTTATCCATGCGTAGTCGATGTTCCAGCTTGTGTGTTAATAGCGAAGTTTGATCCGTGACGAGTCCTTCCGGTTAACACTGACGTGATTCGTGAGGGACGTTTATTTTTGATCAACCATGCCTCCAGCCCAGCCCCTATGTTGACGAGGCTGAGTGGACTACCTTAGTCTGTGAAAAGTCCAGTTAGCCAAAAGTAGAGTTAGTCAAAAGTCCAGCCTGACTAGGCTGCTGACAGGATTGGTGACAAGGTGTTGAACAGTCGGTCAAAAGTTGGTGATGGCTTGATGACCAGTTTATGATCAGTTCAAGAGCAGGTGTCGATCGGCCCCGCCAGGTCTGATTGATGACCATGACGCTATCCATTGAATCAGACCCAACAGGTCAGCAGTTTTAGGCAACGACAGCCAGTAGCAGGTGATAAACAGGTGATAAATTAGATGAAGAACGCTCAGAACGCGCCTTATATTGACCAGAGCAATGCGCTGGCCGCGGTCGATGTGGAAACTCGCGCCAATGGTGAGATTATTCTGCGGAGTCCTTACCTATGCGGAACGGCGCCGGTCAGCACGGCTCATCTGCTGCTTGAACAAGCCGACCGGTTTCCGCAGCGAACGCTGATAGCGGAGAAGCAGGGTGATAGTTGGCGACATCTCACATATGCTCAGGCTGTTGAGGGCTGCCGCCATGTTGGTCAGTGGTTGCTCAACGAAGGGGCTTCCATAGAGCGGCCGTTGGCGATCTTGTCACGCAGCTCGATAAACCATTTTTTGATGGCTTGGGGCGCGATATTTGCTCGAGTTCCCTATGTCCCCATCAGTACCTCTTATTCCTCGGTTCCGGGTGCCTACTCGAAGTTGGATGCTGTTTTGCAACGAGTACGGCCGGCATTCATCTACTCAGAAGATTTCAATGATCAACGCGAAGCACTGGAACACATAGATTTCGAAGTGGAGAGAACTCAGCTGATCTCTACGGCCATTTCTCGTGCTGGGTTAATGCCTTCCTGGTCTGTCACCCAGTTTGCCGACTTGACGCAGACCCCTGTCACTGATGCGGTAGAGCAGAGTATTGCCAAAATCAGTCACGACACTATCACTCGTTATATGTTTACTTCTGGTTCGACCGGTATGCCAAAGGGCGTGATTCACACTCATGGCATGGCCTGTGAAATGCTGGCATCCGGCGCTGGAATTCGCGAGAGTGTGAATCTTGAGTATCCGCGAGTACTTGACTGGATGCCTTGGAGTCACGTGGGTGCGGGTGTGATGCGTATTTCCAGCATGATCAGCGCGGGTGGTTCCATCTATCTGGATACTGGCAAGCCAGTGCCAGCTGAGTTTGGTAAAACCATCGAGAATATCAAGTCCGTCAAACCCACCTCTTTTGCCGGTGCCCCCTTGGGATGGTCAATGTTGGTTGATGCCCTCGAAGCCGATGAGGAATTCGCGACTATTTTTTATGAAAACATACGCGCGATGCAAGCTGGCTCGGCAGCAATGCCGGCATCTCTTGCCGAGCGGATTCAGGCATTGAACGTCAAATATACGGGTTATCGTTTCCCCTTTGGAACCTCTTTGGCGTCAACAGAAGTGCAGTGTGGGCTTAGTCGCTACTGGATCTGTGAGCGAACCGATGTAACTGGATTACCGGTACCTGGGGCTGAAATTAAACTCGTTCCTTTTGGTGATAAGTATGAATTGAGGGTGCGGTCCAAAGGCACTACACCTGGATATCTGAATGATCCGATAAAGACCCAAGAGAGTTTTGATGAGGAGGGGTTTTTCAGAATGGGTGATGCGGTTCGCTTTGCCGATTCAAATGATCCTGCCCAGGGGCTGTGTTTTGCCGGTAGAGTAGCAGAGGAGTTCAAACTGATGACGGGAACCTGGGTCGCGGCAGGAACCTTAAGGTCTGAAGCTGTTGCCAGTGCGTCGCCTTATATCCGTGATGCGGTGGTTTGTGGCCTGAATCAGGATTATGTAGCGCTTTTACTTTGGCCTAATATAGCAGCTTGCGAGAGCCTCGCGGGCACGGATGACCCTGAGGCGATTGTCAGATCCGCCGCTGTCATCGAGGCTATTAGCGCCGGATTGGCGGCGCACAATGCCCGTAATCCTGGCTCTTCAAAGCGATTCAGGCGCTTTCGGCTGTTATCTGTGCCACCGGATCCCGGTGCCTATGAAATTACCGACAAGGGCTATATCAACCAAGGCGCTGTGCAGTCTCATCGTCGTGCAGAGGTCGACAGTTTGTTTCTGGCTCAGCTTGAAGAATCTGTCATTGAGCTGGTTTAAATCAGGACGGTCAGAATTGAAACATTTCAGCGAAGATTTTTCGAAACCGTTTTCAGATAAGCGACGGAGTGTGGGCGTGGTTGCTGACCAAGACCCGGGGTTGGGAGCACAAGGATGATGTACACCGGCGGATGTCATTGCGGACGTGTTAGGTTTGAAGTTGAGACCAGTGAACCCCTCGTCTGTCATGAATGCAACTGCTCCATTTGTTCGAAAGCAGGTTATCTTCATTTAATCGTGCCTTTGAGCCAGTTTCGCCTAGTCTCTGGCAGTGACAGTATTACGACCTATACTTGGGGTTCCGGTGTTGCCAAACATACTTTCTGTCGAGTCTGTGGCGTGAAATCCTTCTACACGCCGAGAACAAATCCGGACGGCGTGGATATTAATCTGCGCTGCCTGGAGCCGATACCCACTGAGTTGACGATTGAACCATTTGATGGTCAGCATTGGGAAGATAATGCTCATACGTTGGCACATTTGAGTCAAGTTACGGCGACGTCTTTGATCAAAACGAAATAGCTAAAGAGTCGTTTCTTCAGCCCCTAGATGAGTGGAGGTCAACATGCAGAGTTTTCCCCATCGTTATCAGGTGACAGCGACAGGAGATCCATCGGAAAAGCTCAGCCTCGAAAGTCCGGGATTGCAAACCCTGGAATCAGCAGCCCCCGTCGAGTTTGGTGGCCCCGGGGGTAAATGGTCACCGGAAACACTGCTAGTAGCGGCCGTGGCTGACTGTTTTTTGCTCACCTTTCGAGCGATTGCATTGGCCTCGAGGATCCCTTGGATTAGGCTGACCTGCCGAGTTGAGGGTGTCCTTGACCGCCAAGATGGCGTAACTCGATTTACGATATTTAATATCAAAGCGGAGCTGATCATAACCCAGGCGTCAGATGAGAAGCGTGCTTTGAGGTTGCTGGATAAAGCAGAAAAAAATTGCTTAATCACGAACTCACTCGCAGCTCATGTGAATCTGTTGGCTGTCGTGACAGTATAGCGACAGGTTCGAGGCTAGCGTGGGCGCGAAATTTTGAAGCGGATTAATGTTGTAGGCACCAGTGGTAGTGGCAAATCGACATTCAGTCGAGATTTGGCGCGCGCGATAGGTGTTCGCCATATTGAGATGGATGCTATCTATTGGCAGGCAGACTGGCGTGGATTGGATGATGACTCGTTTGCCGAGCAGCTTAATCGGCAGTTGCAAGAAGCGTCCTGGGTGCTAGACGGAAACTATACTAGAACTATCGAATTGAAGTGGTCGTTGGCAGATACTGTGGTCTGGCTTGACTATAGTTTTGGCAGAACATTTCTCCAAGTCGTGCTGCGTTCCGTTCGACGTGCGCTCTCGAGTGCTGAGATCTGGCCAGGTACCGGTAATACAGAGACGCTGTACCGAAGTTTTTTTTCCAGAGATTCAGTGATTCTTTGGATGCTCACCAACTATCACAGCAATCGAAAAAAATATCTGGGTATGATGTCTTCGCCGCGGTTTTCCCATATTAATTTCATAAGGATTAAACGACCGTCTGAGGCCGTGGAAATGATCCAAAAAATGCAAGCAGAACCCAACTAAGGGAGCCTCTTTGGGTTTTCTCACCTCGGCTAAACCGGCGCTGGTGATCGGGTGTGGCGTTGTTAGTCGTTTTTTCATTATATAGAGACCAGCAATCTGCAGGTGACTGGCGTCTATGTGGCAGCAGAGGTGATTAGCCCGAGGCAGTCGTCGTTATTTGCTATTCATTTGCCATTAATGTAATAAAAATTGGTGCTGACCAAACACTGCGCAGTCTCGAGCTCGAGCAGGACGACTGGCTGCTTGAGACCTTTCACAATAGGTGTTCCGCTGGCTGCCACTGCCTGCTTTCTACAATCTGGCTTACACAGCATGCCTTTGACAAAGACCGTCAGTGAACGGGCTGGGTTCTTCTTTGGCTTGAAGGAAGGCAATGACCTCTTGACTCGTTTCAACCGGGAAAACCTACCCGAAACGCTTTTGCTGAAAACATAATCGGCAAGTTATGCCTGTTGTCTCTTATAGCCCTCTGTAACAGTTGCCTCTAGTTGTTTTAGCGCAGGAAATAGCGTATTTTCAGACGCCATAGCGTCTAGCGACAGACGGTAAGGGCCTTTTGTTTAAACTTTATTCAGAGAGTAGTCGTTGTGCGCCTGTTAAAAATTCTTCAATTCGCTGTTCTTCTAGCTTTTTTATTCAATTTCTCCACCACCAGTTACGCAGAAACGACCGTCAGCGTCGGTTTTGAATCCGGCGTCATTGGTGAGTACCGAAACAATGCGCATCAGCCAGTAAATCTGAAAACATTTAGTACATTGGGGATTGCCTCTGCCATCGTATCTGACTCGACTGATGATGGTACTTTTGGTGGCAGCCAGGGCAATGACTATTCCGTCACAGTCACTTTGCAATTTACCAATGGTTCGACGACAAGCTTTCCTGCGGCCATCAACTGGCGGGATATGAATGGCGCAAATAACATTCATGGTATCGGCTTGACTATTGATGCTGGAACAGCCGACGGCACTAGCTACACCGCGAGTACCAACTTCTCCAAGACGTATCTTTTTCAGTTTATTGGCAGTTCCAGGGTCTACGCTGACACTGGGTCGAATGACGGTGGCGTCGTGAGTGGCAATGCCGCAAATCAAGGTCTCCTCGACAGCCTTAACGCCTATGCGAATGCGTCTAATGTCTCGATAAACCCCTCGGGCCTAACTTCGACCATAACTGTCGATAACACATCGATACTTGCTGACGGCACTTCGACGACAATTGTCACTGTCCAGTTGAAGGATGTTAATGGAAACAACCTGACGACAGGGGGCAAATCAGTAACCCTCTCGACATCGGCAGGAACTTTATCTGGTGTCACTGACAACGGTGATGGAACTTATACTGCCACTTTGACGTCTTCCACGTCAGTGGAGACGGCGACGATCGTTGGAACGGTTGACGGTCTGACTATTAATGATGATGCTACTGTGAGTTTCATCAGCAACGCCTCCATTGCAGGTACCGTCCGAGGCGCTAGCGGCAATGGCGTTAGCGGAAGGACAGTCAGACTCCTGAGTACCTCCGGCCAAGTGCTAAGTACCACGACGACGAACTCGAGTGGTGGCTACTTGTTCTCGAATGTTTCACCGGGACTTCACACTATTCAGTTCGAATCAGTGGGACAATACAGGGCCAAGGGCAAATCCTCTATTGGCTCCAACATTG
>Ga0181606_10000113_pt1 | contig 60036 bp, 66 predicted proteins | sample 041ome_10_FD_132994 | JGI IMG/M metagenome (GOLD analysis project Ga0181606, IMG submission 132994) | Coastal salt marsh microbial communities from the Groves Creek Marsh, Skidaway Island, Georgia - 041412US metaG (megahit assembly) | ecosystem: Environmental > Aquatic > Marine > Intertidal... | reverse complement strand
GGCAAAGCGTGCAAAAATCCTCATCCGGCGGGTCCTGTATTCACCGACAACTACCGCGCGAGGATAGGCAATCCCGCCAGGAGGAGGCAGCCGTTTCAATGTAATAGTTTGTCGCTGCCAGCGAAGCCACGCCGCGGAATCCCAAACGCCCGTCAATCGCGCTTCGCCACGCCCTCCAGCCCTTCCAGCCTGGTGCGTGCGGGCACGTTGGGCATCGATGAATAGAGCCGCTCGAGATAGGCCATGTCGAACGCTGTCAGCCCGTCAGGCGCGGTGCTTCCGCTGTCGAACAGGTTCTGGATCGATGCGACACCGCTGGCAGACCGAGGAACGTAATCGGCAAGGCCGTGCAGTGTGGCATAATCGGCCAGCTGGTCGATAGAGCGCCCCTCGAGGGCATCGCGATCAATCAGCACCATCGAGGCGGTGATGTCCTCACGCGTGGGAACATAAATCATCGAGTGGGCAGACCACATGGCCGCCTGCGGCAAGTCGTTCAGGTTCTCTCGCCGTCCGATGCGCAAGCCGTCGCGAGTGCGGGTTTCGGTTGTGATCCATGCGCGTGCGGGCCCGGTGGTGGCGAGCAGCCGCCGCTTTTCGGTTTCATCAAGGGATTCGAACATCCACCCGCGCTCCTGGTTGAGGCGCTGCAGGTAATTCTGCCCATCCTGCAGGAAGGCGACGATCATGTTCGGCTCGCACGCCCCTTCAGGCGCGGTTTCAACGCCAAGCTGCTCGGCATTGGTGCGAATGCGGGCAATCACGGCAGCGGCATAATCCGCCTGCATACCGATGATGCCCGGACACAGCGGCGCCTCGAAGCGGGCCAGCGGATTTTCGTCAATCCCATCAGCGACGACGGGTGTTGCAACAAGTGCGATTGCAGCTGCGGCCAGGCCAGCAAGGCTGCTACGGAATAACGGCTTCATTTCTCTCAGGCCTCCAGACATTCAACCCGGATTATCCACCCCTCTGGCGGCTTATAACACGGATGCAGCCCGATTGCGCAATCTGCCCTGATGGCGGGGGTAGCAAAGCTATTGGGCAGGAAATGACAGACGGGGTTAAACAGCCAGCGCAATTGCGTTAGAGGGGCCGCGACATATGAAGTCTGGCACGATTCTGGCCAGTGCCCCGCAGGAGTATACGATGTCCAAGAATGTCCTCGAAAAGCTCGCTGAAACCAATCCCGAATGCGAAATCTGGTGGGATAGCTCACCGCTGATCTACCCGAGCTGGAAGGAAGAGGTCCTCGCTTCTGCTCCCGACGACAAGAAGGAAAGCTGGCAGGGCCAGCTGGACCGGCTGTTTGACCAGGACACGGTGAACGCCACTGGCGAAATGGGCTTTCGCGGCGTGACTACCAACCCGCCGCTTTCGCTGCAGGCGATCGAGCTTGATCCGGCTGGCTGGACCAAGATCATTAAGGACATCGCCGCCGCCAATCCCGGCCTGGGCGTGGAAGGCATCTACTGGAAGACCTACCTGCACCTTGTGAAGCTGGGCGCCGATGCCATCAAGCCGGTCTATGACAAGTCCGGCGGCAAGTACGGCATGCTGTCCGGCCAGGTCGATCCGCGCTTTGTGACCGACTACAACGCCATGCTGGAACAGGGCCTGTCGATCGCCGCGATGGGCGATAACGTGATGGTCAAGATCCCCGGCTCCAAGGAAGGCTATGAGGTGATCGAGGAACTGACCGCGCGCGGCATTTCCACCAACAACACCACCAGCTTCACCGTGTCGCAATACATGCGCTGCATGGCGGCGGTCACCGCTGGCCTGCAGCGTGCTCGCGCAGCAGGCGTGGACCTATCCAGGTGGCGCAGCGTCATCACCCACATGTCCAGCCGCCTTGGCGAAAAGGGTGACTGGCAGAAGGAAGCCAAGCTGCGCGGCATCGACCTGTCGCTGGACGAGATCCGCGATGGCGAGGAAGCTGTGCTCAAGCGCGCCTATCACTGGGGCAAGGACAACGGCCACCCGTCCAAGATGCTGCAGTGCTCGATGCGCGTTGAAAAGGATGCGAACGGCAAGACCGTGTCACGCCACATCGAGGACTTTGCCGGTGGCGACTTCGTCTACACCTGCCCGCCCAGCTACATCCACGGCCTGATGAAGGTGGAGGACGAGCTGGCTACGCTGGACCCCAACGCCATCAACCGCGAACCCAACCCGGCGAGCCTGGAAAAGCTGATGAAGCTGCCCAGCTTCCGCGCCGCTTACGAATTCGAAGGCCAGAAGCCGGTCGAATTCGCCCGCTACGGCGCCTTCCAGGCCACCGCGACCGAGTTCGCCGCAGCCACCCGCCAGACGGTCGATTTCGTCCGCATGGTGGTGGAAGGCTAAACGCCTCGCCAGTTGCGGCCCACAAGAAAGGGGCGGGAAGATCAGCACTTCCCGCCCCTTCTTCTTGCGTCCGTGTTGGTCCGATCAATCCGCCCAGTAAAGCCGGTTGGGATTGGTCACGAGCAGCTTTTCCTGCAGCTCGGCCGTGGGGGCGATGCGCGGGATCATGTCCACGATGTGACCATCGTCGGGGATCTCGTCCGCCATGTTGGGGTGCGGCCAGTCGGTGCCCCAGATCACGCGGTCCTGGTAATCTTCCACCAGCGGGCCAACGGCATCGGCAAAGGCGTTCCACGGATCGCCGCCGCCGCCCACCTTCAGGGCATCGAGGCGGTCCGGGCAAGTGGGCTTGAACCAGATGTCGTCACGGCTTTGCAGCAGGCTGCGGAAAGCCTTCATGTCCGCGCCATCGGGGCCTTGCGTCACATCCGGGCGGCCCATGTGGTCAATCACCAGCGGAACGTGGATCGCATCCATGAAGGGGCGCATTTCCTCGAGGATATCCGCTTCGAAATAGATCACCACGTGCCAGCCCTTGGGCAGGCGCTTGGAGACTTCGAGGAACTTGTCCTTTGGCGCATTGTCGACGAGGCGCTTCAGGAAGTTGAAGCGGATGCCGCGGATGCCGCCTGCATGCAGGTCAGCCAGGCCTTCTTCCGAAATGTCGGGATCGACCACGGCGACACCGCGCGCCTTGCCTTCAGACTTGGCGATGGCGTCCAGCGTGGCGGCATTGTCCGTGCCGTGGCAGCTCGCCTGCACGATCACGTTCTTGGAAAAGCCGAGGTGGTCGCGCAGGGCAAACAGCATGTCCGGCCCGGCATCGGCGGGCAGATACTTGGCCTTGGGCGAGAAGCCGAAGGGGTCCATCGGCCCGAACACGTGGCAATGCGCATCCACCGCGCCCGGCGGCGGGGTGTATGTCGGCTTGCTGGGGTTGGAGTGCCAGGATGTGATGCGATCAGTCATGCGAAAACAATTCCTTCCATCAGCTTGCGCGCGGTGCGCAGCAGGGCCGCGCTTTCCACTTCGCCGCTGTCGTCCATGGTGAGCACGCAGGTCATTTCGCCTGTCGGGTGCTCGACGCTGAGCGTTTTCTTCTTGCCATCGGGGATGGTCGCCACTTCCCAGGCGGGTGATCCTTCCACGAGGCACGCAGTCGCCACGGTTACCGCCGCCAGCACGCCGATGCTGGCATGGGCGCGCTTGGGGATGAAGCTGCGGGTGCACACCGCGCCGCCATCCTTGGGCGGTGCGACAAGCGTCATCTTGGGCACGGACTTGGCCGACACATCGCCGAGGTTCATCAGCGGGCCTGCTGCAAGGCGGATGGCTTCGATCTTCGCGCGGATATCGGCAAAGCCCTCGGCTTCCATTTCCTCGCGGGTTTCATAGCCGGTGGCGCCAAGGTCTTCCGCCTTCATCACGATACACGGCATGCCGTTGTCGATCAGCGTGCAGCGCACGCCCTTGATTTCGTCAAAGGCGTTGCCGGTGGGCAGCAGCGCGCCGCAGCTGGAGCCAGCCGTATCGCGGAACTCCACCGGGATCGGTGCATGGGTGCCGGGCACGCCATCAATGCGCGCCTCGCCCGCATAGTTCACATCGCGGCGGCCGATCTCGTCAACGGGTGTTTCCACCGTGGCGATGGCGACCTGGCCGGTGTTTTCCATGTAGATGGCCACGCGCGTCTCGTCGCCCGAAGGCTCCACCAGCCCGCGCTCGATGGCGAAGGGGCCAACGCCGGCAAGGATATTGCCGCAGTTCTGCGCATCGGTGACGATGGGTTCATCGACGAAGACCTGCAGGAACAGGTAATCGACATCGATGCCGGGCCGCTCGCTTTTCTTCACCACGGCGACCTTGCTGGTCAGCGGGTCCGCCCCGCCCATGCCATCGATCTGGCGCGGATCGGGGCTGCCCATCACGCCCAGCAGGAATTGGGCGCGCTCGTTCTCGTCAGCCGGCAGGTCCTCGGCAAGGAAATAGGCGCCTTTTGAGGTGCCGCCGCGCATCCAGATTACAGGTGCCTGGTTCATAGGATGCTTCCGTTCGCTTCAGTACCGCTCAGACCCACTTCAGGCCCATGTCGGTCAGCTTCTGGCGGAAGCCGTACATGTCGAGGCCAAGCACGCCATCAGCCAGCTTTTTGCGCTTTTCTTCCTCGTTGGCTTCGCGGGCCTGGGCCTTCTTCAGCACTTCTTCGGCTTCTTCGCGGCGGACGACGCACACGCCGTCATCGTCAGCCACGATGATGTCACCTGCACGGATGAAGGCACCGGCGCAGACCACGTCCACATTCACGCTGCCGAGCGAGGCCTTGATCGTGCCTTGCGCGAAGACGCGCTTGGCCCAGACGGGGAAGTTCATCTCGGTCAGGTCACGCACGTCGCGGATACCGGCATCGATGATCAGGCCCTTCACGCCGCGCGCCTGCGCTGAAGTCGCCAGCAGGTCCCCGAAATAACCATCTTCGCAAGGGCTCGTCGGCGCGATCACCAGGATGTCGCCATCATGGCACTGTTCGATCGCGGCGTGGACCATGTAGTTGTCACCCGGAGGCACGGAGATCGTCACCGCAGAAGCACCCACGCGCATGCCGGAATAGATCGGGCGCATGTAGCTGGCGAGCAGGCCCTTGCGGCCTTGCGCCTCGTGCACGGTGGCAACACCGCAGGCACCCAGCGCCTCCACAACAGCCTTGTCCGCACGTTCGATGTTCTGGACGACGATACCAGTCATTCACGAGTCTCCTGCTTGATATTTACGCGCGCTCCGGTTGCGCGTGCGCAGGCACTTCGTCAAGGCCAGACTCCACGAAGCATGGCGCGCGTGTTGCGCAAACTTGTAAGCAATACATACATTATGTAGATCGCGGCCACAGAAGGATGCCCGACGCACAAATGACTGACTCGCAATCACACCCTGATGCCCCGCGCGTGGGCCTGATAGGTTTCGGTGAAGCCGGGTCCACCTTTGCGCGCGCCGGCGGCTGGGAAGACAGTGCCTGCGCCTGGGACATACTGCCAGCCCGCAAGGCCGTGATCGAGGACTGCGGCGTGATCGCTGCAGGCTCTGCGTCAGAAGCGCTGGAAGGTGCGGCAGTGGTGCTCTCGCTCGTCACGGCAGACCAGGCCGTGCCTGCTGCCGAGGCCTATGCTGCGCACATGCCCAAGGGCGCGATCTGGTGCGACATGAATTCCGTCGCACCGGACACCAAGCGCGCTGCGGCGAAGGCCGTGGAGGCTGCAGGCGGTCGCTATGTCGATATCGCAGTGATGGCTCCTGTCGATCCCGCCCGCCTCAACGTGCCACTGCTGTTTGCTGGCGAACACGCGCATGAAGCGATGATGCTGCTTCGCGCGCTGGGCTTTGCCAAGACCCGCGTGGTCGGCACCGAAATCGGGCAGGCCAGCGCGATCAAGCTGTGCCGTTCGATCATGGTGAAGGGGCTGGAAGCGCTGACCGCCGAAATGGTATTGTCCGCTTCGCAAGCCGGCGTGCTCGACGAGGTGCTATCCTCGCTCGATGCATCCGAGAAGCATATCAGCTGGCACGAGCGGGCTGACTACAACCTCGATCGCATGCTGCTGCATGGCCGCCGCCGCTCGGCGGAAATGTTCGAAGCATGCGAAATGATCCGTCATCTTGGCATTTCGCCCATGATGACCGAAAATACCGTCAACTGGCAGCAGGGACTCGGCGAGCTGGGTGTTGATCCGCTGCCCGATGGCCTCGAAGGCAAGATCGCGGCGATCACAGAAACGCCGCATTACAAGGGAGAAATCTGACCCAATGTCGCTGATCATCGATTGTCATGGCCATTACACCGTGCTCCCCAAGGGGCACGATGCTTGGCGCGAAGAGCAGAAGGCCGCTTATAAGAACGGCACCGAATGCCCGCCCTATCCCGAGATTTCCGACGAGGAAATCATCGAGACGATCGAAGCCAACCAGCTGAAGCTGATCAAGGAACGCGGCGCGGACTTCACCATCTTCTCACCCCGCGCCTCTGCCATGGCCCCGCATGTGGGTGACCAGGCGGTCGCTTCGGAGTGGGCGCGCCGCTGCAATGACCTGATCTACCGTGTCACCCAGCTGTTCCCCGATACCTTCATCGGCGGCTGCATGCTGCCGCAGAGCCCGAAGTCGGACCTGTCCGAAAGCGTCAAGGAACTGCGCCGTTGCGTGGAAGAGCTGAACTTCGTGGTGTGCAACCTCAACCCCGATCCGGGCGGCGGCCACTTCGAACACCCGCCGCTGACGGACGAATACTGGTTCCCCATCTACGAAGTGATGGAAGAGCTGGACGTGCCGGCGATGATCCACGTTTCGGGTTCGTGCAACCCGGCGATGCACGCCACCGGCGGCTATTACCTGGCGGCGGACACCGTGGCCTTCATGCAGCTGCTGCAGGGCGACCTGTTCAGCCGCTTCCCCAAGCTGAAGATGATCATCCCGCACGGCGGCGGCGCTGTGCCCTATCACTGGGGCCGCTATCGCGGGCTGGCGGACATGCTGAAGCAGCCTGCGCTTGATACCCACCTGATGAACAACGTGTTCTTCGATACCTGCGTCTACCACCAGCCGGGCATCAACCTGCTGGCAGACGTGATCGAGAACAAGAACATCCTGTTCGGCAGCGAGATGGTCGGTGCCGTGCGCGGGATCGATCCCACCACCGGTCATTATTTCGACGATACAAAGCGCTATATCGACAATCTGGATATCAGCGCCGAGGAGAAGCACATGATCTTCGAGGGCAATGCCCGCAAGGTCTATGGCCGCCTCAACAAGGTGCTGGAGGAAAAGGGATATTGAGCCAGACAGACACCCCCGTTTCCGCCATGGGTTTTGCCAAGTGCGAAAAGCCCGAGCGATACATCCAGCAACTGGTCAAGCACTGGGGGCACAAATACGCCACCAGCTATGACGAGGGAGACGGCATGGGTATGTTCCCTTTTTCGGAACATGAAACCGCCATTTTGACAGCGCATAAGGACGGCATCTCCATATTGCTCACCACGGCGGAGCAGGAGCGCAACGAACATATGCGCGGAGTAATCGAACGGCACATTGACCGCTTCGCCTTCAAGGAAGCTCCGCTGACATACGAATGGAAAGAAACCAAGGAAGCCTGAACATGACTGAAAAGAAGAAAGAGCGGATCGACATCCACAGCTATCTCGCTGCGTTTGATGACATCCCCGGAACCCGCGTCTTCACCGCACAGCGCGCCCGCAAGGGCTACAACCTCAACCAGTTCGCGATGAGCCTGATGACGGCCGAAAACCGCGAGCGGTTCAAGGCTGACGAAAGCGCCTATCTCGACGAATGGAACCTGACGCCGGCAGCCAAGCAGGCTGTGCTCGACCGTGATTACAACGCGATGATCGATGAAGGTGGCAATGTCTATTTCCTGTCCAAGCTCTTCTCTACCGACGGCAAGAGCTTCCAGTTCGCAGCCGGTTCGATGACCGGCATGACGCAGGAAGAATATGCACAGATGATGATCGATGGCGGCCGCTCGCCCGAAGGCGTGCGCTCCATCAAGGGAGGTTTTTGATCATGGCACGCGTTACCACGGGCATCACGTCCAGCCACATCCCCGCGCTGGGTGCCGCAATGCAGACCGGCACCAGCGGCAATGAATACTGGGGTCCGGTTTTCAACGGCTACAATTCCATCAAGGAATGGATCGCCAAGGAAGAGAACATGCCCGATGTGGTGGTGCTGGTGTACAATGACCACGCTTCCGCATTCGACATGAACTGCATCCCCACTTTCGCCATCGGCTGCGCAGAAAGCTTCAAGCCGGCAGACGAAGGCTGGGGCCCGCGCCCGGTGCCTGACGTAATCGGCCACCCGGATCTTGCCTGGCACATCGCCCAGAGCCTGATCCTCGACGATTTCGACATGTGCATCTTCAACAAGATGGACGTGGACCACGGCTGCACCGTGCCGCTTTCGATGATGTTCGGCGAAGTGGACGAGTGGCCGTGCAAGGTCATCCCGCTGCCGGTGAACGTCGTCACCTATCCGCCGCCCTCCGGCGCACGCTGCTTCGCGCTGGGTGACAGCATCAAGGCTGCGGTGGAAAGCTTTCCCGAAGACCTCAACGTCCACGTCTGGGGCACGGGCGGCATGAGCCACCAGCTGCAGGGCCCGCGCGCAGGCCTGATCAACAAGGAGTTCGATCTCGACTTCATCGAACGCCTGATCAACGATCCGGAAGACCTCGCGAAGATGCCGCACATCGATTACCTGCGCGAAGCAGGATCCGAAGGCATCGAGCTGGTGATGTGGCTGATCATGCGCGGCGCGCTGGGCGACAAGGTGAAGGAGCTTTACAACTTCTACCACATCCCCGCGTCCAACACCGCGCTGGGTGCGTTGCTGCTGCAGCCGGAAGCAACCGCGGGCGAGGCACTGGAGCCGCGCCGCGTCCTGTCCGGCCACAGCCTGCAGGCTGCCGAATAATCCACACCGAGGGGCGCCCGCCGGTACAAATCCGCCGGGCGCCCTTTGGTTTGAAGACTATCCACTCGAACCCTCGACAGGGAGAAAAATCACATGAGAATCGCACTCGCCGGTGGCGGCGCATTTGGTGAAAAGCACCTCGACGGCCTGAAGAACATCGATGGCGTGGAAGTTACCGCACTGGTCGGTCGTCGCCAGGAACCGACGCAGGCCATGGCTGACAAGTATGGCGTGCCCTTCGCCACGACCGACTATGAAGCCATGCTCGAACGCGACGATGTCGACGCGGTCATCCTGTGCACCCCCACCCAAATGCATGCCGATCAGGCCATCAAGGCGATGGACGCAGGCAAGCACGTGGAAGTGGAAATCCCGCTGGCAGACAGCTGGGCCGATGCGGAAGCCGTGCTCAAGAAGCAGGAAGAAACCGGCCTCGTCTGCATGGCTGGCCACACGCGCCGCTTCAACCCTTCGCACCAGTTCGTGAAGCAGCAAATCGAAGCCGGCAAGTTCAACGTCCTGTCGATGGACGTGGAAACCTACTTCTTCCGCCGCGAGAACAAGAACGCCAAGGGCGAACCGCGCAGCTGGACGGACCACCTGCTGTGGCACCATTCCGCCCATACGATCGACATCTTCCAGTACATGACCGGTTCCAAGATCATTGCGGCAAACATCCTGCAGGGGCCCAAGCACCCTGACCTGGGCATTGCGATGGACCAGTCGATCCAGATGAAGACCGAAAAGGGCCAGATCCTGACCCTGTCGCTGTCTTTCAACAACGAAGGCCCGTTCGGCACCTTCTTCCGCTATATCGGCGACACCGCGACCTACCTCGCACGTTACGACGATCTCTTCACCGGAGCTGACGAGCCGGTGGACCTGTCGGTTGTCGATGTGCCGTCCAACAACGGTATCGAACTGCAGGACCGCGAATTCATCGCCGCAATCCGCGAAGGCCGTGAACCGAACAGCTCGGTGAAGGGCGTGATCGAATGCTATCGCACCATCGGCCAGCTGGCCGCCAGCCTGGAAGAGCAGGACGGCTGGTCCTGATCCACGGCTGAATCCAGCGCCCAGAAGGCCCGGCTCGCCTGCCTTTATCCACATTGCTGGATAAGGCGGATGAGCCGGGCCTTTCGCTTTGTTTACCCCATGTAAGGCACCCAAGGTAGGCGCTTGGACACCGCCCTTTCTGGACCTTGCTTAACCGGCCGGAATTTATCTGCTAGACGTGGCTGAGGGGACAACAAGGGGGAGCACCCCACGAGCGTAAGTGAAACACTGGGCCGCATCGAACAGCTGAGCAGCCAGATCGGCGGTGAAGGCGCACGCGGCGATGCCGGGGCAGTCATCGGCCTGCGCCAGGAATTCGGCACAGAATGCGGCAATCTGCTAAAGGTCTATTGCGACGATCCGAGCATCTTCGACAATCGCGAGCTGTTCAACGAGCTCCAGGAAGGCCTCGAAACCGTCCGCCAGCGGATCAGCAACCATCAGCTGAAATGGCAGGGGAGAGCATTGCGCCGAACCCCGAAGCCTATCGCAGGACTTCCCAGTCGATCCACGAAGCCGTGACCGCCTACATCGCGGATGCAAGGGCCAAGACCGGCCGCTGATCCAGGCCATTTCCGGCCGTAAACTCGTTGCATCCGGCCCTGCGCCTTGTGTATCGCTCTGCCGCGAGCAAACACCGATACGACAAAGCCAGGAGAAGAACCATTTCCATTCCCAAGAGAGATATTGCCGGCCGCTCCCTCCATCCCGTGGGCCTTGGCTGCATGAACCTGTCCTGGGCCTATGGCTCTCCGCCACCGCAGGAAGACAAGGTCAAGCTTCTCAACCGCGCGCTGGACCTTGGTTATGACCATCTCGACACTGCCAATATCTATGGCGGCGGCGCGAACGAGGAATTGCTGGCCGAAGCCGTGATGCATCGCCGCAAGGAGTTTTTCCTCGCATCCAAATGCGGCATCGTGGTCGATGGCGTGAAGCGCGGCGTCAGCTGCTCGCCCGAGACAATCATGGAGAACCTCGAGAAGAGCCTGAAGCGGCTCGGCACCGATCATCTCGACCTGTTCTACATGCACCGCTTTGATCCCAAGGTGCCGATTGCCGACAGCGTGGGCGCGATGGTCCGCGCGATCGAAGCTGGCAAGATCGGCGCCTATGGCGTGTCCGAATGGAATGCCCCGCACCTGCGCGAGGCGCATTCCATCCATCCCGTTGGCGCGGTGCAGCCCGAATATTCGCTGTGGACCCGCAATGTTGAACTGGGCGTGCTGCAAGCCTGCGAGGAACTGGGCATCCCGCTGGTCGCCTTCAGCCCCACCGGGCGCGGCGCATTCGGCGGCGTGTTGCGCGATCCCTCGAGGCTGGAGGAGAAGGACCTGCGCACCAAGATGCCCCGCTTCAGCGCCGAAAACTGGCCGCTCAACATGAAGGTGATTGCCGAGTTCGAGGAACTGGCGGCTGACACCGGCGTGCGGCCTGCCCAGCTGGCGCTGCGCTGGGTGCTGGAACAAGGCGATGTCTGCCACGCGATCCCCGGCACCACCTCGATCGCGCACCTCGAAGAGAATTTCGAGGCCGCAAACCTCGATATCCCGGCGGAAGCAATCGCGCGGGCGGGCCAGATCATCAACCACAGCACCGTGCATGGCCACCGCTATCATGATGCTATCAAGCCCACGATCGACACCGAGGAGTTCGAGGAGGCCTGATTAACCACCGCCACGTTCGCTGCAGGTAAAGCCGCGGCGGACGAAAGGCTGCACAAATACCGGCTTGGAGAGGGCCATGGCAGACACGGATATCAGGGCCGAGATCGGCTATTGCGAGCGCACGGAAAAGAAGCCGTACTTCTATGCCAATGCGCATGAGAAGGATTTCGTGCCGCTGAAACCGGTCGAGGTCGAAATTCGCGACGCACGCGGTCTCGACACCGATCTGGACCGCGAGGGCTTCACGCTGGTGCAGCACCGCAGCGCGCTCGACGACCTGACAGACCTTGACGCGGTCAAGCGTGTCCATGCGCCCGAGATCGTGGAACTGATCAAGCAGGTCAGCGGGTGCGACCATGTGCAGACTACCCCTTTCGGCATCCTGCGCTTTTCGGAAAAGTCCGGCTCGAACGCGGCGCATGACAATTCGCACCCTGCCCGATTTGTCCATGTCGACATGTCCAAGGAAGCGGCTGCCGGTGCCCGCGCACAAACCGCGCCAGAGGGCCGCGAGATCATCCGCAGCGCGCAGTACAATGTCTGGCGCGTGCTCTCGGCACCGCCGCAGGACGTACCGCTGGGCGTGTGTGATTACACCAGCATTGCGCCGGGCGACCTGCTGCCGTGTGACGCCATCTTCGACCCGCTGGATGGCAGCCCGGAATGGGGTTTCGGCAACTATCTGCTGGAATACAATCCGGACCACCGCTGGTATTATTATTCCAACATGCACGTTGGCGAGGCGCTGGTGTTCAAGACATCGGAAAGCGACCCCGACCGCGCGCAACTGATGCCGCACGGCGCGTTCGACAACCCGCTGGCCGGGCCGGAATCGCCAGCGCGGATCAGCCTTGAAATGCGCGGCACGGCTTACTGGTTTGCGTGATGGACCAATGGGAGTGGAGAAGATGACAAAGACATTTCTGGCAGCAGCATCGCTTGCGACACTGGCGGTTGCGGCATTCCCCGCGCAGGCGCAGGACAATGCCGAGGCGGAAGACTTTGCTGCCATGATAGAGCGGATCAACCAATTGCCCGATACGGCAGGTGACGGCCCGCATCCTTCGCTGATCGAAGTTGTCGAGGCTCTGCCCGATCACGTGGTCTACCGCCCGGCGGACCTGTCTGCCGTCGGCCCCGATGGCCTTGGCGTGTTCGTGTGGGGCAATGGCGGATGCGCGGCGGACGGCACCAGCAGTCGGTTCCATCTCTCGCAGATCGCCTCTTACGGCTATCTCGTGATCGCGCCGGGCAAGTGGCGCAGCGGACCCAACCGGTTGGAGGATCCCGCGCCCCAGCGGGCAATGGATGCCAACGGACAATTCCCGCCCTCGCCCACCAATGCAGCCCAGCTCATCGAAGCGCTCGATTGGGCGCTGGCCCAAAACGGCGATCCGGACAGCCCCTATTTCGGCCTGGTTGACGAGAACGCGCTGGCGGCCGGCGGCTTTTCCTGTGGCGGCGTGCAGGCGCTGACCGTGGCGGGCGATCCGCGCCTTGATACGGTGGTGGTGCAGAATTCGGGCTTGCTGCCTCCCGATGCCCCGCGCCTTGGCGGGATGGAACTGGGCAAGGAAGGCTTGCTGGCGCTGCACACGCCGGTAATCTACCTCGACGGCGGACCGACGGACATCGCCTATGAGAACGGCCTCGATGACTACAACCGCATCGAGCATGTGCCTGCCTACTGGATCAACACGCCAACAGGCCACGGTGGCACCTATCACGAGCCGATGGGTGGCCGGAACGCGAGTATCGTGGTCGACTGGCTGGAATGGCAGTTGCGCGGCGATGCTGCTGCCGGGCGCACCTTTGCGGGCGAGAACTGCCGCCTGTGCACCGATCCCGAAGCGACGATCAAGATGAAGAACCTGCGCTAGCCTGCGGGCATAACGCAGGCAGGTTCAGGGGCGCCCTTGGCAAAGCGCCCCTGCGCCTTGCTCACAGCATCCGGACGGTAAAGCTGCCGTTGGCTTCGTCCTCAGCAGTGAAACTGCCATTTTATATTTGCGAGACGCATTTTTAATAAGACCCGGCAACTATCCGTTGCGGGTGCGCAGGTAAATATCGCGCCGGCACCAGCGGAACTTCTGCCAAAGTCGGGAGGACCAGCCGCCCGTCGGCACCGGCGGGATCAGGAAGCTGCGGCAAACTGCCCCGTTATTCCGCAGCTTCTGTTTCTGCCTCTTCTGCATCCGGAACAGCATCAGTTGCCCGTGCGACATTGTAAGCGGAAACGATCTTCCAGCTTGAGCCCGGCGAACGTTCCCACACCGTTTGGCTGATCAGCGGCATCGTTACGGCTTCACCGGTTTCAGGGTCACTGGTGGTGAAATCAACGTTGGAGGTGACAACGGCCAGGTCGTCCCCTGTCGAAGCCCAGCCGTCCACCGGTTCGCTGGCGAGGGCGAAATTGGGGTCTTCAAGCAAGTCACCATAGGCATCGGCAATTGCGGCGCCGCCTTCCAGCACCGTGCCATCGGGCCGGACCAGCGTGGCGCCATCGGTATAGAGGCGAGCGATGCCGACAAGGTCACCCGATTCTATGGACTGCAACTGCGCGGTTTCGTTGTGACGGATCGCCGCCAGAGTCTCGGCAGGATCGCCGCCGCCGCATGCCGCAAGCAGGACCGCCGGCACCAGAACGCCAAGGGTAAGTTTCTTCATGGTATCTCCCTCAATCACGATTATCGGCCGCGCGTGCCCTGAATGTGACCAAGGGATAGGTGCAGGCGATTCTCCTCGCCTTGATTTGGGGCAAATTTACGCGACGCGGCCCGGCTGCACCCTGGAAAGGCACAGCCGGGCCGCAGTTATCCTGGCAAGGTGCCTCAGAGTTTGGAGCTGTAGAGCGCCAGCAGGTTTGACCATGCACGGTCTGCTTCGGCCTGATCGTAAACCGGGCTGTCGAGCACGGTCCAGCCGTGGTCACCGGCATAGACTTCCACCGTCACGTCGGCTGGGGCCGCTTCGCCCGCAGCAGCCAGCGCATCCTTGTCGGTCGGCGCGTTGGCATCATCGTTCTGGGCGATGGCGATCAGCGCGCCAGCATCTTCCGCCATGTCGTCGAGCTGGTTGACCGGGGCTGTCTCATCGTCCCCCACAAGCCCGCCACCATGGAAGCTGGCGGCAGCCTTTACGCGGTCCGGCACGGCAGCTGCGGTGAAAATGGTCCAGCTGCCGGTCATGCAGTAGCCCTGATTGCCGATGCCGCGCGACGTATCGACCGCATCCTGGCTGTCGAGCCATGCGACCACGGCCTGTGCAGTTTCGGCGATCGCTTCTGGCGTATTGGCAGCCATCCACGGGCTGACTGCCTCAAAACCGCCGCCTTCGCGCCAAGCGTCAAAATCCTCGAACTGCTGGCCCGCGACGGAGCGATAATAGGGATTGGCGACGAGGACGGCATAGCCTTCCTCTGCCAGTCTGCGCCCCATCTCGATCTTGGCAGGACGCAGGCCGGCGATGTCGGGCCACAGGATCACGGCAGGCGATGCCACACCGGCCGGATGGATGAACACGCCATCGAAAGTGCCGCCGGGCGCATCGAAGGTCACGGTGTTCTCGACCAGAGAGCCTTCGGCAGGTTCGGCTTCTTCCGCAACGGTTTCTCCGCTGGTGCAGACTGCCAGCGCGCCTGCACCCGCAACAGCGCCCATGCGGGCAAACTGCCGGCGGTTCACGCGCGGCATGGTACTTACGAGGTCCTGATCACACATCGTTATTCTCCCTATTGATCCTGAATTTCGGGCGGGAGGATAACAGAGGCTGGCGGCAGGTAAAGGATCAGGTCAGGTCATCAAGATCGATGATCAGGCCTTCTTCCGCAGCCTTCATCGCGTCGCGGCGCAGCTGCTCGATCTTGAGGCGGCCTGCGGGTGCTTCTTCCTTGGGCAGCGCGGCCATCACCTTCTCGTGGATTTCCTCGAAATCGGGGCCGTGTTCGGGGTGCGTCAGGATCAGGCCATCCTGCCGCGTCATCCCGCGCAGGATCTTCGCGCCCACTTCATAGGGGTCCATGCCTTCCTCGAACGCAGTACCGAACTGCCTGAGCTGCTCGTCACTGGTTTCCGGAAAACCGCTCTCCCCATAGCCTTCGGGGCGCTTCATCGCGCTGGTCCAGGCGTTGGTGCGCGTGAGCGCGGGGCAACACAGCGAACAACCGATGCCGTGCGGCGCAAGGTTATAGCGCAGGCTTTCGGTCAGCCCGCGCACCGCGAACTTGCTGGCGGTGTAGATGCCTGCCTGCGGGCCGGGCAGGAATGCCGCCATGGAGGCGACATTTACAACGTGGCGGCGGCCTTCGCTGGCCTTCAGCTTGGGCAGGAAGGAGACGATGCCGTTCACCACCCCGCCGAAGTTCACGTTCATGATCCAGTCGAAATCGTCATAGCTCGCTTCATCGGTCGGGCCGAACACCGACACGCCGGCATTGTTCACCAGCACATGCACTTCGCCGAAGTGTTCCACCACCTTGTTTGCGGCCGCGGCAAATCCTTCGCGATCGGTCACATCCAGCTTGATGAACAGCGGTTCTTCATAACCCTTTTCGGCAAACCACCTGGCCGTTGAAGCCTTGTCATCCTCGTTGCGATAGGACAGCGCCAGCCGCATCCCCGCATCGGCAAATGCCTGCGCCACGCCAAGGCCGATGCCGGTTACGGCGCCGGTAACAAATGCCACGCGGCCTTCCCACTGGTCCCGAAAATCGCTGGGGCTGAAATCCATTTTTTCGCTCTTCCTCTCACCCAAAAGACTGGAAATGACTCTATCAGTCGTTACTAAACCACATAACGAATTGAGGGAGAGAGTCGATATGAGTGATGTGGAAGCACGGCTTGCGGAGCTTGAGCACAAGCTCGGTATCCTTGAGGATATCCAGGCCATCCGCCGTCTGCACTGGGCCTATGGCTATTACATCGATTTCAACCGTCCCGATGAGGTTGCTGACCTGTTTGCCGAAGACGGATCGGTGGTTTTCCTGTCAGGCGAATATGTCGGCCATGCCGGTGTAAAGCGCCTGTATGGAGACTGGATCGCCGGGCGTTTCACCGGTGGCCGCCCGGGGCCTGTAAACGGCCTGCTGCTCGACCACTTCCAGATGCAGGACATCATCACCGTCGCGCCTGACCGCAAGACCGCCAAGGGTCGCTTCCATGGCATCCTGCTTGGCGGCTGGCACGATGACTTCCAGGAAACGCGCGAAGAGATCATGCCGCAGCAGTTCCTCGAAGCCGGCATCTACGAGAACGACTACGTTCTGGAAAACGGCGTGTGGAAGATCAAGCGCCTCGATTACATGATGCAGTGGCAGGGCGATTATGAAAGCGGCTGGGCGCACACTACCGCGCACCTCCAGCCTGCTGCCAAGACCTTCCCCGAAGATCCGCTGGGCCCCGACTTCCTGCTGCCTGAGAGCGAGCATCGCGAAACCTGGCCCTATCGCCAGGACGTGCCGATGCACTTCGCGCACCCCAAGTTCGGGGCCGTGCTTGCCGGGCAGGAAAAGTAAGCGTGGCCGATCGGTCGCAGCTCGGCTTCGATCCGGTCGACACTTCGAACCGCACCGCGCTATCCAACCGGGAAGTGGCGGAGCGGTTCATCCACCTCTTTTACGAGGAGGATAATCCGGAAGATGCCTTCATCTGCTGGGTCCACCCGGATTACATCCAGCACAATCCCAACGCACCCACGGGCCGTGACAACACGCTGGCGATGATGCGTACGTCGATGGCGAAATTCCCGGACCTGACCCACGATGTGAAGCGCATCATCTGGGGCCAGCCGGATTGCTCGATGGTGGCAGTGCACTTCCACTTCAAGCGCACGAAGGACGAACGCGGTCACGCCATCGTGGACCTGCTGCGCTTTGCCGATGGCTATCTGGTGGAACACTGGGACGTGATGCAGGAAATACCCGAACCGGGAACCACGAAGAACGATCACGGCATGTTCTGACACGCCGACATGGGGGAAGGACATTCGAAATGCCAAAACTGGAAGACGGCAGCGAGAAGGGCCTGAAGGGCCACTTCAAGGAAGATTTCAGCCACCGGACCCGCGTTGGCCTTGCCCCGCGTGCCGGACACATCGACCGTGACGCTCCCTACAAGCGCATCGCCACGGAAGAAGCCTGGACCTTCCCCGAGCTGGTGAAGGCGCAGGTCGACTATCTCGAAAGCGGCGATATGCCGCATGACGATTCCCTGAAGATGGCAGGCATGTTCGCCAATATGCCCAGCTTGCAGGACATGCTGCAGGACCTTGGCGAATTGCGCATCAGCCATATGGACCAGCTGGGGATCGACCGGCAGCTGCTGCTGCTCACCGCGCCCGGCGTACAGGTGGTTCGCCCTGGCGAGGGCACGCCGCTGTCGATCATGGCGAATAACATAGCGGCAGAAGCCTGCGCCAAATATCCGGATCGCTTTTCTGCCTGCGCCGCCTTTGACCCGCGCGACGTGGCGGGATCAGTGAAGGAGCTGGAGCGGGCGGCAAAGCTGGGCCTCAACGGCGCGGTGCTGAATTCGCACTTCCAGGGGCGCTATCTGGACGAGCTGGAATTCTGGCCGATCCTCGAAGCGCTGGAGGCCAATGACCTTGCGCTTTACATCCACCCCACAGCGCCCTTCAACGCGCCGCATTACGAGAAGCGCGGCTTCTTCGGCGCGCTGGGCGGCTTCCCGCATGATGTGTGGATCCACATGATGGGCCTGATCATGTCGGGCGCCTTCGACCGTTTCCCCAAACTGCGGCTGGTGATCGGCCACATGGGCGAATGCATGCCGCTGCATCTCTACCGGTTCGACTGGATGCAGGGTAATGCCGACGGCCGCCCGCGCCCGCAGATGTTCCCTGTGGAGCAGACGCCCAAGCTGCAGCATCCGGCGAGTTACTACTTCAAGCACAACATCTGGATCACCACCAGCGGTGTGGGCTGGGAACCGGCGATCAAGTTCTGCCAGGATGTGCTCGGCCCCGAACGGGTAATCTACGCTATGGATTATCCCTATCAGCAATCGTCTGACGAGGTCGCCGCCTATGACCGGATGGACATGAGCGCCGAACACAAGAAGATGCTGATGGAAGACAACGCGCGCCACGTGTTCCGCATCACCGGCTGACTTTCAGCGGTATCAAACCCGCCCTGCGGCAGCGCGTAATTCTTGCCTGAAGCACATTGCAGAATGACCGAAAGGGTGGCCCCAGTGGCCGCCCTTTCTTCTTTGTCAGGAAGGAATTTTCAGTCAGGCCGCCCGGCGGGAGAGTTGGTCCACCACGCAAGGGTGGATCTGGCCGAAGAAGCGGATTGTCGCCTTGCGGCCCATGCGCTGGCAGGATTGGCAGCAAGGCCGCTTCGACGAGGCCAAACTGGCAGACAGCCGCGCCAAGGTGGCGCAGTTCGCGCAGCGCATCGAAGACCAGCTTGCTGACGGCCGCGCATGGCTGATGGGCAGCTTCTCGATCGCTGACCTTGAGACTTTCGTCTGGATACGGTCCATGCGCCACCTTGAGGCAGCGGCATTTTCAGGCAAAGGAGCACTGGACGCCTGGCTGGAGCGTGTTGAGTCGCGGCCCAGCGTGCAGGCAGCGCTCGCCCGTTCGGTGTCGGGTGAACCAGAACGGGCCTTCGCGCCCGGATCGGAAATCAATCGCTGGGGCTGATCGGAGCTCCATGCGTCAAGGTTCTTGGGAGAGGACGAGGAATGCGTAAAAAGTTCATGGTGGCGCTGGTCGGCGCACTGGCCCTGTCTGCCTGTGGCAGCGATGCGCCGGAATTCTCCGGTCCGGCAACCAGCGGCGTGACAGACGCAATGATCGCGTCTGCCCCGGCAGAAGAATGGCTGACCTACGGCCGAGACTATGGCGAGCAGCGCTTCAGCCCGCTTGATGCCATCAGCACCGAGAACGTGGGTGAGCTTGGCCTCGCCTGGTATGCGGATCTCGACACCGCGCGTGGGCAGGAAGCCACCCCGCTGATGCATGACGGCGTGCTCTACGTCTCCACCGCCTGGAGCAAGGTGAACGCCTATGACGCACGCACCGGCGAACTGAAATGGACCTACGATCCCGAAGTCCCGCGCGAGACGCTGGTCTTTGCGTGTTGCGATGCCGTGAACCGCGGCGTCGCGCTCTATGGTGACAAGGTCTATGTCGCGACGCTCGACGGCTATCTTGTCGCGCTCAACCAGTCCGACGGCGCTGTGGCCTGGCGCGAAAAGGTGGTGCCGGACGAGAACTACACCATCACTGGCGCGCCGCGTATTGCCAATGGCAAGGTGCTGATTGGTTCGGGCGGCGCGGAATACAAGGCGCGCGGCTTCATCGCAGCCTATGACTGGCAGACCGGCGGCGAAGTCTGGCGCTTCCACACCGTGCCCGGCAACCCGGCAGACGGTTTCGAGAACGACGCGATGGAAATGGCCGCCACCACATGGGCCGGCGACTGGTGGGAATTCGGCGGTGGTGGCACCGTTTGGGATTCGATCACCTTCGATCCAGAAACCAACCTCGTGCTGTTCGGCACCGGCAATGCAGAACCCTGGAACCCGGCGGTTACCGGGCGTCTCGGCACCGGTGACGACAACACTTATGGCGACAACCTCTACACTTCCTCCATCGTCGCGGTGAATGCCGACACAGGCGAATACGCCTGGCACTTCCAGCAGACGCCGGAAGACCGCTGGGATTATGATTCCAACGCGCAGATCACGCTTGCGGACATGGAGATCGAGGGCGAGCTGCGCCATGTCGCGATCCACGTGCCGAAGAACGGCTATGTCTATGTGCTCGATGCCGCGACGGGCGAGTTCCTCTCGGCAAACCCGTGGACTGCGATCAACTGGTCACTGGGCATGGATCCGGAGACCGGTCGCCCTGAAATCAATCCGGAGGCCCGTTACGAGTTGACCGGCGAGGTCTGGGTATCCGTACCCGGCGCTGGCGGCGCCCACAGCTGGCATCCGATGAGCTTCAACCCCAACACCGGCGTGGTCTATATCCCGGCCAACAACGGTGCCTTCCCCTATAAGTCGGATGACGATTTCGAAGGTTCGGAACTGGGCTTCCAGCACGGTCTCGATGCAGCGGCCACCGCGATGCCGGCAGATGAACTGGTGCGCCAGAGCAGCCTTGATTCCACCACCGGCGCGCTGGTTGCGTGGAACGTGGCGGAAGGCCGTGAGGAATGGCGCGTCGATTATGACGGCCCGTGGAACGGCGGCGTTCTTGCCACGGCAGGCAACCTGCTGTTCCAGGGTACGGCGGATGAGCGTTTCGTCGCCTACAATTCCTCCAATGGTGAGGAGCTGTGGTCCTTCGCCACGCAAAGCGGCGTGATCGCTGCACCGATGACCTATTCGATCGACGGCGAGCAATATGTGGCGGTGATGGTTGGATGGGGCGGCATCTGGGACGTTGCCCCCGGAATCCTGTCCTCCAAGTCCGGCACACCGCGAAACATCAGCCGCCTGATGGTATTCAAGCTGGGCGCTGATGGCGCCTTGCCTGCCGCTCCGGCGCTGGCCCAGCGTGCGCTCGACCCGCCACCGTTCACCGGCACAGAAGAGCAGGTGGCAGCCGGTGGCGCTATCTATGCCCGCTGGTGCGGCGCCTGCCACGGCGATGCCGCCGTCGCCGGCACGCTCAATCCGGACCTGCGACACTCTGGCGCGATCAACATGGCCGATTCCATGAAGGCCATCGTGATTGACGGCGCATTCTCGCATAACGGCATGGTGTCCTTCGCCTCCGACCTGGACGCGGACGATGTCGAAAATGTCCGCCAGTACCTGATCTTCCGTGCAAACGAGGACAAGGCACTGGGCGGAAGCTGACCTGATGCCGGCCCGCAATCAGGCGAAACGATTATAACGATCGTTAGCTTGATTGCGGGGGCATAGGCAGCCATATGCTGTTCTGGTAAACCACCCGCTCGCCAACCCGCTTGGAGTCGGACCACACTTTTTTGAAGATTGGGAGAGGAAGCCCGTCATGAATGAAGTAACCACTATCGATCGCACGCAGCGCGAATATTCGGATGCCGTGAAGAAGGCGCTTGCCCGCAAGCCGCAGCTCTACATCAACGGCGAATGGGTCGACAGTTCCGGTGGCGAGACCATCGATGTGGAAGATCCCTCTTCCGGCAAGATCATCTCCTCCATCGTCGAAGCGACCGACAAGGACGTGGACAGGGCGGTTGCCGCTGCCCGCGCTGCATTCGACGATCGCCGCTGGCGCGACATGCCGCCGGTGGCACGTGAGAAGATTATGCACCGGATCGCTGACCTGATCCTCGAAAATGCAGACGAGCTGGCAGAACTCGAAGCGATCGACGTGGGCAAGCCCAAGGGCATGGCATCCGTGGTCGACGTGCCCGGTTCCGCCGCGCACTTTAGCTACATGGCTGGCTGGCTCGGCAAGATCGGTGGCGAAACGCAGGCTCCCTATTCCATGCCGGGCGGCACGATGTTTGCCTATACGCTGAAGGAGCCGGTGGGCGTTTGCGCGCAGATCGTGCCGTGGAACTTCCCGCTGCTGATGGCCTGCCTCAAGATCGCTCCGGCGCTCGCTGCCGGCTGTACCACGGTGCTCAAGCCTGCCGAGCAGACCTCGCTCACCGCGCTGCGCCTGGCAGACCTGATCCAGGAAGCCGGCGTGCCCGCAGGCGTGGTCAACATCATCACCGGCTATGGTCACACCGGCGGCGATCGCATGGTGAAGCACCCCGATGTCGACAAGGTGGCCTTCACCGGCTCGACCGAAATCGGCAAGCTGATCAACCGCAACGCCACCGAACACCTCAAGAAAGTGACGCTCGAACTGGGCGGCAAGAGCCCGGTCGTGGTGATGCCCGATGTCGACGTTGCCGAAACCGCGCCGGGCGTGGCAGGTGCGATCTTCTTCAACTCGGGCCAGGTCTGCGTGGCCGGTTCGCGCCTCTATGCGCACAAGAGCGTGTTCGACAAGGTCGTGGAAGGCATGGCCGAAACCAGCGCCTTCTGGGCACCGCGCCCCTCGCTCGATCCCGAAGCCCACATGGGCCCGGTGGTCTCCTCCGAGCAGTTCGAGCGCGTGATGGGCTATATCGACGCCGGCAAGCGTGACGGTGCCTCGGTTCTGATGGGCGGCGACAGCCCGGGTGGTGACGGCTATTACGTCAACCCGACGATCCTGACCGACGTGAACCCGCAGATGAGCGTCGTTCGCGAAGAAATCTTCGGTCCGGTTGTGGTGGCCCAGCGCTTCGAAGATCTGGACGAGGTGGTGAAGGACGCCAATGACACGCAATACGGCCTCGCCGCCGGCGTGTGGACCAAGGACGCATCGGCCGCGCACCGCATCGCCAGCCGCCTGCAGGCCGGCACGGTGTGGGTCAACTGCCACGCCATGATCGATCCGGCGCTGCCTTTCGGCGGCTACAAGGAAAGCGGCCTCGGCCACGAACAGGGCCGTCTGGGCCTCGAAGCCTATCTCGAAACCAAGTCGGTGATGATGAAGCTGTAATCCCAGCTTCCACCGTTGAACAATTGGCCCGCCCCGGCATCGTCGGGGCGGGCCTTTTGTTTGCAGGGCATAATTCGGTGTCTGAAGCAGCCGGGGAGATTCCCGGCAACTGTCGCAAAACGTTACATCGCGCGCTCTGCCATTGCGGCAGCGGGCTTTGTCGTGTTTAGGGTGTGGTCAAATTCTAACGCAGGAAGAGGTTGCATGCCCATCGATCTGAACAAGATCCGCGCCATCGATGTCCATGTTCACGCGGAGGTCAGCTGTCATGACCCGGAAGACCCGGTGATGGGCAGGTTCTTCGATGCAGCATCCGCCTATTTCAAGGCACCCCGCGAACGGCCGAAAATGCCCGAGATTTGCGAGCTTTATCGCGAATCCAACATCGCCTTCTGCATGTTCACGGTGGACTGCGAAAGCGGCATGGGTGCCAAGCGCGTCTCCAATTACGAAGTGGCAGAAATTGCGGCCAAGAACGATGACGTGTGCATCCCTTTTGCCAGCATCGATCCGCGCAAGGGCAAGTATGGCGCGCGCGAGGCGATCGACCTGATCGAGAACCACGGCGTGAAAGGTTTCAAGTTCCACGGCATCGCGCAGGATTGCCATCCGGCGGACCCGGTGGGCTATCCGATCTACGAGGTGATCAACGAATACAAGCTACCCGCCATCTTCCATACCGGACATTCCGGCATGGGCACCGGCATGCGCGGCGGCGGCGGCATGCGCCTGAAATATGGCGAGCCGATGCTGGTTGATGACCTGGCGGTGGAATTCCCCGACATGAAGATCATCTTGGCCCACCCCAGCTGGCCGTGGGTAGACCAGAGCCTGTCGATGGCGCTGCACAAGGAAAACGTCTTCATCGACCTTTCCGGCTGGAGCCCGAAGTACTTCCCCAAGCAGGTGATCCAGTACGCGAACACCCAGCTGAAGAAGAAGATGCTGTTCGGCACCGACTTCCCGCTGATCCACCCGGACAAGTGGATGGCAGCGGCTGCCGAAGTGGGCTTCCGCGACGAAGTGATGCCCGGCATCATGAAGGACAATGCAGCGCGAGTACTGGGGCTTGCATGAGCGACCCCACCTTCATCCGCAACTGGCTGCGGCTGTCGGAACGTATAACCACATCGGGCAAGCTCGATCCGGCTGATCCGCAGCGGCTGGCGAATATGGGTGTCCGGCGCGTGATCAACCTCGCGCTGGATGACCATCCCGAGGCCTTGCCCGATGCGGAAGGCGCAATGGCAGCGGCGCGCCTGGCTTATACGCATATCCCGGTGCCTTTTGATGCGCCGGGTGACGAGCACTACGCCAAATTTGTCGCTGCGCTTGAGGCAGACGAGGAGCCGGTGCATGTCCAGTGCATCATGAACTTCCGCGTCTCAGCTTTCTTCTACCGCTACCATGTCGAGGCTTGCGGGATGGATAAGGCTGCGGCACGAGCATTGATGGAGAGGGTGTGGGCACCGCACCGCACGGATGAAATGGCCGTGCCGCCATGGCGCGCATTTGTAGAGAAGGTGGGAGAGGCATGAATTTCAACGGCAAGCATATCTGCGTCACCGGCGCGTCTTCCGGCATCGGCCTCGTGGCGGCAAAGATGCTGGTGGAACGCGGCGCGCGCGTCAGCCTGATCGCGCGTCGCAAGGAATTGCTCGACGAGGTATGCGCCGAATTGGGCGAGAACGCGGCGGGCTTTGCTGCCGATGTCGGTGACAAGGCTGCGCTGGAAGCTGCGCTAGACGGTGCTGCCGATCACTTCGGCCCGATCGAGGCGCTGTTTGCCAACGCCGGCCTTACCGGCGATTTCACGCCCTTCTCTGCTTTCGATCCGGAAATCTTCGCGCAGACCATAAAGGTCAATCTCACCTCCGTGTTCTGGGCAGCACAGAAGGTGATCCCGGCGATGCAGGAAGCCGGCAAGGGGGCAATCCTCGTCACCGGATCGATGGCGTCTAAGCGCGGCATGGCGATGAACCCGGCCTATGTCGCTTCCAAGCACGGCGTACTCGGCCTCACCCGCGCCATCGCGGTGGAGTTGGCTCCGCTTGGCATCCGCGCCAACTGCATCATCCCCGGCTTCATCGTGACAGAGGCCTTGGACCGTATTCCCGAGCATCAGAAGGGGATGATAGAGAAACGCGTTCCTCAGCGGCGCATGGGCTCTTGCGAGGAGCTGGGTGAAGTCGCCTGCTTCCTGCTGTCCGATGCAGCCAGCCACGTGACCGGGCAGGATTGGGCCGTGGATGGCGGTGTTCTGGAGAGCATCGAGCTCTGAGAGAAAAGGAAGCGGCCTGATGGCTTTGAAGTATTATCACGCCGAGCCGCTCGCCAACTCGCTCAAATCGCTGATCCCGCTCGTCGAAAAAGGCCTCGAATTCGAAGGCGTATATGTCGACCTGCACAAGTTCGAACAGCATTCCGACTGGTTCACCGCGATCAATCCCGAGGGGCAGGTGCCCGTGCTCGACCACGATGGCACTATCATCACCCACACCACGGTGATCAATGAATATCTTGAGGATGCCTTCCCCGATGCCAACCCGGCCGACGGACCGCTGCGCCCGCGCGATCCGGTCGGGACCGCGCGAATGCGCTTCTGGAACAAGTTCGTCGACGAGCAGGTGATGAATTATGTCTCCATGCACGGCTGGAACAGGCTGATCCGGGTCATCACCAAGAGCATCGAGGATGACAAGTTCGAGGAGCTGATGAGCCACGTGCCGCTGCCGGACCAGCGCAGGAAGTGGAAGACCGCCCGCTCCGGTTTCGAGCAGAAAGACCTCGACCACGCGATGGAGAAGATCGAATATGCGCTGGCGAAGGTGGACGCGCAGCTGGACGAAACCACGTGGCTTGCCGGGGATACCTACACGCTGGCGGACATCAATTTCTATTCGCACTGCGGGGTGATGGCGAACCGGATGTTCCCTGACCTTGACGTCGACAATCGCTACCCCAACCTCGTACGCTGGCGCGAGGCAATGTCTGATCGCCCTGCTGTCCAGAAGGCTCTCGCTGCGGAAGATCGCACGCAGCCGGGCCTCAGGACATGGAGCGGCGACGGCCGCGAGGCCTGACCAGTTTAAAGACCAAGGAGAGAAAACAATGCGCGCATGGATGCTGCCTGCCGGGTCCGACGGCTTCGACAAACTTTACCTGGAAGACCTGCCCGATCCAGAACCGGGTCCGGGCGAAGTGCTGATCGCGCCCAAGGCGTGGTCGATCAACTATCGCGATTTCGCCGTGGCGAGCGGCCATTATTTCGGCGGCGCGCTGCAGCAGCCGGCCATTCCCCTGTCAGACGGCGCTGGCGAAGTTATCGCGGTGGGCGAGGGCGTGTCCTCGGTGGCCGTGGGGGACAAGGTGCAAGGCTCGTTCTTCCTCGACTGGATCGATGGCCCGCACACCATGGGCCGCGCCCTTGGTGACGGGCATGGCCCCGGCATGCTCGCGGAAAAGGTGCTGCTGCCCGAACAGGCGGTGGTGAAGATCGCCAGCAGCCTCGATCTGGCGCAGGCAGCCTGCATGCCCTGTGCCGGCGTCACGGCTTGGAATGCGCTGACCCGTGGCCGCCCGGTGAAAGCGGGCGACAAGGTGCTGGTTCTGGGCACCGGCGGCGTATCGATGATTGCGCTGCTGCTGGCGAAGGCCATGGGCGCAGAGGTTATCGCCACTTCCTCCAGCGACGAGAAGCTGGAGCGGGTGAAGAACATGGGCGCAGACCATGTGATCAACTACAAGGACACTCCCGACTGGGGCGCGGCGATCAAGCAACAGTTCGGCGGCGCGGACAAGGTCGTCGAAGTAGGCGGTGTTGGCACCTTGCAGCAGAGCATGCAGGCGCTTGCCAATGAAGGCGAGATCGCGCTGATCGGCGTGCTCAGCCAGGGCGAACCGCCCAGCCCGCACGCCCTGATGATGACCGGCGGATCGATCCGCGGCATCTTCGTTGGCAGTGTGCAGATGGCGCGCGACCTCAACGCCTTTGTCGATCAGCACGGCATCGAGCCGCCCATGGGAGGGCGTTTCGCCTTCGACAATGCAGGCGGCGCCTATGCCCATGCGTGGGGTTCGGATAGCTTCGCCAAGACTGTGATCGAACTGGACTGATCGATCTGGCGTTTTGCCTTTTGGTCAATTCCCAAACGGGGGCTGACCAGCTAGGAAGGCCTCAGCAGGCCGGGTAGCCACGCTGCCCGGCCTGACTGTTCTTGGAGAGGAGCGGACAAAGATCATGTGGCAAGTACGCGTTTCCCCCTGCGGCGATTTTGACAATCATCCCTTTAAATCCAATCACTTCGAGTGTGAGCCACTGGGCGCGGCGATGGGTGCCAAGATTACGGGGGTGCGCTTGCCGGAACTCAGCGACGACGGCGTGGAATCGCTCAAGAAAGCGCTGTGGAAGCACAAGATGGTCTATCTCGAAGACCAGCACCTCAGCCACGCAGAGCATGAGGAATTCTCCAGTCGCCTCGGCCCCTTTGCCATCGATGCCTATACGCAAGGCGTGGAAGGGCACCGCGATGTGCACCCGATCATCAAGGAAGCAGACGAGGTAACGCCCAGCCTGTTCGGCGGCGGCTGGCATACCGACAGCCCCTTTTTGGAAGAACCGCCCAGCATCACCACGCTGCGACAGATCGAAGGCCCGCCATATGGCGGCGACACGACCTGGACCAACACCGCGCTCGCCTTCAAGCACCTTTCAAAGACCTATCAGGATATGCTGCGTCCGCTGCGCGTGCACATGAGCGCAAAGAACAACTTTGCCACACAGACCTTCCTGCGCGGCGAAGCGATCCAGTTCGGCAACAAGGAAAAGCACGAACAGGGCCTGAAAGGCACCTACCACCCGTTCGTGCGCACCCATCCGCACACAGGAGAGCCTTCGCTCTACATCTGCGACACCTATGCCACCGGCATCGAGGGCATGAGCACGCATGAGGCGAAGCCGATCATCGATTACCTTGTCTGGCACTGCACCCAGCACGCCTTTACTTGCCGCTTGAGGTGGAAACCCGGCATGTTCTGCATGTGGGACAACGCTGCCACGATGCACCTTGGCCCGAACGATTATGACGGCTTCCGGCGCGAGATGTATCGCACCACGATTGCTGGCGGCATGCCGTTGTAATTGGCAGGTTCGGCGGAAAGTATTTTTCGCTTTTCCTGATTCTAAACGAAAAAATCGGCCTGTATTTCATCGACATAGAGGCGGTGAGCGCGTAAACTTGCGGCGACCAAAGAGGTGGGGAACCTGGCTAGCGGGATCATCATATCGGTGTCTCGTCCATGCGCCCGCCGAAAGGCACGCTTATGCAGCGCCTCGCCAATTTCGACGTTACCCGCCAGTTCCGGACCGTTCGCAGTCAGCGGATTGCCCAATATGTGTTCGGCGTGGTCTGCGCCGCCGTGGCCATCAGCCTGCGCAGTGTGGTCGATATCGGATTTCCGACGTCCGGCCCTTTCGCGCTGATTTATCCCACGGTGCTGCTTGCCACGCTTTACGGGCATTTCCGCGCCGGACTGACCAGCCTCGTGCTCAGTTTCATGTGGGCGTGGTATTTCGTGCTGCCGGCGCCGGCATCGCTTGATTTTGTCGATCCGGCAGACCCGGCGCGCGTGGCCATCAATGCGCTGTGCTGCCTGATCGTGATCGTCTTTGCCGAGGCCTTCCGCCGCGCGGCGCAGAGCAGGCTGCAGGAAATCCGCCGCTCTGCAGACCGCCGGCTCACGTTGCTGGCAGAGCTCGAACATCGCACCAAGAACAACTTCACCCTGGTGGCCAGCATGCTGGAAATCCAGAAGCGCCGCCTTCCGGATGACACGCTGCACGGCCCGCTGGACGATGCCGTGGGCCGCGTGCGGACCTTTGCCGCCGCCTATTCCAACCTCGCCTTCGAGCAGGCCGAACAGAACGATGTGGCGATGGGAGACTACCTCCAGTTGCTGCTGGACAGGCTGGAGAAGGCCGCTGTGCCCGCCAACATCCAGCTCTACCGCGAATTCCAGAATGCTGTGCTTACGCGCGAGATTGCCGTCGCCATCAGTCTCTATCTCAACGAGGCTTTGTCCAACTCGCTGAAGTACGCCTCCCCGCGCGAACGCAGCGGTACCATCGGCGTGTATTTCCACATCAGGGACGGGCACTGGCAGCTGACTGTGGAAGATGACGGCGTGGGCAATGATGCCCTGCAAGACCAGACGGGCGGGCTCGGTTCCAGCCTGATGAACGCCTTTGCCCAGCAGGCCGGCGCTGCGCACGATGCGCGCGCTTTCGACCACGGCTTCCGGGCAACACTCACCTGCAAGGCTGACGAGACCGTCGCTGCCTGACGGCCACCGCCGACCGCATCCTTATGGCCCGCGGGAAGACGCAGCGAGCGCAGGCCTTGCTAGTGGTGGGAACCTTCGCGATTACCGCCCGGCCAGCTTGCGCAAGGCATCCCCGCTCACACGCTGGATGCGCCATTCGTCCATGCCGACTGCTCCGATCTTGCGGTAGACGTCTATCGCGCGCTGGTTCCAGTCGAGAACCGACCATTCGAACCGCCCGCAGTCGCGCTCGAGCGCGAGCCGCGCCAGATGTTCGAGCAGCTGGGTACCCACGCCCTGCCCGCGCGCATCGGGCGTGACGTAAAGATCCTCCAGATAAAGGCCCTTCCTGCCCTCCCACGTCGAGAAGTTATGGAAGAACAGCGCAAAGCCGACAGGGTTGCCGCCCACTTCGGCCATCACCGCCTCGCACGAGTGTTCTGCGAACAGCGCATGGTGGAGCATTTCCTCGCTCGCCACGACGGCATCAGGCTCGCGCTCGAATTCCGCGAGCTCGCGCACGAAGGCAAGGATCTGCGGCACGTCTGCAGGGGTGGCGGGTCGGATTTCTGCCACGTGATGGCGCTCACTCACCAAAGAAGTTCAGCTCAAGCAGCACGTTGTTGGGATCCGCCGTGAAGATCTGGCGCAGGCCGATCGCTTCGACCAGGTTGACCTGGTAATCCGCGCCGCGTGCGTCGAGCCGGGCGAGGGTTTCCTCATAACCGCTCAGCCGCAAAGCCACGTGGTGCAGTGCGCCGGTCAGCTCTCCCGGGGTGATCTCTCGGTCATAGGCCCGCACGCAATCGAGCGAGTTGATATGGATTATCGCGCGGTCATCCGCATCGAACATCCACTGCGCCGTGGTGGGGGTAAGCGGCGGCGGTCCGTCGCGCCGTTCGAGGCCGAGAAGCTCCTCGTAAAAGCGCGCCGTGCCGTCCAGGTCATCCGTGATGATGTTCACGTGATCGAGGGCTTCCACTTTCATGCATTCTCTCCGTTTTCGGCACCGGCCCGCCTCACCGTCGCTTCCCTGCAGCGGCACATCACGGCAAGGCCTGGCGGACGAGGCTATTGCGCCGTGCGCAACTCAAAATCACACCTTGCACCTGTAGCGCAATATTGTATGTGCCACATACAAATTTCGCATATATGATTCTTTCACGAATGAGAGGAAGTGAAATGGCAGATAATCTGAATCAGGTCCTGGCGAAGGCCAATGGCGACATCGTCGGCCAGCTTCGCAACAACAAGATCGGTGCCTATGTGTATCCGGTCGTTGCTCCGGAATTTTCCAACTGGCGTGACGAGCAGTGGGCATGGCAGCACGGCGCCGTACTGTTCGACCAGTCGCACCACATGTTCGACCTCTACATCAACGGCCCGGACGCTGGTAAGCTCCTGTCCGACACGATGGTCAACTCGTCCAAGGGTTGGGAAGTCAACAAGGCCAAGCAGTACGTGCCGACCACCCCGGCCGGCAACGTCATTGGCGACGGCATCATCTTCCGCCTCGCTGAAGAAGAATATGTCTATGTCGGCCGCGCTCCGGCTGCCAACTGGCTGATGTATCAGGCCGAAAAGGGCGGCTACAACGTTGACATCATCAACGATCCGCGTTCGCCTTCGCGCCCGATGGGCAAGCCGGTGAAGCGCATCTCCTGGCGTTTCCAGATCCAGGGCCCGCGCGCTTGGGACGTGATCGAAAAGCTGAACGGCGCTCCGCTCGACAAGCTGAAGTTCTTCAACATGTCGACCATGAAGATTGGCGACAAGACGATCCGCACCCTGCGTCACGGCATGGCCGGCTCGCCGGGCCTCGAAATCTGGGGTCCGTATGAAGAGCAGGAATATGTTCGCGAACACATCCTCAAGGCTGGCGAAGAATTCGGCCTGATCCCGGTCGGTTCGCGCGCCTATCCTTCCAACACGCTGGAATCCGGCTGGATCCCCAGCCCGCTGCCCCCGGTCTACACCGGTGACGAGCTGGAAGACTATCGCAACTGGCTGGGTGCAGACAGCTACGAAGCCACCGGTTCGATCGCTGGCTCGTTCGTCTCCGACAACATCGAAGACTACTACACCAACCCCTACCAGCTGGGTTACGGTCCCTTCGTGAAGTTCGACCACGACTTCATTGGTGCCGATGCACTGAAGAAGATGGAAGAAGACGGCACCAAGGATCGTTACAAGAAGGTGACCTTCGAGTGGAACGCTGACGACATGAAGAAGATCGTCGGTTCCATGTTCGATCCGGAAGGCGAGCAGTACAAGTTCTTCGACCTGCCGCTGGCCAACTACGGCAACTCCAGCTTCGACGCCGTGAAGGACGCTGACGGCACCGTGATCGGCAAGTCGATGTTCACCGGCTACTCCTGGAACGAGAAGAAGGCCCTGTCGCTTGGCTTCGTCGACTCCGACGTTCCGCTCGGCACCGAGCTGGCCCTCACCTGGGGTGAAGAAAACGGCGGCACCCAGAAGACCACTGTCGAGAAGCACAAGCAGCTCGACGTCAAGGTCATCGTCTCGCCGGTTCCTTACGGCAAGATGGCTGCCGACACCTACGCCACTGGCTGGCGTACCTCGAAGACCTTCTCGTAAGTCTTCGCAGCCAATCGGCTAACAGAATTGGGGGAGGCACCTTCGGGCGCCTCCCCTTTTTCTTTTGGCCCTTTTTCTTTTGGCTCACTGCGCTGCATCACTTATGCCCGCAGCGATGGGAGATCGAACAGAGAAAGCGCCGTGGAGCGAACTGTTCGCGCCGGAGCTGTTTTCCAAGCTGCTGATCGTGCTGCTGGGCGTATGGATCAACGCGGCAGACACGCTGGTCACAACCACCATCATGCCATCGGTAGCGGCTGACATCGGCGGATACTCCGCTTTCAGCTGGGCCGTGGCGGGCTTCCTGATCGGATCGGTGATCGCCAGCGCCAGCGCCGGACGCCTTGCGGAAAAGTTCGGCCTTGGCCGCGCCTCGGCTGTGGCGGGCGTGGTCTTCGCCTTGGGTTGCGTGGGCAGCGCCACGGGTGCGGGCATGGAGCTGTTCCTTGTCGGCAGGCTGGTGCAGGGCCTGGGCAGCGGCTGGTTCTCCGGCTTTGCCATGGTGGCAATCGCTCAGCTGTTCCCGCGCCGCCAGCTGGCGCGCGTGTTTGCCATCGTATCGGGCGTCTGGGGCGTGGCCACGCTGGTTGGCCCCATGCTGGGCGGATTGCTGGCAGCAGAGGGGCAATGGCGCGTGGTGTTCTGGGCCTTTGCCGTCCAGGCGCTGATATTCGCACTGATCGCCCCCCGCGCCTTGGGCAGCGCCCAGCCCAATGCGTTGCGCGGACGCGTGCCGATCCCGCAACTGGCGCTGATCGCCATCGGCATCGGCGGGATCGCGCTTGCTGACATGTTGTCGGGCAGTCTTTTGCAGATTCTCGCCATCCTCGCCGGCCTCACGGTGCTGGCAGGCGTGCTCTGGCTTGATCGGCACGCCAGCGTGCCGCTGCTGCCCAGGCAAGCCTCGAACCCGCTCTCGGTGATCGGCGCAGGCTATCTGTCGATCTTTGCGCTGATGGCCGCCTCCATGCCGTTCAGCATCTACGTGCCGCCGATCCTGCAACAGTTGATGGGCCTTTCACCGCTGGAAGCTGGCTATGTGGTGGGCGCTTCGGCATTGAGCTGGACCTCGGCCGCATTCCTTGTCTCCAATGTGCGCGACGGGCGCGAGCGGCTGCCGGTGATCCTTGGTGCAGCGCTGATCCTTGCCGGGGTCGCGCTGCAGGCATGGCTGGTTCCCGGCTTGGTGCTGCTACCCATCGTGGGGGCCGGGATCGTGATGGGGCTCGGCTTCGGCCTTTCCTCCAGCCTCATCAATCGCCGCGCGATCATTCACCTTACTGCCGAGGAGGAAGCCATCGGCAGCGCCGCACTGATGACCATGCGGCAAGTGGGCGGTGCGGTGGGCGCGGCGCTGGCCGGCGTGGCTGCCAACGCTGCCGGGTTCGGCGACGGGCTGACCGATCAATCCGCGCTGGCGACCGCGCACGTGATCTTCCTCGCCGCCATACCCGTTGCCTTCGTCGGCCTGCTCGCCGCCGCGCAGATGACGCGCAGGTTTGACGGCTAGCCGCCGTCATTTCTCCTTCCCATCCGCCCCTAGCGCGCTACTCTCCCGAACCGGAGAGGGAAGAACAGATGGCTGTCAATTTTTCGGGAGACCCGTTCGCGCAAGGCTTCTTCGCGCCGACGCGGTTCGAGGCGGATATCCATGATTGCGAGGTGGAAGGGGAAATCCCCGCAGACCTTGACGGCACCTTCTACCGCACCTGCGTGGACCGCCGCTATCCCCAGCGCCACCCGCGCGACATCCCGTACAACTCCGATGGCATGGTCGACATGTTCCGCGTCCGGAACGGCCATTGCGACTTCCGTACAAAGTATGTCCGCACGCCGCGCTATGTGATCGAGCGGCGTGAGCGGCGCAGCCTGTTCGGCGTCTATCGCAACAGCCTGACCAATAATCCGATGGTGCGCGATGTCTCGATGAACACCGCGAACACCACGCCCATCGTCCATGCCGGCAAACTCTTCGCGCTGAAGGAAAGCAGCCCGCCCATGTGGCTGGACCCGCATACGCTGGAAACGTATGAGGAGCACACCTTCGGCGGCGCGATGACCGCCAAAAGCTTTACCGCGCACCCCAAGATCGACCCCGTGACCGGCGAGATGCTGGCCTTCTCCTATGAGGCGAAGGGCGATCTCAGCGACGACCTCGCCATCCATTTCTTCAAGCCGGATGGCACGCTGGAACGCAGCGTATGGGTGAAGGCGCCTGCCGTCACCATGATGCATGACTGGGCGATCACCCACAAACACGTGATCCTGCCCACCACCGGCATGGTGACTGACCGCGCGCGGCTGGAAGCGGGTGAGGATCATTTCTATTACGACCCGAACCAGCCAGCCTATGTCGGCATCATGCCGCGCGATGGCGAGGCCAAGGACATCCGCTGGTTTCGCGGCCCGCCGGACCGGTCAATGATCGTCCACACGCTGAACGCCCGCACCGTGGGCAACAAGGTCATCCTCGATACGCCGGCGGCAGGGGGCAATTTCAACCCGCAATTCGCGAATTTCGACGGCTCGCCCTTCGACCATGAAAAGCGCAAGAACACCGTCCGCCGCTGGACCTTCGACCTCGATTCGAGCTCTGACACTTGGGAAGAGGAAATCCTGTTCGCAGGCATCCAGCCGACAAGCTTTGCCCGCATGGATGATCGCTTCCTGACGCTGGATTATCGCTGGAGCTTCAACCTTCTCACCGATCCGGATCTGCCGTGGGATGCCGGGGCAAGCGGCGTGCCCGTGGGCGGCGCAACCAACGCCTGGTATCGCTTCGACCACGAGAACCAGAGCGTCGACAAGTTCTTCGCCGGCCCCACCCACGCGCTGTTCGAGCCGCAATTCGTGCCGCGTTGCGACGGCGCGCCGGAAGGCGATGGCTATATCGTCGGCGTGGCGAATGACTATGCCGCCATGCGCAGCGAGCTGGTGATCGCAGACGCGCATCATCTGGCAGATGGGCCGGTGGCGCGCGTATTGATGCCTTTCCGCCTGCACATGCAGGTGCACGGCTGGTGGGTGCCTGCCAGCACATTGCCGTTCGATTTCGGGCATGACTATGACTATCACGGGCCGGACTACGCGTAAGCGCGGCCAACCGGAAATAACGAGGATCACAGATGGCTAATTACGTGCTCGTCCATGGCGCATGGGGCGGCAATTACACTTACGGGGATGTGCCAGCGCGGCTTGAAGCGCTGGGGCACAATGTCATCAATTGCACCCTACGCGGGCTGGGATCGCGGCAGGACGAGCTGCATCGCGGCATCACCCTGACCGACCATATAGACGACGTGTGCGAGCAGATTGCTGAAGCCGGGTTCGACCGCTTCATCCTTGCCGGCCATTCCTATGGCGGGATGGTGATCACCGGGGTTTCCAGCCGCCTTGGCAAGCGGATCGATGCGGTCTGCTACATTGACGCCTTCTGGCCGGATGATGACCAGAGCCTGTGGGACATTACCGGCGATTTCGAGCACAACTGGTATATCGACAGCCAGCGGCACAACCCCGGCTATGTCATCCCCATCGGCTTCCAGGGAGAATTCACCGTGTTGCCCGGCAAGCGTGGCTACCAGCCGCTGCTGACGCTGGTAGAGGCCATCCCCCTGTCCGGCGACGAGCAGGCAATCCCGCGCAAGGCCTATATCTTCGCCACCGGATACCAACCCACGCCTTTCCCGCGCTTTGCGGAAAAGGCCAGGTCAGCGGGCTGGGAATATCACGAAACGGCCACAGACCATTTCGTGATGGAAAACGATCCCGATCTGACAGTGGAGGTGCTGGCAGGACTTGCCTGAGGGCTCGTTCACTCAGGATACACTATCACTTTGCCAGCTTACCCGGCAGCGTCGCAAAACGTCGAACACGGGGGAGATGATAGATGCGCATTGTCACGAAAGCCGCCACCGGCGCGCTGCTGCTCGGTGCGGGAGTTCTGGCAGCAGGAGACTCGACGGCGTCCACGCAGACGCTCTCGCAAGGCGATTATGAACAATGTGCGGTCTATAATCGCGACGGCGAATTCGCGGGCTATGACAGCGTGTGTCTCGAGCGCAAGCGCGCGGCCCTGCGTCGCCTCCAGTCGCGCGAGCAGACCTATTACCAGCAGGCCCCGGCACAAAGCGGCATCTATTGCCCGCAATGGGCCAACCTCGGCGCAGGCTATGTCAGCACACGGCGCAGTGACGGATCGCTGCCGCCCGTGTCCATGGCCTATGATGCGCCGGTGAATGGCAATCCCTGCGTACCCAACCAGGTCATCATCACCACCGGTTTGCCATAGGCCGACCAGCGCGGTGATGGACCGCCTGATTGACTAACACCCTCATCAAGCGTCTAATTGACACAACAACACGTTGGGTGAGGATGACCATGAAACTGAAAACGCTGGCCAGCGTGGCTGGCCTGATGCTGCTCTCGGCGTCGGCCCATGCGCATCACGCGGGAACGATGTTCGATGGCGATAAACCCAGAGAGCTTACCGGTACGGTGCGGGCGTTTCAGTTCACCAATCCCCATTCCTACATCCAGCTCATCGTTCGCGAAGGCGGGCAGGACGAGGAATGGAGCATCGAATTCGCCGCGCCGAGCCACCTTCACAGGCTGGGCTGGCGGCGGAACACCGTGGGCCCGGGTGACCGGATCAGGGTAACGATTGCCCCGCTGCGCGATGGCGGAAAGGGCGGGGAGGTCCGCGAGATCTCCTATGCCGACGGGTCGCCGCTGGCTCTCAAGCGATGATCAGGGCTGCATTGCTGGGCACGGCGGCCGCGCTTGCCTTCCTCGCCGTACCCGCCGCAGCGCAGGAAGCGGATAACCGCTGCGCTCCGTCAGACACTTCCGCGCTGGCCGAATGGCAGGGGGTCTGGCTGCCGGAGGGACTGGACACCGATATTTCGGGACGGTTCCTGTCCCGCGGATCGAAATTCGTGGGCTTCGATGCCCCGTGGAACGAGGCCGGATGGGAACGAGTGCGCGCCAATCTGGCGCTGTTCGGCACGGGCGAATACCGGGTTATCGGCTTCGGCTTTCCCGCCATGCTGGATACCGCTGGCGAGCTGTCCTTCTATGTCGGCCACAACCAGACGGTGATCCTCAACGTCTATCGCGATGTACAGATCATCCATACAGATGGTCGCGAGCACATTCCCGCAGACGAGGCCTTCCCCTCTACCTGGGGCAGTTCGGTCGGCTGCTGGGAAGGCGATACGCTCACGATCGACACCCGCTACATGCAATTCGATCCGACCTTCAGCCCAGGCCACGCCCCCTTGTCCGACCAGGCGCACTTCGTGTGGACCCTGCAACTTGCCGAGCCCGAAAAGATCGCCATGCGCATGTTGATCACCGACCCTGTGTATCTCGACGCGCCCTGGGTCGTTGAAAACACCATGCTGCGCTACTATTCTGCAGAGAGCCTGCTGCTGGACGGCAGCAACAATGATCGCACCGTGTTCGAGGACGGATCCCACACGATCTCCGCTGACGGCAGCAACAGGACGGGCCTGCCCGACATGCCTGCCCCGGCACAGCTGAGCGCCAGCGAGATGGCGCTGCTTGCCGGCCGTTACGTCGATGAAAAGAGCGGCGCTGCCTTCACATTCGAGGCGCGCGAGGGGCGCTTGTGGGTGACCATGCCCTTGCTGGCGGAGAGGAGCACGACCACTCCCGTGTTCCCGCAATCAGCGCGCCAGGCGGTGGGGCTGATAGGACACGCCTTCGACTTTGTGACTGCCGCAGATGGCACGGTGACCGCTGTCGAAATCACCCGTCCCGATGGCACAAGCATGACAGCCGCACGCGCAGCGCCCTGATGGCGCGCTGCAAATTCAGCGCCGGGTGAGTGCCGCTTCGCATTCGCTCATCAACTGGGCAATGATATCGGCGACGGGTTCTTCCTTCGTCACCATGCCGACGCTCTGGCCAGCCATCATCGATCCGCTTTCGACATCGCCATCAATGGCGGCGCGCTTCAGCGCACCTGCCCAGAAGCGTTCGATTTCCAGCTGGGCAGCGTCCATCTCCACTTCGCCACGGTCGAGCTTGCCGGCCACTTCGCGCTGCTTGGCGGTGAATTCCTCGGTGCCCTTGTTCTTCAGCGCGCGCACCGGGATCACCGGCAGGCGCGGATCCACCTGCACGCTGGCTTCGGCATCGCGCGCCTTGGCGCGGAAGAAGGCCTTCTTGAAATCGGGATGGGCGATGCTTTCGGTAGCGCAGGCAAAGCGGGTGCCCAGCTGCACGCCCACCGCACCCATTTCCAGGTAGCTGGCGATCATGTCCCCCCGGCCGATGCCGCCCGCCACGAACACGAGGTGTTCTGCTGCCAGTTCGGGCAGAAATTCCTGCGCCAGCACGCTGGTGGCAACAGGGCCGATGTGGCCGCCTGCTTCCATGCCCTCGATCACCAGCGCATCCGCGCCGGAACGGAACTGCTTCTTCGCCAGCGCCAGCGTGGGCGCGAACACGATCACCTTGGCTCCGGTTTCCTTGATCGCTTCAAGGCTGCCCTTGGGCGGCAAGCCGCCAGCCAGCACGACATGGCCCACCTTGTGCTTAGCGCAGACCGCGATCAGCTCGAACAGGTCGGGATGCATGGTAATCAGGTTCACGCCGAAAGGCTTGTCCGTCAGCGCCTTTGTCCCGGCGATTTCTGCATCGAGCAGCTCGGGCGTCATCGCTCCGCAAGCGATCACACCAAAGCCGCCGGCATTGGAAATGGCGGCCACCAGATTGCGCTCCGATACCCAGCTCATCGCACCGCAAAGGATCGCGGTTTCGCTGCCGAGGAAATCCTGGCCGCGTTGCATCAGGGTGTGGGTCTTGGGGAAAGCGGACATCTTCAAACCGGTATTGCGGCGCAACATGCGCCTTGGGAAAGGCGCGTTTAGGCGCGAATGCTAGGGGCGACAAGCTTGCATGGCCATCTCCGTTGCAGACTTTCACACAATCGCTGTCACCTTGCCTGGGGGATGCGCCATTCAGTTGTCATCCACCTTTGCTGGACATATTGCGTGTCATCAATGTATCCCGGCCGCCGGATTGCCAGTTCTTGGTCATCATCCTCCAGCCCCGCGACGGGCTGAAAATTCGACAGGGGACCGGTTATGAAGACACTGACCATCGCCACCACCTTTCTCGCGGCAATGGCAGCCACTTTCTCTGCACCTGCTGCGGCACAGTCTGACAGCTACCGTGTGGAAGCGAGATCCGAGCAGACCATCAACCTCAATATCTGCAATCCCGAAGTCTTCATTTCGGTCAGGGGTGACGGGGATACCGATCTCGATTTCACCGTTCGCGACGGCCGCGGCAATATCGTCCATTCGGATTACGACACCACCGACATCACCTTCACCACGCTCTACCGCCGCGCCGATGCGCAGTGCGAGAACTTCCAGCTGGAGGTGACTAACCTTGGCGAGGTGTGGAACCGCTATGAAGTGACGATGCAGACCACCCGCAGCGATGCGGCGGCTTCGACCGGCGGGAGCTCGGCAGACGAATGGAACCGTGAAGTGGGCCTGGTGAACGATACCAAGGAAACGATCTACTACATCTATTGGTCCAACACCGGAGCCAGCGGCTGGGGTGATGACCGGCTGGGCAATGACGTGTTGCTGTCAGGCGACAGCTGGAACGTGACAGTCGATGATGGCTCTGGTGCCTGCCGATTCGACTTCAAGGCGGTGACCGCCGGTGGCCGCGAGATCGAGCGGCGCGACGTGAACGTCTGCGGCGTGTTCACCATCTCGTTCGACTAGGCCGCGCGCAGACAGGCTGCCGCGATAAACAGCCGGGCCCGCCATCGCGGCGGGCCCGGCTGTATCAGGCAGCCGCGCTGGTATCGTCGAGGCCGTAGGTGGAGTGCAGCACACGCACCGCCAGTTCGGTTTCGTCAGCGTCGATCAGCACCGAGATCTTGATTTCACTGGTGGAGATCGCCTGCACGTTGATGCCGCGATCAGCCAGCGCCTTGAACATGGAGGATGCGACGCCGGCATGGCTCTTCATGCCCATGCCGACCACCGAGACCTTGGCGACATTGGCATCGGTGATGATGCGGTTGAAGCCGATCTTGTCCTTGCGGTCTTCCAGCAGCGCCTGTGCGCGGGCGAGTTCCGCCTGCGGCACGGTGAAGGTCACGTCGGTCTCGCCCTTGTCGCGGCCCACGTTCTGGATGATCATGTCGACATTGATGCCGGCGTCGCCCAGCGGCAGGAAAATCTCGGCCACCGCGCCCGGCTTGTCAGGCACACGGGTCAACACAACGCGCGCTTCGTTCTTGTCGAGCGCGATACCGGTCACAGTCTGGCGTTCCATGTTCGCTTCCTTCAGGATTTCGTCCATCTCCTCTTCGGAGACGATCATCGTGCCGGGCAATGTATCGGCACTGGGGGCATCATCATCGACAAAGCTGCTGAGCACTTGCAGGCGCACATTGCGCTTCATGGCAAGGCTGACAGAGCGGGTCTGCAGCACCTTGGCACCGACAGAGGCAAGCTCCAGCATCTCTTCGAAAGTGACGTATTTCTGCTTGCGCGCCTTGGCCACGATGCGCGGATCGGTGGTGTAGACACCATCGACATCGGTATAGATGTCGCAGCGGTCCGCATTCACCGCCGCAGCCACGGCCACCGCGCTCGTATCCGAACCGCCGCGGCCCATTGTGGACACGCGGCCATCTTCTGAAATACCCTGAAAACCGGGGATCACGGCGATTTCGCCAGCCTGCATCGCTTCCACCAGGTTGTCTGCCGGGAAATCATCGATACGCGAATTGGCATGCGCGCCAAAGGTCTTGATCGGCACCTGCCAGCCCAGCCAGCTGCGCGCCTTGCAGCCCATGGCCTGCAGCGTCAGCGCCAGAAGGCCTGCCGTCACCTGCTCACCGCTGGCGACCACTGCATCATATTCTGCCGGATCATACAGCGGATTGGCTTCACGGCAGAAGTTGACGAGGCGATCGGTCTCGCCCGCCATGGCGGAAACCACCACGGCCACTTCATTGCCGCCGGCAGCCTGCGCACGCACGAGGCTGGCAACGCGGCGAATGCGTTCCGTCCCGGCCATGGAGGTGCCGCCGAATTTCATCACGATACGGGCCAAGATATGCTCCTTGTCGCGCCCTTGGGGTAAAGCATTCGAGTCTGGCTCGAAGCATCGCGCGCTGTTAGTAGCAGGGCATGACTGATGCAACTGTCGCAACTGTAACCATCCGTGCGGAAGAGGCCGCGCATTTCGGTGCGCTAGCGGCAGACTGGTGGGACCCGAAGGGTTCCAGCGCCATGTTGCACAAGCTGAACCCTGTGCGGCTCGCCTTCATCCGCGAGGCGATTGACCTGCACTGGGCGGGCGATATCCGCTCGATAAAGCCACTGGCCGGCAAGGCGGCGCTGGACGTGGGCTGCGGCGCTGGGTTGCTGTGCGAGCCGCTGTCTCGCCTTGGCGCAAAGGTGACCGGCGTCGATGCCGCGGCGGAAAATATCGCAGCGGCGAGCGCCCATGCGGCAGGCGTTGGCCTTGATGTCGACTATCGCCATGGCGAACTCTCCTCGCTCGGCCTTGGCACCTTCGATCTCGTCACCAGCATGGAAGTGATCGAGCATGTGGCGGACAAACCTGCCTTCGTGGCCGAACTCGCCAGCAACCTTGCACCCGGCGGGCTGATGGTGCTTTCCACCCCCAACCGCACCGCTGCCAGCCGCACGCTGCTGATCGGCGCTGCAGAAGCGCTGGGCGCGGTTCCCAAGGGCACGCATGACTGGGAAGATTTCATCACGCCTGACGAATTGCGCGATCTGCTTGCCTGTGCCGGTCTGGTGATGTCCGAACCGAAGGGAATTTACTTCAGTGTAGGAAAAGGCCTGCACCTGTCAGACAATCTGGCGCTCAACTACATCGTCACCGCACGCAAGGGCTGAGCCGTGATCGTCCGTGACAGGCCGACGAGGCTGGATCTGGCCTTTGCCGTGCGCGGCTCGATCGTTCCCTCCATCGCCCCGCGCCTCGTGCTACTCATGCTCGTCGCGGCTGCGATGGTACTCGCCCATGACAACCTGCCCGGCTTTCCGGAGCTCGGCGGTACCGGCTTTACAGTCTTCGGTATCGCCCTCTCGCTGTTCCTCGGCTTTCGCAACAACGCCGCCTATGGCCGCTGGTGGGAAGCGCGCAAGCTGTGGGGCGGCTTGCTGGCCGACCTGCGCAGCTTTGCCCGCGAGCTAGAATTGTTCGAGTCGGACACTGGCAAGCGGCACGAGATGCTGCGCCTTGTCCTTGCCTTCATCCATCTGCACCGGGCCAACCTCCGCGGCCTGACCGCTGACGAGCAGGCGATGGATCGCGGCACGGCCTTCATGGACACGCCGCATCCGCCAGACGCCCCACTCAACCAGATCGCCGAAATCATTGCCGACGGAACGCGCAGCGCCCGGATCGATGGCTTTGGCGCAAAAGCACTGGGCGAAAGGCTCGCCAGCATTGCGCTGCAACAGGCCGGATGCGAGCGGATTGCCACCACGCCGCCGCCCTATGTCTATTCGCTCCTCATCTACCGCACGACTTACCTCTACTGCCTGCTGCTGCCGCTGGCGCTGATCGGCCCGGCTGGCTGGCTGACGCCGATCTTCGTCGGCATCGTGGCCTATGTCTTCCTTGGCCTTGCCGAAGTGACAGAAGACCTTGCGCACCCCTTCGGCACCACGCCCAATGCGCTGCCGCTCGATGCCATCTGCCGCGCGGCGGAAATCAGCCTTGCTCCGCATCTGGGCGAGGAGGCGCCCGAGCCGATGAAGGCGAAGAACTTCTACCTCAGCTGAGCAGACCGCCTAGCGCACGGGACCGTGGCGGATCGGCAAGCAGGGATCATTCCTTTCCGCGCCTTCGCGAAGCTCCACAAATTCGCGGGTGTGGTTGGTGAAAATTCCGTCGAGCTTCCATCTAGTCGCCGCATCCCAGATCCGCGTCAGTATGCCGATGGTCTGCGGGTCGGAGTGGTTGCGGAATGTCGCTTCGAGGAAGGCATTCTCCCGCCTAACGGTCCAGCCGTGGACCAGCAGGCCTGCATCATGTGCTTTTTCGGCAAGGCTGGGCGCGCCGTTGATCGGCGGCATCAGCAAGCGCAGATCCGCCCCGATGCCATCGGCATACTGACGCACGATCTCTAGCCCCTCGGGCGAAGTCATCCATTCCGCCGTCCATTCGGGCCGGTCCACAGGACCTTCACTAGCTGCGATCAACTGCACCAGCCTGAACTCGGACAGCTCGTTCAGCTTCACCAGCGGATCGACCTCGAAGCTCTGGATGAACACCGGCGCATCGGGCTGGTCGTATCCCGCCTCGTAAAGCGCCTCCACCAGCATATCGGCAAGCTCATGCCCGATGCTGCGGAAGTATCCGGGGTGCTTGATTTCGGGGTAGAGGCCGATCACCCGGCCTATCTCGGCCTCTTTCGCGCGGACCAGTGGATGATCTCGTCCAGCGTCGGCACCTGATAGAGGCCGTCATAGCGCGTGTTCTGCGGGCGTATCTCCGGCAGGCGCTCCTTCGCCCGCAGGGTGCGCAGTTCGGCCAGCGTGAAATCCTCGGTGAACCAGCCGGTTATTTCCTGCCCGTCGATCACGCGGGTGGTAAGGCGCACGGCAAATTCGGGCCGCTGGGCCGCATCGGTGGCGCCGGAAATCTCGTTCTCGTGCCGGGCGACGAGCACCCCGTCCTTGGTCGCCACAAGGTCAGGCTCGATGTAGTCCGCGCCCCGGTCAATCGCCAGCTCGTAAGCCGCCAGCGTGTGTTCGGGCCGCTCCCCGCTGGCCCCGCAATGGGCGATGATCAGCATCGTATCATCCTCCTGTTGCTGCGCGACTGCGGGAGCGCAAAGGCACAGCGCAACAATGGCGGCGAGCCACTTCACTTGAGCGCCGCTTCCCACTCTGCGGCGTTAAAACCGACCAGCAGGCCGCCTTCGTGTTCCACCACCGGGCGCTTGATCATGCTGGGGTTCTCCCCCAGCAGCTGCGCCGCACGGGCGGCATCATCGGCGCGCGCCTTCTCTTCATCAGGCAGTTTGCGCCATGTCGTTCCGCGCCGGTTGAGTACGGTATCGATCCCTTCCGCGCCGATCCACCGCTCCACCTTCACCACGTCGGCGCCTTCCTTTTTGTAGTCATGGAAGGTGTAGTCGAGCCCCTCGGCCTCCAGCCACTTCCGCGCCTTCTTCACCGTGTCGCAATTGGGGATGCCGTAGAAATGGATGGTCATGTGGTCCTCTCGAAATGGTGGATGCGCGGGGCATCGCAAGCGAACAGCGTGTAGCTTTCATAATAGGCATCGCGGCCGCGTTTTTGCACCATGGCATGGTCCTGCTGTCGGCCCCAGTCGCGCGCCGAGGCTTCGTCCGCCCATTCGGAGATCGCCACCACTTCGCCATCCTCAGGTGTATAGCTCTTGAACGAGAGGTAGCCGGGCTGCGCGCGGGCAAGTGCTTCCATGCTTGCAGCATCTCGGTCGTAGGCAGCGGCGTCCATGTCAGGCCGTTTGCGGTTGCGGAAGACCACGAGGAACATTGCGAAAATCTCCGTTCATCCTCTGCCTGTCGAAGGATCGTCCTTCAGCGGGCTCCGATGCTAGAAGAAAAAGCGGTGCTTCGTCAGGCTCAACACGAACGGGGGCCCGCCTAACCCAGATGCGCGTCGGCAATGGCAACGGCCAGCGCATCCGCCGCGTCGGCTCCGGCAACAGCCACTCCCGGCAGCAATACTTTCAGCATGGCCTGCACCTGCGTCTTTTCAGCCGCTCCGGTGCCCACCACCGCCTTCTTCACGGCGCGCGCAGCATGTTCGCGCACGTCCAGCCCGCGCGCACCGCAAGCGGCCAGCACCGCTCCGCGCGCCTGCGCCAGCTTGATGGTGGATTGCGGGTTCTTGTTGGCGAATATCTCCTCCGCCGCCGCGCGATCGGGACCGTACTCTCCGATCACCGCCTCGATCGCCGTGACAAGGTGCGAAAGCCGCGCGGCAATCGGCGCCTTCGCATCGGTCTTAACCTGCCCGTTGGCGATATGGCTGATGCGTGATCCTTCCGCGCGCAATACGCCCCAGCCGGTGCAGCTGAGCGAGGGATCAAGGCCGAGGATGATCATCGACGCCTCAGAGCCGCAGCCCGAAACGGGGCCCCAGGTTCATCATCAGCAGGTAGAGCGCCACGGTGAGCGCGCAGCCCGCCAGCAGCGCGACCCAGAAATTGACGCCGGAACGCAGCATGGCAGGAATGGCAAGGAACATGGGCAGGCTGGGCAGGACGTACCAGAAGGTCGCCTCGGCATGGACCGCCATGTTCTCTGCATTAGGCTTGGCATGCCACAGGAAGATCATCCCGAGCACGCTGACGAGCGGCAGGCTGGCCACCAGCGCTGCCATGGCAGGCAGGCGGCGGCCCAGCTCGGCAATGGCCGCGATCATGACGCCTGCGAGAAGCGACTTGGCGACCAGCTGCCACATCAGCCGAGCTTTTCCATCACCTCGTCGCTGATCTCGTAATTGCCCCAGACGGTCTGCACATCGTCATCATCGTCCAGCGCATCCACCAGCTTGAGGAGCGTTGCCGCATCCTTTTCGTCCAGCTCCACGGTGAGGTTGGGCTTCCACGCCAGCTTGACTTCCTTGGCCTCGCCCAGCGCTGCTTCGAGTGCGGAGGCAACGCCGTGAAGGTCCTCTGCCGCAGTCCAGATTTCATGGCCGTCTTCAGAGGACGAAATGTCCTGCGCACCCGCTTCCAGCGCAGCTTCAAGGACCGTATCCTCATCACCAGCTTCGGCACCATATTCGATATAGCCAAGCCGTTCGAAGCCATGGCTCACCGCGCCCGAGGCCCCCAGATTGCCGCCGTTCTTGGAGAAGGCCGTGCGGATCGAGGTGGCTGTGCGGTTGCGGTTGTCGGTCAGCGCATCGACGATGATCGCGCTGCCGCCGGGGCCATAGCCCTCGTAACGCACTTCCTCGTAATTCTCGCCATCGTTGGCGCTCGCCTTGTCGATCGCGCGCTGGATGTTGTCCTTGGGCATGGACTGCGCCTTGGCCGCGTTGACGGCGAGGCGCAGGCGCGGGTTCATCTCCGGATCGGGCATGCCCATCTTTGCTGCCACGGTGATCTCGCGGGAAAGCTTGGAGAAGAGGTTGGAACGCTTCTTATCCTGCGCACCCTTGCGGTGCATGATGTTCTTGAATTTGGAATGGCCTGCCATGGGAACTCTTCAATCGGCTGAAACAATGATGGGCGCGGCCTAGCCCAGCCGCGCCCATCCATCAATATTGCTTCGCGCTTTCGTAAAGCGTCAGACTTTCACCGCCGTGCCGGTGGCGGAAACCATCAGCATCGATCCGGTCTTGCCGATCGCCTCGTAATCAAGGTCCACCCCGACAACCGCATTGCCGCCGCGCTTGCCGCATTCGGCCTGCAGTTCCTCGATGGCCTGCTGGCGCGCATCAGCCAGCACGCGTTCGTAGGAGCCCGAACGGCCACCCACAACATCGCGGATGCTGGCGAACATGTCGCGAAAGATGTTCGCACCCACGATCACCTCGCCGGTAATCACGCCCAGATATTCCTGGATCGGGCGCCCCTCCAGCGTGGGGGTGGTGGTAACGATAATGCCGCGCGCGTCTTTCCATTCGCTTGCCATGGGCAGGTTCCTTTCTCTCGTCCAGCCGTGTTACTAGCATAACACAGCAGTCTTGGGAAGGTTCCCGATCAGCCCAGGCCCAGCGCCGCCTTGTAGGTTTCCAGCACCATTTCCATTTCGCGGCGATCGTTCACGTCCATCTTCCTGAGGCGCACGACCTGGCGCATGATCTTGACGTCATAGCCCACGGCCTTTGCCTCTGCGTACACGTCGCGAATATCGTCAGCGATGCCCTTCTTTTCTTCTTCGAGGCGCTCGATACGCTCGATCAGAAGGCGCAGGCGATCATCGGTGGCTTCGGCCATGGGTATGTAACTCCGGTGAAATGAGAATCGGTTGGCCGCTGGTTAGCGGGGCAAGTGGCGCGGGTGAAGCGCAACTTATCCCCGCCTGCCTGTGGACAATCGGGCGCGCGCGTCAGGCGTTCTTCTTCAGGCTTTCTTCCATGCGGGCGAGTTGTTCCGGCGTCGCCTCGGTCTGGTACTTCGCCTTCCATTCATCCATCGGCATGCCATGGATCAGCGCGCGCGCCTCGCCCTTGTCACCAGGATATCCTGCATCGCGGATCCAGTCCGCCAGGCAATTGCGGCAAAAGCCGGAAAGGCCCATCAGCTCGATATTCTGCGCATCGTGGCGCTTCTGCAGGTGCCGCACCAGCCGGCGGAAGGCGGCGGCGGCCACATCATCGGGCAACTGGTCGAGCGGATCGGTATTCGTATGCATGTTCTCGTCCTTGTTTTGTCGCTCCGCTCTGCCATAGGCTTTGCCCCATGACAAAAGCCGAAACGCTGAAATTGACGCCACGTGGCCGCAAGGTCAAAATCCTCGCCACCCTTGGCCCTGCCAGCAGCGATCCCGATGTGCTGCGCGAACTGTTCCGCGCCGGGGCTGACGCCTTCCGCTTCAACATGAGCCACGGCGAACATGCGCAGCATGCCGAGAACTTCAAGACGGTGCGCGCGCTGGAAAAGGAATTCGGCCGTCCCATCGCCATCCTGTGCGATCTGCAAGGGCCGAAGCTGCGCGTGGGCACCTTCAGGGATGGCAAGGCCACGATTGCCCACGGCGCGCCTTTTACGCTGGATCGTAACGAGGAGCCGGGCGACGAAACCCGCGTCTGCCTGCCGCACCCGGAACTGTTCGAAGCGCTTGAAGAAGGCCAGCGCCTTCTGATCAATGACGGCAAGATCCGCCTGCGGGTGAAGGAGATGACCGCCGATGCCGCGCACTGCGTGGCCGAGGTTGGCGGGGTGATCTCGGACCGCAAGGGCGTGAACGTGCCCGATGCCGAAGTGCCTATCCCGGCGCTGACGCCGAAGGACAAGAAGGACCTGGCCTTCGCGATGGAGCACGGCGCGGACTGGATCGGCCTGTCCTTCGTCCAGCGCCCGGCCGATATCGAGGAAGCCAAGGCGCTGATGAAGGGGCGTGCTTTCCTGTGCGCCAAGATCGAGAAGCCGCAAGCGGTACAGCGGATTGACGAGATTATCGCTGCGGCAGACGGGATCATGGTGGCTCGCGGGGATCTTGGCGTAGAGCTCAACCCCGAGGAAGTGCCCCCGCTGCAGAAGAAGATCGTCAACGCCACGCGCCTGACCGGCAAGCCGGTGATCGTGGCGACGCAGATGCTGGAAAGCATGATCGAAAGCCCCACCCCGACGCGCGCCGAAGTCTCCGACGTGGCCAATGCCGTCTATGATGGGGCGGATGCGGTGATGCTCTCTGCCGAAACGGCAGCAGGCTCATGGCCGGAAGAAGCGGTGATGATGATGAATTCCATCGCCCGCCATGTGGAGCGTGACGAGGATTACAAGAAGCGCGTCCGCATGCTGGATACGCCGCCCGATGCCACCACGGCAGACGCGCTGGCCCATGCCTGCATGACCATTGGCGACACGATTGACCTGAAGGCGGTGTGCGTCTTCACCTCCACCGGCTCCACCGCGCGCCGCGTGGCGCGGGAACGGCCCAATGTGCCTGTTATGGTGTTGACCCCGTCCATCTCCGTGGCGCGCCGTGTCAGCCTGTTGTGGGGTGCGCACCCCGTGGCCACCAAGGACATCGGCAGCTTTGAAGAGATGATCGCCAAGGGCAAGCGCATGGCCTTGCGTCACGGTTTTGCCGAAGGCGGCGAAAATATTGCCATGCTCGCAGGCGTACCGTTCGGGAAATCCGGCGCGACCAACCTGCTGCACGTCGTCACCCTGACAGGCGACGAGCTGGACAACCACGTGGACGATGGCAGCGAGGATGCGACAGAAGCCTAGTCCGCTTCGGCTTCGGCCAGTCTTTGCTGCAAGTCTTCATCCAGCGTCACGAAGCCGCCGGACAGCACGTCACACCTGCCCGATGCGAGTTCGACGCAGCGATCCGCCGTGCGGGCAAGGTCATCAAAGGCATCGGGCTCGGTCTGCTTGGACTTCAGCCGTTCGACCATGCCGCCAAGGTATTTCTGCGCGTCCGGGCTTTCCATCGTGTCGCGGCCCAGCTGGGTGAAGGCAAAGCCGGGATCGAGCGAGAAGGCAGCAACGCCGGTGCCCCGCAGTTCTACGCCCACCTGCTCGACCAGCCGGTTCAGGGCCACCTTTCCCACGCAATAGGCCGAAAGATGCGGCGCCACGATGCGCACCGCCTTGGCGGAGATGCACAAGATGCGCCCGCGCCCGCGCTCGATCATGCCTGGCAGCACCGCCTGCATAAGCAGCATGGGTGCGCGCTGGTGCACTTCCTGCGCGCGCCACCAGTCTTCCCCACTCACTTCCCAAAGGGGGCCGAAAGGGCCGGGCACTGCGGCGTTGGATATCAGGAGGTCCACCGGGCCGAGCGCTTGTCCGATGTCGGCAATGGCAGCAGCAACACTGGCTGGATCGGTCACATCGCACGCCACCGCATGGGCCGTGCCGCCCGATTCGCTGATCCCCGCGGCCACTTCTTGCAACTGGCCGATCGTGCGCGAGGCGACGGCAACCTTTGCGCCCTCGCCCGCCAGCCGTTCTGCAATCGCGCGCCCGAAACCGCGCCCTGCGCCGGTTACCAGCGCCACCTGTCCTTCAAGACATCCCATGCGTTCTCTCTCCCTCGCACGCAGGGCTAATCGCAGCGCAGCGCGCTGTCGAGAAAAGACCTTATTGTGCAAGAAAACTGGAGCGGGCGAGGCGATTCGAACGCCCGACCCTCACCTTGGCAAGGTGATGCTCTACCCCTGAGCTACGCCCGCTCAATGACGCTTCACCGGAAGGGTTGAAACCCTCGTGTCCCGGTGGGGAGGCGCGCAACTAACACCGGCTTTTGAAGTGCGCAAGAGGCAAATGTCAGCAAAATTCACGGCAGGCGAAATAGCCTCATACCCTTCACAAATCCGCTGGATGCGCCATTTAGGGGGCAGCAGACAAAAACCGCATCAGCAGGAGCAGCCAATTGGCAAGCATGGGCCTTAATCTCGACGAACAGAAAGCCGTCGATCGATTTCAGAAGAAGGTAGTGGAACCCAGCCAGACGAAGCTGGTGATCCTCGATTTCTGGGCCGAGTGGTGCGGCCCGTGCAAGGCACTCACGCCGGTGCTGGAAAATGTCTGCGCCGAATATGCTGACAAGGGCGTGGTGCTGGCCAAGGTAAACGTGGACGAGGAGCGATTCATCGCCAGCCAGTTCCAGGTGCAATCCATCCCCACCGTCTATGCCATGTTCCAGGGCCAGCCGGTGGCTGACCTGACGCCTGCCCGCACCGAATCGCAGCTGAAGGGCGCGCTGGACCAGATCCTGAAGCAGCTGCCCATCAAGGGCGGCGAAGCGGGTGACGGCGAAGGCGCACCGCAGATGCCTGATATCGACGAGATGATCGGCATGGCCGAAACCGAGCTGGCCGAAGGCGATGCCGAGCGCGCCGCGCAGATGTTCATGCAGATCGCGCAGATGGACCAGACGAAGCCTGAAGTCTTCGCCGGGCTGATTCGCGCTCTGGTGGCTGCCGGGCACAAGGACGCTGCGCAGTCTGCCTACGAAGGCCTGCCGCCGGAGATGCAGGAGGCAGATGCCGTCAAGCAGGCATACATTGCGCTGGAACTGGTCGCGGTCGAGGTTGACGACAGCGAACTGGTGGCGCTGCGCGAAGCGGCGGCTGACAAGTCCGACATGGACGCGCAGATGGCGCTGGCCGAAGCCGCTTTTGCCGCTGGCGCGCGTGACGAGGCTGCAGAAGTGCTGCTCGCCATGGTGCAGGCAGACCCGGCATGGAACGAAGGCGCGGCCAAGGCCAAGCTGCTGCAGATTTTCGAAGCCGTTGGCCGCGAAGATCCGTGGGTTTCGGCCCAGCGCCGCAAGCTTTCGCTGCTGCTGTTTGGATGAGCGGCAAGCGCATCTCGATTTTCCCGCTGTCCGGGGCGCTGCTGTTCCCCGGCCTGCAATTGCCACTGCACATCTTCGAGCCGCGATACCGTGCGATGGTGGGCGATGCGCTGGCGCGGGACCGGCTGATCGGCATGATCCAGCCGCAGGAAAACCGCGAGGGCGCGCCGCTCTACGAGTTCGGCTGTCTGGGCAAGATCTACGATGTCGAGACCAGCGAGGACGGGCGCTACAACATCGTCCTCGCCGGTGAAGCGCGCTTCCGCGTGCTCCGCGAACTGGAGGTTAGCACGCCGTTCCGCCAGGTCGAGGCCGAACTGATCGAGGAACCAGCTCACGAAGTGCTCGCCTTTGCCGAACGCGCCAGCTTCGAGGTCGAAGCGCGCAATTTCGCCGATGCACAGGGCTATTCGGTGGACTGGGAATCGGTTGCCCAGCTCGATGACGTGTCGCTGATAAACGGCCTCTCGCAAATCGCCCCCTTCGACGGGGCAAGCAAGCAGGCGCTGTTGGAAGCGCCGGACCTGAAGACCCGCTGCGAACTGCTGGTGCAGCTGATGGAATTCTACGGCCGCAGCGATCCCGACGAGGATCGTGTGACTTTGCAGTAGTTTGTTTCGTGAACCTGCATCCGCGGGTTCGTCCTCCCGGCTGTTCCCTCCGCTACGCTGCGGGGCCGGTCCGGGCGGGCAGTCGCCCTTGCCCTCGCTTCGCTCGCGTATGATCGTGCGAGCAAAGCTGCTTGGAATGATCGTCGAGCGACTAGCGAGACCAGCGCGTGACCACGCCCCCGCAGCCGCCCCGTAGTCCGAAGGACGGAGGGATTCAGGCGAGGATAGCCAAGTGAGCGGATGCGAACGCCAGCGCTTGAGGCTAAGAAAAAGAGCTTCTCAAACCATCGATCACATATTGCGCGGCAAGCGCTGCCAGCAGCACGCCGAGCAGGCGGGTGATCACCGCTTCCACCTTTGCGCCGAAGATCTTCATCAGCGGACTTGCCGCCATCAGCGCCAGCAGGGTGAGCAGCAGGACCGCGGCAAGCGCGCCCAGCACCACCAGCGTGCCTTCTATGCCTTGCGCCTCGCCTTCCAGCAGCATGATCGAGGCGATCGCGCCCGGCCCTGCCAGCATCGGCATGGCCATGGGGAAGACCGAAACATCCTCGTAATCAGGATCTTCCTTCAGCTTCTCGGCACGGTCGCTGCGGCGTTCGGTACGCTTCTCGAACACCATTTCCAGCGCGATCAGGAAGAGCATGATCCCACCGGCGATGCGGAAGGCATCAAGCTCGATATGCATCGCGCCGAGCAGGTCCTGCCCGAACAGCGCAAAGCCGACGAGGATGACACCCGCGATCAGGCATGCGCGCAAGGCCATGCTGCGGCGCGCGGCGGGCGAGGCGCTGGCTGTCAGCCCGGCATAGATCGGCGCACAGCCCGGCGGATCGATCACCACGAACAGGGTGACGAAAGCCGAAAGGAACAGTTCCATCATCGCAGGTCACCCCAGCGGCCAGTGCCAAAATCCAGCGCTTCTTCCCATGTTCCACCGCGCAGCAACCACACGCGGATGCGGCGGCTGCCGTCGGTGCTGGATGACCAGCGCCAGTACAGCGTGCCGTCGCGTGCAAAATCGCCTGCTTCGCCGATGGAGTCGCCCGTCATGGCGGCGCGCAGGTCCGGAATATAACCTGGCCGTCGGCAATCGGCCACCTGCCCCTCGATCACGCCCAGGCCGGGCACGACGATGGTGTTGTCCGGGTCTTCGATGCTGGTCAGCGGCGGCTTGACCGGCTGCGGATCATCCGCCTTGGCCATGCGATAGGACCACTTGTATTCGCTATCGCCCTGCAATTGCCAGACATTGGCGTAGCTGCCCACCGTCCCGTCTACCGAGCGATAACGCCCGAAGCTGACTGCCACCGAACCATCGCAACTGGTCCATACGGCGTTGGGATCAAGCGTGCGCGGCATGTCATCCGCGGCGATTTCAGCAGCGGGGAAACGCGCGACAGGGGTGTGGACCACTGCGCCTGACGCAGCATGTTCTGCCAGCGCGGCGGCCATGCCATCCTCGCGCACGGCCTTGGCAAAGGCGATGTCTGCCGCGACCACAAGGCCCGGTTCGCCCTTGGAAGGAAGCGGGCGGCGCTCACCCCTTTCGCGGCGCGATTGCGCATCGGCCGAAGCAGCAGCGCCAGCCACAACGGCCAGCGCGCCCAGAGCCGCCAGCATTGCCTTTGCGGAAAACAAGTTTGCCATGAAACCGCCCTGCGCCCGGCGCGACGGAAAGTCAAAGGCCAGCTTGCGCCGGCTTGCCGCTCAATAGCCCGCCCTCGCGAGATTGGAGATCACGATATTGAGGATGTTGAGTCCGATGATCAGCACCATCGGCGAAAAGTCGATTGCGCCGGTATTGGGCATCAGCCGCCGGATCGGGTTGAGGATCGGGTCAAGAATGGCGTTCAGCGCCTGCCAGATCGCCGCCACGAAGTTGTTGTGCATGTTGACCACGTTGAAGCTGATCAACAGGCTGAGCACGAACTGCGCGATGACGAAGAAAATCAGGATCGAGACCAAATAACCGATGATCTGCGAGAGGGTGAAAAGCAACACGTGCCAAACCTTTCAATTTGCGTCCCGGAAGGAGAGCCTAGCTATCCCGGCGAGGTGTATCAACCATGTAAGACGCGCTGATTATCCCGCAAGGCCTCAGGCGGAAACCAGCGTACCCGCACCGCGACTGGTGAAGAATTCCAGCAGCATGGCGTGCGGAACGCGCCCATCGAGCACAACGGCAGCCTCGCACCCGCCTTCCACCGCGTGAACGCAGGTTTCCAGCTTGGGGATCATGCCGCCGGAGATCGTGCCATCCTCGCGCAGGCGGGCGATGTCCGAAGGGCGCAAGTCCGTCAGCAGATTGCCTTGCTTGTCGAGCACGCCGGTCACGTCGGTCAGCAGGAACAGGCGCGCCGCGCCCAGCGCCGCCGCGATGGCGCCGGCCATGGTATCGGCATTGATGTTGTAGGTATGGCCCTTCCCGTCAGTAGCGATGGGGGCGATGATCGGGATCATGCCGGCATCGCTCACGGTCTTGAGGATGGTGGTGTCCACTTCCTTGGGCTCGCCCACGAAGCCAAGGTCAATCGCCTGTTCGATCTGGCTGTCCGGATCTTTCACCGTGCGCTGCACCTTTTCGGCGCGCACCATCTTGCCGTCCTTGCCCGACAGGCCGATCGCCTTGCCGCCCGCCTGGTTGACCCAGCCGACCAGTTCCTTGTTGATCGCGCCTGACAGCACCATTTCGGCCACTTCCGCCGTGGCCTTGTCCGTCACGCGCAAGCCGTCGACGAACTGCGTTTCCACGCCCAGCTTCTTCAGCATCGCGCCGATCTGTGGGCCGCCGCCGTGCACCACCACCGGGTTGATGCCGACTGCCTTCAGCAGCACGATATCTTCCGCAAAGTCCTGTGCGGCTTCGGGATCGCCCATGGCGTGGCCACCATATTTCACCACGAAGCTTCGCCCGGCATAGCGCTGGAAATAGGGCAGGGCCTCGATCAGCGTTTCCGCCTTGGCCAGCATCTGTTTGTCACCTGTCGTCGTCATAGGATGCGCGCAATAGTCGCTTTGGGCAGCGCTGCATAGTCGTTAGCGTTCGACCCATTTCGGAGAGGTTGTGGACACGATTGACGGCCAGCCACGTGGTAACGCGGATGCCGCGCGATTCCTGCCGGGAATAGGCTGGCCGCATGTCAAAACTCGCCACCACGCGCTTGCGATCGTCGATAGTGGTTTCCTGCATGGGTTTCTCTCCTTTCTCAAGGAGAGGACGCACGAGGGGGTGGATGGTTTCGGGTTGGTCTGTGCGCTCCCGCTTGTGGTGTGGAAATTTCCTTGCCGCGCAGTGCAGCGCCTCAAGCCAGTAAGATCCAACCACAAATGCCCGCTGCAATTGCCACCGACTGCACCAAAGCTACTAGTGCGAGCTTTTCGCTGAAAAATCGCTTGCGAGTCTTGTGGCGAAACAGGTGCCGCCCGGCACAGGCACCGGGCGTTCCGCCGAATGCAGCCCACCTCAGGAGCGCTGATTTATTGATCCGACGCAAGCCCATTTCGGCGCAGATTTTGTCGATATTGAACGCAGCAAAGGCACAGAAGTTGATCGCTATGATACCCGTGACAATGTTCGAAATACCAATCTACGCGAGCAGCTCTTGGAACCAGATAATCATTTTAGAGCAAGGGGTTATATTGCCTGCCCTAAAAATTGATTACTCCGCAGCAACTCTAGCCGATTCACCAAACAGACCCGGACCATCGTCCTCCGCCACTTCCTCGTTTGCGACGTTGGCTTTCCGGCGCTTGTCGAAGCTCGACCATACGTCCTGCCAGTTGCCCTTGGTGGCGCCCTTGGAGTATTCGGTGGCGCGGGTTTCGAAGAAGTTGGCGTGTTCTACGCCGTTAAGCAGCGGGGCGAGCCAGGGCAGCGGGTGGTCATCGATCATGTAGATCGCCGGCAGGCCCAGCTGCGACAGGCGCCAGTCCGCGATGTAGCGGATGTAGCGCTTGATTTCCTTCGCCGTCATGCCGGGCACGGGGCCCTGTTCGAAGGCGAGATCGATGAAGGCATCTTCGAGGCGCACCGTCTTCTGGCACATGTCCATGATGTCTTCCTTCACCGCCTTGGTGAGGCAGTCCCGCTCCTTGGTGAAGGCGTGGTAGAGGCGGGTGATGCCTTCGCAGTGCAGGCTCTCATCGCGCACCGACCAGCTTACGATCTGGCCCATGCCCTTCATCTTGTTGAAGCGCGGGAAATTCATCAGCATGGCGAAGCTGGCGAACAGCTGGAGGCCTTCGGTAAAGCCTCCGAACATGGCCAACGTGCGGGCGATATCCTCGTCATTATCGACGCCGAATTCCTGCAGGTAATCGTGCTTGGCCTTCATCTCCTCATATTCGAGGAACATGCCGTATTCGCTTTCCGGCATGCCGATGGTGTCCAAGAGGTGCGAATAGGCCGCGATGTGGATCGTCTCCATGTTGGAGAAGGCCGCGAGCATCATCTTCACTTCGGTCGGCTTGAAAACGCGGCCGTATTTCTCGTGATAGCAATCCTGCACTTCCACGTCCGCCTGTGTGAAGAAGCGGAAGATCTGGGTGAGCAGGTTGCGCTCGTGATCGGTGAGGTTCTGCGCCCAGTCGCGGCAATCCTCGCCCAGAGGCACTTCCTCGGGCATCCAGTGCACCTGTTGCTGGCGCTTCCAAAACTCGTAGGCCCAGGGATATTCAAAGGGCTTGTAGGTCTTCCGGGCTTCGAGCAACGACATATGGTATCTCCGAGATGAATCGCGAGCGATCTACATAGGAAATCATGCCGCGGAATCGAAGGCAAGCGCAGTCGATTTAGCGGGGATAAGTTGTGCGACGAAGCGTTGCAGGCGCGAGTCGGGCGGAGTTTCTGGTGATCGCGCCAAGGGTCTTGTGCCGCCCTGCGCGCGGCATGAAGGGCGAAACCAAAGGGTCGATCGCAACCAGAAAGAGCACGAAGACATAGCCGCCGAAGAAGGCCCAGAAAGGCCAGGCCAGAAGGAAATTGCGCCAGGAGCGACGAAGCCGCTCCCGGAACGGAAGCGGCTTCTTCTTGTGCTTGCGCGCGGTAGTCACTGGCTGGTCTCTACTTGCAAGCCCAAATCACTGGCAGGCCAGACACTCGTCATAGTCGGTCGTCGGCAGTTCGTACTTCGCCGGCTCGCCGGTGTTGTCGGCTTCCACGCCACCGGCAAAGCCTGCGCGCTGCACGGACTTGGACCGCAGGTAGTAGAGCGACTTGATGCCCTTTTCCCAAGCCTGGAAGTGCAGCATCATCAGGTCCCACTTATCGACGTCAGCCGGGATGAACAGGTTCAGCGACTGCGCCTGATCGATGAAGGGAGCGCGGTCTGCCGCAAATTCGAGCAGCCAGCGCTGGTCGATCTCGAAGCTGGTCTTGAAGGTGGCCTTCTCCTCGTCGGTCAGGAAGTCGAGATGCTGGACGGAGCCGCCCTTCTCGAGGATCGAGTTCCACACATTGGTGGAATTCTTGCTCTTCTTGTCGAGGATCTTTTCGAGGTACGGGTTCTTCACCACGAAGCTGCCGGACAGCGTCTTGTGGGTGTAGATGTTCGCCGGGATCGGCTCGATACAGGCGCTGGTGCCGCCGCAGATGATGGAGATCGACGCGGTCGGTGCGATGGCCATCTTGCAGCTGAAGCGCTCGATCGCCCCCATTTCTTCCGCATCGGGGCAGGGGCCGCGTTCCTTGGCGAGCATCATCGATGCCTCGTTCGCCTTGGCGTTGATGTGCTTGAACATCTTGAGGTTCCACACCTTCGCCATCGGGCTTTCGAAACCGATGTTCTTGGACTGCAGGAAGGAGTGGAAGCCCATAACGCCCATGCCGACCGAGCGTTCACGCATGGCCGAATACTTGGCGCGGGCCATCTCTTCGGGTGCGCGGTCGATATAGTCCTGCAGCACGTTGTCGAGGAAGCGCATCACGTCCTCGATGAAGTTTTTCTCGGTATGCCACTCGTCCCACTTTTCCAGGTTCAGGGAGGACAGGCAGCACACGGCCGTGCGGTCATTGCCAAGGTGGTCGATACCGGTGGGCAGGGTTATTTCGCTGCACAGGTTGGAGGTCGAGACCTTCAGCCCCAGATCGCGGTGATGCTTGGGCATCATGCGGTTCACCGTGTCGTTGAACACGATGTAGGGCTCACCGGTGGCAAGGCGGGTTTCCACCAGCTTCTGGAACAGGCTGCGGGCGTTGACCTTGCCGCGCACGGAACCGTCCTTCGGGCTCTTCAGCTCGAATTCCTCGCCAGCGCGCACGGCTTCCATGAACTCGTCGGTCAGCAGCACGCCGTGGTGCAGGTTCAGCGCCTTGCGGTTGAAGTCCCCCGAAGGCTTGCGGATTTCGAGGAACTCCTCGATTTCCGGGTGGTGGATATCGATGTAGCAGGCCGCCGAGCCGCGACGCAACGAACCTTGTGAGATCGCCAGCGTCAGGCTGTCCATCACGCGCACGAAGGGAATGATGCCGCTGGTCTTGCCATTGAGGCCCACCGGCTCGCCAATGCCGCGCACATTGCCCCAATAGGTGCCGATGCCGCCGCCCTTGGAAGCGAGCCACACGTTCTCGTTCCACGTGCCGACGATTCCGTCGAGGCTGTCGGAAACCGAGTTCAGATAGCAGCTGATCGGCAGGCCGCGACCGGTGCCGCCATTCGACAGCACGGGCGTTGCCGGCATGAACCACAGGTTGGAGATATAGTCATACAGGCGCTGGGCGTGTTCCTGATCATCCGCATAGGCATCGGCCACGCGGGCGAACAGGTCCTGATACGTCTCGTTCGGCAGCAGGTAGCGGTCAGTCAGCGTTTCCTTGCCAAACGCCGTCAGGTTCGCATCGCGCGCAGCATCGGTGACGACGTTGAACCGGCGCGGGTTCACCGTCTTGGAATCGCTCACGGGCTTGGCTGCGACCTTCATCGCCTCTGCCAGCGCTTCTGCCGCTGCTTCGCTCACCAGCTCTTCGCTGCCGGCATCTTTCTTTTCCATCGTGACTGCTTTCCTGGTCGTCTTTTCGGGAGCCGCTGCAGTCGTGCTTTCGTCCAGACCCATTGCCGCTTCGTCCGTGTTCCTGAATTCCATAATGCGCCCGTCCCCGATCAGATTTGCCAAACCAATGTTCCGCATGCGTTCGAATCGGCGGGAAGCTTCCAGCCTATCCTTTTTCACGCGACGGCAGGGAAAAACTTATCCCCCGCCTGCCCACAGCTGCAGCTTGCATGACCCACGAATCAGACCCGGAATTGCCGCCCTTCCCGAAGCCGGGCGTCATTGCCTCGAATCTAGCTCTTGTGGGTGCCCCCGGCAACCGTAACACAACCCATAGTGAATCGGACCGAGTCGACGCGCAAGAGGGTTAATCCCGATTTACTGCCGCTGATGAGCAAATCTTAGGGCTGTATCACATAGGCAATACGCCGCGACGCGTGGAGAGTCCTCCACTCGCGGCATGCGCAAGCCCTAAAATCGATCTGCGGAAAAAAAGCTGTGCAGTTTCTCTCCCGTGAATCATTCGAATCCGGCAATGAAATTTTGCTGCGTTGCGGCACACGGATGTGAGTATGCGGCGCGAAAAGCCGGACCGCTGCGACACCTTGCGACAATGTGCGCGGCAGTTGAGGTAGGATGCTCTTATGATCGCCTTTTTGAAGGCCATCCCCTTGGGGATATTCCTGACGCTTCTGGTCTGCCTGTTCATCGGCTCTGCCGGTTCGAGCGGCGGTTTCCTCAAAATCTTCAAGTTCGACGTGACCATTCGCGAGATCAGCGTGAATTTCGACCTCTACTGGTCCTGGCCGATGTTCCTCATCGGTACCGTCCTGTCCTGGGCCATCCTCTACATGATGGATTGAAGGCCGAGCTATTTATACGCGATGGACGCACTGCTTGGCCCGGCAAGGTGGAGCACTTCGCATCGCTGGAAACCCGCATCCCGGCACCAGCTCGCAAAGTCGGCGCCGGTATAGTCGAAAGCATCGCCACCTTCGATCAACATGTTCAGGCTCATCAGCAGCCCGAACGTGTTCACACGGCGGGCGTCGTCAATCAGCTGCTCGATCACGATGAAGGCCCCGCCTTCGGGCAGCGCATCATAGGCTTTGGCAATCAGCATCCGCTTGGTCGGCAGGTCCCAGTCGTGGAGGATCATACCCATGGTTATGACGTCTGCCTTGGGCAGCTCGTCCTTGAAGAAATCGACCACCGCCGGGCGCACCCGGTCAGCCAGGCCCGCTGAAACTATCTTGTCACGCGCGATCGGCTCCACCGGGGCCAGGTCTGCGGTGATACATTGCATGTGCGGATTGGCGCGCGCCACACACATGGCGAGGATCCCTTCCGCGCCACCAACGTCGCACAGCGTTGCATAGGGGCCAAAATCGAATTTCTCCGCCAGCGCTTCGAAGTTGCCGGTGGAAAT